>Ga0179591_1302364_pt1 | contig 17410 bp, 18 predicted proteins | sample CZOMad2_1_08_16f_FD_182891 | JGI IMG/M metagenome (GOLD analysis project Ga0179591, IMG submission 182891) | Vadose zone soil fungal communities from Angelo Coast Range Reserve, California, USA - CZOMad2_1_08_16fungal (PacBio error correction) | ecosystem: Environmental > Terrestrial > Soil >... | reverse complement strand
CCGCCCCCCCCCCCCCCCCGTTTTTCCTTTTTTCCGGGTCTCACATTTTTTCGTCCCCCTTTCTCCACTTGTGCATATAGAGAGTTTCCCACTCCCCGGGGATTAAGCGTTACTGGACCTCCTTTCTTTCTCTTTTTCTCTCAAAGGATTTCTCCGTCATCAGTCGCCTCCCTCCAAGTCCGGCCCTTAGGAGGAGCTCTAGGCTCGTTCTGTCCCTCTATCCCTTCTCGTTGTCCGTTGGCTAGCTACTATTCCCCCACCTCACTTGGTCGGCGACTCGTCCTGCACTATCCTGTAGACAGACCTCTGAGTAAAGTGAGGCTCGAGTAGAAGGTAGTCTCCCCCTGACCGCTTCCCCCTGTTATCTGCTCGCCCGATACTTAGATCTAGGGTTCTCCTGATATTCAACTTCACGCCATTTACTACTGTCCCACTGCTCTTCTCTTAGCAAGCCCCTCCTTCCTCAGATGCACGCCTCTCAGATTTGCCCCGAAATAAGAAGGTGGTTTGTTTTCTCTATCACGCTTCAAATCCTCTCCGTGAGGCCTGTTCCGCGTATTATCTTTTCCCGATTAACTAGGCTTCTTGTTTCCGAGAGTTGTCCTCGTCGCTGATACAAGTCGCGTTCTTGTGCATCCCCCCCCCCGCTTCCTCTTACACCTATACTTTTGCAGATCTCCCCTCACTCTGCAAGAAGCTCCTTTACCCTTACTGTGTCCCCAGATCGGATCTCAACCGAACTCTCTTTTCTGCTCTCCTTCGCTACCCTCCAAACGAGAACTGAGAGGTGCTTCTCTCCCTTTCGCCTCAGAAGCCGACTAGGCTTTTTCTCAGGCTGTTCTCTTCTACATCCTTTTGAGAAGGAACCCAACCGCGGAATTGACGAAAGTCGCCCCTTTTTGGAGGTTCCTGAGATCTTTTGCATAGACCCTCTCCACATTTTGAATCACCGGGACAGACTTTGAAAACGCCCCCCTTCATGAACCCCCTGCAACGAGTTCTAAGGCCCTACTTCGACTTCTCCTGCAAAAACCAACAGTTCTTCCCAGTTGATAGGAAGTTTACGCCATTCTCTCTGCTTTTTGTCCTTCTCTTCTCCGGAACACGACAAGAAAGTCTTCGACGAAAGTTGATGAAGAAAGAGTTTTTGCGCCCCTATTTTTTCTTAGACTTCATTAACTGCTGGTATCCCTTAGACTGAAAGCCTTCACACCTCCCCTTAATATCCGTATCCCCCTTTCTCTTCTCCTTCCCCATTCACTTATTGTAAGAGCTCCCTCTTTGATGAAACCTTTATCCCTCCCCCTCTGTTTTGGTATTTTTCCTTTCTGCGTTTTTTCGAGCTCCCCCTCCCGGGTACGCTCATTTTTCATTGTTCCGCTTGTGGACCGGGGCCCCAGGTTGACCTTGAAAAGTGACGTGGCGTCAGGAGTCGTATGACTCCTTTCTCCGTCTTTTTATTTCTTTACTGAAATGACGTTATCTCCCCCGCTCTAAGAGACGCTGTCCTCTATAGTAGATTGCTCAGCTCTCCCCTCCCCCTCTCCGAGGCCTTTCCCCCCAGCCCCCTTTTTTCCAGTTCCAGGTCTCTAGGCCCCCTTTCTTGCAAAGGTCCAAGTTTCCAAGCAGTTTATTTAAAGTTTCCGGTTACAGAAGAACTTCCGTGTTTTATCGTTTCTTGCGTTCTCTCTCTTCAGATCCTTTCCCCTCGGTCTCTAGAAGCTCCTTCAACTGTTGTTTATTCACTCTTCCCGAGAATCGAGGTCGCCCGCGTTACTTCCCTCTCCCCCCTCGCTTTTACTGAGAGGTCTTTTCCTTATGTTTCTTTCCCCTCTCGCGGCTTCTTTCAACGCTCTCCCTTTCTCTTCCCTGCGCGGCTTCTACGTTGAGTCCTCCCCTAAATCCCACCGGAGCTGTGTGGAAAACACCTAGTAGCTAGAGTTTTCCTCCTTCTCCTCGCACGTCTCTCCTTTTTGTGTCTTTTGAAGCCCCCTTGACACCCGACGAGACGAATCTCTTGCTTTCCCCCTTTCGGCTGACCCCTACCCCGGCCCTCTTCCAGAGCGTTTTTTTTCTTCAACCAAACTCCCTGACCGTTTTTTGCGGTTCTCTTCCCCGGCGTCGACGTAGTCGTTTTCTTTCTCTGTCGTCCCTTCCCAAGTTCCAAATATCCGCCAGGATCAAAAGGACATCAAAAGCCTTTAGAGCGCGGTCCACAATCCTTTCCCCCCGCTTTTTCTTTCCTGCCCCAGGCCCGCTCCTCCCGACGATGAAACAAAGCAAGCTCGAGGGATATTAGATTTTGGAAAATCGATTTCTCCTCAAATCTGGTTCACTCGTGTTTTCTCTTCACTGCTCAACCAGCAGATGTCCATCTGATAAAGATTCTTAGTCTATGAGTGTTGAATTAAGGCCCCCTGTTTTAAATCTTTTTTCAAGGCGCCGATGAACGCTTGAGATGAGTTTTCCCTCTTTTATCTCTCTTTCCTTTTTCTCGTCCGACATTCCCTGTCGGTATAGGTGGCAGCAATCTCCTTCCTGGCCCCCCCTTTATCTTGGGACCGTGACTTGGTATTTTTCCTCGATCCTTCCTTGACTTGTTGACTTAATTAGGAGTGCCCTTTGCTCGCGAGGAGATTCTACTGACCCGGTCCCTTTTCTTTTCTTTATCTCCTCTTTTTCACGGCGGTCTCCCCCACACAGAAGCTCTTCCAAAGTTATTGCGGTTCCTGGCGCTGTGGCCTATTTCCCCACCCAAACCACTTTTTTCCCCATCACCCCCCTCTTGATCAACTACTTACGGACATGGGTCCTCCCAATCTGCCTCTCCTTGTTATTGTCCTTCCATTGCCCGTGCTGGCCCCGCCTTTTACAGAAGACCATTGGGAAAGGTTTGGCGTTGTTTCTCCCCTACCGGCACGCTGAGGGTCTCTTCCTTCCCCCCCCCTTTGACATCAAGAAAACTTCTCCCAAACTAAGGAAGAGGTAATCTGAGAAAGGTGGTGACCCCCCTTTCCAACTCCCTCCCCCCTTTCCTAGCTGTCTATAGCCCTTCTTTTTTCCTCTTCCGCCTTTTTCTGTCCCCTTTCGGCTCCCCCCCCTTCTTTTGGTCAGAGAGGAACTGCTCTCTCCCTCACTCTTCCGCCTTGATTTAACTCTTCCTGTAATGATAGTTCCCCTTGCCCGCCTTCCTCTTTATGGACGGGCAATAATCCCAGAAAAGCTTTCCCCGTCTTCCCCTCGCTGGCAGAGTATGAGCGAAACCTTTCAGATCTTTTTTTCCTGTGGGGTTTTTCCTTACCGTCCGAACTCCAGTCGTTCATTTTCTTTTTTCCCCCTACCGTCAGCGCTCTGTTTCTCTTTTCGGGGAAAGAACCCAGAGGCATTTCCCTTTGATCTTCATAGCTCGCTGGAGGGACCCCTCTGGATCGCTGACCGAGGGAACCACGTTCCCCTCCCCCTCTCTTTCTCCCCTCCCGCATTTTCTCGCCTATTGGCGATATATATTTCACCGGTTGTTGTTGAGCTGAGGAGACATAATCTTGACTTTCCTTTTTCCCCCCCCCCCGGTTTTTCCGTCTCGGCGGACGGACCCCGGTTCTAGGTTATCTCCTCTTTCTCCCCCCTGCCTATACTTGTTCCTCCCCCTCCTAGAGTTTTTTCCCCCTTTGGCCTGGTTTTTTATGACCTCCCGCAGCGCCATCCTCGCGGTCGCTTTCTTTTTCCCTCCCCCCCCCTCCTTTGCTTCGACTTCTTTATGTAGGGTAAACCAGAAAACCCTTTGAGCTAAGCTTTTTGGCGTAATTCCTCGTTCATCTCTTCTCATTCGTCCTTTTCGTGTCCGTCTTTTTTTGAAGCCCTTTTCTTTCCAGTTAGGGTGTAAATGGAACAGGTTTGAGCATCCTTACTTCTTTCCCCCCCTCCCTTTTACATCAGTTAACACCTCTGGCCAGGGGCAGTCCCCTTCCCCGAGGCCCACCCTTCTGTTGATCCCCCTTCCTGCTCATAGCCGATATCGCCATTCTGCCTCTCTAAGCCCCATCTCCTTCCGTGGGTCAGGGGAGAAGGTACGCTGTTGCATCTCCTTCTTATTGCTTTGGGTTACTTGGAGTGGGATTGATTTCCTTTTTCCCAGCCTTTTGGACCTTCCCCTCCGGGGGCCTTCTCTTTTTTCCCCCCCCCAGATCTCCTCCTGGAGTTGCCCGGAGAGATTTTGGTAAAAGGGAGTGGTTTTCCCACCCTTTCTTTCCTGTTCCTGCACTCCCTCCCTTTCGTCAAATCTTTTTTCTCTTCCTTCAGTTCTCCTCGCTGTATTCCTTGTTTTGCATTTTTGGTTCTAGAACTCAGGTAATGAGACCTAGAGTTGAGAGTTCCTCCTTTGTTGGCTTTAAGCCCCCCTTTTCACTAACCTAGCCTCCCCCTCCTCTCCTCCCTGTTTCTTCCCTCTAGCCTCGTTTCTCTTCCTGCAGCGATCTGCAAGGAAGCACCAATTATAAGGATTCTGCAACCAATTCCCCCTCCTCCACGCCTTCCCAGTCTGGAAGAGACACTCTGCTGCCGTCTTCTCGGGTCCTTCCCTTCCCATGACTCGTGCTTCCCGGCCTCGTCACGCAAGTCCTCGAGTGTATAGTAGAAGTGGGACTAAATCCGAGGGTAGACCTTTTAGCTTTAAGAACGTCAAATCTTTCGCGAGTCCTTTGAGCACTTGTTCTTTTGGGGCCTAGCTTTTCCTAGGTTTCTCCCCCCACAGCCGGGGACCTTGACCGGGGGAAGGGATCACCAAAAAAAAGAACAACAACGTTTTTTGGGGGAACACCAACCCCCACCCAACCATAACCAACCCACCAAAACCACCAAAAACCACAACCAACCCCAACACCCAACCAAAAAAAACACACAACAACCCCCCCAACCCCCCCCCCCCAACCCCCCCCAACAACACATTTGTTTGGGGGGGGGGGTTTGGTTGGGGGTTTTTCAAACACCCACAACCCCAATACCCCCCCCCCCCACACCCCAAACCCCCCCCAACCCACCCCCCCCCAACCCCAACCAACCTTGGTGGGGGTGGGTGGGGGGTGTGTTTTTGTTGTTGTTTCTTTTTTGGGGTTGGGTTTTTTTTTTCCACCCCCAAACCAAACCCCACAAAAAAAACAACCCCCCACCAAAACCCCCCTCCCCACCAACCCCCCCCCCCCCCCCAACCATTCTCCTTGTCCCGAAAAGCCATTGTCCCTTTAGTGTTTTAATATTCATGCTGACTTCATTCTTTACCACATCTCCTGATTCTTTGACCGCGTCTTACTGTTTTTCGGGCACTTGGTTTCCCCCCGTTAGGTAGTTTTCCTTTGAGACCTAACATTTCTCGCCAGATCACCCGCGACCCTTTTTTCTCGGGGCCCCCCCTCCTTTCGAAACCGGTATCGTTCTCCCTTTCATTCGAAATTAGTCCTTCGCCTTGGCTGCTTCCAATCCCCTAGTTTTTACGGCAATTATCGAGTTATCATTTTTTCCCTTCATTTGTCTGCACTCTCAACAAAAATCGTAAGGATCTTATCCGCTATGGTAAAGTCCTTCTGTTCTCGGTTGCCCCCTAGCCGAGCTCGGGATTCAGCAGCCGGGATATGACTTTGGTTATCTCTGAATCTTTGAGCCTTCGATTAAAAGAAGCCGCGATTTTTTGCTACCTCTCATACAGTCCCTTAATGAATCTTCAGGCTTGCTATCCCTGCTTCCCCCCCCCGACTTCTTTATCTTCTCACCGACTTCGAGCGTGATTCCTTGCAGAACTCGAACGCGCTTGAACCCCTTCTCCACCCCCTAACGTCCTCAACTTCCCCTTTTGATTTGGCATCTCCTAATGGAATCCCTATTCGGCATTCTTCTTTTCAAAGTAGGGTTTTTCATTAGAAGTGGGAAAGGGAAACACGGCCCTTGAATATTTTTCCGGACTCCCCTTTGCTGTTGACTTTCTTGGATCCCCCCCGCTCCTCCCCTTGCCTCTTCTCTGTCCTTATGGCTGCTATACAAGTTCTGTAAGCTCCTAGCCTGAGAGCTCCGAGTATTCTGATAATTTCCTTTCCGGAAAGTACTTTCTTCGCTCCTTCCCCCCTTTCGCAAACAGGGACAACAGTAAAATTTCTGTAATCGATGGGAGATCTTTTCCCCTAGCCTTTACGAGAAAACACCCTGCATTTTGCTGTCCGATGAAAATGGTTGCTTAACCTCCCGCTGGCGTAAAGTCTCCTCTTCAAAGCCTTCCCAGGTATACTACAAGGGCCGGCTTCAGGACCTTCTCACGCAAGTTAGAACATTCAGGTATCTCATGGGATTAGAGAGTTCTTTCTTGCCCGACGAGAGAACTGACCCCCAAGAGAGTCGCGGACGGGGCCCCAAAACTGCCGTATAGTGATCTCCCAGGGGAGTGTTATCGCATTCCTCTTTTCAGTCTTGCTCCTTTGATCAATCTTTGCCCATCTTCATTCCGTGTTTGGCTCGAGTACAATTGGTGATCCTGTTCTTTTTCTCTGCACCCCTCTCGCCGTCACAAATTTTCCCCCCCCGAAGGGTCCCTAGATTCAAATTCCCCCCCCTCTGTTTTTCTCGTTTCCCCACGCTTGAGCAGAGTTCCCGCCTTTAGCGACCGTCTCGTCCTCTCGTTTGGTTCCTCGTCCCTATCGTCGTTCCGTGAGACTGCTCTTGTCTTTTTGTCGCTCTTCTGCTCTCCAACCATCTTCCACTTGTAGGCTTTCCCTCCTCGAGGAAATTGACAAGAGGTTTTCTACTCTTAGAGTTTCCCGGTGAGGCTCTCCCTCAAACTTTCCGCTCTTTCCGATTTCGGTTTATGTCGCAGCCCTCGAGCTTTTTCTCTATCCTCCGTCTAGCGACACCAAGTGCCCAGACATAGTAACCCCTCCAGTCCCCTACCCGTATTTTTTCCGTTCCTCCTCCGTTTCTCTTTTCGTCATTTCTATCTAGTTTTTCCTCCCTCCCCTTTGTGTGTGTTCTCGATCTCTATTACTGACCCTGCTCTCCGGAGTCAGTCTTCCCTCTATCCTCTTCACCCCCCCCCACCCTTTAGGAAGATGGGACTGGTTTTTTCCCAGCCTCCTCGACCTCTCTCCACTTAGTCCAGATGCCTTCTCTACCCCCCCCCCGAGATCTCTTCCCCTCTTCTATTAGACTTGCTTCATGATAGACTCATAGTTCAGAAGCGAACTTCCCTTCCCCTCCTTTATCGTGCCTTTAGAGATAGCCGAAAGGGATTGTGACTCCCCGCCCCCTTATTTAGCGCACCTTCCCCTCTGGACCTCTTCTATTTCGAGAATTAAATGATTTATAGCCACCGCATCCCCTACAAGCTCCCTTCTTTCGCCTTTGCTGACTCGACCCGAATTTGCGAGAGCCCCTCAACCGAGTTCCTTACTCTTTCCCTTTCTTTTTCATTCTCCCCCTCCGCTTTCCGCTCCTCCATCAAACATGAGAAACACTTACTTCAGAGCAAACCACGAAAGTCTTGACTTTCTGACCCACAGATGTTATACTTCCCAGAATCTTTTATTCCAGATGCTCCCGCCCCCCCCCCCCTCCCTGTGACTCCATTGCCTTCTCTGTTATTCTTACATCCTCTCGCCTGGTGGTCAATTTTTCTAGTACGTCCCTCTCCCCCTAGTTCTCTTCGACCTCGGTTATTCAGATGGGTCGTGTATCGGAAGGTCCTGGCCGTCCTCCCCCAGCTTCAGTCCCTCGGTGCTCCCCCCTGGCCGGAACTTTCCTCCTTTCTTGCGCTTTTCATATTCAAAGAAATGAGGTTTTTCTCGTTTGAGTGTGCAGCGCTACCGATAGTTCCGCCGAATGGGTTTTTGCCCCGTTACTTTGCCCCCCCCCTTTCTCGACGGAAACTTTCCTTTCCTTACTACTGAAGACATGCCCTGATCCGGAGCATCGGCCCCCCCCCCCGATTTTGCTGATCCGGAGCCTTTTTTTTTAATCGCCAGAGACAGTCATTTCCCCTTTTCAAGAGACAGTAGCGGTGATCCCTTCCCCTCTCCCTCCTCTTCTTTCCCCCCTCTCTAACCATATTAAAGGTGTCTTTCAAACCTTATATATTACAAAGTCGTTCAACCTCGTGAAACAGCCTTCTTTTCCCTCATTCTCCAATTTCCTCACGGTGGTTCCTAGTGTGATGTATGCTCGGATATGGTCGCTCTTCGCAGAGGTCGGTCGATCTCTAAGATAGCCGTCGTTCCTGTCTCCACGCTACCTATCCCCTATGAGAAGACCCTGATCCCGCTTTTTCCTCTTTCTCTCTTAAGGATGTATCTCTCCCCGAGATACACAGCCTCCCTTCTTTTTCGTTCTTTCTCCCATTCTCCTTACAGCTATTAAGCGAGGCCCTCGCCTTTCCGCGCCCCCAACTCTTCTTTTTATCCTTTTTCCCCCAATGAGACAAGCCTTTTCCCTCTCCTCTCCAGTCCATTCCTCTGTGTTGTGCTTTGATGGAAGACAAAGAAGGACAATAGCGTCTCACTCTCGCTTGTCAAGCTCGTTTTCTCTGCACACAGGCACGCGGTTCGCTTTTCTCTTCCCCCCTCCCCCTCTCACCCGGTTCCTTCCCCGGTGATAGTACCGGCCACCCTGGCGAAGGCCTTCGGGTTCTTTCTTCGCGCATTGCCAGTCCCCGTTCCCGGTACCCGGAATCTTTTCTCCTCCCCCCTTCCCCCCCCTTTCCAAGCCTGCGAGCTCCCTTTCGCAACAAGATCAGCTTGATGGGCATAGCCTTGCGCTCTCTCTCTTTGGAACCCACCCCCCCTCCAAGAGATCCCATTCTGGTTCTGAACTTCGTCCTTGGATACAAAGGAAACCTTCCCGGTTCCCCCACAGAGAGTTTTTTTCGCCTCCCCCCCCCCTTCCCCGCGCTTACCCCACTTTATCCCTCTCACTTGTTCTTCCCCTCGGGATATTCCTTCTTGTTATTCTTCCCGCCTCTCAAGAGTGGATTCCCTTCTTATTGAACTTTCTGAAGATGTTGAGTAGATTCCGTAGTCGCTTCCGGGTTCTTCGCCACGGCCACTTTTCTCTCTTCGCCAAAGGACTCTTCTCCATGAAGCTTTGATGGAAGGGGTCTTCTTGACTGGGATTGTGCCGTAATAGATTCCTTATAGTCATTTTTGATTCTTCCTTTTCGCCATTCGCTGTCCTCCCCCCTCTATCCTGATCTCCCGCTCCCATTTTTTTCATTCTCATAGAGTTATTCTTAAACTTTTTTGGTGAAAGGAGTAACATCCCCACTACCGAAGTCCCGACTCTCTCTTCTGTCCTATCCCTTACCCAGGTCTTCCTTTTCAACCCCCATTGCAAAACAAGATACTTTTGACTCCTTTTTACGTGGATGCAATCAATTGTCTTTTTCCTCGCCTTCTCTTTCTGCCTGGGTCGTGCCACCCCGTCAAGATGTTGAACTGAAACATCGATTTTTGCCGGCTTAGTTTCCTTATGTGGACGTCGGATCCCTGAAAATGGAATTCTTTTCCCCCTCTCCCGGCAACCCGTCACTCACCCAACGAGTAAAAAAATAAATCAGAAGGGAAATTGCGTCTATTTCTTCTCACTCCTCACTTACAAGAGCTTGGCCTGCTCTTCTCCTCTTCCTTCCTCATCAGTCTCTTATATGCCCCCAAAAGATCTAGGAGAAAAGGAATTTTTTTGGCGTGTATTGAAGGCCTTAGCATTAGAGCCTTATTCCGCTGTCCCTGGAGGGGACCATCCTTCAGTGACCTTCCCTTTCACTTTTGCCATCCCCTCCTCTTTGCACCCCCCGAAACGTGATTTCGGGTTCCACCCTAAATCCCTTCCCCCTTCTCCCTGCTTTCCTTATTCTGCGCAACCCTTGAATCTTCCGACCAATTTTTTTATTTTTGGTTATGGTGACCAGAAGAACCGTAGTTCCCTCGCTGCGGGCATTTCGGGTTCCACGACTACCTCTTGCATTTTTCCTTTCTTTCCCCCCCCTTTTTAGACAATGCACGGAGACCCTCGAGCTTGAGAAAGCTCTTTTTGACTTTCAGTTTCTTTATCGCGTCCTATCCCCTTGTGCTCCTCCCTCTAGAATTCTGTAGACCCCTCCGCATGTCGCTCTCTCTTCTGGAGCTCCCTCCTATGAATAGTGTTGTTGTTGTCGATGAGAAATTTGACCTTTCTTTATTTTTCTCTTCTCGGGGTAGGACGTGACCCCGGTTATACTCCTCCCCCTTCAAGTTTCCTTCCCCCCTCTGACTTTTCTCGCCGGTCTCCTTGCGTTCTGCAACCCTTGAAATTATACAAGAACTGCTCCTCGAGGTAGTGAGTAAAATTACGCCTGAAGATCTCTTTTTTCCCGTTGAACAGCCCCCCACACACACCTGTCTCTTTCCTGTTGCTTTTCCTCTCTCCCATATTATTTCCCTTTTTTTTTGGATTTTTTAAGGACGTTTAAAGTTGATTTCCCACTCTTCTGTTGTCAATTCACCGGTCTCCAATTTAAAGGAAGATTACCATAAATCTCTCTCCTTCCTCCCTTTTCTACTTCTTCTTCTTTCCGTACGAATCACACCCTCCCCGTATGTAAGAGTTGACTATAGAGAGGCTATTACAGGATCTCTCTCTCTCTCTTTTGCGTTTTTTTCGTCCCTTTCCCGTTTCCCTTTCCTGAAGAGTAACCCTTTTTTCTTGTGTGGTGCCCTTTTATTGTGCCTTTGAATTTCCTATTGTTCAACCTCCTCTCCCTTCTGCAGAGTCTCCTTCCCAAGCTCCTCTTCCTGGATTTCCACGCGGACGAGGTAGTGCCCTGGATCGGTGAGAAGGCTTTCCATGTTCCTCCAATACTACATTTCTCGCCAAAAATTTCCTTCCTCGAAGTCTTTCTACTTTCTGATCAAGATGCTCTTTTCTAAATTTGGGATCCCCTCTCCTTTCCTTCTCCTGAAGTCTCTCCCGGTCGAGGAGGATACTTGTTTAGGCCGGAATTTTCACCAACCTTTGTTTCCTAACTCTCCCCCCCTATTAGCCTTTTCCTTCTCTTTTCGATCTGGTAATTAGGCCGCGCTAGTACGCACACAATTGCTCTCTTTGCTAGCTTCCCTACCTTTTAAACAATTCTTGCACTGTAAGAGATAATTTTTCCGCAGGCTCCTTCCCTTTTGCGACCTCACAAGGTCCCATGAGCCGTTCGGCCTCGCCGCCAACGCTCCCTTTTTTCCTTTCCTTCCTCGCCAGCGTCCCCCCCTTCGCCGTCTTTTAGAGTCAGCAAGAACCGAAGAGCTCCGTTGGTCCATTCTGCTCGGGTTCCCTCTTGTTTAGTTGTCTCCACTGTTCCCCCCTTTTTGCGGTCTCTTTTCCAGTCAGAATTGCCTCCCAAGACAAGGCCTTATCTTGGTTTAATCGCGTTTCGCGGGTCGAGCCCGACAATCCTCTTTGCCCTTGTTCGACACTCCTTTTTTTCTTGCTTTTATTCCCCTTGGTCCCTGCCTTCCTTCTTTTCGGGATTGGCTAAGACCGGCTTTCTGAGGACCAAAGAAGTAGACTCGGGCCCTCCCCATTGCAGACCCAGTCGCGGTTTCGTTCCTGACCACCAGCTATAAGCGGTGATTTTTTTGCTAAGATCTGCTTATCCATCTCGATGTCGGCGCTATTTTTCGTGGTTCTGTCCCTTCCCCCCCTCTGGGTCTCTTTCTCCGAGCTGTTCCCCCTCCTTCTTCGGTTACTTTGTCAAAAAGATTCTCCTAGGTAGGAGCTTTTGTTTTCACCTATTACTTTATATTCTCATCTCCTCCTCTTTCACCTCCTAAGAGAGATGTTGATATATAGCCTGAAGACCTGTTTTAGCTCTCGTGATTTTCCGGCTCTCTCCTCCCGGGCTGGTTGATTTGCTCCCTCCCCGGCCGGCGAGATTCTCCGGCCTAGATGCGAAGATTTCCCCCTAGAGATTCTCCGAAAGAGAACCCCTCACCAGTGATTTCTTTTGACGGCTATCCTTTCCTTCACTCTTTTTTCCCTTTTCTCCCTTGAACGATTGTAATCTTTTTCGCCCAGTGGAATTTAAACTCTTGCTCTTTTGGTGCCGAAGGATTGCTGTCTCGAAATTACATTCTTCCAGTTTCTTCGCGTATTTTCGATCCTCGCTGATCCCTCCTCACTCTGATCGCTTCCCTTTTTTCATCTCTCCTGTCCCCGGAACTCATGGGAAGGACGTTCCAATGCGCACAATCTGTCCCCCAATTTCAATTTTTCTGAGCAGCCTTCGTTCGACCCGCCAACCACGCCTTGCCTTTGCCGATTTCCAAGGTTTCGAAACAAAGCTTTACTAGCTAAATTTTGATTAACTCAGGCCTTTCTCTCCTTCTGCCCCTGCCGGCGGTCCTCCCCGCATTTTTTTTTCGCGCCTGGTATTAGAGTTTTTATGGTCCCCCCTTTGTAAGAGCTAGCCTTTAAAACCAAGATAGTGTAAGGTGAGAAAAGGACTCTTTTTTCTTAGAGTGGAGTTTTAGCATTCTATTTCTTTCCTTTACCATTTTTTCGTTTTTCATTTTTTTCTTTTTAGATTGTCTCACCTGTTTTGATTCGTTTGTCGGTAGATGACCATCTTTTCATTCCAAAGCCCGTGGAGTGAAGAGTCTTCTGAGTCTTCCTTCCAGTCTTTCTCAGAGCATCATCCTGGAGCCAGCAGCCGGAGTTCTCTCTTTCTTCCTATATCTTTACCAACCGGAGAGTTTCCTTGAGTAGAGCCCTCGCTAACCCAAACATAACCCCTGTCTGATGACTCAGCGTGTGAACTGCATAACGTTAGAAGTAAGATGAGGACGATCCGGTCGAGATTTCCCCAGCTGTCGAGTTTCATCCCCTTTTTTTCTGCGCGCCTCCGAGTCTATGTTGAGTCTAGACCTCTTAGGAACCCGTCCCTCCCTCGTCCTTAGGTAAAGTCTCTTTCCCTTCCCCCCTCCTCCTGCGCGCTTTCGAATACTATTTTACCCCCCCTTTGTTTGGTGAGATCCCTACAGGCTTTCTTTTTTTTTTTACCCACCCTTCCCGATTCCATCGGACCGATGGAAGATTGCGGAACTGATTTTCCCGTTTCCGTAACTCTTCACACGTCTCCTCTTCTGCTTCCCCTTCCACCCTAGATAGACCGATTCCCCGTTTTCTTCTCCTCCTGTTTAAGTCTGAAGGAGAAATATTGGCGTGACTGACTATCTTTTTTCATCGCCCGAACCTTGAGGTTTTTTTCCTGATTCTGCGAACCCGTCCCCCGATGAACGCTAGTTTTGCGCCAGAAGAAACGTCCTCCCCTTGAGTTGATTTTCAAGTGCTGTTTATGTGCTTTCTCCAGCTCTTTGCGTGTCGAAGCTACCCCCTGTTTCATGAATTTTCAGAAACTTTTTTGGCGGGTCCGCGCGACTTTCCTTTTCCCCCGACGGTACTCCACGAGCCCTTTCGTCTTCCCCCCATCACCCCCTTCTGCCCACTAGGGCCCCAGTTTTAGGATACCCTCGATCAGATCTCGTGCGCAACCCCCACCCACGAGATCGGCATTAGCTGAATTTATCTCAAATGTCCTCTAGTGTTTCATGAGCATCTCCAGTAGTCGATACGTTTTTCTCATTGTTCTAGGTCGTTGTCTCCTTAAGGTAATTAGAAGGACCGTTTGAAGGAAGGAGGCTTTTTCCTTTTGAGTGCCCGCGCAGCTCTGATTTTTTTCGCCTCATCGGCCCTCATTTTTGCGCGTCTTTCTCTTCGCGCTTACCTCGGTACACTCAGACATGGGTTATTTTTTGCACTTTCTCCCCTTTTCCTGTCGGCTCCGGACCATGGCTCCGGAATCAGTCTTGTTTCGTCTGCCCCCTCGACTGCGAACCTTTTCTCTTCTTCCGGAAGATTCCGAAGGTAAGAGTCTTGTCTATGCTTATCTCGTCTCATAAAGCTGTTCCGACCAGCTTCAGTTTTTGTGTATTTACCCTTTGCTCTTCCCCTTTCATTCTTTTCCCTTCCCAATATTTCTTCCATTTTTCGGCTTGCAGAAGAAAGTTGTCAGTGTTTTTCGTGATGGTCGATTTTAGATTAGTACTTTTTCCGAGCAGTCTCGCCGGCCTCGATGTTTATGGACATCTCTCGAGCATTAATAGTATTGTCACTCTTTCCCTTTCCCTCATAGACGCTTGCATCGACTGTAGTCCGGATAGGGCCTTGTTGAGTTCCTTCGCCTTGTCCTTACATATGATAGCCTCTGGCCCGAAAAAAAATATCGCGGGTTTCTCCCTCTCTGAGTTTTCCTGCTCCAGATTAAAGTTGCGCATCACGGGAGATCATCCATCTAAGGCGACGGTGTGTGACACAGAGACCGCTAGTCGGTTCCTTCGGCTACAGAGACCCTTTTTTTGGTGTCTCTTTAGACCCCCACCTTCCGTCCCGCACCTCCCCGACATTCGAGCTGGAAGGTCCGCTCGTGCTGATCCCACCGGCCTCTTACTCGGCGTTATCTTAACCCTTTCCTATGACAGGCTTTTCTTTCTCCCGGTTCTCGGAACTGATTTTCTCGTGTTTTTCTTCTTCTTTCATTCCTGGACAAGATACCTCCCTTTCTGCGATTCCGACCCCTTCCCTTAACCTCCCTGCCGTCAGGTATACCAATGGGACCGCTGCTTCTTGCATCCCTCCCCGCCTTTTTCAATATGAAAAGCTCACGCTCTCCTTTCTGTTCTAGAGTGGGTCCCCTCTACGTGACTATCACGGACCTTCTAGTGGTATCCCCCTCCGCCACTCTTACCACCTTCCCCTCCATTGATCCCAGACGGCTCTTTAGCTTGTCTTGTGCTCCTCCTGAGCGCAGGCCTGCCAACTTCCGCTCCTGTCCCCCCTTGCTTTCCTAGTGGTCGATTTTCGACCTGTTCCTTTTTTTTTCGCCCCGGCATTCTCCTCGCCCAGAAGTCTCCTCTGACACACCTCTGGACCAATTGAGGCGGGTGTTCGGTCCTGGTTCTTTGCATCGATCCTTTGTATACTTTTTGTGTCCTTCTTTCTTTCTCGTGCTCCGCAGCCTTTTTATGCTTCGACCCTCTCAAAGTTCTTTTCATCGCTATTCTAGTATACGGGTTTTTTCCCTTCCCCGGCCCCCCACACCTCAGCCGCCTCCTAGCCCGAGTTTTGATGGCCTCGTGCTTACAAAAATTCGTTTTTTCAATTTCCTTCACATCTTCTTCACGATGGAATCCTCAATGAATGTTGTGAATCCTCAGTCCCTCTGGCGTCCGTGGAACTTTACCTGAATTCCTTTCTTCTCGAGAAGCTTTCTTACGACTTCTCTTTTCTTTGGGTGCTCTTCCGTGCCCGGAGGCCCTTTCAACTCCGGCCCCGTCAATAAAGACCTTCCCAGCAAGTCTTTCGGAACATTATGCCCTGCTCAGTCGCCTTCCAAAAGTCTTATCTTCTTGCTTTTCCCTTAGCCACGGCTCGAGAGAACCTGTTTGAGGCAGCCCACGTGCTTTTTGCTTCTTCCGCACTTCGAGACTGATTAACCCCGGTCTTGAACACTCCTTACTGGCCCTTTCTCCTGTGCCCTTGCCCGCTCCAGACCAGGGAGTAAGGGAAATCGCCCACCTCCAGACCTTCTTCCTCTGTTTGCAATCTTTAGAGTTGCGCTCTGCCTTTTGTGGGGTTTTTGAACCTTTCAGAACAGACTTCCGATCTGCAGCGTTTGTTTTTAACCCCCCTAAATAGCTCCTTCTGTTCTGCTGCGGTTTTTTATTAACGCAATTCTCCCTTATCTTGTCAGACCGGGTTTTTGACTTCTCTGGTTGTGACTTGGATAGAGGCCACGAGAACCCGGTAGTACGGCGACAGCCCTTCATAGTTTTTTAGTCTTACTCATCTACTTCTTTAATTCCCGTTTTTTGGAGTCGATTATACTCGACTTTTTCTTTTCTCCTTCTCGTTGGTCAGGCGTGTACACTTTCCTGTCGTAAAGACTGTGCTTCAATTAATCCGGAGCAGGTTTCCTCATCGTTCGACTTTCTTTAACTTACTAAGAAAGCCCATGCTGATTTCTAGTGGTTCCCCCTTTCCCCTCGCGTCGACTGTCTTTTCTTCCGGTTGACCCCGAAAAACAACTCTTTCGCAAAGGTTGAGAAGCTTTGCTGAAGCCTGTCTGGTTTTTCGTAGTCCTTTTCACGGCTTGAACTCTTTTTCCTTTTGGGGAAAGTTACACCTGATCTGACATTTACAGATGATGGTATGGCGAACATTTCGTCGTTCGATATTCCTTCACTCAACTTGTTCCTTTCCCTCCTTTTATCAGATCCTTCTTATCTTCCATTCTAGAGACAGATCTTAAGTGTTTTATGTGAGAAGGTCTATCTTCCGTCTTGCTGTTGAAGGGGTGGAGTTTTGTCCGTTTTCTACGAAGGTTCACCTTATCTAGTCCCCAGACTCTCGACGGAGGACCCGGGAGCCTGATGGTCCTTTTGAGGTTTCAGGTCCGCCATCACAGGTCCCGTCTTCCACTCATTGCTGTTTTCGACGATTATACAAGCTGGATCGTTTTTTCCCCCCGGGATGAGTTTTCTTTTGATAGCCTCTCCAGGGGGAATTGGGCGTCTTTCGTGTATTTCCCCATTGTAGACGTCATGTACCACGATTTCCTCCCTGTAGAGGTCCCAGATTCTTCAGGGACTTCCGCGACTCCGGCATTCCCAAAGGTCAGAATGTCCCAAATTCCCTGCATCACTCCTTCCAGTCTTGTCCCTAATTTTTTTTTATTTTTGGGAGAAACGTCTCGTCTTCCTCTCAGATGCCCCCTTCTTGGTAGTACTTTAGCTTCTTATAGCATCAACCCCTCTCGTGAGATCTCTTTAAGTCTTGGACCTTTGATAGGTGCAGCGCCGTTGAAGAGAGTTGTCCCCCTCTTTTTGAACCTCATTTGGGAATCTTTTTACCCCACTTCTGATTGCCACCTCTCCCATCACGGAGCTCTTGCTTTTTTTTAATAGATTAGAGAGAATTGGCTGGACTCCCCCAAATCATAGTAAATTTCTTGATCTATCTTTTTTTATTTATTGGTCTTCTAGGGGTATTCCGTAGTTGTAAGGGGGCCTGTGGGCTCCGAATCGCTACTGAACACAAAGACGACTCGCGCTTTGACATCATAAAATTTCAAGACACTGGTCCGGTTGCAGTAATAGTACAGTCTCTCTTCTTTTGGAGATCAGAAAGCTCTCGAGCCAAGCTATCTCTCGGCTTGACTTTCCCTTAAGGTTTGCGGCCATTCAACAATCTGTCAAGGAGCGTCTAGCTCTTTCCCCACCGATCGGCCATGGTATAGGTGGGTCCACACCCTTTTTCGCGATTATTCGCTCATTGCCTCGCCGTGGGTGACTACTTTTGG
>Ga0179591_1337998_pt1 | contig 17412 bp, 22 predicted proteins | sample CZOMad2_1_08_16f_FD_182891 | JGI IMG/M metagenome (GOLD analysis project Ga0179591, IMG submission 182891) | Vadose zone soil fungal communities from Angelo Coast Range Reserve, California, USA - CZOMad2_1_08_16fungal (PacBio error correction) | ecosystem: Environmental > Terrestrial > Soil >... | reverse complement strand
GTCACGCGGGCATTGTCGAACGAATCGCACTGGCTTTTTTTTCCCATGGTGCAAGATCCTACAGCTTCTTCCCCCGCGACTCTGGAAGTTCAAACAGTGAGTAGCCACTGGTTCAGGGCCGGCTCTGTCTCCTCCCCTTCCCTACTCATGGATGTCGCTACCGAATTCCTTTGACATCGTCCCCAATCTTTTTTCTCTCTTTATCCTCCTTCCTCGGTGATTCCCTTATGGGTGCGAGTTAAACCAGAAAATCGACCCAGCTGATAGTATCGTTCTTTTCCGAGTTGGAGAGTCTTCTCCCCTCCCTTTCTTTGTTTTTTGTCCTACCCCCCCCCCTAGACAAGCACCTTCTTTCGGAACCCCATCTTCTGTTATACGCCCATCGGACCTCACATGGCTCATAGTCCCCACCTTTGAGCCCTAGACCGATTCCCTCTCCCCTTGTTAGCCCCGATAATCAGTATGTAGTAGATACCGCCGCACGAACGTGTCTTCTTTTCCAATTCCCTGTTTCCCCTTCATCCCCATCTCCTATCCGATACCCCAACACGTGCCTGCAGCTATTCTTTAATCCATGGCGACCAATGCACGACTTTTGTCTCAAGCTGCCCTCCCACCAACCGTCCCCTAGACTGTTCTCATGTCGTCCCCCACGTCGCTCCGCCATGACGAACGGAAATATAACGGCCTACAACATTAATTTCCGTCCAATCCTTTGTCCCCTAGCACCCTTGCCCAACCATCGGCTGCAACGGTGTTTTTTACTTCTCTCTGTTTCATAATAACTGGGAGGCAAATTTCTTCCAAGACAGCCCCAAAAACTTGCCCCCCCCTCAAACCTTTTGTCTAAATTTCCTTCCCCTTTCAACCCTGCTCTTCCTTTCTCTTCAGTTGCCAAGGAAAAAGGAAACACTCCTTGAACCCCTTTAGAGATGTCTTTGCCTTGGTGATTGCTTCCCCCTGCCAGAGAACTCTGGTCTGGCATTTTTCCTATTCCTTACATGAGGCCTGGTCCTTTCCTCTCCAACTATTTTCTCCCCTTTTTCCTGTCTCATCCCGAAAAACACGTATCGTCCTATCACGACTCTTTTGACATTTCGCCCATTACTGGGAGGATGATCGTTTCCTATCCGCAAAGCTACGAGCCGTCGCTGCAGGTCACGGTTTTTTTTAGCATCAGTTCTCCCCAAGATTTCCCTCTCTATTTCGGTCCGCAGATAACTCTAGGTCCACTTCGCGCGTTCCCACTCTCGTTACGGACTGCTACGAAGACATAGCCCCGTATCCCGATGTCCGCCCTTCCCCACCTCCCGGTGGTCTATTTCATCGTATTACACCATTCGTTAAATGATACGACATGACTAGCGTCGTGAAAACACCTCTTTTTTAAATTACCACCGCCCACATCGCATGGCATCTGTGATTCCCCTTTCGTGAAATACTTCCACATTTACTCCTTTCGACTCAAGATGCACCTTTCGTCTGAGTTAAACCCACAATGTAAAGGCTGTTCCCCGTTCTGTTCCCCCTTATAATGCAACACAAGGCCCACAGTTCGATGGTTTTTCTTTTTCCCCAAGCTTCGTGCCCATACGCCCTTTATCGAACCCTTCTCGTGATGTATCCACCCCCCCGATGGAAAGATTCCTTTGCTTTCCCTCCTGTCCTTTTCTTCCTCGGGCTATGTGCCGCGGTCCGCGGTCAAAAGCCTTAACCCGGGAGCAGTTCCTCCGGACCCACACAGCTTCAGCTTTGCACTCCGCTCCTTCTGCCGTAGCGTCGAACACAATTGCTCTCTTTCACGACAAAACGAGTCCCCATTCGTTCCAATCTTGTGTTCGCACTCGCAATTTTGGCCACCTTTCCTTCTTTCCGACACCTCTAGGCCTTGGCCGAACCTATCGATGGTGATATTGCGACCAGGACCTTCATTTAGTTCTTCTATTCAAAAACCGAGGGGATGTCCCCCCCTTTGACCCTATTCTTCAAATCCCTCCTTTGCTGTTCGTTGCATACACCGAACAAGGTGGACGCAGGAGAACCGCGCTTTTTTCCCCCCCTAACTTACTTCAAAAATACCAGGTTGTGATACTTTTCTTCAGGGACTCCCTTCATTTCTTTTTTTCTTCTCTCATCCCCCTGCTTCCCCCGAGATTAAACCCCGCACCCGGTACCACCCCTCGCCTACATGTTTTTTTTTTTCATATGCCTTCTTCCTTCGATTTTCCTTCACGTGTTGTGCGAATCTCATAGCTTTTTTCTTTTCGGAAACGCTTCTTCTCCCTTCTTTTTTTTTCGATCTTTCCTCCGGTGTTTCTTCGGCTCCCCAAACCCCTTGCCTGCACCACATTTCGCGTTTTCAGGTCTCCCCTTTCTTAGGTAACCGTAGTCGGGTCTTCGCCACCCCCTGGTTTCCCCCTTTCGTCTACTCTTTTCCCCTGGCTTTTTCTCCAGTGTCCTCGGAGAGACCTCGTGGTTCTGGCTGATTTTTAATGTTCCGCACTGAAGCGTGTTTCCATTCGCTCGGTTTTCCTGCTGTTTTCTTCCCCCTCTTCCTGCTGGACCCAGGAAGTTCCCACGCGTTGTCCAGTGCAAGGAAGAGATCCCTCCATTTTGGTGAGCAAGTAAAAGTTCTCTTCCCTTCTTGGCCCCTTCCGATTCGGTGTGTCCTGAGTCCCACGCTGCTACGTTGCGGGAAGGTCGGATCCCTTTCCGCTTCCCCCACTCAAAGCTTGGCTGCAATTTCACGTTCTGACTTTGCCCTTCTTCGGGTTTTTTCCATTCCCTCGTTTTTGGAGATTGTATGCCCGCGGTTTGCCAGAATGACATCACAGCCTGGAGGTTGACTTACATCGGCGGCAAGCCCTCTCTCTTTGTCCTTTTTCCCGACTCAAAGGTTCCCATCCTGGTTCCCCCGATAATTTCCCCCAGTAGCGACCCCCCCTGACGGACGGCCCGTGCACGATGGCGGTGGGAATTTTAAGCAGAGGGGTGGGCAACGCCTTCTCCTCTTTCATTCGTCCGATCTTGTAGATAAACGTATATTTCACGGTCCCGGTCGGTGGCGTTCGTCCTCTTCTTTAGCGGACGTCGTCGTTATTCCTTAAGCTCTTCTGTCCTCCAGTTTAGTGCCCCCCCCTTTAGTCCCCCGATTTCTGGGACGCCCTCAGACATCTTATTCGTTCCTTCTGAGTTGGACGGCGCAGTGGGATTTTCCTCTCCCTCTCCCCTCGCTTTCCTAGGTCACAAGAGTCGTGATATTAGCGGTTTTGGCTATCCCGCATCCCCTCCTGACGCTGCCAGATTCGGGAAGCGTGTCCTCTTTTTTCCTTTCCGTCTGCCGTACCCTCGCGGTGGTCAGTGCAACATCAAGCGTACGTTCCCCCATCTCAGTTAATGTTTAAGGTCGAGGGGTGGTTGTCTGGCGACGCCCCCTACTGGTTGCCTTTTTTTTCTGTTTGATTCCCTCAGCACCGGATTTAAGGTTGCGGACCTTGAGGGTCGGTCCAAGGGTAGTCCATTTATCGAAAAGATCCCCTGCCCGCGGCCCTTTCCTTTTCGCTTGTTTTTTCTCCTTTTTGTCTTTGCTCCTTTCGGGCTCATGGGCCGTACGTGCCGCCCGTTCTCTTTGACCATCCGTGTGGTTCCCTTTTTAAAAAGAGATTCTTTTTTATGGTTTTTTTTTTTCTGTCTTGGACGCCCCTCCTCGATGGGTTCAAGTTGGCAGAGCAGGTTGTTACGTAGCTATGAGCGTTTCTCTGGGGATAGAACAGTCCTTTGATACGAATGGTCTTTTTTTCTGTTCCGCCATCAACGGACACCCTCAGAAGATGTAGCGTGCATTTTTCCACTGAACCGTGTTTAATCTTTTCCCCGTCGCCGCTGCCCCTTGGGAGTTCCCGTTATGGTGGCGTACGTGAACACATGGCGAAGGATCTTCCGCTGTTTAGCCTTTTTGGCGCAGGGTGGAGCTTTCCCCTCTCTGCCCCCCCTTGTGTTTGAAGAGATCCTCTCCCACATAAACGCCTGTTTCCATTCGGTAACGATTTTGGGTTATAACGTTCTCGACCTACTTTTGGCCCCCTTTGCTTAGATAGAACCAGCTTTACGCTTCACGTTTATATATTCTTTAAGTCGTTGCCCACCGAAGCACCATGAAAAGTGTTCTCCCCTGCCTTTTCCTGATCTCATCGCGACCTACCAGTTTCTCCCGTGAGTTTTTAACCAGCTGGGTCCCCCCAATCATCCCTTCCCTTTGCTGCATTCACTGCCCTTCCCCTTCCCTTGCGCCCCCGCCCCCCTCCACCAAGACTCGCATGTTAGTTCACGTCGTACTCGCTTTTGAGTTTCCTTTCCAACATTTAACATCGTTCCCTGCATCAATTGTGGCCTTGCTTCCCTTCCTTCTCGAATCCCAACTAGAGCACCCCCCTACGGTGCAAAGTTGAACTTCTCATCATCACTGGGAGTCAATTGTTGTGCCCCCTCACTCCCCTCCCCCCCCCACCTTCAATCAAGTTAGGTCATAGGTCAAAGGCAATATAAGAAGGCTTTGGTTCTTCAGCTTTACCCCACCCACGGTTCATACCCCCCCCCCCTCCCCTTATTGATGGCCCCCATTTCTCCTCTTTGGATTACGCCCGCAACTGATTTTCCTAACATCAACCTGCCCCTTGTAAAAATGCGGATGCGTATTCCCCCCCTGAATTTTCTTTCGATTTCAGCATTTGTCTTCGGGTGCACGCAAGAAAATCAAACTGCTGACCCCATAATTGACCTTTTCTCAGACCCCAGAGCTATTTATGAAATTTTAGGAGCTTCTAAGAGAAGCATTAGCGGCCACGTCGTTCCCGGCCCTTTTGCACGACATCCCGATCCTCTTCACGAGAGAGTGTACACGGCGATGCTGTAGGAGGTTTCCAGCCGTCTCAATCAGATCGGATAGTTACAGCCGACGGACAAACCGAACCCTCTCCCTCTTTACCCTACAAAAAGGACTTATCCCCCCCCCTTCTCTACCCCTCTCCCAGTACTGCCACTTACCTTTGAACAGACTCGCGGCTTTACCCAAATTTCTTTCCCCATTTTTTCCCCCTATGCTTCTTTTCTGTTTGACGGCCTACTATAATGAGACCAAAGCCGTAGTCTAGTCCCCCTGTAATCGTCTGCGCGCACCGTTGGATTCCCATCTACCCACCGAATCCCCCCCTTTAAGCTTTATTATTGACCACGAGGCGCGGACACGGCATACTCTCCAAAACAGGACTACTGCTCCCAACACTAGTCATTTTGCCTTACGGTCAATCAATGTATTGCATCGGAGTCCCTATGGTTTCCCGACAGGTTCTCGGTACCCGGGCCATTCCCCTTCCTTCCCTAGAAAGTTTTTTTACCCTCCCCCCCCCCCGAAGCACTGTCCCCGCGTCTCCAGTATGACCGAATTAGCGGAGCACACACTGATTTCCGTCCTGCACCATTGCAAGCTCCATTTCGTTACTTCCTTTTTTTTTCCCCTCGCCTCGGCATCTTTTTGGCCCGAGCACTCGTCGCGTTTGACCCCACCCTCCTTGATCTGAGGAAGAAATACGTCTGTTCCCGATCAGGACTTTGCCAATTTCTTCTTCTCCCCCTCGGGCAGTCAACTCTTTTTTTCCCCCCATGTTCCTTTCCCCTCGTTTGCCATTTTTGCCCTGGGTCGTCTTCTTCATACATTGTTGGCGCCGGGCGTAAACGACGATTTTTTTTTACCCGACCTACTTCCTTCGCTAAAAGGTCGACTCTCCTTTTTCCTGGTCCCTTCCTGTATCCCCACCCACTGCGTCAAGAGTTCTTAGGTCTCCGCAGCCCTCTTCAAACTCAGGAAGAGTTTGTCCTACGCTATTCTCCGCTTCTTTTCATCCTCCCTCCGTTTTGTCTCTCTCTACTCTCTTCTTCCGGTAGGTCCTTGCTGACATCTGCGTCGGGTGCGAAGTACCGTTTGTGAGGGAAGCTCGTGGCTTGTCGCTTCACAACCCCCAAATTAGCCCCTCATCCCCCAACCTCATATCGCCGATGTCTCCTCCCGGATTTAGGGTCCACACGTTTTTTTTTCTCCTGTCCGGTTAAGGCAATCCCCCAGGGCACATGGTGGCTCGTTGAGTTTGGTAATGGGATCTCAGACCTTTTCCCTTCTTCCTTTTTTTTACTGTTTATCTCCCCCTCACGTCCCCCTCCTCGTCCTCGGAGCAGATCGGGTTCGCTAAAAAGCTGCTATTCTTCCCCCAACCAGGACTTTTCGCTGCCAAAATGGTTCCAGGCTAGCTCCTCCTTGTGTTCGTTCCCTTCCTCTCTTATGTATTGGGACAATCTGAGATTGGTATGAGAAAATAGTCCCCCCCCTCTCCCTTTGAATCCCTTTTCCTCGACCTTTTTCACTTTCCGGTTCGCAAGCTCATGGATTTGAACGTCATTGAACATAGTACCTTTTAGGGTTTGTCTATGGAAGAGTGAAAGGTTGTAAAGGGAGATCTACCGCGACTGCTTTTTCCCATCATGAACTGGCTTTTTCCTTTTGCAGTGTGATATTTTAAGACGGGTGAAGAGCCGCCTGTCCCTCCTTCACTGTTAGTCATTCGAGCTCCGATAAATTTCTTATGGGCAGTTCACCCACCAACTCCCCCTTTCTCCTTCCCTTTCCGTTTTTGTTTCCCCCTGCAGAGTGTGGGATCACAAGGCCTAGAAGTCGATGGTCGTCTCCTTACGGCCTTTATAAAGAGTGATCCCAACCAGGTCGTCCCTTCTCGCTTTTCGTTTGACTCCTTTTCTTAGCTCTTCAACGCTAGGGACACCTAAGTGGACGAAGAGGTTTAAGATCCTCATTCTCTGAGGCGGGACATCCTGCGGTCCCGCGCAGTCCGGCGGGATGGATCTCTTCCCCGTTTCATCATAGCTCTTTGAAATAGGCAAACCTTATCGTGGACTCTCCCTTTTCGGGTTGGTGCTCCCCCCAAAGGTCCTGATTTTTTTTTTTTTTTGTTAGTCCTCTTGCTTCGTTTGAGTCTAAGCTCTAGCCCTCCTGAGGGACGAGGAGGGTCAGCAATCCGAGGGTCCGGGTACCCCCAGCGCTCTCACTGTGTCCTCCTAGGGTGAGGGTGTTCCTTGCGTTTTCTTGGCTTCAACTGGATTTCTTTTCGATGTTCCTGTGGACCAATTCTTGAAATTCCTCCCCGGATCCCAGGGTGGTTCCTTCCCCTTTTCTTTTTAAGTCAAGTTCTTTTTCGACAAGCGTGAACCTGCCGTTTGTCATTTCGCGGTTTGAGAGTGCTCTCGGGTTATTCTTAAATGCTGCGGTTGCCGTCTTGTTATAGGCAAGGTCTCAGCGGCGCGTGGTGGTTTCCTAGCTTCGGAGGTCTTTTTGCGTTTTGCTTTCAGCCCCCTGTCGTGGTCATTGACAGTCATGCGCCAGCGGACTAGTGTGCAGGGTTTGCGATTTTCGACCTCTAGACTGTCTGGGATTGGATGATGCACCTTCCCCACAGTGCCTCACCCTGTTCAGGGTTGCTGTCCGGTAAGCTCAATGTCAAGTTAGTCGTCCTCCAACGTGATGGCCTCCGAAAAATTATATCTCCCGTTACCTTCGCGTTGAGGCCTTATTGGGTTGCTGACGTGTACACACCTGGATAGATCCGATGACTCACTTGGCCGGGGGCGCGGTTTGGTTCTAGGTATATATTGTCCTTGTTTTTTTCTTCTCTCTCCCCCCCTCTCCGATATAAGGAGGCAATGATTTTCTCTGTGCTAACAGTTGAAACCCCCACGAACTCCCCGAGTCCAGTGCCCCCTTTTCTCTCCCAGACCCCAGCGTGGATTCCACTTGTAATGGTCATCCGTTCTTCAGTCCTTTGTTGCTGTAATAATGCCAACCTCACCCTAACCAAAGTGCTTATAACTTGTCTTCCTGAGCATCCGACCCTCAGAATAAAGGTCGTTTAGAGACCACCCAACCCCGAGTATTCCCGGAAGCCATAAGGATGGCATTCCGGTCACAAGGACCCCCCCGTTACCTTTCCCCTCCGACCTCAACCAACGTGATTGGTAAGAGTATTCAACCCACAAAGCCGCTGTCAGACTATTCCCCCCCCAGGCTGCAACCGCCCCTCAACTTAGGTCCTGATCCCACAGACTCGCTCCTTGAGCCCACGCCAGCGTTGTCTCAGGCCTCTTAATCCTCGTTGATGAACCGAAACATGAAACTGGCTCCAATGAACTTGTGATGATGTCATCCTTTACCCAGTATCCTCCCCCCGTGACCGTCTTCAGCTTCACCCCACGAAACGCATACACTACTATGTTATGATCCCACTTGCTAGTTGATTTTGGATTAATCCCTCAATGATCTGTTCTCCCCTGACGCGCGGCTGCCTACTTGTGGCCTCATAGCCTGTCCTCCCCAATACTCCCAACATCTCCCTCCTCCTTTGATGCAGGGCCAGGCATCCCTGAAAACCCTAGTGCTGTTGATCGCTCTTTTTGCCTTTTTAGCCCCCCCTCAGCTAGGGGAGTTTTTCATCCTTTCCGACCCGCCCCGCCGACTTTTTGTCGCAACGTTCCGCGCGGATTGGCCTCCCGATCACTCCCCCAGAGAACTGAGGGTCCCGGGCTTAGGATGAGTTTTTTCCTTCTTCGTTTTACTGTAAGGACCTAGTTCAGAACCGCTAGGAATCAATACCCACCCCTCAGGGCTTTTATATCACTCTACCCCCTGCTCGTAAATTCCTTTTTTTTTCGACCCCGCTTCCTCGGCCTGTGACTACACATCTGAGTCGCCAATTGGTTCATCTTTTTTTTTTTTTTGAGTAGGCTGCCCCACTCTGAAATACCTCTTGAGGACCGCAATGGGACTGTCAGTTCCCCCCAATGTACACATTGCTTATGTCCTCAAATTCACCCATCCCACTGCCCCCCCCCCTCACCCAAGGCCAGTTGCGCTCGGTCCACTCCTTCTCGTCAATACGCCTCAACCCTTCTCGGGCCTTTATGTGGACGATTTTCCCTTGAGCGTTCCAAGCCTCTTCTGAATTGAAGGTCGCCCTTTGTCCTATGTGCCTGCCTCTGCGGTCAACTGGAAAGCTCCTTTTTAGAGAGGTGATACATTGCAAGCCCCCCCTCACCCTCCCCTTCCTTTGCCCTCAGCCGACCGACGTGTATGCGGAGCAAACGCTAAATGCACCCCTTTCCCCCCTATCCAAATTCTTGTCTTTCTAAGCAGGCCTTTCATCTTTTCCCTGTCGCTTTGTATGTTCTTCCACGAACCGCTGATATGCTTCCAACATTCTGCTCTGGCTGATCTTAACCACCCCCTGGTGGCATCCTACCTTCCCCTGATGATATAACGTTTGCCGCCATTTGCTTTGGTTGCGCCTGAACCGAATGGCGCGGAAGAACCCTCCCCTCCGTGTTTTAACAGCCTTTTACGCTGCGTGCCTCCCCTTCGACATTCTAGTTGTTTGTTGGCAGCTTTTTGCCCGGTTTTGTGCAGGGCCCCTCCATTCACACAATTTCCAACGTTTCTTCACAAGAACACCGTCCCACGCCGCACTATCCCCCCTCCCTGCTTCTTTTTTTCCAATACTGACTGAAATATCTCTTTATCCTTTTCCCTTTTTGTTGTTTGTCGAGGCATGTTCATGTAGTTCCCCCGAAAGATTTGAGGTGATAGTGAGTGGTGTTGGAGAGTTGAGGGTTTCATGGTCCTCCCAGTGTTTGATGAGCGTCTTCAAACACAACTTCCTTCCCTTCCTAACACTCTCCTTCTTCCGTTGTCTTTTTTCCTTCTTTTCTTTCGTTTTTAACACGTTTGAGTTTGTTCGGAAAGCGAACCTGGTTTTAAGGAATACACCCGGGAAATGGCTGGCATCCGACCTGTTTCGATCCTCCGTGGTAAGAAGGGTCCTGCCCGTTTTTTCCCCTTTCAGCCTTTTCCTTTAGTTATTTCTAATGCTGATATATCCTCCAAGATTAGGTGTCCAAGATTACCCCCCCGGCTGAGCTTTTAGCGTTCCCCAAAATCTGGATGCTGTTCCCCACCCCGTCCTTTTCCTATTTTGGGAAGTTGAAAGGCCTGAGAAGTGGGTGTGCGATTCCATAACGTTCTTCTCCCTTTTTCTTTCGAGAGGGCCCAAATAGGTTTGTCCCCATGCACCGCTGCTCGACATTTTTTGGAAGCCCTTTCGTTTCCTCCCTTCGGCACCCCTGGATGCACGATTCCCTTGTCCCTGTATATGCCCACTTCTGTGATCAGGCTCTCCGGTTTTTCTTTTTTTTGCCTTTTCTTCCGAGTGTCAAGAATGAACGGCGTTGTTGCAGTGTGGGTCCTTTACCGTGACAGCGCATATCTCCTTTTTCCTTGTTTTGACTTCGACCCATGTACGTCTCCCCCCCCCCGTTAAATTTCTTATTGGGCCCGACAACAGACCCTCTTCCTTGCCCTTATCTTGTAGGTTTTGGTCCTTCCACGCATCTTTTGTATTTTTTCCCCCATTCGACTTCTTTTTTTTGTACCCTTCCTTCGAGCTTGTATAACGTGATATAAACGGTCAAAGTGGGTTGGGAAGGTTAGTTTTTATTCCTTTCTCATGTACCCTCCTTAGGTCTTAATACTCCTTATTCTCACGCCCTCCTGAAGGGAACCCCCATACTCCTTTTTCCCCTTTCTCTTTCTTTCGCTCAGCTTTCAGATGATGAAGGCGGGAACTCTGCGCACGGTTCTAGTCGTTATCCGCCCTCCGCCCGTTACTACCCCCATCTCTCCCCTTCAGGCCCCTTTCTGATATTTTTTTTTCTTTTTGCGGTTTTTGGATTGTCACAGCATACAAAATGGCTTTTGAGCCGAGAATGATTTTCACCCCCTTTCCTAATTTGTTCATGGCAGTACCAGCGTTGGCGGCGGGTAAGAACCTCCCAAGTGGTCCTGGGCGACAGCGCTCGTTCCCCATGGGCATCCCCTTCTGGTAGTTTGGATTGCCTTTCTTGTTAAAATTCCCCTCCCTTTTTTCGCCATTGAATGGCTGTGGACTACTCAAGACCACACCGGATCAGGGTGGAGCTCTGCCAGTTTGAGTGTGGCCCCTGTCTCCCTTTTATGATGACCCTATCGGTGAGCCTCTCCGTTTTATTGTCTAAGGGTGTGCGAGTTTTTTTCCGATGGTTTTCCCGTTTGATTAGGTTGACCCGACTATTCTTGGCCGGTTCTTTCTGCGGTTTATGACGCTAACCAGGCAGGTCGTGTTTTGGTTTGAGTCCCATGCCTTTTCCGTGTTTTCCGCCTGACTGGCCAGCGGGCATTTGTTGCAGGTTTAGGGTGCTCATCGTCTGCTGTCTTTTCTTGATACAGGTCACACCAGTTCGGCTCACTGTTATTGCTTCTGGTGATGCATGAGCCTACAAGTCCCCTGAAGGACTATCGAAACACTTGAATAGACGGTATCGCAACTCTGTTCTCTGGCCTATCCCCTTTTCATAAGCTGCAGAACCTGGGGGTATCTTCTTTTTTCTGTATCACCCCCCTTGATGAAGCGCTCTTTTTTTTCGATAGCGGGCGGGCAGGGTCGCTTATTTCCTAACCTTCCCTTTTTTTGTTTGAGAGCTTACTCTTTGCCCACCGTCCCCGCTCCCTGGAAAAGATCGCTTTCCTGTTCCGGACCACCAAATACTGCTTGAAAGCACATTGGCGGCAGAGAAATTGCCCGCGAAAAGTGGTCGCTTCCCCTTGATCTTGAATGTTATCGTCGAGAGTCTGGTCCTTTTCCCCGGTGGAGCGCGATATCATCGCAACCTCCAAAGACCCCACTGTTTGCATCTCATCATTCCCGCATAAGACTTATTTTCGTGACCAACCCCCTACGTGCCCTCCCCCTCCCTGCCATCTTTTTCGACAAGGCCTTGACGGATGCACCCGCCAAGCCCCCGACCCTAACCCCTACTCGCTTTTTCCCAGTCGTCGCCCCAACTTTTTTTTTTTCCGAACCCCTCCCTCTAACACCCGCTCAAACTACGGGTCCCCGACGGCGCCCCCCATATCTCCACAATTCTCGTCCCCCACCCTTCGGCTAACCTTCACCTTTGATCATTCTGGTCATCATGGGCTGCACCTTGGACCCGAAACGCCCCCCCAAACTGCCTCTCCCCCCCCCCCCCTTCAGGCTCTTTCATGACTTTCTGTTCACCTTCCAGCGGCGTCAACAGTCCCGATTTCAGCTTTCCAAAGAAACGCCCCCACCATGGATGACCCCCATCCTAGATGCTTACGCCGCCGTTTACCCCTCCGCTATCCCGTTTTCCTCCTACTATTCCTCCCCACTATTGCACTTGGCTGATACCCACAGATGACTTTAAGGAAATTTGCTGCGGTTGACCTCAAAACACCTGCAAGTCTTCCCTTCCCCCCCCCCTGAATATGGCCATTTGCCCTTAGTGAGCTGCCGGCGCGCCTCCCCCTCGACTTAGCGGAAACGTCCGGGGACTTGCCCCGCCCCTCTCTTGATGTCCCGGCTCTCTGTCGGAGGTTTTCCGTTTGTGCCTTCTTCAATCAGATCTTAAGGAACCGACAGTCCAATCGTCCCCCTCTTCCCGTTGCCCTTCCTTCCCCACATCCCGGGATTTCTCCCACTTATCTACAATTGTTTCAATGCGTTTGTCGACCTCGTTTTTTTTATTCCCACATCTGCGTGCATTCCCACCGCCTCTGGTTGCCTTCTTATTTTTTGTTTCGGCTTCCCATTCATGAAACCTTTTAATCCTGCACCTCCCTTACCTTCACCCCTTTTTCGTTTGTTCAACATGTCATGCGCTATCGCGTACCGTGCTGGAAATATCATTATGTCACCCCCATGAAGTTCCGCTGGTCATTTCGCCCTTCTCTTTGCCAGCTGACGAAACTCGCCATGATCAAACCCTCCGGTGACGATGACGGTCAAGCACTGAGCTTGCCTCGGCGCGCAGCAATGGCCTATGTTTCCGCTGTTTTATTTTTTGTTTGGAAACCCGAACCCTTTCAGTTAGCAGGGGTGCTCAGGGCCATGAATTCTTGAGCTGGTCACTCTTCTCCTCACCCCTGTGAGTTAGCGTCCACCCATGCTCTTCTATTGCCATGTAACCATAAAGAGCCAGATCGTCTTGGTGCAGTCCGCGTCCTCTTTTTTCCAGCCCTTGGTGCCCCCCTCTCGGATCGTGCTCCGCCCTCTGGTCTATCATCGACGATGCCCCGAGATGATCTTCACCAAAGGTCACTCTTTCCTTATTCATCTTGACTCCCCGCGGCTGCCAGCCCTTTCCCTGGTCGTCTTTTCCCCTTCTTTACCCTTTCCCCCCCATTTGACCGACTGGTTTAAAAGAAATAATTGATGCTTTCCAACCCCACGGCGTTAGTTTTTTTTCCTGCTTTAATTTTTTCCTTCGCTTTCAAGCCTCCCATCCTCGTTTCCCCTGCACCCCGGTACTTCCCCCGCACTAACCATTGCTCTTTGTCTTCTGACATATCGATATCCTCTTTCCTCCTCCCGGTTGTGAAAGCTCTTCCTTTCCTTTTTTCAGGCCGCCCTCTTTTTCTTCTTGTTGATGGTTCTTTTGTGAGATGAGTAACGTTTTTCGGGTGAATCTGTGGGACAGCAGTGGTGTTGAAGCCCAAGGTTACAAACTATCGAGGTACGCATTCAGGACGGGTTCCCACCATGATATACACGCTTGAGAGATGCCCAACCACCGACACCCACCAAGTTGCGATGTTATCACCCCCCCAAATGCAGAAGCTTTAGCTTCTGCTGGTCTCCTTCTAGTCTCTTTTTGTCCTCTTTCCGTCAGGTTGCTGCGTCGCTGACATTAGAGGTAGGTTATCCGACTGAAGATTAGGCACAGGGGAGTTCCCCAACCTATTCTCTTCTTTGGCTGACCCCCCTAAAGCCTTTTTCTTTCTCCCTTTGCCCTGTTTACTTTCTACTATTTTGTGCTGCCGATCTTTTCGGAGATACTGAGAGGCGCAAGTTTTGTGAGTCCATTCTGGCCCTCCCTTTGCGGACATTCCTTGAGTTCCTTCCCGCTCCCTCTTCTACCCCCTCTCCCCCCCCCCTGATCCAGATTCCCTAGCTCCAATGTCGACTTATCCATATCCACGAGTTTGTGATTTGATCAGGTTTCAGTAGGTAGTAGTCTTGCCCGCGCGCCTTTTTCCCCCCGAATGCCGTGTCCTGCCTTTTTTTTTTTTTATCTTTCCAGGAAAGTTCCATAGCTGCGGGTTATTGTTGAAGTGCCTTTCCTGTTCTCCCTGCTTAAATTTGTATTTGGCAGCCGACCCTCCCTATCCCTGGGCCCATTGCCGATTGGACTTGATTTCTTAGGTGGATCACGTGAGGTTGTCGTAAGTCATAAGAGCCGTGATACTTTTTATAAACGAGGTAGTTGGAAGGTAGTAATCGGCACTTTTTCCCCCCTATGTACTCCTTCTTCTCCCTTCCCCCTATTTCTTAGTCACCGTCTTTTTGTCAACCCCGAGGCCTAAGTCGACGGAGCTAGCGCCGAGCCTGCTTCGTGCCACTTCTTCGCGGCGTGCCTTCTTCCCCCCCCCCCCCCTGTGCCCCCCGTCCCCATTGCGGGATTAGATGTATCCTAGCGCGTTGTGCACTCCTGCCAAATAGTTGCATCAGCGGTTTTCGTTGGGATGGAACCTCCCCAATGGCTGCTCCCGAGTCTTGTCTCGGGAGCCAGTTCATAGTTGCGGGCCTAGTGAGGCGTTACCAGGGCGAAGGTTTTCAATCCCTTTCCCCCCACGATTGCTCATCCTCTTCCCCCTTGGTATCCATAGGGGGGTTTTTTGGTCTTTGGGAAAGTGAGTGAACTGTGATTCTCTTCCTTTTCCTTTCTTTTGGCCCTACTTCATGACCTCTCACCGGATTTCCTTTGTTCGTTGTTGTCCCTCAGTGCAAGCCTGACAGAATCCCGTGAGAAATCCGTTGCCGCCTGGTTTTTTGTAAGTTTTGCTTTTCTCTTCGGTGCTCAAGTCCGTAAAGGATTGCGTTGCCGCCCCCTCTTATCTGCTTTAGCGGTTCCCTTACGACGCAGGCTGTCGTGTTCGGCGGGTTGCTGGCAGCCTCGGTCGTTCGCGTTCTGGCGTTCACGTTCAGCGCCGGGTTTTCTCTCCGATAGCCATTCTCGGAGTAGTCAGGCCAGGCAGCCCCCATGGTTCAGGGGCTTTAGGGCAGATACTCCCCTCTTACATACGGTTATCGATACCCCTCTTAATAGAATTTCATCTGAATTCTATCAAAGTGACGCTGCCTCAATGCGGAGTTAGATATTGGGTGTTAGACGTGATAAACCTGTATGCCTCTATTTCCTTGAGATGGTCTTTGGCGATGTGGGTCCCTTTCTGATCTATATTTTTCTCCCCCTGTGTTGGATCCCTTTAGCCCCTTAAGACAAGATCTCAGCGGAAAAAGATTCTTTTATCCTGTGTTCTTTCTTCGCCCCACCCCCTCCGGCTCCCTCCCTTGTCAGGAAGCGCTCCTTCATTATTTTCCCAAGATCTTTAAAGTATATTAAGCTGTTATCGTTTCATCCGTTCCTTTCTTTCTTTTTCCTGCATCACCGCCGCACCTACACCATTTTGTCCCTTCCCCAATGTTTTTTTCCCCCCTGCTCTCAATCTTTCCAGGTTTATATTTTTATGGACCAACAAGGCGCTTGCAACCTGCACGCCACTCTTGTTTCTTGGTGTTTGGCGACCCTGCCCCGCTTACCTTCTGCCCCCCTCACCCTTCCCCCCCCCCCCCCTCCACATTCTTTTCTCCAGGGTCCGCCGCTGACTCCCCTGCCTATAAAAGAGGGACAACGAACCAAGCATTAGTTACGAAGGCGCAGACTCCCCCCCCCCGAGCACCCCATCGTCCGGTGCCGGCGGTCCAGTTCCGATTCGGGTAATCATCAAGGGGCTGCACTGGGAAACCGACCCGCACCAACCCCGGGTTAAAACTGAAATCCGGTGCGATTTTCTTGACCTAGTTCCACAAGGCCATTCCTGAATTACATTTTATTGATTCCTAGTTATAAACTTCCAATCCAAACCAAATATGGATCCACACATTGCAGCGCTGGACCCCCGAAACTTCGTTTTGCTGACCCCCCCTCCTCGACCGGTTCAACTCTGACTTTTTTCAAATAGGATGCAAGTATCCGAAAAGAATGCTCGATCACTTCCCCCGTTTTTTCTCGGGTTCCAGCCCTCAACACCGAAAACTAGGATATCCAGACTTAGCCGCGCTATGGGCTTTCCCGTTCGTCTTCCGATCCAGCCTCCTCGAAAGTCGCAGGAAGGTGCCTCTCCCTCGATCCGCTTCTTTCGTTTTGCGCCCGGATTCTTTTTTGTTTTGGTCCCTTAGCGCCGTTTCAATCAGATGAAGGAAGCCCCGAAGTCCAAGTATCCCGACCCGCTAGTCGCCTCATGCTTTCTCCCTTTCCACCAGACGGGGCCCTGTCCTACGCTCGTAAATGACGGAACGACCCTCTTGATCTCGGCTTTCTCCCACACCCTCCGTTGACCATTCCCACCTGTTTCCTTTTTATTGTTCGTTTGCCACAATAATGAAAATTTATCGGCAGACTAAGACCTGCACGTGTTTAGTGTACCCCAACTTCACCTGAGCCTATTTTTTCACCGTTCTGGGAAAAAAACCTGCCCCCCACGGCCCCTGTTGGCATTCTGGGAACAAATGCGCTGGGGCAATCAGGCTCTCCTGTTCCAAACCGTTTTTGTGATCAAACCCCCGCTTGGACTCTTTTCCTGACGCGTAAGCCACAGTGTTCATAGGCGAGTTAGGAATATGTGAAGAAGTCTCTGGGTCAACTGGTTGAAATCCTCTCCTGATCAGTCTGGTTGCCTCATGGTGGCCACCCTCGTCCTTTGCAGCTTTGGTCCTACTTTCCGTTGCTTTCGGCTACCCCAATGCGTATAGCCTGCCTGAACCCAGACTATTCTTTGAACGTTCCTGTGTTCCCCCCCTCAGACTCGCCATCTTTTTGGACTGTTTCGCCCCGTTGAGGACCTTCTATGCTGGACGAACCTACGTTTGCCTTCTGCGTGACTAGGAAGAAATCCCTTGCATCGTTCTTATGAAACCAATCTCCTGATGACCCGTAAATCTCAACCGGCGCCAGCCATTTGCCCTGTTAGGATTGCCCCTTCCCAGACCCAATTGTGTCTCAGGGCGACCCGACGATGTTTCCAATTCCTTCCTGAATCTCCCTACCACTTTCATTCTGCGACTTGGCAGCTCCTTTTTGCAGGAGCCGTAAGAAGAACTGCGGTCCACGAGCTTCCCAAGCACCCCCTCTCAAACCCTCCTCCGTTCTCACCCGCATTGAATCTGTCGTGAACATATCGTTATG
>Ga0179591_1292317_pt1 | contig 17412 bp, 20 predicted proteins | sample CZOMad2_1_08_16f_FD_182891 | JGI IMG/M metagenome (GOLD analysis project Ga0179591, IMG submission 182891) | Vadose zone soil fungal communities from Angelo Coast Range Reserve, California, USA - CZOMad2_1_08_16fungal (PacBio error correction) | ecosystem: Environmental > Terrestrial > Soil >... | reverse complement strand
TCATAGCCTCTTGATCGCTTTCACAACAGCCAAACTTTCGTGTCCAGGTTTCCCGCTGGAATGTCACAGTTGTAATTCGACCGCCTTTTTATTTTCGACCCACCATATTCACCTTAGTATGGGTCAGACCGTCGCCTCCCCGATCTTATCCCTCTCTATTATGTTAGGCGGAGGTAAATTTTCACCCCACATCTTTGTCTCTCTGGAGTGTTGCAGGATTAATTACAACCCTTTCAAGCAGTTTTTTCCCCAGAGCGGGGCAAGACAACTTCCGGTAAGACACCTTCCACCACTAGAGGAAACTTCCCGTTGGACAGCAAATACACCAAAAGGGGGTTTGTTAAACTCTCGACCTCGTCCACGGGCTCCTTGGGTCAGCCGGTCCAGAGTTCGACAAATGCAGGATTTCCCCCCGGTTCCTCTTTGACCCCTCCCTCTGCTTTGCCCACACCATGAGTGTTTGATCGAGTACGTGAGGATGAGATCCGTTCCATTCCCACTAAGGTCAATTCACGCGATTAAGGCCCTCCCCCCCCTCATTGCATAAAGGTTAAATGAAGTAAAGTAGTACTGTCCTCCGATACCCCCCCTTAGGCCCCCCCCCCTTTGAAGGAGAGACCCATACTGGAAAATAAGAAGGGAATGTTGAGGCTCATCAACACCTTTTAGACTTTTCAAATTTTTTTCCATAGGTATCCCTCTCAAGGATTCCCTCCACTTAGGTCTTTTTAGGGATGACGACCCATCCCCTAACGACCTTCCTTTTCCTCAGAGCCCCCCATCATTTTAAGCTTTTTTCCCCCCGTCCCAAAACGCGTACGCCTGAGGAGGGGTGGAGTCCCGTCTTTGTTTGGGCGAAATAGCGGTCCTTCCCTTCCTGACTTATGTATGTCTTTCGCCGTGGATGCCTTTTGCGCTTTAGAAATTACCCCATAGTCGAATTTTCCCTTAAGATTTTTCACACAGTTTCTCCCGTCGAAGCAGGCCAGAGTCCCCAGTGAAAGGTGACCCGAGACTCTTTTGTCAGTTTTTGCTCCAACGATTCGGTTGAAGGAATTACGGATGTTTCGGCGGACCTAGAGGACCCCAAAGACCATGCCGGCTGTTCCGAGATGACGCTGGGAGCTTGCTGCTCCCCCTTTCTCATTGATTTTCACAGACGGTCGAGCAAGTTGTTACACACTTGTCTACTTCTATTCCTTTTTTCTCGGTACTCCCAGAAAGGCGGTCCCCCTTGTTCATCGAAACACCGTGCCCGAATCCAGGTCTCCCCAGACGCTTTTGTCTCGGTTCTTCCGCAGTTCTTTAGATGCGACGCCAATTTCGTCACGTTTCGCTTAGAAGGTACAATTTCACTTCACCTTACCCGGAGTCCCTCCTTCAATTACCCTTTAGAGTGGACAGTCCTACCTTCGTATCCGGAGCAGCTGCAAACGCCCGGTTCGTACTACTTATCCCCTGATTGTGGAGCTTCCCTCACGGTATTCCCCTACAGCGAGGCGAGACGCAGGTTTCATCGGTAGCTAACAGCCTCTGCACCCTTCCCGTCAGGACTTTTGTCTCCGCAACAGAACTGTCCCCTTTTACGGATACCCAAAGTCATGACGATTCTCCGGCGAGCTTAAACAACGACCAGTGTGGGTGATATTATTTAGAGCCTTGTGTGATTCTTCGTCAGGCTGGATTGTGACTATTTTTGCAATTTAAACTTTGAACTTGTGCTGATTGTTACCTGCGTCTTCCCCCTTTACAAGGGGAAGAGGAGTGTTGATATATGTCGAGATTCCCCTTTCCCCCTTAACCCCACCGTGCGAAGGAAGCCGGTCGGATTCCATGCATCCAAAGCCTTTCTGAATTCCCGTCATTAGCGGAAGTTGAGAACATTTCCTTTGGTTTCATCGCTTTTTCGAGTGAGCGTGAACCCGACCCGGTGACACCGCTCTAGTGACGGTTGGTATCTCCTCCCACCTCCTCTGAAGCGGTGGGTTCTTCCCCCCCCACTTCCTGTCTGTTTTTTCGTAAGATGTCACCGCGCGAGATTCAGGACTCCCCAACCCGGGCCTAGGAAAATGGAGAAGCTCTGCAATGGTTTTCTTTGATGTCAGATAAAGAGACGACTCTCCCGTTTTTGCGCCGACCCCTTTTCCTTCTCATTTTGCGTTCGCAACCACCGAATGGACGAACTCCATCAAGGCGGTTTTTTTTTTTGTACCGTTTTTTCTTCTAGACCTTCGCCTTATATTTCGGATTTGGCCTCCCCGGAAGTTGGCAGGCCACTAGTAGCGCCCACGCCCTTTCGCTTGTGCCCCTTGTGTCCCCTCCCACACACCTCAAAGAAACATATATGATCCGTAATCTTTTGATCAGAGTTCCCCAGTCCAGACCCTTTTGCATCAGGTACATCAAAGTGTCAGATGAGCAAAGGACTGACATCACCCCCGTTCCCGCTATGAATACCTTTTCTTCATGAGGCCCAAGACGTTTGGATGATCCCCAGGGCGTTAAGCGCGACGTGTGGTGCTGCCGTCCCAAAGCCGGCCCTAGAAGATTCCTCTCCCCCCCCGGAGGATAGACCCAGAGAGCCCGGGAGTAACATGGTGCGGCGTATACAGAGAGGATTTAGGACACCTTGAAATTCTTTCGAGTCTTTCTTTGCGTCAGCATAGTCCTGTGTAAGTGGATTTTTTGAAATGAGCATACCATGATAGTTCTTTTGCCTTCGTCCTTACAAAGAAGAAGAGAGTCCCGAGCCCGCACTGAGCCCCCAAACCCTGCCACGGAATCGCGGAGGGGCGTGTTTTTTCGAGATCATTTAATTATACCGCCTCTTGCGCTTTGCATCACATGACAGAACCTACCCCGATGCGATCCCCCTGCCCATTTGGACCGATCCGGACAGTAACGCTTTGACCCCACAGATGTCCGTTCAAGATCCCCCCCCTCCTGGGTTACGTTATTAGGGAATTTTCCCCTCCCCTCCCTGGATGGCCTCGCTTTCTCCCGAATTGACAGAAGTACAAGCCTGTCCAGACTGCGTTGACGTGAGCCCGCTAAGACGCTAGGGGTTACCATCACTGCACTAGCTTAGGTAGTGAGAAAGTTTTTTGGAACGGGTGACATAGGACAGGTCACATCTTACTCTTTCCCGATCCTGCGACGGCCCGCAGCCAACGGCACCAAAGGTTGACGGTGCGTGAAAGTCCCCGCGAGTTTCCCGTTACCGACCCCCTGTGATAAGGTTATCACCAAGAAGCAAAAGGGTTATACTAGTTTTGTCCATTCAGGTGCCCCCCCCTTACCGGACATTATATGATTTGGAGAGGCGTCTCCACAGCCCCAGCCTTGGTTTGGTTGTTTGTGTACTTCACCTTAAGAGAGCGTGGATTCTCGAAGGAGCTTGAAGACACCTTCTTCTTTCAACATACCTTTTCGCTGGTTCGACCTCCCCTTTCCCCCCCTCGTGGTCTTGAATTGCGCCATCATTACAGGATTGGTTTTGACATTTATGGGCCAGATTCCGCCGTTGACGGGACCTTTTTCCCCTACGGATTCGGTAAAGCTTCATTCTTTCGGACACGGCCTTGATGGGCAACGTTCTGGGAACTTCGCCGTTTATTTTTTGAGCGTGTTATGCTCGCCATCCCCCCCTTAGAAATCATCAAAAAGACAGTTTTTTCTGCGGTTGGATTCCCTCCCCCCATGTGCTGCCAAGAAAGGAAATTGAGCAGGGTGAGTCAGAGAAGATGTTCCCCTCAAATTTTTGAACACGGTTGGGAGGGGAAAAAAAGAGTTGGAAGAATAATGACGTTTCATGTTTGGAAGTCCTTAATCACGTGATTGCTTAGTTCCGTCTGTTCTCCCGTGTTATTACCGTCGCCTTCCACCCTCTCGCACATAGTTGGTTTTGACCCCTCCCCGATTTCCGGACCCCGCTCCTGCGAGCGCGACGGTCGGGACCCTCCCTATGTCAACATTTTTCCCATCGCTTATATTACAAGGTGACATCCCTCGTGTCTTGCGCCCCGGTTTTTCTTTTCAAGAGCCCTCCCCCAAAAAACTTTTGATGACTCGACGGGGTGTAAAGGATAGGGAACGATTAACGACAGCAATCAGAAGTTTCTCCCCTTCCTTAGCCCCCGAGCGGGAGTAGTGCTCGTTTACAGGATGCGGCAGGAAGGTATTTGGAGGACCCCTTCCCCCCCCGGCACTTCACCTGACCCCCTTTCCACCGGGTCAGAGACACAGAACGAACTTTAAGGCGTGTCCTCCGCTTTTTTTACATGGCTCGGCGGTATCAGTTTTCCCCTGCCCCTTTTCCGTGATATGGTGGTAATCGATTTTCGACTCTGAATCGAACCCGCCTGAGCACACGGCGTTCTTTTTCGCTCCTCAGCCAACCCGTCTCAGAGCCGTTGGCCGCCCAATGAATGCAGGGACGAAAACAGTTTGAGAGATAGCCTATCGCGCATACCCCGTGTGGTACCGTGTCACCCATCCCCCCCCCCCCTTCCTCATACGTTTGTTGTTTTAGGAGATATAACGCAGGAAGTTGCTGGAGCCGAACACAGTTTTTGTACGGAAGGGCTCCCAAGTCTTCTTCTTTCGAGCATCCTCCTTTCTTCAGTCCCCCGTCTTACGCGACTAGAGTCCTTTATAGGTAAGTAAGTTCTAACTTATCTTCCAAGGAGCCCTTTCGCACTATCGGTCCCTCCCTTCACAGAAAATTTTCCCAACTAAATGCCCCAAAAGACGACGTCACACGCAGGCTCCTGGATCGTCAGCCCATGTGGCCCCCCTATTGCACTCCTTGCCAATGGTAGTTCCTCCATAACGGTCACAGGCTTTTGAAGAATACGTTTGATAACTTGCCACTTTTTTCTCCCAGTGGATTCCCTCCACCTTCTCTTGCTTTTTTTGACTCTCTACAAATAAGAGACATGTGGAAATCGTAGAAGTCAAGAAGTGACGACTAACTTATCCCTCTAACCCACCCCCCCACAGGAAGACTAGAAAAACAACCAGTCCCCGCACACACCGACCCATGATCCACCCCACATCCACACCAAAACCAAAACCCCCCCACCCGACAAACACACCAGCAAGTTTAGTGTGACCTAAGACCCCCTTTTTGCCCAAGGTTGCCCTCTTTTCTTTAGTCGTGCTGGTCTATTTGCGCAGATGGACTGTTTTAAGGTGCGTCGCCTCCCCTTCGGTTCTCCGAGCGATCGAGCATCTGTCAGGTTTGCGGCGGTTTTCCTAGGCTGTCCCGGTTCTGTCGATTAGGTCGACGGTTCCCTCTCCGCACCGTGTCGCCTCAGTTGGCAACCAATTCCGGTACGCATTGCGAACTTGACGTCGTTTTTTTACCGTTTTGTTCTACCGACCACCGGGGTAAAGACTTTCACGTCTCAAGGCGTTCCTTTTTCAGCCTTGCTGTGCGCCCCTAATGGGATTTTTTAATACAGGTTGGTGAGCCACACACCCAAAGAGGCGTTTCCACACCCAGGATAGATTTTCGAGGTTCGAATGGCCCCTTCCCCCTATCGACCCCCTAATACCAAGAGAACGAACGATGCCGACGAATAGGAAAATCAGGTTCCCATGTTTCCTGAGATGTGATTCCCAGGTCTCCCCGCAAGACTGCGTCCAAACCCAATTTTTGAATCCCTTCTTCCCCCTAACAACCATCAGCCCCCTTGCCCAGCGTCGCAAGTCCCCCAACGTCTTCACCTCACAGCCCGATCAGTACTTGGTACTTTTTTTATGAAACACTCTCCCTGCGCCTAGCCCCATCTGAGGCCTCAGGGTCGGAAAACAGGACACCACCAACTTTTGTCCCTCATTTCCCCCCCACCGAAAAAATAAATAATCCCCGGAATCCATTTCTTTGGACCACGAGAATTAGTGGTCTCCGTCTAAGTCCGCTGAATCACCCCCTCGAGGAGTAGAGGTACTTCATGTTCTCCGTGGGGTTCCTCTGAATTATTCTTCAAATCAGGAAGAGCCCCCACAAGTTTCAAGAGCTTTTCAATCCCATCACTCCTGAGCATTTAAAACAGCTGACACAGGTGTTTCAAAGATCTCCCCCCCCCCTTAGTGCCCGCCCGCACCCCCCCGCCCCTGAGGGACAAGGATTAAGTTACGGCGTTTTCGCCCCTAGTACGCCCCTCTCCCTTTCAAAGTCCCTTCAGTCACCGATGTCTCCCGGAGCATTGAGAGGTCCGTAGAGTGCCGCTTTAGTGTGCGGAGATCTTTTTCTCGCGTTTCTTTTTACCATTCACGTGACAAGGTCGGAACATCAGAACCCACCCCCTCCCCTCTATGATCCGCTACTCTTTTCCTTAGGAGTCTTCCCCTGCTCTGCGAATCTCCATTTAGTCCTTGGGAGACAGTTCATTTCCCCCCCTTCAGTGAAAGTACTTTTCTCCCGTCCAAAGGTTTTCTCCTTACAGCTTTACACTCGATAGACGGAGCATGTGCAACGCCACGGTGCACAGTACGACTTTGCTCCCTCCCTCTCTGCGAGCGACCATGCCCCTGGCGCGGGCGATCTCCTTTCATTCGTAGCGAATCGACTCCGGCCCCCCCTTGCCGTCCCCCTTTTCCCAAAGCCCCTTTGTAAGCTTCCGTCCAGGTAGTTAATAAAACCGTTATGAATCTTCACGGATCGTCTAATCCCAAGGTTTTTGCGCAGCTCCTTCTCCTCGCCGTTTTCCTCTTTTTCCAGAGGCTCTTCCATCGCCCGGCCGCCGAGGGGTAGTCGAGGTGCGGATCAACCCTTGTTGACATTAAGCGACTGAGGCGTTGGTTCAGAGAAGATGACTCCACGGATGTGCTTTCAACCCCAACTTTTCTCAAAGCTCTAGCCTCGTAGTCGTGTCTAGACGAAGAAAGGTACCCCACGAAGGCAGGGCCCCCCAAGCTCTTATGTCCTCTGAAGCGTTTTCTTTGGAGCGCAACCCGGTCCGAGTCGCGAGAGTCTAACGAACTCCCCTTTCCCCACCATTCACGTCCCAGTTCTCCTACGAAGGGCTACAATAGGTGAAGGACCTATATTTAATAATCATTTTGTTTTTCATAGATGAATCTTCGACTTCCAGGTCCCCTAGAAAACACGGCTTACCTTTTAAAAAACGGAGGGGGGAGTTTCGATCAAGCACTCCATCACGGTCCGCCAGTTCCCCCCCCCCCCTCATTCTTCCCCCAGGCGGAGACAATAAATGGCCGTCCAAAGGCGTTCTCTTTGTCCTGTTGGCGCTGTGGTTTTTTTTTGTCCTCTTGATGAAGTAGAAGAGCAGGGGCTCGATATTTTCACGTTGGTCGTGTCGTTGCTTTTTTTTGGTCCCCCTTTTTTCGTCTGTCCAACAAGACGAGTGACTGGAAACGTTGATAACCTAACCCCCTCCACAAATCCCTGAGACAGGGCGATGGCAGTGATCCCTTTAGGAAAAATATTTTTCTCAGAACTGCGCCCGCGTGCGTCCCTCGACCTTTCTCAACAACAACGGGACATAGTTTGTTTTGTCACTCCGGTAAGCTTAGAACTGAAATGGATGTTAACCCTGGCAGCGACGAGTCTTGGTGATCTCCCCACGACCGTCCGGTAGGCCCGGAGCCTTCTTCTTTTCCCCGTTTCCGTTGCTCGCCGCGACGGTGTCACCGACTGTGCGCGTTGACGCCGCGGGATTTTGGCATCCTTTAACGGACACGTTGGCGGTGACTGGGGGACGTCCCCTTTCCCCCCTGATTTCCCCGCTCCCTGGGCGGGGAGGGAGACCCTATCCGGATAGAAGTAAGTACCCTGTCCCCAATGCTACCCTCCAACCTGGATCCCCCCTCTCCCCCCGGAGCACGACCCTGCGATACCGCCAACTGGGATAGGCTTCGCCTTCCCGACTGTTTTTCGAACGTTGGGCTGACAAGGGTGCCGACCTGAGTCTGGTGATTCCAATTCCATCCCCCAGCCTCTTCGTACCCAGGTTGCGAAACGTGAGAGTGGATTCCTACACACCCGACCCGATTTATACGGTAAGCACCAGACGGGATATTCGGGCTTCACAATACTAAATGGATGGTTCGGCTAAGCAGCTGTTTTTAGCATTCTCTCCCCTCCTTTTTTTCAACCCTTGGATTTTTCAGCCCTCAGTCCCCAGATACGCTCGGGTACCAATGTAAATGGTCCCTCTCGAATTCCTTTTTTCAAGTTCCGTCTGGACAGTTCGAGGCTCTCCGATCCGTGCTCCCGGGCTGCACGTCAAGTAAGATTTCAGTACTCCGACGCCCGAGGTTGCGCCTGATCCCGGTTCCCCCTCCGCACTTCTATGTTCCCCTGGCGCCAGTTATTCTTGATGATGATGGCGCTTTGCGTCGCACCCCCCTGCAGGTTCGTCTTTGTCTTTTTGCCTCTTCCGCCCGAGCGTGCCGGGGGACCCGGAGCGGTTGCAGACCATCGTTCCCGCTTCAGTTCTCCCTTTGCTTGCCTTTTTTTCGCGCGTTTCCCCCCCCCAGTTCCCGGCGGAGGTTAAGTTCCGGGGTAGCGGCCACTTCGCCCTTGTTGGCTTATTTTTCTTTGGGCTGGTCTTTCAGACGATTTCCGAGTTCTTTCCTAAAATTGGATGGGATAGGAGTGGTATTACTTCATGCCGCTATTTAGCTTTCGCCGGTGGAATTGAAATTGAGATCAACCCCAATCACCAGATGTCCCATACCCAAAGCAAGGTGGTCAAAGAAGAGTGTGTGATTCCACCCCCCCCTTGGTTTCCCGTCATCCCCCGCGGCTTTTTTCACAGGTACCTTGGAATCAAGGATAGACGTCCTTTCCTTTTTTTGGGGTTTCGGTCCTCCCAAACGGTCCGTTGCATAATAAGTCCGCGTGGTTAATGGCGAGTGTGACCTGAGTCTTAACATATCCGGTGTCCCTTTGTGCCACCCCCCTTTCAACACCATCGATCTACATCTATAAGTGCCAGAAAAAGTCTCAAACTCCCACATCGCGAAGTCGTCGACCACAACTTAGTTTTGAAGGAACAACAGCGGTGACAAGGAAATTAACAGAGTGAGGAAAATGCCGTTCGTTTTAAGAACTCCCCGGTTTTCCCCGGATTTTTTTTGGTTTGTCTCGATGAAAGGAGCACATTGGTACTGATTTTCTACCATCACAGTACCTCACTGTTCGTCTTCTTTTGCTAGTGATCCCCCAGGATGAGGCCCTTTAGGTAAATTAACCGGTCTTCTAACCTCCAAGTTCACTTCGGCAGTACATGACCACTTTCCGGGTAGCATATCCCGACGTCGGCTATCCCCCTTTCGCCGCGAGCCGTCGAGGTTCTGGAAAGGCCAAGAGCGGGTCCCCTGGACTTGAGACTTCTTTGTCATCGTTACGCCCTCGGTATCTGGATTCTCCAGTCGTCGCCTACCGGTCTGCGGCTAACACAGGAAGAGGTTCGGCGTTAATCGATCTCCTTACCATTAGCCGGCGGACCTGTTTTTTCCTCCACACCCCGTCTGTTCCCTTTTGCTCCCCCCCAGAAATGTACGGAGTGGTACCTATCTATCCGCCCGTTTTGTTTGCTTTACCGCCGGTTCTGAGCGGCAGCCCCCTCTTTATCAGGCCGTTTCTGCCCAACAGGATATGGTCGGGGGACATATATTAGCTCTTTTTTAGACCAGGCGCCCTCCGGTGTTATCCGTTCCTAGATCCCCGGCGATCCCCTTTCCGGGAGACTTTCCCCTTCTAAACCCCTTTTCACGTTCTTGCCTGAGCAGTTGATAGGGCCGCAGGCCCTTCACATCGTTCCCAATTCCAAGCTCCCGAGGATTTCGTTTCTTCTCCGTGTCATCGCGACACAGGTTCATGTGGAAGGTACTTTCGTGCCGCATCTGTTTGCTGATCCCCGGTCCGGCCGGGCCGTATCGGTGTTAAAGCCCTAGTCGCCAGAATAGGATGCTTAATTGTCTATCTCGATGCGTGCCTCTACCCCCCATGCATTCCCCCCTCCTCCGGGTACACCGTCCTCGCTACATTCGGCCGGTTGTTTTTAGAGGTGCCCTAAAAAATATTTTGTTTTTGTTTTGGTTCCGTTCTTTAAATCCCTTCATGTTCACTTTTGTAATGAGAAGCTGTCGTGAAGGTCCTTTAGCCTAACATTTTTTTTTTCCGTTTTTCAAGCCCTTCCCCTTCATCTTTTGAGTCGGTAAAGTTTGACCATAGAGTTTGTTCTCTTGTTTCCGGAGACCTTCCCCAACACTTTTAACTTTCCTCCCGCATTTCAAAATCTTTTCCCCCCCCCCCCCCCCCCCCCAGGAAGAAGGAAAAGTACAAGAGGACCGTGACTTTTGATGGCCCCTCCACAAACCGGGGTACTGAAGGTTCCTGTGATCAACTTCTCTTTCATTTCTTGAGTCTCCCCTGGCCTCTTTGCAGCAAAAGGTGGTCGGTTTTTTTGTTGTGCACCACAATTCTCTTGCCACCCATGTTTTTTTGTGGGGGGGGGGATCTAGTCGGGGTGCGAGTCTTCCATGCCAATTTTTTCTCCTCCAACAAACGAGCGAAAAGGGCGAACCTGACGTCATGTTCAGAACCTCAGGTCCCCCACTGAAGGCGAAATTAGATGCTTGCCTGCATCTTACCAGCCCCCGTACCTATCCAATGGTTCCTGGTCCTCCGCAAAGTGAAAAAACCCGGTAATGGATCCCAGGCGAATCCCCCTGTAGGCCGTCTCAGCTTATGTAACAACTCATAGTTCATGGTCTGAAAGACGCCGGTTCCCTACAACGCTCTTCTGTGCAATTTTGCACCAGTAACCCTTTAGTTTTCCCCCCTTCCTTCCCCAGAAAGCTCCCATAATTAATCGACTTAGCTTGTAGAAGGCCACACAGAGTAAGTGGAGGAGGGTGTATCGTCCGATACGTTTTTTCGCCACCCAGAGCCTTTACTTCATGCTGGTACATCGACGTTTTCACTGGGCCTGAAGTTCCCTCCGGAGCAGCTTCTCCCTCAACGTTCCATCGAACCTTTTTCTTTGTAGAACGGGACGAAGTTCCCGGGCAGCGAGTCACCCGAGTCGGTTTCCCATTCTCCATATTTCCCTTTCAGAGTCTTCTAAACGCACAACCGCCCTGATTAAAGTATACGATTCTGGATCCCCGATTTCAATTCAACCGCCCTAAGGAGTTCGGGGACATCCTGACTGCTCGGCTTCTCAACCACAGACGGTCCAGCGGAATGTGTCCTCTCGGCAAGTATCTTTGAGCAACCTTCTCCTAATAGCTTCTTATGTGAATGGAGAAATGCCATGATTAGGTTCCCCCTAGTACCACCTTGCTCGACTTCCCCCCGCAAATTCCTATGCGGCTGGCGGCCTGAGAAGTGGCTGGAGCTCCCTTCGTTTTTCTCCCGATCCTGTAAAACACGGTTTAGCCGGCCGATCCTTTACTTTCCCCTCATTGGGTCTTAAAGCCCTCCTATCCTCTTCGCAACGATTTAGCCACGGTTCTCCCCGCAGCCGCCCGTTCTCTGAGAGAGTCCCCTTTTCGGTGACGCCTCGGCGAGACGATTTTTCAATCGGTAGCGCCCCAGCATACGGTCATGCAGGCTCCCTCAGGCTTGACGAAGGCAAGTGGTCCATTAAGTACCATTTAATCAAATCCTCTTCATATTTCTTCCCTAATACCAAAGGCCTTCCGTGTGGGTGAGCAAGCGGGGGGGATTTCGCACGCGGACTTTGATGACCTTTTCGGCGAGAGGTTCCTCTTTGGTCACAGCCCCCGATTTTCCGTCTTTTTCGGATCCCTTTCTGAAGGGCGCGCGGACTAGTGTTTGGATTGAACTATGTCGTGGCTTCTCCAGTCCCCTTGAACTCCGACTTTCGGAGCTGTCTAGAATGATCACCGGTCCCGAAGGCTTTTTTCATCGGCCCAGGACGAGATCTCCGCTGTTTTTTTCGCGCAAGGTAAGTAGTCGGCGTGAGCTTCAGTCGACTTACGACTAAACTCCACTCTTTAGACGAAGAGATCAAGATAGTGGTATCCTTTTTTAATAATCCTTACGGATCTAAATGTAACCTTTGGCAGAGATGAAGATTAGAACCAAGAGGTCTCCTATCTTCATGTAGGTCGTGGTCAGTGCCCCGAATTTACTCTACCTTTTCCTTACAGGTTCTAGAAACCCTTTCCCGTGGATATCACCTCCGTCGGCGATACGAAATGTCCCTATACATAAATGAGGGTTTTCTTTTTCGTTGTACCCGTCTTTCCTGCGATACTCGCCGAAATTGATATGTCGCAGTTGGTTGTTTTGGGAACTATATTCCTTCCGTCCGCTTTGCCCTTCCTTTTGATAAGAACCTCGACGAACCTCGGCGAGCCCGGTTTCTGTTCCTTCGGTCCCCCCCCTCCCTTCCGGTCATATCAAAGTATGGACGGGACTTTCACCCAAGATTTCCCAGGCTTTCCCCTTGAGGGAATCCCTTGGGTTTTTTCTGATTCCGACCCCCTTTACGGTAAGCGGAAAACGTGCTTTTTTTCAACGCGGATTGACCGGCCCCCCCCTTCCAGCTGTGTACCCCTTCTTTAAAACCTTTTTTCCCCCTCGCCTTCGTTCAACGTAAATGGGTCGCGTCTCCGATGCGGATATGGAACTTCCCTTACCGGCTTTCCGTTCCTTTGCTCCGGATTGGGTCCTTCAATAGTGATTGAGACTTCTCTTATCCTCCGGAATACGCCTGTGGTACAATAGCTTCCGACTTAAGCTAAACTCAAATGATCTCCTTTTCCTCAATGCGTACGCAAAAACTCCCGGAGCTTGCCTGATTCTTGAGAGCCCGGTTGTTGAAGTCTTCCATGCGGAACTGACTGCGTTCATGGTGACCCGAAATGCAAAAATACCTTCAGTTTCTTGAGCAGTTCCGTCGCTATCCCCCGGAAGCAGATTCTCTGTTCTCGAACCTCTTTGAGTCTTCGGGTGTACCATAGGAAAGTCCACTGCTTTCCGCTTGATGTCCGCCTTCCCAGCCGTACACGATCATTACGTCAGGTCGTGTCCTTTTCCCTTTGCGACTCGTCTCTTTGCTAACACTTCCCCATTCCCTCCCCTGCCTGTCGTAGACCCTTTGGAGGCATGGTGACTCCTTTAACCCGCCGTCCGCGGCTTCTTTTTCATATCCGTGAGATTCAGCAGCCAACAACTAACCAGCCACTCTTCCATAAGACGCGGATGTGGAATCCGGCGCTCTTATCATATTCGGAGTGTGGGCCCCTGCCGAAACTGTTTGAATACGCGCTTTTTTTCCGATTTTTCTCTTTTGGTGGCTTAACCCTGCCTCCGTTGGAGGACGACGTGCCTTGCGAACATCTTTCGCCAGTATTTAAGGACCTGTCTGGGTGATGGCGCCGCCATTTCTGACTTGTTCGCTCTTTCTAACCAGCAGCCCCCTTTGATGGTGCATGTTGAAAGGGCAGAGGGACCCCAATAAGGGGTTATGATCCCGGAGGCTCTCCCTCTCTATTTGAAGCCCGCGATGTTGGATTTTGTTCTTGTCTAGCTAAAATGTTGCTCTTTTACGTTCACGGTAGTGTGGTTGAGCTCTTTCCTGATGGCTTCCATCGCACATAAGCCCAAAAGGCATAGATAAAAACAACCTTGTTTTTTTTGGCTAACACTTTTGTACTGAAATACCGAATTGAGAACTTTTTCACTTAATTCTGGCTCAAGTGAATTCGGGAATCACTGGTGTTCCTCAGGTACTGTCCTACCGCGAAGTCGTGTTTCCTTCCGGTTGGAAACTAAGGCTTTTTCATGCTAGATCAGGTTTTGTTTTTCGAAAACGTTCGTTTACTTACATTTTTGGACACCCCCCCGATAGGAGCCAAATCGATAGTGGGCAGACACTGAACGAAGCCCCCCCCCTTTCCGATCGAGTCGTTTTTTTTTCTAGATAACAGCCCACCTTATTCCCTGTCGAAGTCAGACCCAGTAACCCTAGCATACCCTTAAACGCGTTGAAATTAAGCGTTGGAGGAACCCGTTACGTGTGGTTTTTTTTCTCCCTCCGAGATAAAAAGGCTTGCCTTTGACGAGGTAGGGTTTGTGCATTTTTCTCCTGCGCGCAGTATCTACTTCTAACAAGTACTCGACATCATCGTCGAAGTGCTCGTGTCCTGCGCCCCCGGTTTCTGGATGACCAATGTCCTCGGCACGTACTTCCCTGACACCAATGGAAACCTTCCCATCCAGAAGTCCGTTTTGTAAATCTTTTTGTGAATTTTTTGGTTACTGTAAGGCGGCCTATAGGTCAAATTGCGCGACGGCGACGTGATCGGGTTCTGAGTTCTCGATCGCGCCGACTTTCCCGTGGACGTTTTCCCAAGGATTTCCTTCTCCTAGAGACAAACTAAGATCTAGACAGTTCCCCAGAAGTGAAACTCACCCGCAAATTCCGGCCTTTTTTACATAGCTCCAGTTTTGAGATTCTTCCTCCTTGGACAGTTCTTTCTACTCAGAAAAACTGCTTGGTAGTCCGGCAGGTCTTGGAAAAGGAGAGATCTTTCGGGTCTATCCTCGCCGACGGCCCCTAGTCAGGTGCCGCCGAAAGTCCTTCTAATAGGTAGATCGACCCGGACCTGTCCCCTGCTCACGTTGTCCCCCCCGTTCCGGCCTACACTTTTCTACATGCCAATACCCCTTCTGGACACGCCGGAGAGTTGCCCCCCCCCTTGATCATCGTTTTTGGTGACGCCCCTTTTTCGGTACTTTTCACGTTGAAATAGGTAGGTATTAACTTCCTCCGGACCGCCGGGACCGAATCAGGTCACGAGAACGTCGCGATGTTACATCCTTTTCGATTTGTCTTCTGAACACACCCTTAAATGTCCCGGTCTCCAGAGAAGCCCCCCTTCAGATGTACCCCCGGGACGGAGTTGATAGGTTTATATCCGAAAACCAGGTTTTGTACGGTATTGCGACTCCTTCTGGACGGTGGGCGTTGGGTGGGTGCCGTGGCTGGTGGGTTGTGGATCATCGTCGGCTCTTCCGTATCCTCCCTCCGCGACTTCTCTGCGGAAGCTGGCGGAGTTCCAATGGACTTTCCGTATTCGTTTGAACGCTCCTGTATGACCCCGGTAGAAGACACCCGCCGTCAGCGCCATAACGCCGTTTCTTGTATCCCTGCTACTGCAAGTTTTTTTCCTCCACACCTGACCCCCAAACGGGTTACCCTTCCCCTACTTCGTTTATTAGGTTGGCCGCAATCCCGGGAGGTTGAATTCATTTGTTCGTACCCAAGCGTTAACACCCTTTGAGGTGTGCCCCCGACTTCAGGGCGGGAGTGTTTACTTCTGAGATGTGAACTGGAAAGCTTTTTCGCCAACGTTCCCCGCCCCGACTCCGGCGAATAGTCTCAATGTCCCTAAGTGCAATAATACTTGCGGTACCAGCCTCGAGTTCAATACAGAGGACTCGGTAACAAGGAAATAGGTCCCCATTGTGGAGTCAGATTCAGGCTTCCCAGAACTCTCATTGTAAGTAAGTTTTTCACTACCCAATGCTTCGCCTGGTTACGCCACAATGAACCTTTTAAGAAAGGCAGGATTTTGAAGAACTCCCTTTTTAATGTCCCCGAAGTGGGCCCACGGATCGGACGTGCGGCTTGGAGAGGAATTTCACACTCGTGCGTTCCGGCAGGATTCCGTAAATGAGCAGGGCTTCACTTCACTTGCGACCAGACCCAATGAAACGGAGTCCCAAAGGAAAGCCGCCGTCCACGTCCCGATAATCGGACCCGCTTCCAGATGTGTTAAAAACATGTGAACATTTTGGTTCACCGCCCCTATCGAGTTACCCATTTAACACCTAATAAATAAGTCATGAGGGCCTACTTTTGACTAGCTTCCAATTAAGCACAAGAAGGAGTTATGTTCCCCTACCCAGCCGTTAGCCATTGAGCTTTGTAAGATTTATGCTGAAGAGGACGTCCCCCTGCCTGCAAATGTTAGGTATATGGAGTCACAATTTTTTTCCTTTAAAGTTGAAAATTTTAAGCCCCCCCCAAATTTTCAGCTCCGAGCAACCGGACTTGGAGGTACTAAGTGAGGCGATTGCCTTTTTTTTCTTTTTCCCTCCTGGAGACGAGGACAGGTCCCCCCAGGTATGAGAAGCGCGCCCTTTTTTTCCTTCACTCATCGTCCGAGCGTCCCGACCTCGCTCTAAGGCGCCCCCCAAGCACTCCGTTACTTCCCAAAGATTTTTCCTCAAACCTTGTTTTGACGCCTTCGGGTTATCCGCAGGTTCTAGGTAGCGACCCCAGAATAAGGAATGAGCTTTAGTTCAACCTTCCCCCCCCGCCAGGCGGTCAACCGTCTCCCCTCCGGAGAGTCTCACAAACGCCGGGTCACGGGGGGTTTCTTTTTTTTTAAGGTTACAGCCGCTTCAACGTTCGGGTTCTTTCCCCTTCCAGCCTTTTCGCTGATTCTCTTGTGAGTTCCCACCTCACAGGGAGCCTTGAGGAGTGTGAGACTACTTCAGCGGGTAGCCGTCCCCCTATAGATCTTAGACACCGAGTCCGGCTGATGTTTTCTTCCATGTAGTTCCTCTGACTGGCTCGAAAAAGAATCATCGTGGTATTAGTCCCCTTGACTGATCTTCACAATTTCAAGACTGTCCGAGCAGGTGTTAAAGATGTCGGGTCTACCCCTTTCCGCGAGCCTCCCTCCTCTATATTCCTTTTGGTTTAGAGACTCACTTCTGGTTTCTTTCTAGGCGGCTCTCCCCAAGCGAATTTACTCCTCCTCGGTCCTTTTCCTTTGTTCTACAAGATCTCCCCCCTTTTGTTGACTCCTTTGACACGAAGTTTATCTCAAGCATTCCCCTATACACATTTTATCCATCCCGCACTGTTTTACCAATTGTGCTTGTATAGCCCTCCTCTCTTCTCGATTGTACGTCTTGCATCTAGAGTCCCCCCCCTGAATTTTTGCACCAATGGTCACCCCCTCAAAAATCATAGTTCCTTAAGCGGTCCTTTTAAAGATCGGCAAAACGCGAAGGTCCTGTCCCTTCCAAGTCCCAAGGGATATGCTCAAAACCAAGGTTAATTGTTTATCTGCCGTGATCGACTCCCCTTGGGACCTCCCTTGGAACTTCCAGTTACCAAGTTGGTGATTGACAAAAGCAGGTTCTTCCTTTGACTAAGGTTTTTTTTTCCCCCGATTTGATCGCTTTCCTAACGCTGTAAAAGCTACATGTATCTCGACGCTCCGTCACGACTTAAGCCGTGTAGTTGACGGTGACGGAGGATTTTGCTCCCACTTCCTTTGTAACCTCTCGACACATGGTAAGTGTTTCCCCTTACCTTCTTAGAATTTTTCCGCAGGTTGTTCCCCCCTTTTCGCCTTCCGAATTGTGATTAAGTACTCGAC
>Ga0179591_1361808_pt1 | contig 17417 bp, 23 predicted proteins | sample CZOMad2_1_08_16f_FD_182891 | JGI IMG/M metagenome (GOLD analysis project Ga0179591, IMG submission 182891) | Vadose zone soil fungal communities from Angelo Coast Range Reserve, California, USA - CZOMad2_1_08_16fungal (PacBio error correction) | ecosystem: Environmental > Terrestrial > Soil >... | reverse complement strand
AACATCAACCCCCTCTGCACCCTAGTTGGTACTGGACTATTTTATCCCCCCACGACACCTCCCAACAAGGCCCCTCCTTGAAAGCAATACGAACACCCCTTAAAAGGAACCCCCATCCTTCCGTTTGGGATTATAGCGACCTGCATAGTGATCCCGTGCCTCGCCTTGCTCCCGATAACAGCTGGGCTCCTTTTCCTTCAATGGTGATGGATTTTTTTCGACCGGCCTCGAAGGAGGGCGCGTTTTCCCTTCTCCGTAGTACGACCCCCACCACACCCCCCTTTTCCAGTGTTCTTCAGAAAACCCCCTCTAAGGAGTTTTTACTTCCCCTGTTCCAATAGAGATCACCCTTTTTTCCACTTTTTATCTTCGAGATAAATGTTTCACGTCCCCTCCTCGTTACGTCAACGTGAACATCCACTATGTTCCCTTTGTTTTTTTTTTTTTTACGAGAGGAATTTGGGCCCAGAACAATTCGTGCGTCATATACTCTTCAATCCCTCGAACCCTTTCTTTTTCTGTACCTCGTCCGGCCGCTTAGAGCCCCTCCATTTGGGCCCCCCGTTGAAATCTTACTAAAACCCCAGTGAGCGAGGGTTTGAGGACTTCAGACTTCCTTTTTTTTTAGGACCCACCTCCCCGGATCGGACTTCCCCTGTGCTTTTTTTGTTTTTGGTCCCCCTCCCGTCGTACAGAGTTTTGCCCCCTTTTTTCTCACTCTTCGGCAAGTTGCCCACCTCCCTTTTCCCGAGAAGCGTTGGGGATACTTTTGAAGGATTTTCTGTTTGAGACCTCTCACTTGTTATTGTCCTGACTTTTAGGGTTCTTCATCTTCTTTGACGAATCTGTTCTTGGCTGGACCCTTCCCTTTCTATTTCTGACTTGGTCCACGTCCTAGGCGGAGAATTTTTTTTCTGCCGTTACGGTGCCCCTTCGACAGATCTCGATGAAAAAAAAAAGTCTTGGCCTCTCCTTCTCCCTCTCCTAATTCGTAGGAGAAAAACAGTTTCCGTTCTTGGTTTCGAGTCATTTTCTCTTCCTGGACAGATGCCCCCGATGGGGCTGCCACCTGGTCCTACTTACGGTGAAAGACCGCCACCCCCTTTTGGGATTCCCCCCCTCCCCTTGTGGACGAGTTTGTTTTTTTTATGAGGACACATTTCCCCCTTCTGCATAGATTCAATTTTTTCATTTTTTTGCTCTTCCCAGGCTATAAGGCCCGCCACCCCTCTTCTTACATACGTTCCTTTTTTGTTGTTTTGACTTGAGAGATAGAGTGTGTTGCTGGTTTGGCTTCGCCCTTCGACGATATGGACATTTTTTCCCCCTCTTCGCTTGTAGCCATTGAGACAGAACACACCCTTGCGTCACCGAGGGTTAGTCCTTTGCCTCCACCTTCAGTTTCTTGCTTTTCTTTTCCCACGAGGGACCTTATTTCTTTTATTTCTCGGAATAGTGGGGACGAAGTACCTTGATTTCTACCTAGTTTTACCTTTTCTTGACCGTGTGCCATGTTTTCGGTGCTCTGATCCCGGTGTTGTTTATAGAGTTCTTTTTTTCCCACCCCGGGCACAGTAGGACCCTAATCTCCTGTCCTTCTTGCTGTGGACCATCGTCAACGAGTAGAACTGCCCGGGCGGCCGTCTCCAAGTTTTCTCCTACCGTCGTGACTGCTGTAAGTTTGGGCCTGTAAACACCAACGTGGGAATCGTTTCTCCACAGGCTCTCCGCTCCTGTCGAGGTAGTTTCAGTTTTCCCCCCTTTCTCCCCCCGAACGAGGCGCCAACCTCTGTGTCTGGCCTCTAGATCTGCCGGCAGGGTCTTACCCCTCTGTTTGCGACCCTTACGTTATTTATGGAGTGGCTGCATTAGTACTGTTTTTTTTCTGGTTTATACCGAGTCACTTGGTTTTTATGCCCCGGTGCTCCCTTTTTTGCCATAGGAATACAATGCGACCTCTTTTTCTATCGGTGGAGAGGCCAAAACCATTTTGCCCGTTCCCCTTCTTCGATGTTTTGTCTCCCCCCGAAACTTGTCTCCGCGTTTGCTCGTTGATCTTTGGCCATTCTTCTATTGCTCCAAACTTTTTTTGATCGGTCTCGAGATCCCTGCAGGGACCCCTGGTAGGTCCCCTCATCTTGCCAACAAAGATTCTTCGTTAGTTGCCCTGGGTGTCCACTTGTTTGTGTTTCTTCCTCGTAGAAAGAGTCCCCCAAGTGCGGCGGGTCTTCCCTTTTGTAACTCCCATATCGGGTCAAGTCCCTCGTCCCCGTAGATTGTGTGAACTTCTGCTTCCCCCCCCTGATCCTCGAACTATAAAATCTTCTTGGATGTTTTCTTTGAGTCTGGGGGGAGAGTAAGTCGGACCCCTTCTTTGCCTCGGTATGGAGACGCTCACCTGTCTATTGTTCCTGTCTTTAAGTTTCTTTTACCTTTAATTCCACACTTTTGTATAATCTTAGCCTAAATCTTTTTCCCCCCGTTCCCCTCCTTGCCCACCTGGTTTTAGACTGTCGTCATGGCGCGTTAGTTTCACTTTCCCCCCAACTTTTTCACCCCGTTTGGGTTTTTGCCTTCCCCCTGTGCCTGAGAAATTTGCCCTTGGGCAAACCGTTTTTTTTTTTTTCCCTCCTCCCCGCTAAAACCCTTTTCTCGTTTGAGGACAGGGGGCCTGGACTCTTGTGCGTCGATTGAATCTCTTTTTTTTGCCATGGTTTGCTTTTTTTTTCTTGATCTGCTGTAAGGTGCTGTTGAGGTGGTCGGTGGAAGGCGGTCTTTAGTAACCCTTTTTTTTTTACGTTCGGTTGTATATTCTGGTACAGGCTTTCGACTTTTCCAGGACTTCCCTCTTAGAAGGTTTTTGGTTTTTTTCCCGTAGGGTTTCGCCCATCCGGGGCTCTTTTTGTTCCCCGCCCCCTTAACCTTTTCTACCCCTTTTGTTCGTCGGTAAGAGGTGTGCAGGAATGCGTCTTTCTTTTTCAACACCCAATGTTTTTTCGTCAGTTTGCTTGGCCCCCTCAGCAAAACGCATTACCTTCCCTGATTAGCTCCCCACCGTGCTTTCTTTTTCCCACGACCTGCCGTTCCCCCCCGTTGTACGAAGAGGGGGGTACCCCCTTTCCCCCTCCTCGATCCTTTTCCCCCCACTTCTTTTGGAGCCTCTTTTGGAGTTCTGTGTGAATGATTTCCGAATCCCTTTTTTTTTCCTCCTGATCGTTTTATGTATTTCTGCTGTCTTTCTTTCCTTCTGGATTATGGGAGAGATGAATCTCCTTGCCGTCGCGTAACACACCAAAATGTTGGAGGAGCAAACTCCTCCCCCCCCGCCCGCTCCGGGACACTTTCCCGGCCCCGCCCCTCCTTTCACTACCCGGTGATGATGGCGTTTTCCCCCCTGAAAAAGCTTTTTCCTATCTCTGTTTCTTTCTCCTCCCAATTGAGGGATTCCTTTCCTTTCCCAGCCCCCCCTTTCCCCTTCCCCTGGACGGGGTGATATTTTGTCCTGGAAGTGAATTGTTCCAATTTGTAGTCTAGAGGCTCGAGACGTCACCCACTGCGTGGACATTTCTTTTTCTTATTTTTTGCTTTTTTTCCCGGACTTCTCTATGTTTTTGAGTTTTGGGTTTTTTTTTAGGTTTTTCTAGGGTGACATTTTTTTGTCCCCCGTGAGGTGCCTATCTTTGACGGTACGACGTCCGTTAATTCTCCCCCCAAGCTTTTTTCTTTCTGTTGTTTTTTCCGTATTGTCCGTCATTTTTCTCCACCGGTCCACGGTTCAGCTTTTTTTTTTTTTTGTTGAGTCGGAAATTCTTGTGTTTTTTCTCCCTCGTCTTCCCTTTCGTGCAACGTCCAGCGGCCCTATCTCTTTTTTTTTTCTTTGTGCTTTTGGTGATATTTGCTTAGATCATTCCCGCGGTTCTCACTCTTCCCTCGCCCGCGGCCTTCCCCAGACTTTCTTTCCGCTTCCATACTCCCATTGTCCTTCGGTCTTTCCTAGATTTACTGACCTGCCGATTGAACCAACCCCTCTGCCCCCCGGTTGCTTCAAGGTTGAGTTCTGTTTTATGTTTTTTTCCCTTCCGGGCGGAAAGTCTCCCCAAGAAGCCCGGGGTGTTGTTTTTTTTTCCTGGTCTGGCCGGTGAACCAAATCCCCCCCCCACACTCATCGCGCTCTCCCTTTTCACGTACCCTTTCCCTAGCACCCACACGCCTGGCCGGTGTCATTGCAGACACTTTCCTTCTTCTTATCCTTTTCCAGACCTTTTTTCGAGTAAACTCCCTTCCGTCCCCATCTTTTTAGAAGTTTTGTTGAAGGATCTACATCTACCAAACTTTGTAGGATGCAACCCACACTTGCTCGTTTGCCCTAGGTGTCTTCATTCACCCTTCCACTCATGTGCTGATGTTGTTGCCAATGTTTCCTTTTTTCTTTTCCCCCTAAGTCATTCTTTCATCGAGGCAGGAGTCTTGCAGTTTTCCCCCCTGTTTGGGCCACATTTGATCTACGGCGTTTGGCGGGTTTCTTCCGTCTTTCTATATCCCACCTCTTTTTTTCATCGTGTAGTACCATATTTCGTCGCCCCTCCGGATGTGAAAACTTTGAATTCGAAGAATTTAATCCCCGCCCCCTTTTTGGCGAAAGCATTTTTTTTTTTTTCCCCCTCTTTTTTTTGTTTCACTTTGATCGTGATTTTCACCCTTCTTCGTCTGTTCACCTTGCGTCCTTCATTTCCCTTTTTGGGCACTTAAGGGCTAGTCCTCTTCTATCCATTAACCTTCCTGGTAAGGGGTAGTCTTAGTTCCAAGGGGGGGCTATTCAGTGCCAGCCCTTTGTGTAGAGTTGCCAGTACTTCCACCCCCCCAAGAGTCTTCTTCGCAGGAGGGTTTAGACCTGGGCCTGACCTCTTTTTATCACCCAAAACTAGGGCCACCCCCCCCCCCCCTACTTCATTTCCAAATATCCCTAGGTACCCTTTTCCCCCCAAGGCTCCTATCTCAAAGAGAACAACCTTCCCCTCCCCCCCCCCGTGCGTTTCTCCCCGTTACCCCCTCTCAGAACTCCGGACTCTTTTTTCCTACCTCTCCCTGCCCCCACGGAGATTTCTGACATATGTTCTTCCCCCCCCTCTTTTCCCAGGGTGGGTCTAACGTTCCTTTTGGTTGGTCTTTTGACACAATCGAAAAACAAGGTAGCCAGGGTCTCCGGTGTTCTGCCCGGTCTTCCACACTTTTTCCTGCCCATGAACTTGCACATCTCCGCCCTTCACACGCCACTGGCTTTATTTTTCCCCTGGTGAAAGATGAGTATCTTCGGAGCGGCCCGGGTGGACCCTTCTAAGGTAATACGAAATTTTCGAGAGGGTTTTTCTTCCCCCCCCACTCGCAAACTTTCAGTGTTCATCTTTTTCCCGTTGACCCCAGACCCGACAGCCAAATTTTGAAAACAAAGTCGATCCGTGTCTTAGTGTGATATTTTCCGTTTGACCCCCCAATCATCTTTTTTACAGGGTCTGTTGCTTTGTTTCTCACCTTAGATTTATTTCCCCTTCCGCTTAACGCTTCCAGGACGGTGTTTCATTTTCCGGTGCTCACCTTCCCCCCCACCTTTCCCTAACCAGGACCTCCCTGTTGTTTACAAAGAGAGAACCTCCCTTCCTCCGCTTCCGGAAGGCCCTCAATTCTCCTCAATGTGCTGGACCTCTTCTTTTCCTCAGATCTTCCATATCTCTGTATCACCTGTGTATCTGGCAGCTCCTTTTGTCCCTCCCCCTGGTTCTTTTCTCCGCCAGATCCCCCCTCAACACGTAGAATTGGGAGTCTGCTTTTTCTATTTGAAAAGGTACATTATAACACAGTAGATTCGTGCTTCAGATTTCTAAAACTAATAGTGGTTCCGTGTCCCCCCCCCTACATGAGGAAGATGGATTTTCCCTTCTGTTGTCGGGTTGCCCCTTCCCTCCCCCGCGCCGGTCTTCATAACATAAAGTAGCCTTTGCCCCCAAACACCCCCTTTTGACGCCTCGTGGATATCCGGTTCAGGGGGGTTTTTTTTTCCCTGTTCACGGGGGAAGGTGGAACGACGTTTCTTAACTTCTTCTTTCCATGAACGCTTCTTCGTTTTCCCCGTCCAAGTTTTGCGACTTTTTTGGTTTTCCCCACCGGCGTTAGGTCTTCTTGGGAATTTTCAAGCCAGTTCCTTTTCCCTCTTTTTTAGACCCCCAACTGCTAGGCCATCCACTCGTGTTTCTAATAAAAGAAGTTCCCCTGATCCCCCCCCCAGTTTCTCTTTATTTTTTAGCGTTCCCCACTTTCCTCTTTTAGGAAGAGAAATCACCCCTTTTTTTCTTTTTTCGTCCTCTTTGTGAAAGATCCTAACCCCTCCTTTTTATGGCCCCCCCTCCTTTTACCTTTGAAAGTTGGTATTCCTGCGGACCCCGGCCAAGCTTGCATCTCTTAAGTGAGAGTCTTCCCCCCCCCCGCGGGCCGTGGGCACCTCAAAGATAGTTATTTTCTATCTGTTAATCCTCCCTTCCCTTTTTTTTTGTTGTGTTTACTCTTGATAGAGGTCTGTGGCGGACGGTTTCTTCAGAGTTTTCTCGTCGATTAAATGGAAAAGATTCCTTTGTCTTTTTTTTTTGCCGCAACAAACTTTTTTTAACCGACTGGATTTTTGGTCATCCCCCCTCCGTTTGGATTCTTCGGATTCACCCCCTATTAATAGCGTGTGTCTTTCTCGGTTTGGGGGTCTTATTCTACTCCTACTTTTTCGCTAAAGGAATTTTACCTCCTCCTCCTCGTTTGGCACTGGTGAAGACCCTAGTCGTTTAGCATGGGTGTTCTATCTTTTCTTACGTTCGGTTCCCCCCAATATCTTTTTTCCGGTTACCAAAAGAAGCCCAGCCCTCTTTCCCCTCAATTTTGCAATGCTTTAGGAGTACTTTCCATACTCCCTTCGGCGGCTTGACATGGCCAAAAACCCTTTTTTTTCTTCTTCCCGCTCAACCCCTGTCTTGGTTCGATGGCGTGGAGGCGATTTGTCTATTCTTATTGTGAATTGGCTCTCTCCCCCCTAGTTGACCCCACCGCTCCAGAGTGCCCCTAGATAAGCGACGTTTTTTGCTCCTGGTTTCAGTCAAGTCTGTTGAGATTTGCTTTGGCATCGACTTTTTCTTAAAGATGTTTAAAGTTGTTGCCCCGGGCTGCCGAAAGCACTCGTTGCCTCCTTTTCTCCCTTTAATTGATCTCTCGACTTTTCGAAGAAAAAGGGTTGGTTCCAAACTTTTCTTTTTTCTCTCTTCCTTAATTCCTTAGATTTTCTTTTCCTTTTTTTCCTTTGGAAGAGAGTCTGGAAACCCTTTTTCTGCTCTCTCGCTGAAGTATCTGCCATGCCTCGAGGCTTGGCAGTATTAAAATCTTTATATGTCTGGGTTTCCCTTCCTTTCCCCACCTGAGTGTGGCTTATTTGTCTATCTTCAACAACCCCAGTTCTGGCCGTTGTGCCCGGTCTCCATATTTTTTGCCTTTTCCAATCTCCCCCCGTTTAGTTTTTTCCTTTCCGCGGTCCAGTATACAGATTCATACCACGGACTGATCTTTGTTTTTCTTTCGTGGTGCATCACGATTGTCCTGGTACCCCCCTTCTTTCCCTTTTTGGGTCGCTACAAAACTCGGCGGTGTTTTCTTCTTTGAGTCAATGGAGGAGGTCTTTTTGCCGACGTTTTCTTCCTTTCCCGTGCGCCTAGTCCCTCCCCAGGTGGTCTCTTCAATACCGACCAGTGTTCCTGGTCCTCCCTTTGTTCTCTTGCAGGGTAAAGAACTTTACATTTTTTTTTTTCGCCGACTAATTGCCACCCTTTTCTACCCCGTTTTTTTTTTTTTCCCTCTTAATCTGAACATGCCCCCGCGCGTTTCCCTGATGGCACAAAGTCCTCGGAGAAGCTTGGTTTTTCCCCTTTCTTAACTCTTTTTGAAGTTTTTGCTCCCCCTTATGATTTTCCCCTGTGATAGCCAGGTGCGACCCCCTTTGTTTTCGGGGCACCTGTGTTCACTGTTTTCAGGTTGCTTCTACCTGTTGACGTGACCCCCTTTTTCCTCGATGCTTTGGGGGGGGTGGATTTCCGGTTTTTGGTGTGGTCCTCGGTTGGAACACGAAGTCGACGTTCCTTCCTTTTTCTGGCTGGCCCGTGCAGGAAAGTTACTCTTTTTTTTTCCCGTACATTTTTGCGTTCTTTTGCAACTTTTTTTTTTTTTTTCCGTCTTTCAGGTTCTGCACGACAACTCCCTTTTTTTTCGAGCGAAAGCATTCGTTTTTCTTTTGCACCGATAAATTTGGCTCCGACCCCCCTGCAGGCGCAACAGGACCCTCCGCCCTTTCCCCACACCCACACAATTTCGTCTTTTCCTCTGTGTCCCTCGGAGCATTTTCAGGTTATGAATGTTTCTACGCCCTTCAGACCGAGCTCTTCTTGTGATTATCCTCTATATCTTTGAGAAGATGTGGAGAGCCTCTTTTCCCCCACACCCTGTCCTTTTAAATTAAAAATTTTGTCGTTGCCTCCGTCCCCCTTTTTCCGCCTCCAGGATTATAGATAAACCCCTTTTCCACGAAACCAGAACTGTTTGTTTTTTTTGATCCCCTTTTTCCACTATTCATTGAGTTTTTTCCCTACAGCTAACAGATGGGGCGCTACTTGGATGGGTCTGTCCTTTTCTCCTTCAAACTTTTTTTGGTCCTTGTAAGGTCCCCGTTTTTCTTTGCCACCAGGAGCATTGGACACGTTCCCCCACCACCCCCCCCCAATGTGAAATTACTTTCTGTTTGTTGCACTTCTTACGAGACAGTCGTACGTCCTTCCCATTCCCCTTGTCTGTCTTTTCTCCGATTGCAGGAAAGATATCTCTTGCTTTCTGTGTTGTTGGACCTAGATTTCTTTTTTTCTCACCATGTTCCGATTCATTCTGAGCGAGTGAAATGGTGTCCTTTTCTCTCGGAATGACCCTTTTCATCCCTGACCCACGCGGGTGGGAGGTTTTTTTCCCTTTCGCACCCCCTGCCCCATAAGGATTTCGCCTTCCCGCCCCTTTAAGAAGGTGTTCCATATTCTTATTATTTGGTTTTTGCCTCCTGCGATTTCATTAGTCTCAAACCAGCTTCCGCGGCTCCTCCTTTCTCCCTTCTCCTTGTTGGTTTCTTGGTTTCTGCACTGACGTTTCACTTCCTTTCGCCCGGGATTTTTTGGGTCGACCGACCTTTTTCCTCGAAGCGGAGACACAACTAACAACTACTGGATACCATTTCCCTTTTTCTAGCCAGGGAATTCCTCCGTGCTTTTAGAGATGGCCGTTACCTGGCACTCCCCAAAGGCCCCCCTTTCGTGGAATGCTACTTTCTTATCTTTTAGAGTTCCCCCACCCGTCACTTTTAGGCGTGAAAGACTCTTTTTGAAACTGGTCTCCATAGACTCCCACCCCCCCCCCCCCCCCCCCTCTCCGCTGGAGAAGCGATCCTGTGCTTTCCCCAACATTTCTATCACAACGTTCAGTGGTCTCCGTGGTTTTTTTTTCCCCCTGAGATCCTCCCCCCTTCTCGTAACGCAACATCCCTTGCGGTTCGCCTCATCCCCAGTCCCTGTTCGGTTCCCCCCTGGTTGCTTTGAGGCTAGAAAGCATAAAGTGCTTTGGGCTTGCAGCCCCCCTTTCGACATCTAACTCTGGTTTCGACTTCCCAACGCCCCTTCGTGCAAATTTAAGTTGAGGGGGAGTTACTCTTCTTTAGGAATCTCACCGTGGGTTGTCTCTTGTGTACATTTGTCTTTTTTTTAGGCAAGTTTGGAGGAGGTCCCCCTTTTTTTTCATCCCCCCCGGTATCACCTACTTTTACATCAATTCATTTATTTCTTTCCTTGATGTTGTTTTCCTTTCATCAGACTAAAGTGTACTCACCTGCCGTCATCGCTTATTTTTGTACCCTGAAAATATGTTCGGTGGAAAAGATAGTCGTCCCAACCTGTTTTTCTCTGATTTCCCTTTTTATTGATCAACCCCCCAAGTCCCGTTGTTTCCTATCAGGGGGTCCTGTCGTGGCGTTTGTGTCTTGGCAAGTTGGAAAGCAGTTTGTCTCTTTTTTCGAGTTCCCAAACCCCGGCGTTCGTCTTGCGTACCTGCTCCCCCCCCCCCGTTGAACGGGCTTTTTGTTTTGAGTTATTCCACCATGTTTGTGCCCCCCCCCCGTGCTTCAGAAAAGCTTCTTTTCCCGGTTTCCCAGTTTGAATATGCCCCCCCTGCTACACTGTCCCCAAACCAGGTGCCCTTTTCCCTTAGACGTAAAGAGGCAAGCCTCCTTTCCCTCGCACCTTCCCCCCCCACTCGTTTTCGAAAACCCAACCATTCGTTCTATCAGCAACGTCGGCCGGCTTCCTTTTCTGGTTCTTCTTAACGAAGTTTTTTCTTGGTTTCCTTTCCCACGCTACAAAAAAGTTTTCCCCACCACAAGGTAGAAGGGTTGTCCTCTTTTCTTTCTTTCAGTCCAGGTTGTCCCCCTTTTCGGCCCCGCACTAGACAGTTTCTCCGGCCCAATTTTTGTTCACAGTCCCTTACAATCTTCTTATATATCGGGTTGCCTTTGTCCCCTTTGGCGTCGGCAAAATTCCCTTACGCCCATGATAGTTCACATGGTTCCCCGTCTCCATAAACTCGGTAGTGAATGTGGTCCGTAGGTGACTCGTTCTCCCACCCAAAAAAAAGTTCCTCCCAAAAAACAAACAACCCACCCCCACCATCTATCTGACGTTGTCATCTCGCATAGTGATCTCTTTGCCCCCTCCCCCCCATTCTACGGCTTCTTGGTTTTCGGAGTAATTTCCCGTTGCGATGGTCGCAGAGTACTTCGTTTTTTTTGTACCCCTTTCCTTTGTCCTATGTTTTGACCATAGAGCCTAGTTCGCCCCAACCAACGTGATTTTGATTACATCACCGATGAAGAGTGGTCGCAAGATTGTCCCTCCCTTAAGCTTCGCGACTGCGTCTGTCCCTCGACCCGTCATCTCTCAAGGTGCCAGTAATCATTTCTGGATTTCCAACAGACATACACCGCGGAGACCCCCTTTTCTTTTTTTGATCGCCGGTTTTCCCCGACTCCCTTTTGGGTTTCCCGGTCTGAGATCAACTCGAACTGTCCTTTTCCCCCCATTGTGCTTAGAGAGCTGCGGGCGTTCCCCCTTTTCCCCCCCCCAAGGGAAACACTTTTATAAAACGAAGTTCTTCCTCTTATGTACGATCCGACCTCCTTTTCTCCCCACACTAGGAGCCGTTTGCGCCTCTTGCTCGGGCGGATTCGGGGTGACGTAGGTCTTCTTCGAGCGGGCACGATCCCTCCTTCCGCGAAAGGCCTTTGACCGTCCCGGGGAGGGAAAGTCACCGGTGTCCCTATTTTTTTTTTTTGGTGCCTAAGGGCCATTCCTCCCTTACTATTCCTTGCTTCTTTTTCATTTTGATTTTTTTTTTTTTGACCCCGTTCTTTTCGATCTTATTCCTTGGGTTGTCCCCCCGTTCGATTGGCTCTGGTCAGGTCCTACCTCCTTTTTGAGGAGTACCCGATTATACGTCCTAAACCTTATAATAAAACGCCACTTTTCGGCTGCCCCCCCGAAATTCTTTCTCCGTGACTTGACCCCCCAGTTTTCGTAAGTTTTATTTCCTTCTTTGCTAGAGAGGGGGCGACGTTCCCCACCCAGTATATTATATCGTTTTTTTCAGTGGCAATCCCCCACTTTCCTGAACGGCCGGGTGGCTCCCTCCTCTTTTGAAGCTTGTGATGAGGCGCCCAGTCCTCCCATCCGGCTTTCATGCATCTTTCGTTGCCCTTGTTCTGGCCCAGCTTCTCCTTTCTTCATACCTCATCGTGTGGTTGAGATCTCTTTCTTGGCGGGTCCTAGAGGATTTCGAGTACCGAGATGTTCAATGTGGTCTGATTTTCCTCTTTTCCTGTGCCAGCCCCCCGAGAGAGCGGTTTGCCCTCCTGGAGTTCTTTAAAAAGAGGGCGGAGCTTGTTTTTTCTCTTTCGTGGAATTCATTCTAAGCGTGACTTTTTTTGTTCTCTTACCTCTCCCCTTTCCCCTCGCCTGGAGGTTTCCTCGTATTCGGAGACCTTACGGTCATCGTGACCCTTTTCCCCTGTTCTTGCAAATCACTCCTCTAGTTTGTTCAGTTGAAACACCCCCATCATATCTCCATAGTTCCGGATTGTTCCTGGCACCCGCCGAATATGTTTGGACGTACTCCCCGTTTGATGGACCCCAACACCCCCCACAACACCTCTTCTTGAGATTACAACAAACACGGAAACACCTTTTGGGGGGGCCACTTTGCCCGTGTGGAGTCCCCCTATATCCGTGTCCTCTAGAGGTAGTGTGAAGTTCTTCTTGCGGTTGAAACCCAGATTCCCCAACTCTGCTCTCTTTCCCAGCAGCGTTTCGCTATTTTGCCGGTTTTTACCGGAAACGATTTATTTCTTTCTAGAGTTTTGAGGAATAACTTAGCCATTTTTTTTTGATAGGGTTCCCTTGTTGGCTTGCGCCACTCCTCTCCTCCGTTTGACCACCAAAAACCACCCACAATTTTTTTTTTCTTTTGTACCCAGAGGTAGTAGTTTTCCCTTTTTTTTTTGCCGTCTGACCCGTCAAACTGGGTCTTGTTCCCACCCCCTTTCTTACTTTTCCAAAACGGGTGATCCCCTGGTAGACTCTTTGAGAGACTCGAGTTTTTTTTTTTTGCACCTTGGAGTCCTTTTCCTGTAAGGTGAGAACTGTTGATCGTTCTTCTTTTCCCTTCCCTATTTTCTATCTTGGTCGGGAGACTTGGGCCAAACTTTGGGGTTTAGTGCGACTGAGTCACAAGCCTTCCCCCGGGCGTTCCTTCTCGTCATATCAGTTTGAGTCACCGCTGCCTTTATGTTTCCTGTCAGGGGTGGGTCACGTTGCTCTCTTTTTTTTTTCTTTCCGATTTCATTGTAGCTTGTGTTCTTTTTTCGTTTTTCTTTTTTTTTTTTTTTATTTCCATCCTGATGTGGACAAGGGACTAGGTTTCTGGCGCCTCCCCCCACTGTTTCGCGCATTGGAGGTAGTTCTTGCCGTTCTTTTTGGTTGCCACAAAACCCCCCCCCCCCAACACCAAACCCCCCCCACCCCCCACCCCCCACCAAACCCACAAAAACCCCAACCCCCCCCCACAACCCCCAACCAAACGGTTTTAGTTTTTTCCTCTATCGACCGTTTTGCAAAGTGGACGCGGGCCTCACACTGAAAGTGGGGCCCCCCTTAAGCCCTTTGTTTTCTTGGCGGAGTTTAATTGGTTTCATGGAAAATTTGACACCTTTTGTCTTCCTGCAAGACCTTGGAGTAACGGTCGGTGCTTTCCCCCCCCCCCCCATGCGCACAGTTACCCCCAACATCTCAGTTGATGTTAACCCCGGCCTACGGGGCGGGGGGGGGTGGGTCCCCATTGGACCTGTTTTCTTTTGCCGAATTGGCTCGATTTGGATCTTTGATTTCTCTCCTTTTTTCGTGTTTTGGATTGCCTCGACGTTTTCCCTTTTTTTTTTCCTTTAAGGTTGTATATCTGGCGATTATGCCTTCTAACAGTTCCCCCTTCCCAGATTTTTCGTTTTCTTTTTTTGGTCCCTGGGAGAACGACCCCCCTGACCGTTCTTAAAGGTCTACCTGGTTTCCCGGACTGACTTTGTGTGGACTTCCTTTTTTTGCTTTTAGTTCACTTTTTCGGTCCTCCCGAACCCCTTTTTCCTTTTTAATGAGTTTTTTCTCGAAACAGTGGTTGTTTTTCACTTCCCTCCCCCCTTTTTTCGTGTCAACAGTCTGACCGTTCTGCTTTCCCCAGTAACGCGTGTACCCCCCCCACATGTCTGGCTGACGGTGTGATTTTCTGATGATTATTTGTCCTCGAATATTACCCCTCGATGCTTGCTTTTCTGACTTGTTCTTGATGGAAGAATGGGCGAGCCGCCACCCAACGTTCACGTTCCCCCTAAAACTGTTGCTGCGAAAAAGTCCCGCCCCCGCTCTCCCCCCCCCCCCCCCCAGAGCATTTTACCCTTTTCCACGCCCGCAAAGACCTTTTCCCCACCTCACTGATGATTTTTGATTTTTGGTCAGTTTAACCCCTTTCCCCCCCCCCCCAAGATGTGTCCTTCTTTCTGCTTGTCTTCCAGCTTAGTTTTGATTCCTTGTCTCTAAGGCACAGCCCCTTCCGGGATACACTTTTGAATTGTTCCTTATGTTGGGTATTTTCCAAATGTTTTCTCTCCCTTCTCCGACGGGTATTAACTAGCACGAGTTTACTTCTTCCTTTGGATTTGCTATCTTTTCTCCACTGATTCGCGTTTTGGTTTTTTTCGTTCCTTCCACAATTTTTTTTTTTCCACGTTTTTTTTTTTTTAGCGAAGGGTTTTTCGGTTTTTTGTTTCCATATCCTAAGCAGGCCCTTCCCCCCCGGAGCCCTCCCCCCCCACGGTTGGCGTCTTCTTTTTTTGAAGTCGAGATGAGCCTCCTCCGCCCACTCGAGAGTTTTAGGCAGAAATTTCCCCTCTCTTGTTTTAGCTAGTAGAAATTGCCCACAGATTACTAAGACTCTCTTTTCTCTTACTCCGCCGTTTTCTGTTTTGTTGATTTTTCCCGCACGAGTCGTTGGCACAGAACTACAAAATAACGGCGGGATCCTGCCTCTACGGAGGGGTTCCGCATTTTAGTTTTTTACTTGTTATAAAAACAGTTCTCAACTGATTTTCCTCTTACTTAGGGAGTATGACAGGAGATTCTGTCTCGAATTGTCCTTCCAACACAACTGGACTCCCCGAGTTTCAGGCGGGATTCGGGCGGATGATTCACAACCGGGCAGAGGGTTCATCCCCCTTCAGCGGGTCCACCCAACCCCCATTGTCAGAAACTCGCCCTTTTTCCCCCAACACACAACTCCGAATCTTTTCGATTATCAGTCCCTACCAATTTTCTTTTTCCCAACACGAGTGGGTTTTGATTTCCTTTTTGGACCCTCCTTTTCCCTTCTTTAGAAATTCCCCAGCTACACATTTAGAAATAATCCCCCGGCTGGTTTTTAGGGGGTTGGGCCCTGAGTTTCTCTCTTTTTTTCCCTTCAATACCATCTCCACGATCAAACTTATGAGCTTTGTCCCGATGATCTTCTATTGTATTTCTCCTGTTTTGACTTCCAACTCCACCCCTACATGATTTATAAAAACTTTCTGACGGGCGTCTCTTGTGGACTCCCCCAACATCAAAACACAACAACACCACCCCAAACCAACCAACCAACCCCCCACAAACATAAAACGGTTCCCATTCGCGCTTACTAGGCTATCAACATTCATGGCTTTCGGTCTTTTTTCCTCTTGAGGGCTTTCCAAACCCCAATTTTTGTTTCCCTTTATTTTTCTTGCCAATTATGGCCCTCCCTATCATATGACGTTAATTCTCCTCGCCCCATCGGTGGTCCCAGTGCTTTTTAGTTTCTTTCCCAGGGATTCCGTCCATCTTCATTCGAGTTCTGTGTGTTACACCCGTGATGCGTGTTTTTCCCGCTTTACGTCCCTTCCACGGGGTCGCGACTTTTCCGGGGGAAACTCCCTCATGTTTCCACACGGTTAGTCTCCCCATCAAGGGTTTTTTTTCAGGTCTTGATCTTGCCCCCCCAGCCGGTTTGTAAAGAACTCCAGGGATTCCAAACGCCCTTTCCTCTCCCCTTGTTTACTTTTCCCACCCCCACCAAAGGGATGTCTCCAAAGCCTCGTTATCCCCATCGTGGCCCCACCCCCCCCCCCCCCCCCCCCCTCACCCCCCCCCCAATAGATCCTGCGGAAGGACATTTGGAAAAGAAAGGTGCTCCACAACTACCTTTCCCACATTGACCTTCGACCTCCCTTTCACTGTTAAGACCATCTTTACCTTCTAATTCAAACGAAGTCGACTGGTATTCCGCTTCAGCTCCCAGTTCTCAGCCTAAGTTTGAGGACCTTGTCTCCATTTCTGGTCGAGGTCTCCTGCGCTTTTCAAATCTTTACCCCCACCCACAGTTTTTTTTTAACCAGGTTGGCCTTTCCTGTTAGGCCGTTCAAAAGTCTGGACACTTCCTCTCTTGACGGGTCAAAAAGGCACCAATGGTTTTCTTTGAGTGTGCGACTCTTTGTTTCATCTCAGCTACGACAACTTGCTCCTTCACCCCTTAATCAAGTCGTTTTCTTGACAGTTTTTTCTCGAAATCACCTCTCCCTACCTCTGGTGTGTTTTTTTTTTTACAACACGAACCCCTGTTCTCAACAAAACCGCAAAAAATCCCTTTCCCCCTTGATTTTTCTCTAAGACTTTCCTCTGCAAATACTTCCCCGGTACCTGGTACAACACGAGTTATGCTTTTTTCAAGAGTTTTTTTACAGTTCCTTCGGTTTGGCCTCTTCGACTGATTACGACCCCATTGGTCCCCAATGCTCCCTCCCCTGACCAGTTGTTTACACGATACCCCTGAAATCCCTTCGGGCCACTGCCTCCCGTTACCCCTTCATATCACACTTGCTTTTCACTTTCCCCCGACCTCTCTTTTCAGCTTCTCACCCCTTTTCGGCTCCAAGCCGTTCTAACTGCCGCTTTCCCCCTGTTTGCTGCTCTTAGGAAACTTCTCCTCGTTTTCGACATTTGAATCCTCAAGGAGCGGCGTCTCATTTGAAATGAAAAGTTTGACCACTTACTTTTCCCCCCGTTAGCTTCACTCCTCCCCTCCTACACTACTTCTCCACTGTGAAACATCGGCTCCCTCGATTTGTTCACGGCTCCGCGCTCTCCTGGTGGTAACTAAGCGTCACCTCTTAATGATTGCCCGTTTCCCCCCCCTTCTTTGCGCAAATTCCCTTCCCGCACGAGTTTTCTAACCCAGTCATCTGCGGTTTTGTTCGGTCTCTTTTCCTTTGGGGAATGACGCCGACCGGTGCTTGAAGGGCGGGGACGCCGAATTGAAGTTCTTTTCAATTTCAGCGATCTGCTTTCCACTCGAGGCCTGGGCTATTCTTGTTTTTTTTTTTCCGATACGGGGCCCCTTTCCCTTCCCAGTCAAGACGTACCCCAACCCCGATTCTACCTCACATGAGATGGCACCTACCCACCGAATTATTCTCCCCAAAATTTTTCCTCCCTTCTGTTTTTTTCGAGCTTAGCTTAGCCCTGGCCGAGAAAACCGTTTAGTACCGGTCAATCCCCCAACAGATCGTCAGGTTGAAACTCCCCCTCCCTAAATCCAACCCTTCTTTTCTGTGCGCCATACTTTTGTGTTTTGCTTTAGCCAGGCAATGACTAATTCCCTGCTTTGGCCTGCTCCTTCTCTATTTTTCAGCACCCTTCTCG
>Ga0179591_1332066_pt1 | contig 17417 bp, 11 predicted proteins | sample CZOMad2_1_08_16f_FD_182891 | JGI IMG/M metagenome (GOLD analysis project Ga0179591, IMG submission 182891) | Vadose zone soil fungal communities from Angelo Coast Range Reserve, California, USA - CZOMad2_1_08_16fungal (PacBio error correction) | ecosystem: Environmental > Terrestrial > Soil >... | reverse complement strand
CCCAGTAGCCATTAGGCAGCACCCCTTCCTTTCTATAGGTTCCTCCGTAGGATTAAATTATATTTCGAACGCCTCCCTCAAAGTGGGGAGGAAGTTCCAGAATCCCGCCCTCTTTTCCCTGAATTCGAACAGAAAGCACGGGCAGTAGGCAGGATCATCCTCAAGCTCGGTTGGCTTTCTCCTGTCTATAGAAACAACGACCCGTGCTTCCCTTTAATGGCCGACAAAGAGATTGAGATTCCTTTTGATCTCCGTTCGCTTTTGTGCTCAGTCCTGATAGTAGGAGTCGTACAGATCGCCTGGAACGCTCCCCGACAGGCGTCCATGCCTGATACCTTTTGGACCTTCCCAAAAGATTGGGTTGAGGAACGCGACCCGAGCTCTCTTTCAGGTGACTGGCTTGAGACCGATTGGCTGTTTCCCCTTTTTTCTTCCTTGGCTCAATCTCCTTTTGTGGCGTACCATTCGCAGTCGTTACCTTTTTCCGGGTCCCTGGTAACAAAAACTTTAGGCATTACTATTTTTAGACCTTGTCCCACGGAAGCGGCCCTCCTCCCGGAAGCCCAAAGAATTGCTGGATCTTCAATTTTTTTTGGCGCCCCCGAAAGAGAATGTGGGTTTGGCCACGCCCAACTTGCGGCAGACCCCTGCTCTCCCCGGGAGCAGGTGCCGAGCATAGGGTCTGGATATTCCCTCACTACGAATACGTCGTTTTCGTTTCGCAGCCCCTGCCCCCCGCATTGAACTTTGATCCTAAGAATGTTGTTTCGGCTGCCGCTTGACCATATCAACCACGAGAAGTTGACTCTTTTTTCAAACTGGGATGTTCCGGATCCTCTGACGCGTCCCCGGGGGGGAGCTTCTGGTTTGGTCTTCAATTCCGGTCTTTTGGTGGGTCATCTTGACCTGTTTCAGGCGGCAAGCGCGATTTTTTTTCATTTACGTTGCGCTCCCTTTCTGAGGTTGAGATTTCGAATGTCCATCACCCCTCTGGTTGAGTGTGCGGGGTTCCTGGATCGGTTTCGACAGCCCAACCCTTTCGAGAACGCACCGTATCGACTCTTAAAACCCTGGTAAGACGGTGGTCCCCCCCCCCCCGAGCTTCCCGGAATGCAGTGTCGCTTACTTGACCTAGATTCCAAGATATTGGAAGGCATCGAAGCCCACCGAGAAAGGATAAACCTCGGCCGTTTTTTTTGAGCGTCAAGCTTTTAAGGGTTAAGACAGCGTGGACTCTTTTTTTTTTTCTCTTTGTTAAGTTGGTCTTAAGAACTTGCTCGGCCCAGGCACGCTTTCGTCCCCCTTCTCCCCATTTAAAGACTCTAAAGATAAGGAACCTTACCTGAGATTGTCACAGACGAGATGTTCCCGAGCTACTTTTTCCTTTTCTCGAAAGAACTTTGCACAGAGTACCATGGCAGCTTCCAAAGATACATAAGAGAAGGGAGGAGTACGGTGAGGAACAGTCCTCTTTTTTTTCGTGTACCCTCTTCCTTATATTGTTCGAGGGTGTTTCTTACAAAATGCCGGGAGAACCTTTTGAACGCGCCGTTAGGGATACCCCCCCTACTTCTGAAGAAACAACCGGAGTGGACCTTAAGAGACTACCAGGACATATCTTTCCCCCCGAGCTATGAGGGAGGGGATTCTCTTAAAAGTTGACGTTTCCGGTCTCCCGTGCCCCCCTCCCGGACCCCAATGTTTATTCTTACACATGTGGTATTGAAGCCATTGGAGTCCCCCTCCCTGGAACTGTCAGGGTAATTTTCTTATCCAGAGGAGGATGAGTAAGACCCACCCTCTTTGAACCGTGAGCAAGAGTTGACATTTTTTTCACACGCCACAGTGAGGAGAACTCTACCCATTTCTCACCCCCCCCCCCCCCCCACCCTCCTTACGCTACCCCCCCCTCCACTCCTCTTTACCTCCCCCCTTCTTCCATCCTCTCACCCCCCCCCCGTCTTTTAGGAAAATCCCTATTCAGGAAAGGTTAGTGAGGTGATCTTCAATATAACGGTTCCCCTCCCCCGGTTGGCTACCTTTTCTCTTTTGTTTGTTGGAGAGGAGGAGTTCAGAGAGCCCCCCCCTGAGACCACCTTCTTTTCTTCTTTTCCTGCTAACTAGTGGGATGGGCTCTTTTTGATAGCACACCCGACATTTATTGCCTGCCGGAACGCACAACCAGATCCTTTGTCCTCCTAGAGTCACCAAAAAAGAAATTTAGGGGATCTTCTTTACCTCCTGACGGTTTGAACCAAGCAGAGACAGGCAGCTCACATAGAAAGTGGCCTCCCGATACCCACCCCCACCCCCCCCACCCCCCCCCCGGCCCCCTCCCACCTCCTCTCCCCCACCTCCCTTCCTCCTACCCCTCCCCTCCATTCCCTTCCACCCCTTCCCCCCCCCCCCCCCGCTCGCCCCCCTCTCCCTCCTCGTCCCTCCCCCCCCCCACTTTCTACCCCCGATCCTCCGCTCCCCACCCCCCTCCCCCGCCCCCCCCCCCCTACCTCCCCCTAAACCCCTCCACCTACACCCTTATCCCCCCTTACCTCCCCATCCCCCCCTTCCCCTCCTCCCCCACTCCTTTTACCCTCCTAAACCCACCTCCCTACTTGTTTTCCCCCCCCTATTTCCTCCCCTTGTTGTGTTCCGATATCGAAAATGTCTTTGCTGACCCGACGCGGTCTTTTTTCTCCCAGGTGTGGCGCCCCCTAGAGGTAAAGGTAGAGTGGGTTGTGACTTTTCCTGTAGTGGTGCCGGCGATCCTCAGACATATCCCCCTAGGAGCGCTATCAAAATTTAATTCGAAACCGGTTTTTTCCTTCCAGAGTAGCACCTTGCTACAAACCCCTTTTTCCAAAGCCATGCTTTCTACCCAGGGAACTTGATATTTCTCCCACCCTTCCTTTATGACCCCGATGATTTCATCCCCCCTGTCCCTGCAATTCGTGGGAATCCTCCATGGACCAAAGTTCGGTGGTTCCCCAAAGTGAGGGGTATTTGTAAGAAGACTCCCATCTTTTTTTTACAAGTTTTTCACCTTTAAAAGGCCTGTGGTGCAATGATAGCCCCACTCCCGCCTGTTCCGCACCCAGGGTTGATTTTATAGTTGGAGGTCATAAGCAAGGAGTCAAACGGCAGCGTACCCCGAATTTCCGACCTTCTCGGAGGTTCCCGGACCTTTTTAGGGGGAGCCAGTGGTGTTCTGAGAGTAGAGACAGGGGATCTGCCCTTTTGTCAAAGAACTTTTTTACCCCTCCCCCTCCGCACTTGACACGCAAGCAACCGGCCGACTCCCGCCGCCGCTGATTCAATGGGATATGTCTCTGCCTTGACCGGCGATCTTCCCTTTTTTGTGCCCGTTCTATGGAAACTTAGAGACCAAGCGTCGTGTGACGAGCCCTTTCGGTAGCGTGACCTTTTCATCAACGGGGTTCTAGAGGCCTGGCTCATTTGAGTAAAGAACACGCCAAGGCGCATCTTCCGCTGTCTTAACCCCTCCAGACTTTACTCACAGAGACCGGAGCAGGCATAGGTTTTTCTTAAGGCCCCCCTATGGTTTCGCTGTCTTTTTTCCCCCCCACATTATCCCCCGGACGCCCCCGTTCCCTACACGTTTTAACGAAACGAGATCGACCTGCTTACTGTCTTACCCCGTGACTCTTCTCTAGAACTTTTTTTCCCCCTCTTTTTCCTTCCCCCAAGAGAAATTCCCACAGAAAGAACCCCCTTGACTTTTCACTACGTTCTCAAGTAAGCCAACATATCCATCCAGAGCACCTCCTTCCCTCGTCTTGTATTCGCAATCAGTTTCCATCGAGAAACATGACCCTCGCCGATGCCCCCACTTGATCCCCACAAAGTCCCCTCAAGAAACGGAAGAAAGTACCGTATTACTTGTTCTAGGCCCCTTTGATAGCCTCCCATTTGCATAAATGTGGGGTGATGATTTAGGTCCCATTTTCCTCCCACTATTTAGATGTTGAGCCCCTATCTGCCTGGGACTGGAGTTTCTCTCCTCCGAAAGAGAGGGCTTTTTAGTGATGAGCTCCCGTCTACTAGCGAGGGCCCTGCGCGAAGAGTTTTTTTCGTTCGCAACGGCCGGTTGCAAAACCCCTCCCCAAAGTTAGTCTGGGAGATCGCTTTAGCCCCCTTTTCTCCTGTCTCCGCCCCCCCGCCTCCGATGAATTCCCTCCCCCTCCCGGTGACACTGACTTTTTTCCCCTTCATACTTAAGGTTGTTTAAGTTGGTAAACGTGACGATACCCTTTCACATTCATAGGTCTAAAAAAAAAGATCTCGTGAGCCACCTTCCCAAACTTCCATGGATAACCACACCATTCACCTCTGTCCCCTTCCTATCGTCTCAGTTCCTCCCCACAAAAGTTTGGAGACGGACTTTTCGGGTAGCGCTTTCCATTACTTTTTTTTTTCCGGCCCGGATAGAAGACGACTAGATGATAGCGGCCCCACATCCCCCGAACTTTTTCTAAGATAGAGTCTCCCCCCCTTTGTTTCTGTCCCACATCCTCACGGTAGTGTGAGCATGACTGACTTCTTTCTCCCAACCGCATTGGAGAACTCCTTCTAATCGACTGCTTTTTTTGACATATGCTCTTTTTTAAGAGGTCCATCGCCAGGATCTGGCCGAGCTACCTTGTATCACTGACCTCGGATTTTTTTTTCTCCCTCCCTCTCCGGTTCTAGTGATGACGAAAAACTCTCTGAACTTTTCCCTTTCCCCCTATTCAAGAACTCCTTTCCCCTCTCGTTGTTGTTCCAACACAGTCTGACGGCCTCCCGAGTTTGGTCGTCTTCGAGCGTATAGGTCACCCTTCCCCCCCCCCCCCCCCTTCCGTGGAACACAGAAATGAACCTGAAACTTGACCCCGCTTTTTCACCCGCAATATAGAATATCTCTATTTTCTTCTCCTAAGTTGTTTGTGAGCTCTCTCCAGGATTTTAAATTGACGCTTCAGTCCCTTCTCTTTCCCCCCCCCCCAATTCGGGGTAATTGGAATAGAACCCAGCCAAGTCCCCCGAAGAATCAGAAAAACAAACTGAGAAGTATCCAATCCTCCTTCCCTTTTCCAAGCATGAGAAGAGAATTCCTTCCCTTTGCTAAACTTTGCAAAGAAATTTTCTCCGAAGGTGAGTTTCCTCCCTCCCGTACCTCTAGAGCAGGCGTTTTTCCTTCGCGGTCCTTCTTACTTTCTTTCTAATCCGTTAGCTCCGCCCTTCCCTTGAAGCGGCAGATGAAAGTACTATGAGCCAGACCTTTTCGCCCCCTGAAGAAGTCGTTCGCCTTAGCCCCGCCCAAGCGGTTTTGGTCTCGAAGCATCTTTCCTAGCAACCCAGACACCGGGGTGATGACGACTGTACTCATCACTATAGATTCCTCTGCTAGACGAGTAGACGTTATCCGAGACGCACGCGTCTGGACTCTGGAATTTAAGGGGAAAAATCCCCTACCGTTCCTTCCCCTCAAGCCCCCCCTCTTTTCAGCATTGGAAGGCGCCCCTTTCTTTTTTGTGGGGGGTTTTTTTTTTTGTACTTTTTTGACCTATACTTTCTTAGATTTATGAGCGCCGTTTGGATGTAGTTGCGTGAATCTGATAAAAGCGCTTCTTGGTTTTTCCAGTCGTACTGCCCGGTATTGTCACGGCCATCAAACGGCCTTTTTTGCCCTTTTCTTTTCTCCCTTGGGAAGAGGGTCTTCCCGGCTCTTCATTTTGCAGTGAAAAAATTTGGCGGACTCGGCCGCAGTTACCGCTTCTATAAACAGTCAAGCGACTTTCTGTTTGCGCCCGGCGCCCCTAAGCCCGAGAACTGGAGAGCCGCCCCTCGCCCTGTTTGAGTTCTATCAATACGAACGTTTTTTCCCGCGGAAGACCGACTTCAGCCATTCCTTGTTCGTCTTCAACATCGCAGGTCGGCACTGGGGAAAAGGAGAACTTGATTCACCCCTGCAAGTTCTAACCGATTCCCCAAATGATGGGCCCAAGTCATCGTAGTCTTTTTAAGGACAGGGGGATTCCGGCGTGGTTTGAAGATGGTCATTGTACTCGTTTTAGGATTTTGCGGCGGTGTTAGATTTCCGGTCGACCAAGAGCGAGCAAATTTGGCTTTGCGCGGAACTTTCGGTTTAGTAGATTCCTTTGGCCTCCCCGCATATGGGTGAGGTGAGGTGGTTTTCGCCGTTACCTACCAATTGGGAAAACTTTGTGCGAAGAATCAGCACTCCCTTCCCCGCCGGGCCACGGTTAAGAGGTGGTCGTTCTGCCGGATGCTGTTTAGCAGGACTGGTCCTCCGATTTCCCCTTCTATTGGCACACTCAGAAACTATAACTCACCCCCCCCCCCTTGCTCCCATAAGGGAGATTTATGCTGTTTTCCGAGTCCCCCTTTAACCGTTTCCCCCCTCTGAGAGGGTCCCACTTTTTCTTCAGCCTCTTCGTTAAAAGTGTCTATTCCAATTTCCCCCAGGCAGAATAAGAAGCATAAGGACCATCTTTCAGTTCGGTCAAGGTTCGCTGGTTACTTAGTGACAGAAGAAAACTGAAGTACCGATCGCCCGAAGATTGTAAAGAGAGAAAACCCCCCCTCGACGCGCTTTGCGGCCTTTTGGTCTAAGTCCAGAGGGGTGTGTTTTTATATTTCTTGCTTCTTTGTTATTTTGTGTGTCCAACGTTTGTTGCCCCGGTGAAGCTACCAGTTTTCTATGCTCCCCGACCCCAATTAGTTAATCGCGAACGGACACAATCCGTCTCAGGCGTACCTTTAGGACGGTAGGTTTGAGGACGCTTCCTGTTCGACTAGTTGGAGGGAACGGCAAAATGCCCGTTTCCCCCCCCCGTTGACCACCTCCCCTAGAAGATACCCCACTCCAGGTTTTGAGTTTTCCTTCCATTTTTTCAGTCTTAGATACTTTTAGTCTTAAGCAGCCAACTCCCCGCCAAATGGCCGAACGCCTTTTTTTCTCAGGATTTTTGAAACCTTTTAAAACCCTTTTTCCCCGTCTTGGAGTCACTCTTTCTTTCCGTTCTTCGTAGGTGCTTGAAATTTTTCCCGTTCCTTTTTTATGCCTTTTGCGACCCTGGCGCGATTGTTTTTCCTTGTACCGACATCAGCTTTTCCGAATGAACGTTTGTTTGCTGCTCCGGCTAAAAGATATGGTTCCTTTTGCTCTGCTTTCCCTCCCCCCATGCTTCCCCCCCCCTCACAAAACCTCGACGTGAAAACGTCACACACCCTAAAATTCGGGAAGGTCTCGTTGATCGTACGGCCTCAATGTTCCCCTCTTCCCATCAAGGTGTTTGTTGAGTTTCCTAATCCTCCAGTCCCTACGCGTCATGAAGTCGGCGGCCGACCCAGGTGAGGTGTTGTCTCTTGGGTACACGGAGGTGGGGGTGGACGATGCTTTTTTGGGCGTTCCCGGCCTCGCAAATATCAAAACAAACGGCTCGAGATTAGGTTTCAGACTTACTTCGTCCGGGTTTGTTGGCATCCTGACCCCACAGCGCTCAAAGGTTCCCCGGCTCTTTGACAACCCGGAGATGTCCCTTCACCTTCACAACGCTCGCTCTTCTCAGATAGAGGCCCCTTTCCGAAATTGGGTTGCGTGGTCACTTCGCGAAGACTATTGAGTCCCATTTGGTTAGAACCCGGTGCAGGCTCCCCGTTTTCGCAGACGACATTTTATGACTTATACATTCCCAGACCCGGTTGATGCTGATGAAGCGAGGCTGATTTTTTACAACGGGTGAGCGCCCTTTAGCATTGGTGCTTTAGTCCAGCCACGTCACATTCCGCGCACCCTCTTCGCCGCAAATGGCATAGGCTTGAATTGCCGGATAGAGGTTTACCATCCTGGTGCAGGAAGAGAGGATAGAAAGGGTCTCGTCACCCACTAAAATGTTAAAAGCCAACCTCAGACCTCCTGGTCAGTCTACCCCCTTCGCAGACTAATCAACTGACCCGCCCCTTGAGTCCTCATGATCTTTATCTACCCTTCCGTGGGGGGTTTCTTACCTAGAGATGACAAAGTAGTCCGCTTCTTTTTGCCCGTCAGAGACCCCCACTTCATGCTTCCTTTTCTTGAGGTCCCCAAAGGTTCTAGAGGAAGGGCCGAAGCCGATTCCTGCCCAGTTTCCCTGACATTGAAAGCTGATTCAACTTGCCCGAGACTCTTTGAACGAACGCTCCCAGTCGGGTCCTAGGTTGGTAGCTCCGGATTCGATGCCTCAGCTTAGATTTTTGAGCCCTTCCTTTCTTCCATTCGGTGAAAAAGTACATCCCACTTCGTTAAAAGGGTCCTCGTGGTCGAAGAGCATGTCCAGATTAAAGGGTCACCCGAGGTCGCTTTTCCACGACCACCGCTCACCTCAGAAACCCTCACCCAAAACGAGGGACCAGGGGAAGTTAAAGGGAGCCGAGAATGGCCACCCCGAGGCTGAAATCGCTAGAGTGAAGTCCATTTTTTCCCTCCTCACCCCCGAAGGAGGAAACTCCTTATTCCCACGAATTTTCTTTAAGCCCCCCTCCTCCCTCCGATAGATTTCGTGGATCTAAACCTGTTTTTTCGATAACACTCGCAACTGCTTGTTGTGAGCCGACGTTCCAAAGGCCCTCCCCCGATGACGATTTGGAACGACGTTCCTTCTTGGGATGTTTTGTTTCGTCTTGATCGAAAGAGCGCCTTTTGTCGTGTCGGCGCCCCATTGCTTTCACCACTTGCGCGACCCCTAGGGATCGCTGTCTTCCTTGTTTTGCTACCAACAGCACTCGCGGTCGGTTGCTCGTGCCCCTGCGCGGAGACGCCGCACCTTTTTTTAGTGAGAGGAAGATGGACCGCTCGGTGCCCCCCCCAAGCCCAAGCTTCCCCTCCCCTACGTCAGGCGTTTGGATTGGCCGTGCTCTCCCTTCACGCCATGCCTAGGGTCGCAATTTTCCGGGGGGCTTTTAACTTCTGTAGAGAGAATCCGCGGCTTTCACCCTTCCCCTCTTTTTCGTTTCGCTCTCACCCGTTGGGCCGGCCCAAGTTCGGATTCAGGTTTCTTTCCGCCCTGTCCGGCCGGGGCCCCCTTCCCTGAAACTTGAAAGGAATGAGCGGGCCTCCGAGAACCTGAGAAGGAGAAACCAGTTCCCCTCGCAGGCCCCTTAGCAGATTTGCGTCCCCTCCCCTTGGTTCGGGCGACTCAGGAGTTCTCTAACGTTCTTTGCACTCCAGAGCGGCGCTTTCCCCCAATCCGCTGTTCGTAATGGTCCGCGAATCGCCCCTTTTTGGGAAATCTCGTGTGCTCATTTTTCTCCTGGTTTCCCCGGTATGGGCGCACCGCTTGTTTTTAAAGACTCATCCGACCCGAGCCGTGGCCTTTTAGCAGGATGTTGATCTACAACTCGGCAAAATCCTCACGTAGTTCACGCACGGACCTGCCTTCCTCCGCTCGTTGATTTCCCGTTGATTCCCCCGGAGAAGCGTGGTGGGCCTTCGTTCGTTATGTTTTTTTAGATAAATTGTACCAAAGAAATTTACCAAGACGACCCAACAATTTTTCCCTTGACCGAAGTCAGTGCTTCCCTCCAACTTTATCTGAGATTGGACTCTCCGTTGTTGTTGTGATCCCTTTTCCTGATATCTGAACAAATTGCGGCTGGACCCTTTTTACCTTCTTGTTGCGTGGTGCCACGTTCGGGGTTGTTTCCCCCTTTCCACCCCCCGCCAAGCAAGAAGAAACCCCCTTTATGAGCCCTTGGTCTCAGACAGGGGTTTCTTCCGAGTTTTCGTCCCACGAGAAGAATTCTTCGGACACTGGTCTTCGAACTTTTTCCTTCAGAACGCTCAGCCTTGCCAGTGTTTTCTGTGAGGCTTACCTTCTACCCCGACCGAAGGTGCTTCCCAGAATCCTGCCGTGCCGAAGAAAATAGACTCTCCCACGCATCCCCTCTCCGTGTCGCCGGATCAACTTCGCCAAGCCTTATTTTTGCAGAGAAGCCGTGTCTAGCCCCGCCTTTTTGAGGACCGCATGTATTCGTCCCTAACACAAGACTGATACCCCTTCCCTAACTCCGTTACTAAGTGGATCCGCTCTCTAGTCGGCGTCCGTTCGATGAACCATCCAGGCCAAGTCTAAACGATCCCCCTTTTTTTCCACCCAAAATTTCTCCCTGCCTTGAGAACGGCACACTTTGGTGCCTCTTTCCCATTGACCATCCCCCACCCTAAGCGAGGTTGAAGTGGAGCAACTCGTTTCTTGTTCTCGAGAATCGTGGTAAAAGAGTCTTTTTTCTCCCAATGTCCACGGAACGGTATAGTAATCCTTCCCCCCACTTCCCAGGTGAAGCCTTTCGGGTCAGACTTTGTCAAAGGAACTCGGCAATCGGCCCAGCCCTTATGTCGAAGAGCCGGGGGCCGTCGCTCCTTTTTTCCGGAATTTGCTGGTTTGGCCCCCCTCTTTTCACGCGCACTCCGAGCAGTGGCCTAGCTGTGAGATAAGAAGTAAGACAAGAAACTGACTTCCGTGAGCTGGAAGAATACACAAGCCATACCCCCATTTTTCCCTTATGTCTAAACCGACCTTTCGTGTATGCCTGTCCTTTTCCCCTCTCCCCACGAGCATTTTATCAGATGGTAGCCGATTCCCCATTCCCCTTTTTCGATACAGTCAGAGGAGGGGTCCAGTTCGTTTCCCCGGTTTTCTGTTTCCTGGGTTGTCCTTTCAATGTGGACTTTTTGCAGGAATGGGTTAGCGATTCCCCCCTTCCCTTCCCCGCATCCCCAAGGAGATAGAGGATCTTACGTGGCTGACTCTTCACCATCACCACTTCTAGGGGGTTCACGGTGAGTGGCTGTCCTTTTGAAGACACTCGGGTAAAACCCGTTTCTCTGATTAGTAGCTCCTTGACACCTTTAAGACGGGGTTTTTTTTCTCCTTGTGGATTGCCTTTTAGACTGTAATTTCGTCCTATTTTCCGACCTTTCCCGGGATTACCAACTTTTCAAATGACAACCCTGCCGCCCCTCCCGGCGCTGAAAGTTAAAAGAGGGCATGGTCATCCAGCTTTATGGTCAAAGTGTTCGGAATCAGATTCGTAACCAGGGCCGTTTCTACCGCTTCCCCCCCCCTTTCCCCAATTTAGAATAAGGAAAATAATGAATGGGCTCATTTCCACAAGACGGTTTTCCTTATTGGGCCTTCTTTAAGAAGCACCCCGTCTCCCCCCGATCTCCGTCAGCTATTCCCATCAGGACTCTTTCCTCGGCGGGGATGCCCAAGGGAGAGGGGCTTAGCTTGAGTTCGGGTTTTCCCAAAAGTTTTCTGATCCCCTTGTTTGCCATCGACCCATTTCCTGGACTATCTCTCCCCCCCCCCCCTTCCCAAAATTAGGAAAGAAGCTGGGTTCACCGACCCCGCATCCCTTAGGTCTTTCTTGAACCCCCTTCCCTTTGAACGTCCGGCCATGCGGGGACCTGAACCTCGGGTTTGCTCACCCGTGTCTCCGCCCGACCCTGCTCTCAAGCCCCCGTCAACCGGCCGTTAGAGTCTCCAATGTGGTCCGTCAAGCATGGCGTCGGCGTTCAAAGGCCCACCGTTTTTTTACCCCCCCCGGGACCGCAAGCTTTTTTTCCCGGATCCCCCGTGCTTCGACCTTGTTTGTCGTCCTAAGAGTACGTTCGCGTGTTCTCCCTATCGGCCCCCTCAGAAGGTGGAGCCTGTGCGCGATGTTGTTTTTAGCTTTTTCTCCGGCAACTTTCGTACAAGTTCCCGGTTTTAACTCTGCGTTCTTTCATTCTAATTCTGGTTTCTCTTGCGTACTCGCCCAACCAAGACAAATTCTCGTCCCCACCACCCGATGTTTCCACCTCTGTCCCCCCCCCGGTCGGACCCCTCTTCCGCTTCTGGATTTGGAAAGGAAAATTATCTCTCTTTACCCCCCTCCCCCTTCCCTTTGGTAGAGAGATTCCCTGCTTAAGCTCCGACGCGTAGGACTTTCGGCGTCCTGCCCCTTTTGCTTTTGGGTTTTCTCGATATGGTCAAAACTGCTAGTGTGGGGCTGTTCCTCTTCATCTTTCCCTTTGGGGCGCTATACATAGTAAAAATAGAGTTAGAAAACAAGCCTCCTCATATCCCCAACCATACCGGTGCCTGATAGGTCGGAATACACCCAATCCTCTCCTTGTCGAAAAAGTGCATTCTCAAAACCGGAATTTCCTTTCCCTCAACTACAGCCCATGGTATGAGGCATGGAAGAACCTCTTCACAAATGTGGTTTTAGTGGGACCAATCTTTCCCCTTGGAGGTCTTTTGATACAAAATTTTTGATTCAGCTTTTGCCTTGAAGGTGAGGACAGTCCCCCATTCGGCCTTTTTTTGACCTTTGCCTGCTGTTCCCCCAGGGAGGGAGAAATTTTTTCTTCCAGAGTCCATGGTTGACGCGAAAGGAGTACAATTTACGATGACCTCCCTTTTTTTTCCCCTCTCTTTAAATGGTTGAGCGCATCCTCTTCACGCGACTTTCTTCCCATTTTTTTTCAGGGTCGTTGGATAGTTGGGTCCGGTCCCCTTCTCAACCCGTTTTCAACCCGAACCCACCAAGAAAGCTTCACACCCCATCCACGCAGGGGAAGCCCCCCCCTTTTTTTCCTCCATGAGAGTGATCTGTTTTCCTCCGTCTTTCCCCCCTCAGACTGGTTAATCGGTTTGGCAATCGAGCACCCCTAGACCCCCCACGCGCTGTGATTTAGATCTCCTTTTCTTGTCCCCTGGCGGGGTGGTCCTAAACGGTCTAGATGCGGGCCGAAGCGCGTTGCCCCCCGACCATCCCCTAAGCTCCCCTTAGGCCCCTTCCCTCCCGTGCCCGAATAAAGGCGACCGGTCTTCGTCCTCTTTTTTCTCTCATGAGAGGGTATACGCTGGAAGGCCTATTCTTTACCTGCTCCCGGCAGACAGGACAAGAGAAACACGGCTACCGTGTCCCCTCTAGTGACGCAGGATATCGGACCGTTTTTGAACAGACGTGGGCACAGCGCCAGTCCCCCCCCTCCCTACCCCCCCCCCCTGAGTTGAATGGACAGTCTAAATTGGCAGCCCCCGTAAAAGAGACAAGCCACTTGCTTCCGTTTTACTTCCCCTTAATTCCATTCAGATGGGAAAAAATTGTCCCATCCCCCCCCTTCACGTTAAGAAAACACTGGCGGCCCTCCCTTGATGACTGGCAATTTCAATGGTTTACGCGAACAACGTCAACTTTTCTGGGTGTTTTTAGGGTTAAAAAGGAATGTCCCCTGCGATGTTGAGACTGAAGTACCTTTGTTTCTTCGCGCGAACGCCGCGCCCGTTTCTTCTTAGAGCTTCGATGATCGGGTCCCCCCTGCGCGTATTCCTTTCCTCTTCTCCTTTTCCAACCCGCAAGTTACGCGTCGTTCTAAAGAGATTACGGCCTGCTCTGGCGAGCCCTCAGTTTGGCCGGCCGATGCCTTGCACGTGACAAAGCCCACCGCTTCAACTCTTTTGACCCCCCCACCACCCCCAATCCAGTGATCCCGTTTGGACTGGAAGGCCATAAAAGGACTCTTAAAGCATCCTTTTCAAAAACCAAGGGTTTCTCTTTTATGCACGTTGTAGAGCAAAAGACCGAGGCGCTCCCGCACACTCGTGTTCGGATAGGAGAAGGTACATACAAATATGTGTAGGTCTATTCGGTGGCAGTATTGGGTCAACCTGATAGGGTTCGCTACGGACATACCCGACCTAAGAACTTATATGATCAACCATTCGCTTGCATCGAGATCCCGTAATCAATTTTTTCTGGCTCATTAACGAGGCTCTAAAAGGGAGATGCGAAAGAGTCGAGGAGGCAGCTTGCCATTTGAATTGACCGGCGACGCCCCGGATGTCGGGGCGAAAGCCTGCGTGTCTCCTTTGTTCTTCTTTCTGATTTGTCTTTTGCAGCTACCGAGTATTTAGTCGAACCTCCCTGCCTCCTTTTCTCACGCGGAGAGCTTGATCGTGTGATCACCCTTTTTTGACCCTTTTTACTCCGTCGTTAACGCCGGCCGCAGGATAGATCAGCGCTCTTTTTTTCACCCCCGTTCCTTTTTTACTTGAGCTGGGGGGGGATTCGTAGTACTCAGTGTTTATTCACCCTGATAAAAAAGAACTTTCAACCATTGCCCTCACACAAGGCAGTAATTTTTCTCCGTCATTATCTATTTTAAGAGAATCACGTTGGTTGGATGAGAGTCCTCTCTTCTGGAGAACCCTCCAGGCCAGACTTTTTTTATGCGGAGTGGTAAAAGTTCTTTTGTGCTTGAATAGCACGCCCTCCGGACCCCTTCCTCCCGACCCACAACCAGATGAGACAGTCAGTAGACCGGCGTGCCCCTACCCGCCTCTCCCGATCCTTTGCCGGTGACCTCTTTCTTTTCACCGCGTTTCTGTCAGCACTTGATCGCCTGCTTTCTGCGTGGCGCTTTTCAATAATTAGATTTCGATCCAGGAATAGGTGCTCGCGAGTCCTTGCCTCCGGCCCTCTGTTACTCCTCGAAGAGTCAGCAGTAGCTTCCCCCCGCCAGCTTGCAGCTGAAGTTGCAATTCGCTCGGTGTTGGCGCGCAGCCCTCTGTTCTATTACCAAGAAGTGTACGTTTCATGATTTTCGAAAAATCTATTGATCGCCTATGTATAGAGAAGCATCGAAGTGGCTCTAAAAGTTTTCTGAGGCCATAGCCAGATCTTTGGCCTGGAACGTGAAACCGACACATTGTTTAGGAATAAGAATGATACGAGTTTAAGGAGAACCCCAGCTTTTTGTTTTTTCAGCCCGATCATCACAGCCTCGAATGAGGTGACTTTGATTACGAGGGTCCCTCGACAGATGTCAACGCGCTATGGGTGAGACCTAGGCATGTCCTACCTCGGCTAGTAACTTTGCAAAAAGGCTCTTTTCTTTGTTAGGAAGCGGTGATACCCCGGGCCGCGTCGATGAATACTGACTTTCCCCCAGCATTTTGATACTTTTTCTTTTTTTCGTTGCCAGAGATATGATAAAAGACCCGAATTGTGCTTTTTTGTGCCCCAGGAGTTCCGTTGCAGGTTCTGCCTTTTCCCGATCAGGTCTCTTATCTCCCGACTAAGAAGACTTCTCGGGAGTCGGCCAACACGCCAAGCATCCCAGAAATGGGAGTTCGGGTCACAATAGCATTTGTCGGCGACATTTTTTTCCCCCCAAGCTCCCCCCGATCTTGTGGAGACACTTGCTCATCCACGAAAATTGGTTCTCCAATCCGGTTTGCCGGACATTTTTCGGAGGACCGGGCCTGTGTCCTATGAGGATTTGATGGTTCGCGCTTTCCCTTGCATGAGGGCTACAAGCGCGAGTCAGTTTCGGCTGCGGGCTGATTTCTTTCTGGCAAGGACCGAATAGGTGGTTTAGGTAGTGGTGGAGCTTCACGATGTTTCAAAAACCCCTTTGTCGAGATAGCGGCAGTCGACCGGAGTCCTGTTTCAGCCGGGTCCCGAGCGCTTTTTACCTTCCGTTTCGCAGGAATTGCGTGACCTCCGAAAGATCTTGGCATTGAAATCTACTAAACGATTACCCCCCTGATCTACACCTTGGACGGGCTGTATTCTTTCAAGCGGCTCATTGTTTGGCCCTCTCGGGGATCTTTTAGATCCGGTCCCCTTTACGCAAAGATCGGGACCCTTCCGCTAGGGTTGTTCCTATGTCCCCGAATAGGCCATAATAACAGGAGCATCTTTAAAGGAGACTACTGGGCATATCTCTAACACTTGCACCAAGATCAGCATCTCGAACAAAGACATTTTTTTAAGCGCAAGGCGGCCAGGTGATGGACCTTAGGCTTGTGAGGCGTAGTGTACCTTTTGAGGTCTGTTCGGGTCCCTCGTTATTTCCCTGTGAAAGACCTTTCCAGGGAGACCCCTGATTGAAGAAACCCACAAAACCGTCAAGATAGAAGGCCCCCCCTATTTTCCATTTTAGGTTTTCTCGGTCCCCCCCGTTGAGGTACCTCGGAAATGGTTTACGGAGTTGAGGAGGGAAGAGTTTCCCCTCTCCAGAACCCCCGGTCTAGACGCAAGCCTTTTTGAAGCACCCCGAAAGGACGGTTAGATTAATTTCCCCAATCTCCGGCAGTCCCTTCAGACTTCCTAAGCCCGGGCAAACGTGGTTTCAAAAGTGCCCCTACATTTCGTAACCCCTCCCAAACAAGTGGAGTAGGCAGCGAGGTAGGAAATCCTTTTCTTTTCATCAGTCTCTTAAATATACCCCCCTGGCGGTTTCCCCCCCGAAGCAGGTGTCGACCTTTTGCTGGTTGTTGTCCTGGGGCCTGACCTCGCAGTGAACTCCCGGTTTTTTGATTGAACTCTTGCTGATCTGCTCTTTACCTATATGTGCGTCGTTTTTTCGCCCCCCCAAAACTCCCTATGCATCCCCCAGCCCCCCACATAGATTTCCCCCTCTACCCCCTGGTCTTCAGACTTCATAAGGAGTAGGGAGCGTCTTCACATCTCTATGCTTTCCTTACATCCGTATCTGGGTTTCTCTTCCTTTCTGCCCCCCGCTTTTATGCCTTTTTTTGTCCTAGGTGATTGGGTTGTGCGCCTTCTTCCCCTGTTATTTGGTGCTGCGGCATATGTGCTTGGGGCGATCTCCGAGGCCCCTTTTCCATTTTCGCATCACCATCCTCACTTTCGAAAAAGGGATGTCTGTATTCCCTCTTCCACAATCGCCACTTAGAAACCGGCGGACTTTCGGTCTATAATCCCCCCCGACGCGAACGGGATGACGTTGGCCGTCCCTCCTTTTTCCGTGTTCCGAAGGTCACTGAGAAAAACTCTTTTTTCCCTGTTCTACCCCCCACCTTTGCCGGAGCTGAGGACTGACTCTTCGCTGTCTCCAATTGCCAAAGGAATGTGGGTCCGGTCGAACCTTGAGAGGAGTACACACCGGTTTTTTTGAGACGATCCGCCCCCCCACAGTCAAATTTAATCTTTTCCCTAACCTTGACCTCCTGCATGGAATAGGTGTAATAGAATTTTGCCTTAGCGGCTCCCCCGCCTGTTTCGCCTGATTAGTGACAGGGTATGTAAACGTCTTAAGACCCGTTTTACCAAAAGCACCAAGACCTCTTATGCCCTCACAGAAAGCGATAATCACCGCACGGAGGCAGTATTCCATCTGGAGCTTTCCTTTTCCCCGTCTTTTTGCGGCTGTAATAGACTTAAGGATCCGCTTCCCTTTTTTGACGATCCCTTCATTTCTTTGGACGGATTCCTTTTGGAAACTTTTTCCCCCTAACCCCCGCCCGCGGTTTCTCCCTCGCTTTGTAAAGAACCAACGACCCGGGACTCCACGTTTCTTTCCCCACATGCGAGACCGCTTGTAACGCCCCGCAAGG
>Ga0179591_1307855_pt1 | contig 17417 bp, 23 predicted proteins | sample CZOMad2_1_08_16f_FD_182891 | JGI IMG/M metagenome (GOLD analysis project Ga0179591, IMG submission 182891) | Vadose zone soil fungal communities from Angelo Coast Range Reserve, California, USA - CZOMad2_1_08_16fungal (PacBio error correction) | ecosystem: Environmental > Terrestrial > Soil >... | reverse complement strand
TCCCCGGTCACCCCCCTTCTCCCCCCTTAGGAGATGCTTGCTTCCTCTGGTCATAAACCTTTCTTTTCCCCTCGGTCTAGACCTCTCGAGGTTATCCACAACAAGCGACCCACCTTTCCTCTCCGACCCCCCCTCCCGCCTCTCACAACTTCTCCCCGTTCCAGAAAAGTACCTTTCCCTTCATATTGGACCTTCAAGACCGTCAGAAGACGAGCTCCCCCTCTGTCCAGTTTTCCGTCCGACCCACCAGCAAGATCTGCCGGGGCCCCTTAGCGGATTGCTTTTCTTTCTGATGTTTACCCCTGACACACCGTTTTAACCCGCCCCCTCTCAGGTTCTCGCTGAGCAATCTCATTTTTTAGCCTGCCTCTGGATTGGGTTCTCACCCCTTCCTTCGGATCAAGCGACGCAACCACTCCTCCTGTTTCTCGAAGCCTTATTTGCGGTCCCTCAAACCGGTAGTCTCCCATCGACCCCAGGTAGCTCCTCCTTTCTATACCCAATATTACGCGCCGCGCTCCTTTATAGTTCGATCCCTCTTTCCCTGACAGATCTGACCCCCTCCCACCTCCCTTCCAGGAAGTGCTCGGATCTATGGTTTCGATTCCGAGATCCTGGCCAATTAAACATTACGCGTAAAGGTCTTCACGAATTTTTTTCTAGCTTTTTAAGCGAGTCAAGGACTTTCCCTTCCTTTCTTCCCCTTTCATAGAATCGTAGATTTCCCCTACACCCTTTCTTCCGATGCTTCCCGGCGTGCTTCCCCCCCCTTCAACCCTTTTTGTCATCTGAGTTGTAATCCCTTGAGAACCCTTCAAGTGTTTCCCTGCGACGAAAAAGTCCCCCGAGATTTTGCAGAAATCGTCCACCCTTCTTCAAACTCCCCATTGGTGAATGAACCCCCCTTTCTTAAAAAATGTTTTCTTCCTTCTGCAATCCTTTTGTAGCGAAATTCACAGCCTTGTGTGCTTTTTTTACTCGATCCTTGGGCTTTTCTTTTCGATCGGACCACCCGGTCTCTTTATTGCATTTTCTCGATCCTTGACCTGATTAAGCTTTCTTACTTACCCTCCGTCACCACTGTAGACGTTTCCCTCCGAGAACCGGCTCTCCCCCGGTAGGTCCCCCAAAAGCTCCCTTCTCCTCGCTACTCCATTCTTTTCTTTCTACTTTATCTTTCAAAGATTCGCAGGCGGCCCGTTTCTTAGTTTCTCTTTTTTCCCCGCGCTTCCCGACTTTTCAATGAGGACCAGGACCTCCAATTTTGCTCCCTTGAAGATCCCCCTTTCCCCCCAGACGCGCTTCGCGATCTTCTTCCTGTAAAGGCTCTCCCGATAGGCTCTGCTGACTGGAAAGTGCCTCCTTCCCCCCGTCGAAAAGCCCCAAGAGCCACGCTGACCGTCCCACCGATGATTTAATATCTTCCTGACCCCCCTTCGAGGGCGGTCTTCCCGGCTTTGACGTGTGCGGCTTGCCTTGTCTATCTCTCCCAAAGGAGGACAGCATTTGAAGTAGCCGCAAATCCCTTTGGCCTCCTTTTTTCCCCCTCCCTCTAGCTCCCCTCCTCTACCTCTGCACCCGGATCCCCCTCTCCCCCCTCCTTGTCACTCCCTATGTCTTTAAATTCTCCTCTACTCCCCTTCCCTGCGAGATTCCCCCTAAAACCAGAACCCCTTGGTTTTCCTCTAGAGAGTTTTCTCTTCCTTAAGACCCTTCCCAGACGACGAATATCACTCCCCCGCCCCCATTCAAGACCTGGTAATTTTACCAAAGGGCCAACTTCTCGGGAGTATGTCCCCCCGGAGACAGCCATTTGTTCTTATTCTTCATGAGCCCAGATTCCGAACCACGGCTCTCCCCTTTTTAAGATCCCCCCCTCCCCCTAGATGAGCTCAAATTCTGTCGGTTCATCCCCTCTGACCGAGAATCTTTTCACGTCAACGCCCCCCTAGGTTGTTGCTTTTCTGATTGGGTCGACTGTCTCTAGCGATGGTCACCATTCGCAAAAGCGACCCCCGTTTTCTCAATTAGAGACAGAGTTTTCGATTATCGCGCTTTTCTCTTCCCCCCTCAGCGCCAGGGTTTTTTCCCCAAGACTTTCCCCCTTTCTGACATTCACTGCCCCCTCCCGAGCCTCTCCGAGCTGTAGTTGGCGGAGACCCCACAAAGACCCTCCCCCCCCCGAGCTGACAACAAGGAGGGGAGAACCCTTGACCGTCCGGGAGATCCTCTGATCTCCTCCTTCCGGAAACCCTCACAAGACCATTCTGAAGACAATGGTTTCCCATTTTTCCTTTCCCGCGAGGTCCCTAGAAGTGTTTTTCTTTTTTCTTTCATCCCGCTCTACAACATTCCTCGGCATTTCCCCATGCCGCCGATCCGTCTCTAGACCCCTTCTCTCCTCCAAGCACCTGAAAAACATTTCCCCCTGCCCGAGCTATTTTTTGGCAATAGAGAAGTCCGGGCCTTCCCGGTGATTTCCCCTTTGAGTCGCTGAGATTCCCCGCCTCCTTGAGCAGAGCAAAGTTTCCCCCTTGGATTGTGATTTTCCCTCCGATCATTTAGCTCTTTTCTTAAGGACTCTCTTTCCCTCCCGCGTATGAATGTTTGTCCCGGATTTTCTCTGGTTAACGAGCTTTCTATCTCCTGGCCGCATTGCAAATTCTTTGTGGGATTTTTGCAGGGCTTTCCCTCCCTATTTCAGCTTCTTTGAGGAGTTTTGAATATCTCCTCTCTCTCTCCCCAGTCACCACTGGTTCCATCTATCTGTTTGTGTGACGAAAAACATCTTTTTTTTCCGGTGATCTTTATCTTTCCAAATCCTCCCCCCTCATCCCTCTTCACGGATTGCTCTGACGATGGTCACTTTATGTCTGATTTCCAGATCAGCCTTCCCTTTCATTGCACCCCTGTCTCGAGCCCTCCCACGCAATTTTCCTTAAGGGATCAGGAATGTCTTTTCCCTTTTTTCCGAAACCCCCAGATTTTTTAGTGTAAGTGATCCTTTTTGCTCAACGCCGGTCCCTAAAGTGAACCCCCCCCTCTGCTATCCTTTGGTGAAGTTTAGAATAGCCCTTCTGTTCCTCCAATGAAAAACCTGACTCCCCGCTTCGATTAGTTGGTGAGTAGCTCAGCACGGTCGTTTTTTCCCCCACTTGACTTTCCATTCTTTTTGTTCGAGCTCGAACTTCTGCCGAGCGTCCCCGGCCCTCTTTGGATTCCTGAAATTGATTGTGAGTTCTTCAACCTTTTTTCCCCCATCGACCCCTTTCCTCTAGACAGGGGTTCTTTCCAATTGTCTTTTCAGAACTTTCTAATCTCCCCCTCCCTTGGAGGAGCCTTTTTCCTTTCCCTAGGCGTTTTCTATAGTCCTCGATTTTTTTTTGAAATCCCCTCGGGCCATTCCTTCTCTCCTAATATTCCCTCTTTCACTACCTCCGATTGGCTATCAATAGCCCCCCCTTCCCCTCCTTCAAAGTCCCCCATATTTCAAACATGAATTCCCCCCGAGCCTTCCATCGTATTCTCTTTGGATGACCTGCTCATCAATCCATTTCACCTCCCCCCTTCTGAACACTCGATTTTTTGGTTGCTCAGCCTCCCCCCCTTCATTCATAGGTCTTTCGTTTCCTAGCATTTGCGGTCCCTTTTGTATGAGAACTTTTCCGCCACCTGTTTTTTTTGCGCTTTCCCCACTCCCAGAATGTATTCAATGCTTTTTTTTTCTTTCCCTTCAAGTCCCGACTCTCTTCTCGGGACAATCCCCCCCCACGTTACTTTCTGCAGTAGTTCGATTATATTTCTTTTGAAGTTTCCTTCTTATGAGACCCCCCTCTTGGTCCCTTTTAACATCCGGGAGCGGATGCTTTCTTCGGTTTTTACCAGATTGCTGCTGAATAACTTCAGTTCCCTTCCATAGTTTCTTCTTTCTTAATTCCCTTCTATTGAATGAAGAAGTTTTTTTCAACAGACCCTTCGTAAGCCACGTTTTTTCCCTCCTAACGGAGCTGTGATGATTTCTCTTGAAGCTCCCCCTAGCCGATCACATTTTTCGAGGTTTTTCTTTGAGTGAGTAAGGTAATTCGACTCTTCTCAGGCCCGACTCTTTCCCCCCCCCTCCCCGTGCCGGGACCCTCTCGTAGCCTTTTGTCTTAAGGGTTTCCCCCGTTTTCCAATGTGAAAGAGTCCTCTATGTTCCCTTTTCTCGCCCCCATTTCCCTCCTAATCCTATGCCCCGTTCGAGTCCTTCACATAGAGAGCCTAAGAGGTTGTTATTTCTCTTAGAGAGTTTTTCTTCAACCAGGAATCCCACCTTCGCCTTATGACTTCCCCCCCCAGTAGGATTTTATTAATTCGGCAGGTCTTGGATCCCCCCCTTTCCCGCCGTTTCCTCGGTGATCGCTGAAGCCCCCCCAGGTCTTCGGTCTTCCGATTAAGCAAAGACCCCCTGGTTCTTCTTGGGATCCTCAGGTTGTCCGCAAGTTTTTTTTTGCGAGTTCCTCCCAATGTTGGTTACTTATTTTTTTTGCCTTCAACCTCCCCTCCTTTTTCGACTTTTCCAGGTCGAAGATCCCCCCCTCGCATACACACCACCCTTTTTCCTGTGGTGAGGCTCTTTTCTCCCGTTCTTCAGGGCTGGAACATCTTCCCGTCCGGCCTCCCCCCTCATTTTCCTAGATTTTAGTAGAGTGAACTCCGCTTCGTTGTGAGTCTACTTTCCCGACCGACGTCCCCCATTTTTTTCCCTTTGAGAGCGTTTCTTCACCCGAGCACTTTAGCTTTCCCCTCCCCTTCCTGCCGAGTCCAATTTCTTTCTAGATTTGAACCATCCCCTCCCTCGCGTCGGTTTTCCAGGTTCCCTTTTACTCCCCCGGGTGTCCCCTCTTTTTTTCTAACCTCAAGAACACCTTTTCCGAACGTTTTTCCTTGCGGGTTTCCCCCTTGCTCCGAGGCGACGAGTCCCGCGGCCGTACTTCCCTCACCTTCTCGAAATAATAGCCCCCTCGCGTCGTCTTGTATTCTTGTCCTTTCGTTTTTTGGCCGTTTTGTTTTTTTTTTGGGCATCTCGTGTGCCCCGCTTCACCACATCCGCCCAGTAAGTCCCCCCCTCTATTCGAGAGGAGATTCATGACCCTGGGGGGCGGGTTCCTTTTTCCCCCTGATGTCCATGCATTTTTTCCAATTCCTCCCCCCTAAGGCGGACTTTCCCATGTTAATTGATATTTTCACTGGGTAGTCGGTTCCTCCTATAATATACTTTCTTGTTGTGATAATTCCACTTTTATTTTTCCTCTTTTCATATTCACAAACCCTTTCGCTTCGAGAGTTTAGGCGGACTTCTTGACTTAATCCTTTTACGCTTTGTTTCCCCTTCCCCCCCAGAATCTCACCAGTTCCTGTCAAGGACCGTTTGATTGACCTGATTAAAGAACCCACCCCAAGAGACGAGTTGACTGTTATCCTAGCCTTGTGAAACTCCTCTTTTTCATAGAAGCTGGGTTTTTTGTTAGAGAGCCCGTTTCAATGCCTCGAGGCCTGAGCTCCTCTTTAGGATTTTTTTTTTTTTTTTTTCTTTTTTGTTTTTTTCGTTTTATAAATGTCCCTAAATTGATCCCAGTTATGACCCCTTTCATTAGAGGCTTCCAACAAGATCGCGAGACCTCCTTCCAAAAGCCTCCTCCCCCTTCTTCACCTTCCTTTTCCCCTCGAAATCCGCAAAGATGACATCTTAAGAAGTCATCCCTCTTTTTCGAAAAAACTATCTCGTTCCAACGATTAAAAGATTTTATAGTTTCTCTCAGGCTGCAGATTCTTACTTGAATCATTTCAGCTGCTTTCCCGCCAAATGTCCCCCTCTCCACAAGATTCAGAGGCTTTCGAGGATCTTTCTCCCCCATGGTAGTCCTCAGATTGGGTTAGTTTTTTGTTTAAGGCGCCTCCCCTCCCCGATTCCTTTTACTCTCCTAAAGAACCTCCGAAACAGTTTTCGTGTCGCTTGGATCGAACGGGGTTCCCAGAACCAAGGAAGCGCCCGCTTTGTCCCCCGGCTCCCCTCCTTCTGTATTCCCACTCTCAGACTGTATCGAGACCTTTTTTTTCCCCCCCCCCCTTTTCTGCTGCAGCCTACACACCAGATCAAACCCTCGGACTCCTTCGCTTTCCTGTTCTGTTTCTCTCTTTCCGCGCCCTCTCCAATTCACCCCCCGATCGTTTCCTCTTGACAGGCTGGGCTCGCGTCCTTCCTCTTCACGAGCTCCCCGACAGGAAGTTCTTTTTTAGATTTCTCCCAAACTAGAGCTTTTCTACGTCCAGATGATGTTTCAGGCTTAAATTTTTCTGTTCCGAGCGGCCTCCTGTGATCGGGTTTCCCAGTGGTGGACCCCCCCCTAACTGATGAATTCTTCTAGAATGGACTCTTTTTTCTTCCCTTAAAAAGGAGGTGCCGCCACTCCCCCGTTCCCCCCCTTTTTTGCTCGCCCCCCCCCCCCCCCTCCCAGTCGCTGATCAAACCGGTGGCTTTCTCTCCCCTGACGCCATTTTGGTTTCCCCCTCTCATTCCCCTACCTGCTCGGCCTGTCCGAGACTCCTTCGCCACACTTCGTCCCTCAAACCTACCGCAGCAGCTTTTTATCATCCCTTCTTGTGCCAGCAGGATAGGCCGGTTCTCAACCGAGCCTTTTCTCAGATCTTTTCTTTTCCCGAAATCTTCCCGTTCCCCCTGGAACGAGAACGATTCGTCGGCTTCAGTTCTTTTTATTTGTCCCCGGCGGACTTCGGCTGCCCTTTTCTCCCTTCTGAAATGTTCCCGGAAGACCCTTTTAATCCTATTCCCTTACTGCTGCCGCCGGCTTCCTACTCCTTCAAGTCCCCCCCCCCCGGACCTTTCCCCCGACGCCAAGGATCTCCTCTTTCGGACGAAACCCTTCTCTTGTGCTGCTAGAGATCCTTCTCTTTCCTCGCTCCAAAGAGACCTTGAGGAGGGGGCATTTCTCTTTTCCCCGCATAATGCCCTTAGAGGTTAAAGCAATTGTACTCGAGACCCAGCCCTTCCTTACGTTCGGTACAGACTGCTGTTAGAAGCCCCCCTCCCCAATCTTCAAAGCTCTCCCCCGAGTGAGTACTTTTGGCAAGCCGGTGCCCATCCTTAGCGGGCCCCCCCTTTCCAGCGCTTCGAGAGCCTAGAACACCCTCCTCAGACCTTTTTGGGTTTGAGGTTTCCATTCGACCCCACCCTTTCGTTTCTGGCGCCTTCCCTTTTTTCAAGCGACTACCAATTTCATGAAGCCTTTTGGGGCTGGGTTGGCAAAACCTCGTCCATGATTCTAAGACCATTTCCCTGCAAACTTGGGCCTCTCTCGAACCTCTTCCCCCCAAACGCGACCTGGCCCCTCTTAACACCCACCGCCCCTTCCCGATCTACGTACTATTTCTTTTGTCTTTAATCTTTCCCTAGAATTTACGTGCCCCTCGACACTTCAGGATTGAATGGCTTCCCCGGTCTTCCGAACGCTGGTGGCGATCCCCCCATTTTGCACCCTTCCTGTCGCATTCTTATGTGCAATGGAGGTAACTCTTCTCGAGCTCGGTTAAGTATGAAGCTAGGCCACCTTCCCCACGATTATAAATTCACTCCCCGTAGCCCCTGCTTCAGCTCCCTTCTATGGCCCCCCCTACCGAAAACCGGTCCCTTTCGTTCTTTTCCTCACGGGGGACCGCCGTTCAACTTTCGCGTTTCGGCTCTTCGAACGGGACAAGAACTCCAAAGTACCCTTGTAAGTCTCTGATCCTCCCCCCATATGCTCGTCCCCAAGTTTCCTCTTTTCTCCGAATTATTAGCACCCCCCCATGCCCTTCTTTCGTTCTCGCCGATCTGCAGATCCCTGCGCTTTTTTGACCGCCACGAACCTGTGATTTTCCTCGGCCCTGGGGCATGGCTAGCACGAGGGCGGGTGAGTTTCGTCTTCTAGGGCAAACTTCTCGATTTCCTCTTGGTCAATCCCCTCACCTCTTCCTTTCCTGAAACAGTCCCTTGTGGCTGGAGCCCCCCAATACGTCAGTCGACCCCCACTTTCGCCTGTCTCCTCTCTTGTTCATTCCTCCTTGCATGGAGTGAGGTTATGACTTCCCCCTTTTTCAATGGCGGATTTCCCCTGAGAGTCCCCCGCCAATGAAGTCTCTTGCCATTCCGTTCTTTTCTTTTTCCTTCCCTCCTCAGATTCTCTTTCCCACATCACCCTTTGCTTTTTCCCCCTCTCTTAAACCCCCTTTTGGTTTTGAGAGAGCAAACACTTTTTTAAGGTGATCCTTGTAGTAGACCCTCCTACAAAGACTCGGTCGAACGGTCTTCTACCTCCCAGACCCTAAGGTGAAACGTGAATATATTCTACTTCCATTCCCTATTTCTTGGAATAAGATTTCTCTCACGATTTCCCAGATGTGTACAGGCATTCAGATCCTTCCTTTTTTCTTCTCCTAATTGATACTCTTCTTCTGTGTCGCCCCCTCTCGGTAGTTCCAAGTAAAGTTCCAGCACAGGTCCACACATGGTGCCTCCCCTTGATACTCGTCTAAGAACCTCCAAAAATCTCTCTTTAAGCCATGTTTGAATTAGTTCAGTCTTTCGGCGTAGTGAAAGAACGTCGGATCCCCCCCAAACTAAGTATTACAAATGTTTGGACTGAATGTTTTATCGACTCGTTTCCCCCCCTACCTGCTCTTTTCTTGTCGTTCTCAGACTTCCCCTTTCAGCGTAGGAGGACTCCGCTTGGTTCCACCTTCTCTCAGACTCCCTCCAGCTTTTTATCTGTTTAACTATCCCCGACGGTCCAAACGAACCCGCTTTGTTTCAGTATTCTTTTCCTTATCGACGACAGATTACCTCGATAATGGCTTTTCCCCTTCTCCGTCTCCCTTTGCGGGTCCTCACCCATCTCGGGCGCGACCCTTCCCGCGAGTAGTTTCACTCATTAAGCGCTTTTTTTCGAATCCTCCCAGATCCTTCTTCATCTCCCAGAAGGTAAACGATCCCCCCCGATTTCAACGCTTGCCGTTGCCCATGAGCTCAAGGCTTCTTCGCTTTCCCAAATATTCTTCCCCCCCATCAAATTGCCATCTTTCAGCGATTAGCTGCCCATTTTCGAATTTGTGCGTTTCCTAGGTTCTTCCAAGAAGATTCTTCCAGTTTTCCCTAGATCTTTGGCCCAAATGAACCCGCACCTTTTCCCCCCTTTGCGTGTTTCTTTTCCTTTTCAAGCTTAGTAATTTTTTTGCGCCAGCCCTATATGGTCTCTTCCCCAATCCCCCCTCCACAAATGGTCAGTTTTTTCGATTCTCTCCGTGACGATCACGGTCTAAGACCTAGGGCTCCCTCTCGTGACCCTATGTTATTTTTGCTTGAGTCGCTTCCCCTTTTCTTGCTTTTCATTTCCCCAGGAACAATCCCGTGGATTCCTTCCCCTTTCTCTTTCCGTCAAACAGGCCCTTTGCTCCATTTTAAAGATTTTCTACTGCCGGAAGCCCAACCCCCCCACCCCCAAACCCCCACAAACCACCAACTACACCCCCCAACAAAACCCCACCCTCCCTCTATTTTTTCCCCTGATTATTTCTGTGGTCTCTCGTTCAAAAATACCCCCTGATCTTGGCTTTTTCTTGTGGATCTTGGTCAGGTCTCGAAGAGACCTCTGTCATCCTCCTAAGTCTCCGTGATTCCTTCAAGCTCCCCCCGATTATTTAAAGGGTACGTTTTTTTTTCCCTGAAGCTCTTTTTTTTGACCGAGCGAGTCTCCGTTATCTCCTTCACTAAGATGCTCCCCTGGGGCCCCCCCCACCCCCCCCCCCCCCCCCCCCCCCCCACAGAAGATTCTCTCTTCCTCCTTCCCCTGAGACTCCTTTTCGGGACCATAGAGCTTTTGCATTTTCCCTTTTAAAGTTTTACCCCCCGAAGTCCCCCACGTAGATGATTGATCATAGCCCCCCGGATGTGCGACTTCCCTCTTTTTTACTAGCGCTGTCCATTTAAAGGTTTTCCCCTCCCCTAAGGGGTTCTCCCCGACAACGGACCCCATGGACCCGTCCCCTTTTTCCGCGCCCCACATGTCTCTCTCAGACGGTCCCTATGATTCCCATGTTTGAGCAGGCTCTCCCCATTTGAACCTCTTGGGTCCGAATGGTCGTTCTCCAGCTTTTTCTTTTTAATTATCGGTGCTTTTTTTCGGCTTTCCCAAAACCAAGTTTCTTAAAGTCCGACAGTTCCCCGGCCCGAAGAATTATCCCTTACCCGGCTCTTGCGTAGCTCCCTAAGATACGTAGCTTAAATCCCTTCTCCCCCCTCAGATCTTTTTTTTTTTTTTTTAGGGAAGGAAAACCGAAAGACCTCTCTGCTTTCTTCTGTGATAACCCCCCTAGCGAGCCCCCGTGTGTTTATCTAGTCTTCTTCAACGCACCCTTGCGGACCCGGGGGGAACCGTTGTTTCCAGCTTCGTCTAGATCCCGCCTCAAAGACCGCCCGAAGCTCCTCCCGGGCTTTGGAGTCCCACGGTTTCTCACAGTGGCTTCAGAGGGTACAATCAAAATCTGTTAACTGAGCTCCATTGATTTTACCTTTTGAACGGAGAATCGGCCCCTTTTCAGTGAGAAGTGAGTGCTTTCCAGACCCCCTTTGACTTTCCCCAAAGTGTCGGAGCTAGGCGGATTTCATTCGGCTGTCCCTTCTTACCCAATACAGAGCATTCCTCACTGCAGCTCTTAACCGATTGCCCGGTTCCCTTTTGGAATTTTTTTCAAGAAGCCGACCTTTCCCCCCTTCGTTTAATACGGATCTCCCCCCTTTTTCGGCCTGACCCTGACTCTTCTGGGCTCTTTGAGAGTTTCACAGACGCCTTTCTAGATTGTTCCCCTGTTATTGACCCCCATTCCTTTCTCAATGTGTACTTTTCGAAATTTGTTAGGACTTTTCTTACGGACATTTCCTTTCATCCGAGGCTTCTTTGTTTGTTTATTTCTTTACTCCCTTCCCAGTTTTGTACGTTTTTTGCCTAATTGCCAAAGTTCCCCCGAAATTTCTCCCCCGACGAGTGTTTCATGTTTTCTGAAAGCTTCTCTCTCATACTTTTTTTGATGATTTCATCACATTTTCTATCATTTCGATGCCTCTACTGGTGCTCCCCCTGAGGCAGCCCCTTTCCTAGACCCCCCTCTTCGCGGTGTATGCCTCTGTGCCGCCCCTCTCGCCCCTCCCTTTTTCAACTGTAACCACTTGCAAACCCCCAAATGAGTTCCCCTTCCCTTGGCGGCACAACCGAAAAACTGTACAGAACTTTTTTCCCCATTCCTGCGCCTCAACTATTGACCACTCTTTTCCTCTTAAGAAGTGCACCTGAATTCTTTTTCCTTTTTCTCAAATTTTCCTTTTTGATCCTCACAAACCCTCCCCCCCCCCCCCTCCCAACCTCTCTTTCTCTACTTTTCGAATATGAGGTGGCCCTTTTTCTGTCGTTGATTGGGTTCGCTTCCAGAAGCCCTTTCTCCCTAGACCCCTTTTTCCCCATTCCTCTATCCTACGGTCGTTCTCTTTGCTTCTTTTGTGACCTTTTTAAGCACTTTCATTTTCCGAAGACGAGGGCCATGTGTCGGAGCCTTCTTTTTTCTGCCCTCCCCCCTCCTCTCGCCAGCCTCTTCGCGTCGAAACTGTTTTCTTCGACAGTTTTGACCCTCGGACAGGCCATGGTCCTCCCCTTTAAATTTTCCCTCCCCCCTTATTGAGATATCCCACCCAGATCCGGGGAACTCTCGCCGCCCTCTTCAGTAAAGACTTTCCGGTTAGTGCTTGCGCGACCCTAGTCTGAAAGTTCCCAACAGACCGTACCGTTTGCGACCTATGAGGAGGCATAGACGGAGCCCCCCTCCCCCAATATCAGATTGAGATCCTAAAAAGTATTCAGCTTGGGGATCTGCCTTTTTTTTTTTGGGGTTTTTTCAGATAGGGCAAATCCCTTCTTTGCTTGAAATCTCTCCCCCCCAGTGACCTCGAAGCACCAGTTAGACCAGAGGGAGCTATGTAAGTTATGCTAACGTCTTAATCCCCTTTAGACCAAAATTTGTTTCCTCCCCCCAAGTTCCTGATAAAAGATGGGGTCGGTGTCTCTTTACGAACCCTGGAATATTTTCTTCCTGATATCCCCAAGGACCTTTTCCTTCTTGCCAAAGAGTCGAATTATGCAAAACGGCTTCTTTCGAAATCCCCGAAGATAATCCCCTTTTTTATTTTTGGTTGAACGACAGGGCCTTTTCTTCCTTTCTGGAGAAGACCTTTCGATTAAAGCTGCTCTCGCCTATTCCTTTCCGAGACCCCGCCGTCTGCCCGTTCTTTTTATTCCGATCACTCGGACCCCCTACACGCGTCTACTTTCTCCCCAAGGAAAGGGTATTTCCAAATCCTTCCACCGGGCGTGAAACTCTAGTTGCCTTCTCACCACGTCTCCCTTCGCTGAACGTCCGATGAGCCCTCACGCAGCTCCTCCTCCTTCTTGTGCCACCTGTGAATTTCCTAGCTCCGGCCTATTTCTCACGCATAAAAATGATGGGTGCCTTTCTGTGCCGTGGGGCAGAACCCTTTGAGACTTCAAACTCCGGACACGCCACTTATGTTTTTTCGTCGCGCCCCCGCAATTCTGGTGACGGGTCTCAATTTGAGCACATACGTACAAGATTTTGCCCATGCGCTCCACCCCATTGAGAAACTGAGAATATCTTTAGGAACTATGGAGATACCACGCGGTGGGCGGACCAGTTTTTTTTCAACCGAATATTTCTCCTGATCGAAACACGCTCGACCATTGTTTCCGTTGCGATTTCTCCCCCAGTAGGCTCCTACCTTTTATCCTTCATCCCCATTGAACAGCACAGGCATTTGTCCCATCGCGGATCCCCTGACCGCACCTCTTCAGATATTCTAGTCCGCACCCCAAAATTTTTTTTTCCCGTACTGAAATCTCTCCCGACTCCCCCCAACCTAAGCGCATCGAACCCTTTTGGCCTTCTCGAGTAAGTTACCCACAAAGTTCACTTTCCGAATCCCTCCATGACCTTTGTTGTCTCGTTTCCCCCTGAGGAGTGAGATTTTCTCTGCAAATCCCCCTTCTATGACCCGCTTGATGTTCTCCTCCAGCTGACCCGCGGTCATTTTTCGTTTTTTTTTATGATGAGTTCCCCCAATTTCTTTTCTCAATGTCCCCCCTCCCCTCGAAGCTCTCCTGGAACCTCTTGCTTTCAAAGACCCCCACACCTTGGTTTGAGTCCCCCCTTACCATGAATCCCCCTTTCCCCATCCCGGGAGCTCCCCCCTTAGAGGTTTAGATTCCCCGAAACTGACCATTTCCAATTCCTACTCTTTCCACTTCCTGTTCCAGGACGGGAGATAGCAATCTCAGATACCATTCGAAGTTTCATAAGCTGACCTTGTTAAGTTTCTAGCTCCCTTAGTAGAGAACACTTGACCTTTCCGATTCTTCCCCGATGGGAAACCCTTATCCGAAGCCCGGTCTCAGGACATGGCGTACTTTGTTCCTGATTTCTCCATCCCCTTTGCTGCATTGAGCCCCCCTCTCACTTGCTTACCAACCGAGCATTCTCTGTTCTTCTTCCCCCTGTAGATGTTCCCTCACTTTTTCCGAAGGCTTTTTCTGGTTCGCGGTTGACGCGACGACTTTTCCGTAGCCTCCGCAGCGTCACCTGGTTTCCTATCTTTTTTCATCCGTTATTTTCGTTTGTTTTCTTACGAATAGAGATCCCCCCCTCACCCACTCTTTTTTTGGGGGTGGTTCCCTCTCCGTTTCCTTTGACCCCAGGCAACACAGATTGGTTGTGTCTCCCTTTCCCCCCTACAGGAAAGACTAGTGAGCGCGCGCATACATGATAGAAACATTGCCCCGAACATCACTCCTCCCCCCTTCACCTTCCCACTCCCGCTTCCCCCCTCTTCCCCCCCACTACCTCCCTCCTTCCAACCCCCTACTCTTCGTCCCTCTTCCCTTTCTCCTTCTCTTTTTTCCACCTATCTCTTTTCTTTGATTGTCCGTCCGCGTTTTTGCGCCGGTTCCCTTCCTTAGTTTGCTCGGCCTTTCTTTCACATCGCGATCAATCCGCTCCACTGCCTCGGCACTTCGCGTCGCTCTTGATTTGCGACTTCCCCGACCCTTTTTTTCTCGTTGAATTTTTGTAGCTCCCCCCATGCGCTATTTTTCCTTTTCCCGACCCTTCCCCCAGCCATTTAACGGAGACATCTACTCTTCTGAAAAACTCCTAAGCCCCCTCTGTGATTTCTTGTATTTTCCCCCTTCACCTCGTGAACCGGGCTCTTCAGATTCTGAATTTCTCTCCCCTTTTTCCTGTAATGTCTTTTTTCCTTCTAGTGATTGCTTTTCTTGGACTTTTAGGAAGGGATCCTAAAGTCGATTTCTTTTATTCCTCACCTCCCTAAGTCTTTCTATGTTTTTCACCTAAGATCCCTTCAGTAACTAAATCCCCCCTGTTGAAGCTTCTTTTCCATTAGCTTCTTGAGCTTCCGGTTTTAGGGATACGATGTGTTTTCCCCGTTTTCATCATCCCCTCTCCCCAGTCTCCTCCCCCCTACTCGGGACTCCCCTCCTCGAAAGTTTTTTTAACCAGTCCTCCCCCCACGTGACTCTGCCTTTGAATAATTTGCTATGAGATAGATCTCTCCTACCTAATTTCTTTGGTTTTCCCCTAGATTTCTTTTTGAGTCCCAACGTTGGTTTTCTCTTGTAGTTCTTTATATATAGAACTTTCCAGTTTTCCCTTGAGACCTCTCATCGTTGGCCCCCCCCCCTCTTTGAAGTGTTTCTTGAGCCTTTTCGTTATCTACTCCCCTTCCTCTCGGACTACAGGTCTTTTCCCCCCTTTATAGCTTTTCTAGTTTTCAGAATTTTAGGGAAGTAAACCCACTAGTAGCCCCGCCTCGTTTAAGCTTTTTTTTGCTCTCCGTACCCTTTTCAATTTCTGTATGGCTTATTCCCAGCTTTCCTATCTCCCAAAGATTTCCCCTTGAAAACGCGAAAGTTTCTGTAGTTGAAGAGGCTAGTTTATTTTTTCTTTCGCACTCAATTTGAGCCCAGAGTCCGTATGTTGAGTCCTCAGCACTCCCTTCTACTGTCCCCCCTTTTAAGGCTCAAGTCTGCGGAACTCACGCTCAGAGGATTTTAATTTATGGTCCCTTGGCGGGTACTCTTCTTGAGTAGGTTCGAGTCTTAATAGCTAAGACCTCAGATGCTTTTTCCTCCCCCGACCCGAAACTTCTGAGAAATCCCCTAGGAGGGCTCACGAAGGAATCCGTTCCCTCCCAAGATCCCTCTTCCACCCCTCCCTTCACTGAAAGATCGTTTCGTGAGCTTCCCCCCAAGGCCCATGTATGCTCCCATGCTGGGTTCCCTTCAGTGAGATCATCCTCTCCTTCCATCCTTCTCCATATCCCTTTTTTTTTCACATAATCACTTCAAAATGGGGTATCAAGCTCCGCCCTTTTAGTGCTTAAGAACATCTTTGTCTTTTTTAAAACTTCTCAGGAATTCCCGCAGACTTTTACCATTTTTTTTTCCCCCGGATTATTCCTTCGAATGGTGGACGTGCTTCGGCCCTGCACCAGTTGCTTTCTAAATTCTTTAGGAACAGGTCCAGCAATCCCCCCCCTCTCTAAAGCCTTACTCATGGCTCTTCCGAGAACCTTGGTCTCTCTCCCATGAAGTACGATAGTCCTTTTTTATATCCCCCCCCAGAGAGTTTTGACTAGAGTTTCAAGTCGCGTGTTTTTACTCATGATCTCTCCGTAGCTTCCTCCTTTAATTTTTTTTGTAGGTCTGAGAGGTGGGCGCCCTTTTTCTGAACCTCCCGAAACCCTCAGGGTACACTGAATTCTTTTCAGCCGTTCTTATTACATGCCCTTTTCGACTGTTTAAAGACCTTCCCTCCTTAACACAAGAAAGTACGGAGGATGAGTTGCGCCTATTTTAACTTCCCCAGCCCCCGCCCGACCCCCCCATCCTGAGCCCAAAGATTTTGGGTCCTTTTTTAAACTTTTTCAGGTCTCCGACTTACCCCATTTATGAACTCTACGGCGTTTTTTTCTGATTACTGGTCCCCCAGGTGTTTTACTTATTCCTAGACTTTGAACCATGATTGAATGAATTTTTTTAGACCACAAGTCTTACTACAGTTATTGAGTTTCTGAATCTTTCCGAGACAGTACTTCCTCTTTTTTTTTCGATAGACCCTCTTTTTCTTACAGAATTCCTTTTAGAAACAGGTCTTACCCCCTCACAGAACTAGCACCGTCCGAAGCCCCTGGCTTCCAAGATTCACTACTCAAACGCCTCCTTCCTTTTTTTCTCTTGTCTCTTACTAGGGACTTCGAGTCCCATCCAGGACACCTCGACTTTTGCAGCCTGAGACTTCATACCCCCCCTTGAGTCCTCATAAGGTCCTATGATCGCTTCCCAAACATCTCCTCAGTCCCGCTGCCAGCAAAATTGTCCCCGGGCCGTACCTGTCTTTCGAGACCCCTGCCCCCTCCTTTGAACCTTTCTAGATGGAACCCCCAATCACCCTTTAAGCATATTTTTTTTTTCCAGTTAGCCTCCACTGCCCTTTTTCCCTCAGACCCTCTAGTATTTTTCGTCAGGGAGCGCGTGTCTCTAGGGCAGGCTCACACGGTCTTTTTAACCCCCTAAGGACTCGCTGTAAACGCCCCATTTATTCGCATTGCTATAGCCTTCTGATTTTTGGTCTGAAGTGAATGGCTGTGGCTTTTCAATTTTTATCGTTCTATCCGAGTCAGCCCCTTCAAATCCTCCCTTCTGGGCTACATTCAGAACTTTTTTTTAAATGAAACCCTTCTTTTTAGAAACCTGGTTCCCTTTCATGACCTTTTACGTCACCTATCCAGCCTTCTTCTTCTCTCGTCTGCTGATGCTGTCTCGTGAGTCCTCTGTTTTTCCCTTGGACTACCGACCCTCGACAGAGGATCAATTCTCTCTTCGTTAGAGCTCTACCTATCGCCTTAACCCTTTCCTCCCTTTCAACTCCCTTCGAGACTGTCTTTCTTCTCTTTCGCAGAGTTCCAGGACAACCATCCTCGACGACATTATCTCGAAGCTAGTTCCCGAGGCCTCTCCCCCTCTCCAAGACCCATATTAGTCTGCTGTCTCAGCCCCGTTCTGAATATTTCGGTTCCGTTGACTTCTGTTTATGTACCAAGGGTCCCGTGATCGGGCTAACTTAGAGGCCCCTTTAAGTATCTGACAGCCCCCCCACACACGTAAACCCAGCGCTGACTTGTGAGTCTCGCATGATAACGCTTTGTTGGAAACCAGGAACTCACAGGAATTCCACACAACCACCCCCAA
>Ga0179591_1261924_pt1 | contig 17417 bp, 28 predicted proteins | sample CZOMad2_1_08_16f_FD_182891 | JGI IMG/M metagenome (GOLD analysis project Ga0179591, IMG submission 182891) | Vadose zone soil fungal communities from Angelo Coast Range Reserve, California, USA - CZOMad2_1_08_16fungal (PacBio error correction) | ecosystem: Environmental > Terrestrial > Soil >... | reverse complement strand
TTTGTTCACGGTTTTCCCCCCTTTTTTGTTTTTCACGTCTTCCCCCCCATTTGTTTTCCCCCCCGTATAACACCTCCTTCTTCTTGATTTTTATGGAAAATCAACCCCCCCCCCCCCTTGTTCAGAGGCCTTGGTCAGGCCCCTCTTCGATGACCTGTTTTTGGGTTTCCTTGAAGGCGGTTTAAAACCCTTGCTGAGGTTTCCCACACTATCACCCTTCCAATTTTGCATCGCCCCCCGCCTTTTGCTGCAATATTCTTCTTTTCCCTATTCCTGTTCAACTGTCTTTGGGTTCTTTTCCTGCCAAACTCCTTCGTCATCCAAGGGTTGCCCACCTGTACCACTGAGGAACGGTGCAGGGCCTCCTTCCCCCAAGGAGAGACACTCAAGGTTTGTTCTCCCCCCCCCCCCCCCTCAATTCTTTCCCCCCCCACCATGTGTTTTCTTTTAAGTTGTTTCCCCTTCCCCCCCCCCCTCTATTACGCTTGAAATGCGTTCACCTTTCCTTCTGCTCGGCTTCCCCTTCCCACCGGGGCTTTTTATCCGGTAAATCCCCTCTTTCCCTTTTTACCATTCCCCCCCCCGTCTTTCCTAGCTTGGTTGGGCCAGGATGCTTGGTTTCGGCAATTCTGACTTTTTTTATCCCCCTTCCCTTGCCGTGTGGGTGTCTCACTCCCCCTTCACAACTTTTACAGTTCTTCCCCTGCATTTTCTATCCCCCGGCGTGCAATTTTTAGCCCAGTGGCTACAAAAAACCCCCATGTTGCTCGACATCACACACATGACTTTTGTCAACCCTTCGATCTTTTTTTCCTTTTCCCCATTGTTCCTGCCCCCGGCTCGTTTAAGTTTTTTCAGGTTACTGTTTTTGTTCCCTTTCTTTTTAAGGTGTTGATAGGTCCCTTTTCGAATGGCTTTCTCCTTATATCTTCACTTTTTGCTCCACTTGGTTGCCTTACCCCCCTTTCCCTCCATGAAACATTTTTTTATCTGGTCTTTTTCCCCCAATTGAACGGACCGCCCCCCGTTTTAAACAAAAGAACGTAATAGTAATCCCAGTCGTCTTTTGGTCAATCCCCCCCCCATTAATTTACGTCTTCCCCCTACTATTCATGAACCATTCCCTACCAACCTTCTTAATCGGCCATTTCCCTTTTTTTCCCCCCCCGTTCCCCCCTTTTTTTAACCTTCCACTGCTCCTGAACCCCCACTTGTGACTTTCTCCTTGCTGTGACCGCATGTTGGAAACTTGTGTCCTCAAGATTTTCCCCCCCCTTTGTATGATTTTTTTAAACCACCCCCGTACGTTCTTGGCAGCCCCTGTTGAGTCAAGATTTCTTCTCGTCTCCTTGGTTCCCACCCCCCCGTTTTTCCACCCACCAAGACTCCCCCTACTCCAGAAACGTTGCCCCCCCCCGCATTTTGTGGTCAAATGGTTTCCCAGGGACAAACAAAAACCTTCGAGTGTCGCCTTGGGTCCCCATGTTGCTTAGCAGTTACGATCACCATTAACCTCTTCCTTTTTTCCCCACCACCCAACTTCTTTGGGTCCCTCCATGGACGGGTAGCCTCGTCCCAGCGAATTTTTCAAACAACATCAGGATCTTTCACTTGGACCCACTCAACCACGTGCCTCTTTCCTTCACGTATAAAGAGTTTCCTCTTGGCTATGCCTTTCTTTCTTCAGTCCCCTTCGCTTAGGGCTTTGCGGCCGTTCCCTCGGAGTCCCCTCTCTTTTTCTTGCATTTTTGCCACATTGCACCCCTTTTTTTGCAGCGTGGCCCAAAGTTCCACTTACCAAAACCCCTTTTATTGGTTCATGACCTTTCCCCCCCCTTTACCCCCTTTCGTTATACCCTCTATTTCCTTCATATTTGATGAATAAATTGTTTTCCCCGTAGAGGTTTTTCAGTCATTTCAATCGCTCTTTTCCTCATATGGGTCTCTACGTAGTTTTTTTCCTTCCTGTGGTCTCCCCAAAGTAACAGACATAACCCTCTTTTCATAACATTGAATTTGTTTCTTTTTCTCTTGCCTCTACCCTAGGTTTTCCTCCCTCCACAACCCCCCCCCGAACTGCTGCGCTTTTCCCTATTATATTTAGCCCTGTCTTTTTGTTATGTTTCATTTTTTTTGTCTCCGCGCTGCCAATTCTTTTGCCTTACACATTAATGACTTTACAGGAGCCACCCCCCCTTCAAACTCTTTTTTTCTGGATTCCCTTTTCTTTTGAATTTTTTTTTCCCCCACGGTCTTTGGTAACCACTGTCGTACTCCAACTTTCTGCCCTCGTGATTTAACCTTTTCTTTTTTCTTTCCCCCCCCCCTTACTTTCCCTCTGTATGCATTTACGGCGACCCTTCCTTTTTTTTCCACCTTTTTTATAACCCCAAAATACCAACCAAAGAGTTTTTTCTTCCTTTTTTGCCTTCTGTAAGGAGTTTCTTGGTGTCTTTACAATTTTTACGCATTAGCCAAGGGTTCACTCTTCCCCCCACAAAGTCAACAGATCAATTCCTGTACTCAGCTGTGCTAATTTTGGCTGCACCCTTTTTTCCCTTTTTGACTAATATATTTAGATTAACAGTTGTTTGCCAACCCCTTCATTTCCCCCGTTGCAGTCCCCCCGCTGTTACCAACCTTTCTTAGCTTAGCTTAATTAATATTCACGGGGCGCCTCCCTCTTTTCATTTTGGTTTTTTTAACCCTTATGGTTCCAATTAGTTTTTTTTTTTTTTTTTTTCCCCCTGTTATTGTTGGGATTCGATCTTTTCTTATCACAATTTGTTGGTTACACTCCCCCCATCCTGTTAAAACGTTCTCTCTTTCACCCCCCCCAACCGTGGCTACTACCCTTGTGTCCCACATTTCCTTTACCCCGGGTATTTTCCGTTCTCCTTATGGAGGATGTCAGTCAGTCCTCTTTCTTCAGAGCAAGATTGTCTTTGTCTTTTTTATTCAGTCTCTTTCTTTTGACCTTGTGGACCCCTTTTTTAACAAAATTGGGTCCCCTCTTTTTTTTCTCTTTCCTCACTTCGTTTTCTCTGGACTCTATCCCCTTCACACAGTTCTTGGTTTTAAGTTACAAATCTTTTCGTTTTCTTCTCGCTGATACTATGTTGAATTCCGTACTTTCTTCTTTTCTCCCCGACCCCTATGAAGTACGCTTTTTTTTGCTTTTCTATTTTTGTTTCTCTGACCTTCCTTTTTACCGGCCTTTTTCCCCTCCCCTTACTCCCCCCCCACAAGGAATTCCTAAAGTTGTCTTACCTCCTTTCAAAACTGAACAGTGTGCCATCCCCCGCATTCCAACAGTCCTCTCTTTTTTTGCATACTTTTTTTTTGCCTTACCAGTCGAGGCTCTCTTCGATTTTCCCACCCTGGTAATAGGATGGAGACCTTTTTATTTTTGTTTTTTTTTGTTCGGGACAGACCCCTCTTTTCAGAGGGGGGTACGTGCTGGAGTTTTCTCTTTTGCCCCACAACACCCGGGCTCGTATGTCGAAGTTCCCCTCTTTCCGACCCTTTCCCGACCAGCGTTCCTCCTGCAAACCTGAAGGTGAAGGTGTTCTGTTCCTTCTATGTGTTTCCTGACTTCCTTTTTCACCTGCCCCAGTCCCCCTGTTAAATCCGTTCCACCTTCCTGTCTTTCAGCGTTTTATCTAAATGGGCGGTTTCGTCCACTTCCCCCTTCCAGGCAGGTGGTTCGAGCTGGTTTCTACCCCACCTTGAAGGTTGCTAAAACAATTTTTATGTTAGTGCCTTCATTTAATTTGTGGACAGTTTCCTTTTCTTATGATTCCAGGTTCAGCGTACTCCCCCAAACCCCCTTCCTGCACATTTCAGCATTTTAATTTGCTCTGCCAGCACCTTTTTTTTTTTTTACCCTGACTTTCCCTTGTGGCTTGACACGCCCCTTTCCTTTTTTAAAGTTCCCATTTCTTTTCTCTTCTAGCCTCCTTTTTGCTGGCCCTTTCCTCGACCATGTGTTGTTTTTTTTCGTTTCTCCAGAAATCAAATTTGGTCCTCTATCTTCAACCCCCCTGTTAGGTCCCCTGAACACCTTTTTGACCCCACCCCCCCACCCTCGAAAGTTCCCCCCCCCTTTCTCTATCTGTTCCACTACACTTTTGGTTGTTTGTACCTCTTTAGGCCATTGTTCCTTTTTTCTTAACATGTCTTTTTTTTTTCTTTTTTTTGCCTTCAGGAGTTAAATTTTTTCAAGAGTTTAGTTTTCCCCCATGTGTTTCGCTTTTGTGTTTTCTTTAGACCCCCCCATTGGTCTTTCTGTTGTCCCCCGTAGCACCCCTTCAGTGTCCTGCAAACCCCGTTTTTCCTTTTGAACACAATTCCTCGTTCCCAATTTCCTCCCCCCCCACTTCAACCCCGTTTCCCCCGGTCAGGAGTCAAGTCCCTTCTACCACCCCCTTTGGATTCTCATATGTCCGCTTTCTCTTTTTGGACCTCGCTGTCTTCCCTAGTCTCGTCGGTTAATCCGTCCCCCTTTGTTGTCCCCCCCCCCCACTGATACCTTTGTTTGACATTTAAACCATAAACAGTAAACCAATTTTTTTCCCCTGAAAAAGCACCCCCCTTTGGTGTCGTTTTCCCCACCCTGTCGCTTTTTCTTTTAAACTTACCTGCTCCTGCTAAAATGCCCCTGGACCCTGATGTCGGATTTGCTGATTGATTTGACTTTCCCTTCCCCTTTGTTTGGTCCTCTCTCTTTTTCATTTAAATACTTGAATTGGTTGTTCTGAATTCCCTGTTCTGCATTTGATCTTCATTCTTTCTCACCTGCCTCGCAATTCCTCCCCCCTTCTTCTTTTTCTGTTCAATCACTAACCCAACAAACCTTCCCCCCCCCCTACCAAGCTGACCCCCCCCCTCTTTTTTGGAGACCCCCATGCTTTAACTTTCCCCCCCCCCCCACTCAGTCTTCTTCATTCCAAATTAATGGGAAAAAAAAAACCCTCAACGAGATATATGGACCGACCCTTGGCACCCAACCCCCAGGGCTTTTCAAGGCTTTTCGACATTTTCTGGTTTAATTAGTTTTTCTTTATTTTTAGGATTGTTTCTGCATCCTTTCCAGGCCCCCACTTCATTGCCTCCGTCTTCCTTCTGGTCTAAATGTTGCTTGGAATTTCAGAACATTGTTTCGCTCCCTTGGCCTGGCCGAACCACAACTTACCGGCATACCATGCCAAGGTCGGCCCATACCAATTACGCCACACCGTTAGGTGCCAACTTGTAACTACCAATTTCCAATTTTTCCCTTTGATTATGTTTTCCTTCCCCCATTGCAGATCACCCCCTTTCTATTGTTTTTAATTTTCTTCCTGTTGTTAACAAATTTTTTTCCCCCTTTTCACACTGTCCTGTCCCCTCCCACTGTTAAACGCACCCTGATGTCTTTAAACCCCCAGCCCCCCTTGTTTTTGACTTGCTTTGACTACCCCCCCCTCTTCTTTCTTTTTTACCCGGTCCCATATTTCCCCCCAAAGGTTTTAGCCTTTCAGTCAGCCCCCCTTTGGTTTCTCCCCCCCCCCCCCCTGTCACCACTCTTTTTCTGTCTCAGGTTTCCCCTTACCAAAGTTGGAGGAACCAATAAAGATTCCTGACTTCTTTTCCCCCCACAATTCAAACTACATCGTCTTTGCACTTGTGTTGCTGGCCACCCACCCCCCACCACCGGGCAGGAGGTGCCCCCTTTAATAGGCCCAGCCCCCTGTTACAATTCCCCCACGCTTTTGGCCTTCCCCTTTCTTTTGGTGCCGGACCCTGCCGTTACCATTTTCCCCCCCGATTTTTTTACAATTCCACTCTTCTTTCTTTAACTGAACGTCCTTCCCCCTCCCTTCTCTTTTTTACCATAGATTTAATTTTTTTCTCTCTCTTGGATCGTTTCAATCTCAACGTTCTCTGTGATTGCTCCCCCCCTGGTCCCTCGTGCGTGTATTTTCGTTAACCCCCCCTCTTTTTAGCGCATTTTTTTCTTCTCTTTCTGCCGACTAAATTTTTCCCCGCACTTTATCTACACCACAGTTTGTATTCTTTTTTGCATTTTGTGTAGTATTTTTTTGTTGTTGGTGTCCAATTTTTTTTTCTTTTTTTTGTTTAGATGTTTGTGCTTTACTAGTTCATTTTTTAGCGTACTTTTTTCCCCTTTCCCTTGTATTCTTTTTTTTTTTTTATCGATGGTTTGTGGTTTTTTTTTTTTGTAGTTGTGTTTTGTTGTTTTGTTTTGTTTTTTTCGCCTTTGTGGGAGGGTGTCTTTGGTTTTTTTTGGAGTTTACTTTTTTTCTTATCTGGTGTCGACCGGTTTTGTTTTCTTTCCCTTTAACACCCATTTCAATCTTTGTCCACATAACTGGGTGATTGGTTTTCTTTTCATTCGGTTGTCACCCTTCATCCCACAAACCCCCCTTTTCTTTTTTTCCCAGCGCTCTTCAAATCTTTTTTTTTTCCCTTATTCAGCCCTCTTTTTTTTCTTTGCTTCCCCGTCTTTTTTCTCCCCCGGTCCACGGACACCCCCATTACAATTTTCTGTAACGTTTTTATGGGCTTTTTTTCCCCTTTTTTACAGTTTGGTTTTCAATTTTTTATCCCTTCACCAAGAATCTGTGCCTATGTTTTTCCCCCCCCCCTCCTTCCCACCGTTTTTCTCATGGTTTTTTCCCAGACGTTAAACCTTTCCTTTTTTAACCAAATAAACCCCCCCCCCCCCCTTTTTCTCGAATTTTCTTTTTTTGGACTTTGATACCTCCCTTTTTTGTCCTTTTCGTTTTTGACTGATACCTCGGGGTTAACGATTCCTGCTCCCCGCTAGAGACACCGTTTTTCCACCGTTCATTATTTACACCTCCCCTGAAGCAGATGTATATATGACTTTCGTTCCCCATTTTGAAGCCTCCCCTTCTTTTCTTTTTTGTGGCAAAGTCTCTCTTTTCCCCCTGCACATCCATTTTTGTTTATGGACCCCTTTTTTCTTTTTTGCTCGGAATGTCACGTTTCCCCCCTTTTCTACAATATGACCGTGTTTTTATAAACGTGGTCACCGTTTTTCCCCCCCCCCCCCCCAGTTTTATGTCTTCCTCTTATTTGCAGAACCCCCTTTTTGTCCACAATTTATCGTACACACCGCGTGTCCGTTTCCCCCCCCCCCCCAGTTGCCTACGTTTTTGCCCCCTCCCTTTTGGAAAGTCTTTCCCCGAACTGTTGTTCCTTTGCTGTGGTGCTTCTGTGTCCTGGCAGTCTCGGGTTTTCCCTGCCTGTCCCCTCACTCATCCTTCTTTGTGACTTTTTATGTAAGCCTAGTGAATTTTTTTTCCCCCCTTTTTTCAACCTGAAGGGTACTTTTTTTTGTCTTTAATGTTCCTGTTTTGGGATGCTAACTCCCCCCCCTTCCACACGGTCTTTTTGGTTTTTTAAGTTCCCCAACCTCTCTTCTTCTTCCCTCTATTTTGCCATCCCCTTTTCCGTCTTGTATTGATATTTTTGGGAATTTTTGTGATCCTCCCCCCATTTTTTTTTTTTCTTCCCTTTCTGCCCTGTCTTCCGATTCGTTCCCCTCCCCCCTTCCATACGTTTTTCTCGCTTTCAACCCCCTGTACCTTCATTAACCACTACTTCAACTTTTCTGTTCTCATCTGGTGCTCCCCTTGTTTTTTCCCTGACCCCTCTCCTGTTGTTGCCAAGTCCTTTTATTCTAATACCTTTTTTTTGTCGTTTTTTCTCTTTTTGTCCCCCCCTCCCCCTGTGGAAGGTGGGTGCCTTTTTTTTTGCTTTTTCCCCTTGAACCCCACCACCGGGTTTTTTACTTTCTTCCCCCTTAAGACCCCAATTTTTTTTTCCCCGGCTCCCTTCAAACCACTGCGGGAAGCGGTTCCTTGACTGTAAACCTATTGTTTTTCACCTTGACCCCCTCAAGATTCCATTTAAAATCCTCCCGTGTTTCCTTTCGTTTTGTCCTGTTTCCGCATAGACCCTCCGGCCTTGTTTTTCCTTCCCAACCTACACCCGCTTTTTCTGCCCCCCCTTTTTCTTTTTTTCACACTGTTGTCAGGCGTTTTACCTTTTCTTGATTGGTTCCTTCCCCATCGGTGGTAGTTTTTTCCTTCCTGTTCTCAAATCCTTTCTGTAAGTTTTCTCCCAAACCCCCCACCAGGCTTTTTCCTATTAGGAAATCCGTGGGATTCAGCCCACTTTGGGCTTTATATTTCACGTTGTGTTTTGATGTTGTTGTTACCGTTTTGCTCAAAGTGGCCAGTCTGCCCCCCTGGTTCCCCCCCTTCCCAGTTCTCTTCTCCTTTGGGTCTTTAGAATCCCCGCACACCCTTTGTTTGCTGCCCCTCCCCCTACCCCCACTTTTGTTTTGCCGCCTTCTCGTTTCCAAAACGTTTTCTTTTCAAATGACAAGCAAAAAAACCACGCAAGAAAGCGCCCCCCCCATCGCTCCCTCTCCCAGTTTCTTGTGTACCCACTCACTCTCCCCGCCCTCGTTTCATACCCTCTTTCACCCCTACCCCACCCACTCCCCCCCCCTTCTGTCGCTAACACCTATCCATGCCTCTCCCCACCTTCCTACCCCTCTTTCTCCACCCACACCCCCCTCCCCCCCCCCTACCTCACCCCGCCCACCTTTCCCCCCCCCCTTACTCCACTACCCCCCCCCCCACCCCCACCCCCCCCCAACCCCTCCTCTCCCCACCCACTCCTCCCCCTCCTACCCCCCTCACGCCCCCTCCCCTATCAACACTCCCCACCCCCCCCCCACCCTCCCACCCTTTCCCTTTCCCCCATCCACACCCCTCCCCCCCCCCTGGTTTAGTCCCCCCCCCTAACCCCGCCCTCCCCCCCCCCCATCTGCAGCTTTCCCTCCACCGACTTCCCCTCCCCCCAACCCCCTCGCCCACAACCCCCCCCTAGCACCCCCCCCCCATCCCCCCTCTCCCCCACCGCGCCCTCCCCCCTTGTTATTTTTTTTTCCCCTTCTTTTTTTTTTGGATTTACCTCGTCACTCCATTTTGGGAACCCCCCTCTTTGATTTTTTTGACCCCCCACCCCTTTTTTTTGATTGGGGATTCTAACCCACCCCCCCCTTTTCTCTCCAGCTGCCCCTTTTCCTTCACCTTTGTATTCCCCCCGTGGGGAAAACTGTAGTGTTCCCCCCCCTTAACTCCCCCCACCCTCCAGTTTTTGCATCGACTGTTGTGTCCCCATTCTTTCAGGAGGTGAACTCTCTTTTGAGTCGCTTTGAACACTTTTTTCCCTTTTCCTCCTCCTTCCCAAGTTAACCGATGCTGGCAGGCGTCGAAATAAAACCCTTTCCCTTTTTCTACATTTTTTGAAACGGTTCCCCCTTCCGCAGCGCCAAATGCTGGTATTTCTTGTTACCTCCGCCTAATCAATTCTTCCCCCCCGTACCGACCCCCGGTATTGTCTTCACAAATTACCTGTGGGCCTGCCTTTCTTGTAACCCTTTCCCATGTATATTCTTTTAAAACCGCAATCTCTCCTTTCCTTTGATGGACTCGATTTGTTTAGTGCCTCCTCTCTGCATAGTTGTCCTCTTCCCCTCTTTGGGAAGGTTTTGTTTTTTTTTTAAACTAACCTCCCCCCATGCCCCCCGGGATTTAGGTGTAGCCCCCACCGTTTTCACCATACACCCACCTATTGTGCTAACAATCCCCCTGGGACCCAAAATTAGATTGATTGGCCCAATTTCCCCCTCCACCAGGTGCTGTTACTTTTCCCTCCCCGTTTTTCCCGATGTTTTGCTGTTTCCTTTTTTTGGTCATCTTTTCCTCCCCTTTACTTCTTTCTTTATTGTTTTTTTTATTCGGTTCACACGAGTGTGCTTTCATTGTTAGGGTTTGCGACCCATTTTTCTCTTTCCTTTTTTCCCGGTTTGCACCACAATGACGATTTGAACCATGAGTCCCATTTTTCCATTTTCTCGTCCTTTTCCCCCCATGCGTAGGGTGTCCTGTTTTTTTCCCCCCCCAAGACATGGGACTTGGTTGATCTTTTCTGCACCACATTTCTCCCCCCCGACACTTTCTTTGTCCTGCCCCTTTTTCACCCAGAGGGTTTTGAACCCCAATTTTCCACTCACTGCGAGCCCTGATTCCCCCCACCTCCCCCCCACCCCCCCCATCGTCACGACGATTCGCAATCCTTTCCGTCCCCTCTTTTTCTTGATCTCCACCCGCTTCTTTTCTTCCCTTTTACCCCCAGCTTCCCCCTTAACAAAACAAACCCCGTTTCCTTGTTACTTTGGGCCCTCCCCCCCAACGTTTTTTTCGCTCTTAATTGGGTTTTTTTTCCCCAGTGGTCCCCACGTCACTTAGCCCTCTCAAATACACCCTTTTGCTTCCATTGACCTTTTCCCTTTTCTATTTCCCCCCCAACCACTCAGCGTCCCCTTGTACTCCCCCCCTGCTTTCGCATTAAAGAGACCTTTAAACCATGATTGTTGGTCTACCCCCCTTGGTTTTTTTTTGTCAGCAGTATACTTGGGGCACACTGAATTTCCTTCTTCAACCCTCTATTTAGCTTCCCGTTTTTTCCACAGTAATCCTTTGACCCCCCTCCTCATTTCAGGTGTTCTTTCCTGTCCATTTTCAAACTCCCTCTTTGATTTCCTTTGATGGTTGGCTTTGTACCCCCCCTGTTGTGTTTAGTTGAATTGCGGTAGCTTCCCCCACAATGCAATTTCACCTCCACAACACCCCTTTTTCTTATTTTTGGTGCCCGTCCTTTTACACTTTTTTCTTTTTTCCCGTTATTATAATTCTATTTACTCCATTTTTTTGTGACCACCTGGATCGTTTGTCACTTGTTCCCGTTGCCTATTGTCCTGTTTCTTTCTGAATTGTGAAACTTTCCTTGCCACAGTACCCAGTCAATTCTTCCTGAACCCTTTTTTTTTATGTTAGTGACTGCGTTCCTTTCCCCTTTCCTTCTCTTTGCCATCCCCCAAAACCCCCTTTTTTTTGCCGTTCTCTTCTTCTTCTCTCCTCCTGGGTTTTTTTTTTGAGAGTCTCCCGGCTTCAGAACAGAGTTTTGATGTTTTTTTTTTAGCCAACCTTCCCCCCCTTTTCCCTCCATAATCTGTTCCCCTTTCCCGCACTTTTCGTACTGTGTTTGCCATTTTTTTCCCTGGAAACCCTTGTCGGACCCCCCCCACCCAGCTTTTTTTTTCATCTTGTAACCCCTCTTCCCCTTCACGTCGCTTTTATATGGGCGTTTTGACCCAAAAATTGTTTAAAAGTGCCACCGGTCTCACTTTACCCCTTTTTTGTAACTCTAATGTTAGTTCTGCTCCCCGAATTATGTTGTCTCCCCCCTTTTGTGTGGATTTTCCTTGTGCCGGCCTCCCAGCCCTCTTCTTGAAAGTTTCCGCTTCCCCCGATTTTCCCTTTCTCTTTGAGTTATTTTTTCTTTGCTTGGCGGTGTCACTCCCTACTGTTTTAGTTGCATCAGTGGTGTTTTTCCGGTAGGATAGGGCCCCAGGTTGTGTTAACCTTCTTCCCCAATCTTTTTTTTTCATCGTCTGTCGCTCTACCAGGTTTCCCCACTTTGAATTTTCTAGTTCTGCAATCTTTCACAGTTGCACTTTTTTCTTGTCTTCTTCGTGGATATTTATTGTTACTTGTTGGTAACAGACCCCTTTTCCCCAGTCCCCAAACGCTTTTGTCCAAACCGGGGTACCCTAAGTTTTATTAATTTTACCGAAAGCTTCTTCTTTCGTAGTATCAGCATTGTTCTGCTGTCCTGTTCACTCCCTCCTTTTCTTCGTGTTGGTCCTGGTCTTTCCGAGTTTTGAAAGTGTTTCCCTTGTCAACTAGTAACCAAGTTTTTTCCCCCCCCCCTTTTTCCGGTCTTGGTTCTGTGGATTAGGGCATATTCCCCCCAAAAGGGATTGTTTTTTTCCCCGTTCCCCTAGCTTGGTTTACTTTTTGGGTCTCTATTGGTCTTTTTTTCCCTCTCCTTGCTTGGCCCCGGCCTTATTATTTCCCCCCCCCTTTTTCGAGAAGGAACTTTCCCTTGACCGCTTCTATACTTCCCTCCCCCCCCTTCCATCCAACTTGTATCCCCTCCTTTTCCCACACATTTTTCCCATCCCGACCGGGACCAACGGTTTTTCCCTTTGGTTCATCCTAGTTCCCCACGGACAGGTTTTTTTTTTTTTTCTATGCTTTTTTTTTTCTTGATTTTGATATCTCTTTTTTTTTGATCCCGGCTTGCGCACCGCAATATTCCAGGACATTTTCCTTTTTGTGTCGTTTATTGACCCACCCACACTTTTTTTTTTTGTCAGTATATTTTGCATCTTTCCCCCTGCCCTCAAATGGCGCAGGTTTCAAACCAGCGCTTTGTAAGGTCCCCCTTTTTTGTGAATACAGATAGGGTCCCAATCCCCCTTGGAAACTACCCCTTATGGACCTTTTTTAGTCGTTCTTTCCCCCGTAATATAGACAAATGAGTCTTTTTTAAGTTTTCCCCACCAAGCCGACTTTGTTTTTTTTTTGCATGGATTTTTCTACCCCCCTGGAGTCCCTTTTTTCTTTTCCCCTCCCCCCGTCATATTAAATTGCCTCTTGATTTCCCCTTTACGTTTACCAACACCCTATACGGTTCGTTTGACCCCCTTCATCCACTCTGATGTTATTCTCCATTTCATTGGTGGCATGACCCTTTTTTTTCCTTTGTCCCCAGCCCCCAGACCATTTTGTATTTACCCTTAATACCACTTCCTCTCCACCTTTTGGTGCTGTCCCCCCCTTTTGACCTTTCCATTTTTTAGAGTTCCCCATTTTTTCCCCCACCTTTCCTTTGTGTCAGCGTTTCCCAAAAGTTATTTTGCCCATTTCCTTTTTGAAGAAAAACAATCCCCCATTTCCTTTCCCCCCTGTACACCCCCCATAGTCTTCTCCCTTCCGTGTTGGTGTTTTTTTTATCGCTTATTGTTGTTCCTTTTTTTCTTTACATTTTGTTTTTCTTTTTCCTTTTTTGATCCAAAGGTTTTTTAAAGCTACTCTCCCTCCCATTGATTTTGGGGCTGCTTCTTTTTCTAATTTTCCCCCACTGTTTTATTTCCGTTTTTTCTGAGATCTTGTTAGGATTTTTTTTCTGGTCCCCCCCCCTTCATGATCGTTTTCACCCTCCCCATCACCACCTCCCCCCTTTTTGATTTAGCCCCGCCTGCTCAGTTATTTCTATTTCCTCCTTTTCTCTTTTTGATGCACTGCGATCATCTTGTCCATTTTTCCCATTTATTACACTTCCGTTACATCAAATTTTTTTTATAGAGCAATTTTCCCCCCTTTTTTCCCAAATTCCTTTCCGCAGGCCAACGTTGTGGTTTTTCTTTTGGGGACCATTGAGGTGCTTCACCTGTCTGAACATTTGGTTCCCGCAGGTAGGTGCCTGGCAGTTACCTGGCTGAGTCAGGTAGTCCTGTGGTTTCAAATGACTTTCCCCAACATATGTTGTTGTCCCCACAATGTAGCTGTCCTGCCCAATTTTCATACTATTCTACTGACCTTCTTTCTGTGTGCTTTTCGCACCCAACAACTCAAACTTCACCCTCCTCCCATAGTTTTTTTTTTTGTCGTCCCGATCCCGTCCCCCCCCAATTTTTTTTTCCAGCACTTTTCCCCCTGTGTAAACCATAAGACTCTTCCTTTGAACGTTGCCTGCCCAACAGTTTTTATGCGGGCGCGTCTGTTTTCTTTTTTTGTATTTTTTTTTGATCGTATCCCTCGGATCTTGTTTTTCTCTTTAGAGTTTCCGCTGCCCTGTCTCTTGATCCACCATTTTTTTTTTTTGCTTCCCTCTGCCAAGTTTTTTCACCCCAGTGCCCACCGGCCCCCCTTAAACGTTTCACCACAATCTTAGTCTAGACCCCTCGCTTTTTTTTGGGTGGTTCCCCTTTAAACCCCCAATTCCCCCTGCCCTTTTTTTCTTTATGATATGCCCAGTTCAGTTTTTCCCCCTTACACAACATAGTTGTTCCTGATGACCTATGTACCGGTTCACTTCAACTTTCTCTTACGCACCTCCATTTGCACAAAGAACTATCTTTGCAATTTTGGATCTTCTTCCCCATTACTATTCTTCTTCTTCCCCCACCGACTGATCTTTCTTTTTCTTTTTAAAAACCTTCTGTTCCCATACCCCCCCCAGTTATCCTGGTCCTCCTTTTCGCCAGACCTAGTTTGTAATTCCCCTGGGTGTGACCCCACGGGTGCCGCGTCCCACTAAACTTTCTAAGCTCAATAACCACCCCCTTCCCCGATGTTTTCCCTCTTTTTTTTTTTACAAAAAAACTTTCGTTCTACCCCCCTTCTTTTTTACTCTTCATTTTACCCCAGAGAATCTAAATAACCCCCCACGTGTGGTTGTTCACTGCTTTTAGGATTTTGGGTCACACGATATTCCTGGTGTCCCCAAACTGAGGATCGCACATGAAATTCTTACACCTTTTACACCTTAATGGACGCCACGTATACCGTGATAGTGATTTCCTTTTCTTGACGTCATGGTTTGGTTTTCTTCCCCCCCACCCTTTTTCTTTTTCTTTTTGTGTGTCCCTTTTTTTTTTTCTGAATTCGTCCCCCCCCCCTGAATCTGTTTTTTTTTCTTTTTCATGCCACTGCCTTTTCCTTTGCAAACAAGTTGCAAGCCCAATATTACACATTTTTCTTTTGGTTTGTTTCTTCTTCTTTGTGATGTAACTATTTTATCCCCTCCCTATAATTTACAGCTTTCTGAAAACAATTTATTTTCCCTTATCTTGTTCCTACCGCCCGCGGTTCTTTGGGTTGTTCTTCCTGGTGACCGGTTCCCAACTGTTTTGGTGGCACTGTAGGCTTTCCCCCTTTATCCCCCCATTAGTCCAGAACACTTTTTACTTGGTTTTTAGGGTTATCCTTGTCTTTAATCGGGGTACGGACTAAACCATCTTTTTCCCCTCTCTGTTCTCTCTCTCCTCCTGTTTTTTTTGTGTTTTTTTTTTCTCGGTGAGATTACCATCGGGATTCTACACCTGCTTTTTTTTTAGTCCTACCCCCGCTTTCCAAGGAAAGCCATCACCCATCCCACACCACCAACCCAACCCCAAAAAAACACCACACCCCCCCAACACACGACACCCACCACACCCACCAATAAAACAAACAAACCCCAAAAAAAAACAACACAACACCCAACAACAACCACCATCCCACAACCCCCCACCCCCCCCACCAAACACAACCAACCCCAACCCACAAACACCACCCACCAACCCACACAAACTCAAAACACACAAAAACAAACAAAATAAAAAAAACCAAAACCACCACCCAAAACAACCACAAAAAAACACCAAAAACAACCCAAAACAACAAACACATCCCACACAACCCACAACTAACCCATCAAACACACCACCACCACCACCAACAAACCAAACAATCAAACCCAAAAAAAAAAACAAACAAAACCCCAATTGTGTTTTGTTTTGTTTTTGGGGTTTTTTTTTGGGTTTTGGGGTGGGGGTTTGTTTTGGGTGGGGGGGGGGGGGGGGTGGGTGGTTTGGGTTTTCTTCCTCCCTTTGATGGTTTCTTGTGGTTTAATCCTCTGTAACCGGGTCGGACACCCCCCCCCCGTCTAGCTTCAATACCACTTTCGGTTCACCCCATAGCTGTCCTCTCTTTTTAGCCCCCGTTTACTTTTTTCCCCCATGACCGGTCTTCCAACCAAACAGTTTTGTGATCTTGTCCCTTTTCTCCGTAATGCTTGCATTTTTATTTTTCGAACCCCTTTTTTTTACGTCAGGTTTTTTGTCCACCCCCCCTCTTAGCCTATACCTTTGAAAGTGCCCTGATGCCCTTCTACTGCCCCATTTGCAGATGTTATTCAAGGGCGGAAGTTCCCGGTGGAAGACCCATTTAAGTTACCTTTTCTTTCCCGTTGTTTTTTTCCCCCCGTCGTCGCCCTCCTAACGTTTTGTAGCCCCCCCCATTTTTTTATTAGGCTTATGCAATTTTTTGGACCTTCCCCCTGGTTTAATGCACTCTTTCCCAATTTTTTTTCCCCCATGTTTTATGAAGGTACTTGACCCTTTGTAAAACCCATTTTCTTTCCCCCCCCCCCCTATTGGTTTTCTTTCCCCAAACAGGCTAAAAGTTTTCCTTCTTTCCCCCCAAGGTTAACAAAGATTCTGATTGGCTGTTCTTTTTCAGCCCTGGCTTGAGGTCAGGATGCATTTTCATATGATGATTTTCTTTTTTTTTTTTTTTTTGTCTTGTTTTCTTTTTTTCTCATTTCCGCTGAGTTACATAAAATTTGTTCTGTACCCCTCTTTTTTCCGGTTTTGTAATCTGGCGGATTTCCCAGATAAACCCTCCCCCAAGTTTTATTGGTTTTAAGTCCTACGATTTTGTTCTGTCTTTTTCCTTAATTTCCGCTGTGTGCCCGATATTCAATGTGTTTTGCCACCTGCCCCCCTCTGGCGCGCAAATTAGCCTGTTTCAGTTGACCCAATTTTTTTCACCGAATGAAGAACCTGGTAAAAATTTCTCCCTTTTCACGATCAACCCTGGAACATCCAGCACCCCCGACATTCCCCCACTGGGAGCGTCTTTTTTCTTTTTGTTAATGGGGATTCTCCATCTATGAGTTGTTGGAAAGGACTTTGATTGCCTCCTTCCTTCTTTTTTGTCCCGTCGCGTTGACCCTGCAATCTGTGGAACGTTTCTGTTGTTTGGGTTTTTATGGCCCCCACCACAGTTGAAAGGATCTTTTTATACGGATTGTTTTTCAAATTTTTCACCTGCTTTTTTTTTTCCGTTCCAACCCCAGAGGAGGATATGTTCGCTTTTACTTACGTCTTAGGCTGTACGAACCCCCACCCACCAGCCTTAATGTAACATTCTCCCCCTCCTCCTTTCGCGTCCTGTCACTTCGGAATCCCCGCCTTTCCAGGCTACACTAATCCGTGCCTTTTGAGGTGCGTTCTTTCACTTTTTTATTCCCCCAAACCGAGTCGTAGCTGACTTTTAGCTGTGCACTTTTCCTTTTTATATGTGGATACCGTTGTTGCCCTCCCCGCTCCCGTTTCGTACTCACAACTTTTTTTAGAACTTCTCTCCCCATCTGTCATCCTCTGCCCTGGCAGGCTTTTCTCTCCGTAAGTTAGGATTTTTTGACCCCCCCCCCCCATTTTTTCTCCTTCATTGTTCCAGTGTGTTTTTTTACCAAGTGTGTTTACTACCCACTTTCATCTCCTCCTGGTGGGCTTGCCCTGGACGACTTTGTTTTCTCCCAACATGGCACTCCCCCTTTCTGTACAGCCCGTCCACACTTTTTTTTTTTTTAAGTTGCCTGATTTTGACCCAAACCCCTTCCCCATTTTTTCAGCA
>Ga0179591_1364337_pt1 | contig 17418 bp, 31 predicted proteins | sample CZOMad2_1_08_16f_FD_182891 | JGI IMG/M metagenome (GOLD analysis project Ga0179591, IMG submission 182891) | Vadose zone soil fungal communities from Angelo Coast Range Reserve, California, USA - CZOMad2_1_08_16fungal (PacBio error correction) | ecosystem: Environmental > Terrestrial > Soil >... | reverse complement strand
GCTCTGGGGGGGGGGGGGGGGACGCCGGCAGCTCCCCCCCCATGTTGGCCCACCCTTCAAAGTATCGAACTCGTTTCACGTTGTCCAGGTCCTTCCCCCTCCCTTTTTTTTTTTTTTCTTCCTTTTTCCCAGGGAGCGACAACCGGGGAACAGTCTTGCTGGGAGAGCGCCTGGAGGTCACTTTTTTTTCCTTTATCGCCGCCAAACAGCAGCCGATGGAATAGTCTTCGGACATTCCTTACTTCTTTTTTTATCCGAGGTAATTAAAGGGTGAGCTTTTTTCTCGGTATCAACGATCAGACACCCTTTACCTGGGGGCCGGTCATCCATGTCCCCTTTGTTCTTTTCCCATCCCCTTTTTTCCCCCAAGGTGGACAAGGCCTTCCTATACTTCACAAACGTAGTTTTTTTTTTGATGGGGAATACAGGTAAGAAATTCCTTTGTTTCTGTTCCCATTTTTCTTTTCCCCTCCCCTCGGATAGGAATAAAGGGTTTTTCAATTATGATTTTTTTTTTTCCCTTTTTCCCGTTCTGCGCGAAGATATAGTCAGTTCTACTTCTCCCCCCCCCCCCCCCCCCCCCCCTAGAGGAATTCCGTGACCCCCCGGTGACCTGCCTCCCGATGTGCAGAGGCCTTAGGTTTAACTCCAGCCCCCTTCCTTCTAGTAGAGTGGTATCATTCTTTCGGATTAAAAGAGTCCCCCCGCAAATTATCTCGCAAGTTCCCAGACCCTCCCTCTTTCTCATTGGGAAAACCTAGGGAGGCATTTTTTTTGGTTACCGGGTAGATGGCACGTCAAATCTTCCCCCTTTCTTTCTGTTAGGACGACCCCCCCAGTAAAGTTCCCCCCTTTTCCACGGGGGGGTGGGTGGGGGGGGGGGGGGGGCGAACCCCCTTTTATGAATTTGATAGTGTTTTCTTTTTTCCTCCAAAGTGGAGGACTTCGTTCTTTCCCCCCTTTGTGCGTTTCAGCTGTGGCTTCTGAGTCGACCGGCCTTCCCCCCCCCTTCCCCCTTTCTTGCAGGTTTTCGGACCAATAAATCGTTCGAAAATTTTTTTTTTTTTTTTCTCGTTTTGGAATGACATGACAAAGCTCAATTTTCCGCTCCCCCCTGGCCTTTTTCCTTCTTTCTCCCGCGATATACAGCTTTTTCCCGGTTATTCCGATCCGAATCTTCCCTTGCCGGCCTCCGGGAACCCTTCGACCCTTGGCCCAAGGCTATCCCCTCCTTCTTCCTTTGGTGTCAAAACGACGTCTTTCTCCCCCCCCTTCGCGGTTCGTAAAGCGACCTTCCACCAATCAAAATGCAATGTAAGGAAAGCCTCCACGAATTCCCTTTTCCCCCCCCAAAAACCCTCATTTTGGAACTTTTTTTTTAGGAAACAATGCACCCCCCCCCCCCTCGCGCTCGGCAATGTGCATAGTCCCATTTTATTATGCTTTCTCTCCCTCTCCCCATTTGAAGGAGGCCTTTTTTTGCAAAAAAAATTTAAGTTCCTCTCTTTCTTTTTTCCAGCGGTTTAGTTTGTCCGTTGAAGACCAAAACTCGTTCTCCCTTTTTTTTTTCTTTTTTCCCACAAGTAAGATATCCCCCCCCCCGGGATGCTTCCCCCCCCCCCCTTTATGCGATCTGACAGGCTCTGTTCCCCTCCCTTTCCCCCCTTTTTGCAAGATTCACCACAACCTTTTTGATGAAACAAGGTCATAGATTTTTTTTCAGCAAACCCGGGGGCTGATCATTTGGTTGCCCTCTTTTTTTTTTTTTTTTTTCTCCCACAGATGGGCTGGCAGGCTTTTTTTCTTTTTTTCTGGAATGATTGAGCCTTTTTCTTTTTCCCCTTTCCGATCCCGGTTTCATGCACCGACACCCGACCACCTCTCTTCTCATCCCCCCTTTTTTTCTTGCAAGGTAGGTTATAAGATTTTCTTTTTTCTGGGCATGGGCCTCCTTTTTTTTGGCTTGCACTAGATGATTCCGGACGGGTGACCCCCCATGTCTTCTTTGCTTCCGAGTAAATTATTCACAGAGGACCCCCCTATAAATCTGCCGCAGTGGGCTTCCCCTTTTTCATGGGAAAAGTCGAGAAATTCCCTGATGTCTTTTACTCTTTCCGGGGAAGAATGGCCCTTCTCGAGTTATGTCTTCACGCCCCCCCCCTTCTTTTTTTTTCTCTTCTTCCCTGCACTCCATTCGCCAATTTTTTGATGTCCTTTGACCTCCTTTCCTCCTCGTTGTTTGTGTTGTCTCCATGATACTCAAAAGGGCCTCCTCCCTCTCTGAATCGCAGGTCGGGAACCCTTTTCATTGTCTTTTTCACTTTTTCCCCCCCTTTTCTCTGCAGGAGTCTTCATTCCCCGAAAAGCTTGTCGATTCCCCCTTCCTTTTTTGGTGTGGTAAGTTATCGCCGTTACCCATCTCTTTTAACCCCGCTTCCCTCCCCCCCTTTTTTCTTCTTTCGGAATTGAATCCCCCCCTATTGTTCTCTTTGGAAGAGAAAGAACTACCCAATCTCTTCCCTTTTCTCCCCCTTTTTCCCCCCGGAATTCAGCTCCCCCCCCTTGAATAACGGACCCCCCCTTCCTTGCCATGTGCTTGAAGAGATCCCCAAAACCCCAATCCCTCCCCCTTCCCCTTGCAGCGGCTTCATCCCTCTGATGATTGTGCTGGACCTCAGCCTTCTGTTCCCTTTGTCGGTTTCAAAAACCTGATTTCGGGAACTTCTTCCAAAGCTCAATTCATTCAGAAAGTGTTTTCTTGTCTCTGGTCCTTCTTTTCCCAGTCAAATGCGTCCTTTACACACAATTAGTGCCAAACCCCCTTTCCCTTTTTTTGCTTCGTTGAAAAGTTTCAAGACTTTTCCTTTTCTCTCCCCTTCCCGTACGCTCGCAGGTTGGTTTTGGCAATTGAATGATGACTTTTCCCCTCCCGGGCCGAACTCCTGTCCGATCTCACGTGCCCTTTTTTGTTTTTTGCTCAAAATAGATTTGCTCTTTAATTATCGCCTTTTCTTTTTTTTCTTCAACGGACAAAAAAAACGAAACCCCTTTTTTTTTTTCAGTCAATGCCCCCCCCCCTTGCACCTCTCTTAGTGGACGGGTCCCCTTTTTTTCCTCCCTTTTTGATACGCTGGAGGAGCTAAAACTCCCCACTAGATTGTTCCCCCCCCCTTTCGAAGAGCGGCCCTTTTTATGTGTTGTTTTCTTTTCCTTTTTTGTAGACTGAGTAGGAGCGGTTCCCAACCCTCCAACCCCTTATTTTGTTTGCGATTAGCCTTCGACCCCCCTTGGCAGCGTTGATCTTTTTCACCCCCTTGTCTGGTTCGCTTTTGACGACCCTTGCTCTTTTCCCCCTCTCCCTTTTCGAGCGGCGTTTTTTACACACCCCTTGGAGGACGGTTTTTTTTCCCTTTTTTTTTTTTTTCTTATCTTTTCGCAAGGGTCGAGGTCTTTTTCCTTCTCGATTAGGAGCGGAATTCAAGTGGCATGAGCTCCTCTTTTCTCGCGTTCTCCGAGCAAAAGTTCCCCTTTGCCTCCGTTCAGAGATTGTAAATGTAATCATTCCCCCCCCCTTTATAAGTCAATTTTTCACCCTATTTTTTCTCGATCTTTCCCCCCCTATGAAAGAAAATTTCCCACCAATGGGGTAAGGGGATTCGCCACTTTTTTTTTTTTTCCTTTCCCCCCCCCTCCACTGCGAGAGTGGTTGACTTCCCCCCATGGAACAACCGGGAAATGTTCCCCCCCAAGAAAACACTATCAAAATTCATTACGCAGGTTTTTTGCTTGTCGCGGTTTTTTCTCCTTGGAGGAAAATGCAACTTACCCTTTTTCTGAATACAATCTACAATATCCCGTCCCTTTTTTCTTGCCATCGAACCAGGTTGGGACCATATCCACCTTTCCCCTCTTTTTTTCTTTTCCCAATGGCGACCCCCCCTTGGCCGCTGAAGAACGGCGCCTCTTTGGCTCCCGGATAAATCGGTGATTTTTCTTCCTTCCTCCCGCGCTTCTTCCCTCCAGGGGATGATTGGTGTGCTAGGAGGCAGGAACTTGTTCCCTTCCTTCCTTTTTTTGAACGCACCTGTCGGCAGGGCTCAGATGGTCATTCCTTTCCCCCCTTCTGGTGCGATATAGTTCTGAAATCCCCCCCCTTCCCTTTTTTCCCATAGGGACACATTCCTCCTTGGGAAAAGGAGTCCTATCTCTTCTTTTTTTTTTCTTTGGACATCCAATCGGAATGTTCACCTTACTTCCCCATCTCCTTTCCGTTGGAAAGTATAGACCCCCTTCCGTGTCACCCTTGGGACTATTTTCCCTTTGCTTCCTTTCGAACAAGGGTGATGACGGGCCCAAGGTTTTTTTGTTTTTGCCCCCATCCCCCCCCCTTTTTTTTTTTTGATTACCGGAACGGGCCCCTCCCTCGAAGCTCAACTTTCCCCCTTTCACCAAGTCCAGAATATGCAAAAGGTTTCATCCTTCCATCGGGCTTTTTTGAGTAATTCCTTTCCTTGAGAGGGAAGTGACTCCAGGCTTCCCTTCTTTCCAAATTCCCGCCTTTTCCGGTTTTTTCGCGCTGCCCTTTTAAATCGGATCTCCTTCTTCCCCTTTGTCTTGAAACACCTTGAACGAGTTCGATACGTTGAAGGTTGGCCCCCATTTTATCCCTTTTTCCCCCCCCCTTTTTTTTGCGTAGAAGAAATGATTCTGGAATCCTTTGTGTTGTTGAGAGAAGATGCTTTCTTCCCCCCTTTGGCCCCCCCCCTCGAACCCTCACAAGATCAAACATGTTTCAATTCCGTATCTGACTGCTCCCCGAAGTGCTGAAGATCCGTAACTTTCTTTCCCTTGAAAAAAAGGGCGATTCTCCACTCGTAGGCTCTGGAGGTTCCCCAAGTCTTCGCATGCCGCTCCCTTTTAGCCGTCCCCCCCTTCCCTCCTTTTCTATGATCGGACCTTGTCCCTTTCTTCGGCGTTTATCCAAGGTTGAGCTTCTCTTTTCCTTTTCTTCACGATCAGGGGGCCACCATTTTATGGTCGTGGCTTTTTTTTTTTTTTCTCCCTTGTCGGAAGTCCGTTTCCCCCCAAGGGGTGACACGGCCCTCCTTTTTTCGCTCCTTCCCCAACGTCGAACTGAAGCGGGGGTTTTTTTTGATGTGGGGACCCTTCCTTTTCCTTTTTCCCCATTAGAAACAGCCGTCCTCCCCTCCTCCACGGGTAATGGAGGGGTCCCCCCGAACCTCATGGGTGCAGGTTTTTTTTTTCGTGCGCGCCTTTTTTTTCTTTGCGACTGTATATTTTTGCCGGAATCATGGATACAGGGTTCCTCCTTCTTGCCGCGCCTATAGGGTACCAGGCCAGCCCTCATCATTGCCCTCTTTCTTTCCCCCTTCTGGAACGGGGAATCACCTTTTTTTTTTCAATAATCTCGCACGGTTTCTTTCTTCTTCCCATGTTCGCATTGGGAAATGGAAAAGGGCTTTGTGAGGGCCTGTTCTTCCCTTTTTTTCCCGTTAAAAAATGGCCCTTCCCCCCCCCTTTGAAACCCAAACCCCCCCCCATCCTCCTTTCATGTTCCTCCCGCTCCCAAGCGAACCCCCCACCCCCCCCCCCCCCCCCCCCCCCCCCCCCCCCCCCCCCCCCTCCAGTTGTTTATTGACCAATTTCAGGCAACCGTTCTTAGAAGTGTGAGTTCACTTTCGTGCGAAGCCTTACAACCCAGGGGTTCCCACAACTATTTTTTCTTTTTTCTTTTCCCCATTCGGTAGCAATAAGGGTTTGTCCCCTTTTGAATGAACATTGGACCCCCCCCTTTTCCCCGGCGGGCCCCGGCGGGAAAATTGCTGTCCCCGTCTCTCCCCCTGTGAACTTAAATCTTCCTTTCACGAGGGTTGCGCTTTTTTCCCCTTGGGGCGAAAAAGAATAGCAACCTTTACGCCAGCCGTTTTTTCCCCCCCCGACGATATAGAAAAAATTCTTTTTTAAAGCGAACAGCACCCTTTTCCCCCCCCCCCCCCCCTTCCCCAATGTTTCCGGAAAGCTATAGTTGAAGTCTATCTCACAACCCCTTTGGGCCGCTATCAGTCTCGGCCATGCAACCAAACCCCCTTTTCCCTCTGCTCGGCATGTGCATAGTCCTCTTTTTAGATCCTCAGCGTATCATCTCTTCCCCCCTCCCCTTTTTCGCCGCACTAGGACCCTTCTCCGTCGATCCCTGGCGCAGTCGCTTAAGATGTTTGTGTTGAATCTCCCCCCCGATCCCGTCCGTCTTTTTCTTCGCATCTATGGAGCACCCCCTTTCCCCTGGCCCGCGGCACCTGTATGTTTTCGCTTTTTTTTCGGCGGCAAGCACGGCATTCAATTGCCCCTTCCCTGCGCTCGCCGGAGGTGTGGGGATGAACCCGTTATAGCGTCCCCTTTTTTTTTTGATCCCTTTTCGCAAACACGGGGGTCTTTTTTCCACTATTGTGTGGCTACTTGTTTCCTTTTCTTTGGTCCCCAGGATGAGATGCCGGTTTTCCTCGGTCCTCCCCCCCCCCTTATTGGGGAGCTGGGACAATTGGGCATTTCTATGCACCGACAGGACTTACTGTTGGACTCCCCGCACTTTTTCTTCTAGACGATGCAAATTGTTAGGTAGGTATTTCAAGCCTTTTTTCTCAGGGCTGTTACGTATCATTTTATGGCTCCTAAGTTTACCCTTATGGTGACTTTTTTTTTCCTCGGCAGCACCCCCCTTCCCAGAGACCATCAATTTCCCTTTTTTTTTCCCCCCTTTTTCTTTTTTTTTGCCGCAGTGGCTTAATCTTTCGGGGAGGTCCCCAATTCGAGAACACCCCCCCCCCCTCTTTCCCAGATCGACACAAGCTTTCGGGGCAGTCTTTCTCCTGGCGCTGCTGGATTTGTCTTTCCCCCCCCTCCCTGCCTTGCGATTAGCCGCTTCCCCCCCCTCAATTTCGGCCATTTTTTTTCTTCTTCCCTTTTCCTCCTCCTCCGATGTGTTGTTTTTCCCCTTTCATGATCCTCCAAGCTATTGAGAATTTTTTTTTCCCTCGGATCGCCCCAAGTCGGACTTTTTCCCCCCTTCTTCTCAGGAGAGTCTTCTTTTTTTTTTTGAAGCTGGTCGAGTTCTCAAAAAGTCCCTTGTAGTTCTCCGAACTTTTCCAATTTCTCCGCCCCCGATGAAGGCCATGCTTTTTTTTTTCCTCTTTCTCTGGGGAAGAATTACTTCCCCTTGGCCTCTATCCTGGCAGTCACCCCCTTCCCCTTTTCAAGCCAGAAAAGATAAGGAACCTTTACGAGTCCCATTCCCTTCCTCCCCCCATCTTATAACGACCTTTTCCAAACCTACGGCTTTTTTTTTGAGGGCCTCAGCGTTTGTCGGTGCCATTTTCCCCGATCGGGAAATGTCACCCCCAGTTTCTCTCCTTTTCCCCCATAATTCAAGGTTTTGAAGCATCTTTTTTTCTTTTTCCCCACGTTTTCAAATTCCTCCCCCCTTTCCCCACGATATGATCAGCCCCCCCTTTTAGTGATTTCTCAGACTTTTCCTCCTGTTCCTTCACAAAATTTCCGTTTTGCCCTCGTGTACTGCAAATTGACTCCTGGAAGTTTGTGGTGGCTTTTTTCCTGTCCGACTCTCATAAAAGTGCTGGTCTCATCTGGTTGTCCCCTTGGAAAGCAATTCTTTTTTTTGATTATGATCTCATGTTTTGAGGTCTTTCTCCCTCCCCCCCACTAAACATCTGAAGCGGAATGAGCCCCCTGCTGTATTTCTTTTTTTTTGCCTTCTCTTAGTGCCGGCTCCTTTTTTCCTTTTTATAAGCTGAGGACCCCCTTTGGGACTATGCCACTATTGCCCCCCCTCTTTTTTCCTTTGTTTGGTGCATTGTTTCCCCCCTTGAGTGCCTCCTTTTTCCCCCCTAGGTGTTTCGATCGCCTTCGGGGGGGGCTTCTTTCTTGCCCCTGCAGTTCCGGGGCGGTTCGTTTTAGTTACCGGAAAACGACTTTTTCCTTTTTAACCCCTTTTGTCTTTTTTTTTTCCCCCCGGAAAGCCTTTCGACCACGTGGTCAGAATGTCCCCGTTTCCCCCCCCTCCACCTTCGTGGAGCGATTGATCCGGATGATTTTTTTTAAGTGCATTCAGATGTTACTTCGCGTCTCGAGGCAAAGTTTCCTTGGAGCCGTTTTTCTTTCATTTGACAGATTGTCCCCCCCCCCCTTTTCAACCCACGAGGGTGCCTTAGGGCAATTTTTTTTCCTTTTCCCCTCTTCTTGGTAAGCAACATCTTAGTTTGTTCTTCTTGCTTTTTTCGGCCACCGATTTTCATAAGCTCTGACCCTGCGAGAGGTTGGCAAGTCTCCAATTTGCCCGTCCCCTTTTCCCACTATCAAAATCCTCCCGCCCCTGTGTCGTTTCTTGGAGAGGGAGGAACATGACCCCCTGTCAACAAAAAAACCCTTTTCCCATCTTTCCAATCTCCGGCAGGCAGCTTTTCTGACCCGACCCTGCTTCCCCCTTCTGACAGCTGTTCCATTCCCCCCTTTTGACGGGAGGGGGCTTTTTACGGGCGAGATAATTGCTTTCATTGCTACTCCTTCCTTCCAGCCGAAAGATGATCTTGGGATGATTGGATTTTACCCCTATCGGCTCGGTCACAGTCATCTTTGACCTTCCGCACCCTGGATCCTACTGATTCCCTTTTTTTCCTATAGGGACAGTCGCCCCCCCCTTCCTCCTTATACGTCGCTTTCAAAGCCCTTCCCAACTGGGACCCCTTAGGCACATCTATTTTCTTTCCTATCTCTGCTGGGCTTGTGGCGACCTCCAGCCCCAACCTCTGCAAATTGTCTTCCACACAATCCCTCTCCCCCCTCGTTGTCCCCCCAGAAAGAAAGAGCTCAGCACCATACGCCCCCTTTCCTTTTTTTCTGTGGCTTTGACCGGTCGACAAGTTCCCTTCCCCCTTTCCAACGCCCCAGCCCCGGTTGCTCTTTCTTGACGGGACGAATGACAACTCCCCTTTTGGGATAAACGGCGATCCCCCTTCTTTTTTTTCAAGGTCCCGATCATCATTCCTTTGGGTCTCTTTTTTCCTCCGAATGAGAGGACGTGACCCTTCTTTTTCGAAAAACTTGAGGAGGACAATCGCCCACTTTTTCCCTTTTTTTAGGCTGACCTAATCGGCCTTTTTTCCCTCTTGCAAGTCAGTAAGTAAAGTGCCCTTTCCTCGTTTTTTCGATTTACGTTGGAAGGTGTGGTCAACGTGATTCTTGTTGAGGTTTTTTCCTCGCATTCAATTGGATTCTGAAGCCCCCTAAGTTGTTGTTGTTGAGAGAGCTTTCCCTTTCCCTCCCTCCGGCAGCGGAAAACACCCTTTCCCCACGTCCACCTGTTGGGGCCCCCCCCCCCCTTTTTCCGTCCACTGCCTTGCACCGTCCCTTTCTTTTTAAGGGCAGCGACGGCCCCCTTTTTTCCGATTCTCCAGTTTCGCTGGAGAACCCCCTGCCGGGTGATTTCCGTCTTTTTTTTTTCCTTATCGACGACAAACATCCCAAGGATGATCGGGACACTTGAATATTCTTTTTTCCCCTTTTTTTATCAAGGTTGAGCTTAGAGGAAGTTTTTCATTCTATTCGTATTTCCTCTTTTCCTTTGATTTTTTTGCCCTTTTTTCGACGTCCGGTCACTCCTTTTTTTCGTTCCCCACAGGGGTTGGGGGGGACACGGCCTCCTTTTCCATTTCTTTTTCTGCTTTTTTTCTGAAGCGGGGGAGGAGGGGATGGTCCCCGATTGTCTGTCCAATTCGCCCCTTTTCCTTTTCTTTAGACTTCCCGGGTCATGAGGATATTTGTTTCTTCTTTTTCCCAGTTCTTGCGCGACGATTTCCTTGTCTATATGAAACAATAGCTCCTTTTTTCCAGGGTGCCGGTCCCCGCCTCCCGATGATTTCCTCCTCCCCTTTCCCCCCCAGCAAATCATCCCCTGTCCCTCCATCGGCGGATGGACGGGATCCCCCCCTTTCTTCCTCCCCCACCTCCAAATATCTCGGCCAGTTCTTACAGTTAACTTCCCGTTTCCCCCTTTTCCCTGGACCAGATGGTCTGAGGATCCCTTTCCCCCCGGGTTCGATGGGCAAGTAAAAAGTTCTTTTTTTTCTCTGTAGGACAGAAACCCTAGTTTGACAGTAAAGTTCCTTTTTTCTTCCCCGAAACAACCCCCTTGTTTCTTGCACCATTTAAGGGTCCCTTTTTTCCCCCCTTTCCCTTTTCGCAGTGTGAGTTTCCCTGTTTGGGTCGACTCCCCAGGGGTTCCACAAACTATTTTTTCTTTTTTGTTGCGGGACCAATACCTTCCCTTTTTGCCATTTCCTATTGTCTCGTTTTGATGACATTTTCCCCCCCAAATGCAGATCCGGCGGCCCTTTTCGAGAAGAGGATCTCCCCCCTTTTTTTTCCCTTTTTAATCTGTATTCCGCTAAGATCGATCACTCGGTCCGCCTCCCTTTCTTCGGACCCCTTTTTTTAAAGTTTTCTTTTGCCTCGCCAGCAACGTCTCCCGTTGGTGTCCCCGTAGTTTTCGGTAACACTTCCCCCCAGCCCAAGTCCCATCCACAAATCAAACTGCACCTTTTCGGAAACCTCCTTTTGATCGGCAACACCGCCTTTAGGTTTGGTTCGGAACCCAACAAATCGGCGGGCCGCCTCGGCCATGTTCCCTCTTGCTTGAGTCATAAGGTTTTCCTGAGCCGGCACTAAGATAAATTAAAAGTCGATCCCAGGTTGGAAAGTTTCCTCTCATCTTTTTTGGTGAGACCTTTTTTTCCCCCCCGATCCCGCGAACTTTCTAGCAATTCTATTGAGCCCACAGTGTTTGCTGTCAATTTATGATTTTTTTAAGTTCGGAGGGCCCCTTCCTTCTGTTTCATGCATTCAGCAGATTTCCCCCCCCCCCTTATGCGAGATGTTGGCCAAGGTATAGTTTCCTTCCACTTTCCCCCGAGCAAACCGGGGGCTTTTCAGTCGTGTTGCACTTTCCCCTTTGGCTCACCAGTCCCTGTAACACTTTTGTGGAATGATTGTTTTTTTCTTCCCCCTTGTGTGAGGAACCCCTCCGATTTCCTCACTACGCTTGAGGGCTCCTCGTGCCGTAGGTTATTCTAGCCCCCTCCTTTTTTCTAAGATTTGTCGGTCGTCTCTTCAATTCTTAATGGGCCTCAGGCTTTTTCCCTCCCTTTCGCTGATCAGGACGGGGTTGTCCTTCTTCTGCGGCGAGTAATTCATTCCCTCCCGCCGCCATCAATTCTGCCGCAGTTTTTCTTCGGGAGTTCCTTTCCCCCAATACCCGCTGTCTTGAGCCTTTTTGGTGCAGATGACATCAAGACTCTCTTTCTTTCTTTGTTTCTTCACATCGACACTCCTAATGCGATCCGCTTCTTTCCCCCCCATGGGCTTTGAGGATCAATGTTCCCCTCCTCCGTGGTTGTTTTTTTTTCTTTTTTTTTGAGCTTTATGAATCCCAAAGCCCTTTATGGAATTTTCCTTTTTTTTTTCTGAGGGGAGGATCGCCCCCCCTCTGTGTCGATTGTGAAGACAATTTTTTTCACCTGAGGCGCAGTACTTATGGAAAGTCTGGCCCCTCTTTTCCGGCTTATCAATGGAAAAAGCGGGTCCTTTCCCTTTCCCCCCTTTTCCTCCGAAAAGATTGAAGCCACCTTGGGCTTGGATTTGCGCGGCTTTTTTTATGGTTATATGGGGACTCTGACTTGAGCGCCTCTATCCTTTCCTTCCCCCATTTTAGTCTAGTCAAGCACAAAGACCGGTATATGCCCCCCCTTTTTTTTTTTCCTCTGGGACGAACGACCATTTCTCCCCCTTGACAAGAGGCTCCGGGCTGATGTGATGTCTTCAGCCTTTTTTGTTGTTCACCTGATCGGGACAAGCCCCCTTCCTTAAAGCTCAAAATCCCCTTTTCCTGGCTGCAGACCATCTTTTTTTTTTTGAGCCCAAGTCAACAATCACTTTCCCTTAAGCCACCACAATAAGTTGCCCTTTCTCCCCAGTGTGCTCTTTTCCTTTTTTTTCTCTATTATGAACCTTTTCCGTCGCTCGCATTTTCTGGAAGGCATGGTTCTCTTTGTGCTTGCAGCCCGACCACTCCTTTCCTCTCACTCGTCAGTCATCTTTTCTCCCCTATCTTGACGGGAACGTTTTGGAGTACTCTCAAACGCAATTTGCTCTCTGTTTTTTGATTTCAACTGGACAAAAAACACCCCCCTTCCTGGCGACTGACCCTTGAGCACCTGTCTCTCCTTTTTTTCCCCTCTATTAGTGCAGGGTTTACTTTTTCATGTGTCCTTCTTTTGGATGAGGGACCCTACTAGAATTGGGACTCTCTTTTTCCTATTGCGTGGAGGCCACGCCGAATTTTTGCATTTGTTTCCCCTTCCCCCTGAGAGCGGCCCCCCCAAATGAGTGTTTTTTTCCTTCCTCGGCCTAAGATTTACGGGCCCCATTGTTTCGGTTGGTTCCCTTTTTTCTTTTGGTTCGCTTTCTGTTACCGGGAAACGACTTTTTTCCTCTTTTTTTGTGGTGACACCCCTGGAGTCTGTTGTTTCTGTCTCCCGGGGTCGAAAGGGGGCATTTTTTTTTTCCTCGTGGACAGCGATTGAGTTTTATTCTTTTTTGGAGGCGGGTCCCTGATTAAATTACTTTTTCCCTTTTTCCCGTTGCGGCGCGACCAGCTGTCTTTCCCCCGCAAAGTTCAGGCCTGGTGTTTTGTTGCGCATTCCAGATTGTGCAAATTTTTTTCCCCCAAAACGGATCCCCTTCCCAAACCTATTTGCGACGCTCTCAACACCCTGGCAAGACCCTTTACAGAAAGGGGGGATAGTTTTTCCTTTTTGTAAGGCTTCACGCAGGCTGAAAACCTCCCCCTTTGCCTGCCCACGAAGTATCCCATGGCAGGAACTTGGTTTTCCCCAATCTAAGCAAGGGTTGGGTGTTTTTAGGAAAATGAAAATTCTTTCCCCCCCCCCACTAATGTTATGGTTCCTCTTTCTCCAATTCCCGGTGCCCCTTTTTTTTTTTCTTTAAAGTGAAATAGGACCCTTTTATGCTATAGGACACAGCTTTCCCCCCCCCCTTTTCCTTTCTTACCCCCCCATGTGGACGTTGAGGTTGTTGTCCTTTTCTACGGGCTTTTTTCCGGGATACTAGGTTCTCCCCCCCCCTCTCCGCCCGCTGAGACAACGGATAACTATCTGCCCTTTTTTTTGGAACCATATAGGGCTCAAATAAGTCGGGAGGCAGGGACCCCCTGGCTTTCCTATGATTACGGGCAGGTTGGTTCATATCTCCCCCAAGCGTTTTGACTGATAAAGAACTTTCCCCCCCCCCTTTTCCTTAGGTGCCCCCTTTCTATTTTTCCCAGACCCGGGCTTTCCTCTTTCTTTGAGAAATGGGACAGACAATTTCAAATTCCCCATTCCCCTTCCTCCTCTCTTTTTTCAGTCTTCGAAAAGAAAAGACCCCAAATATTAGTCCGTTTTTCCCCTATTCCATTGTGGGGCTGAACCTTTTTGATTTTTTTCCCCCCCGGGTAACGCCCAGCCTTTTGCTGCTTTTCTTTTCAGGACGAAATTTTTTTTTTCTTTGGCTCAAACCTTGATAACCCCCTCCTCTCCATATGCAAGGGTGAAATCTATGCCATCGGTTTTTTCTTTTCGAGGAATGCGAGACTTTGCTATCAAAGAGACCCCCTTTTCTTTCCCCCCTTTCCCGTTGGTCCGCGAGCACTTTTTCCTCCCTGATCTTCAGCACTTTTCCCTTTTTTAGGGACGCGCGATACGTGAAAGGTTTTTTCCCACATGTTGGATCTTGTGAGGGGTTTCTGTGCGTCGCAGCACTTCGGAAAGGCCATTCTCTTCTTTTTCCTCTGAGAGAGATGCTTCCAGAAATTTTTCCCTTTCCCCTTTTTTTTTTTTCCCCCCCCTTTTTTCCCCAAGATAAACATGGTGGGCCCCCCCCCTCAAGTTATCGGAAACTCCGGTTCCCCCCTTCCCCCCCCGAAAGTGCTGGAAGGTCCTATTTTTTTTCTCACACAGGGAAAAAAGGGAGAATTCCTTCCCTTTTTTTCCCTTTCGCGGCCTTTGGAGGTCAACGATTGTATCATTCCGCGGCCTTCTCCCCCAGCAGGCAGATGGTCCCTTTGGCATTTATGGACCCCTTTTCTTTTTCTTCAAGGGTGAGCTCTGATTTTTCATTCGGTCTGTCCCCCCTTCCCTTAGAAAATTTTCTGGGGTCGTTTCCTTTGTTCGACGTCCGGTTTCATTCCCCCCCCCTTTCCCCCCTGGTGACACGAATATATTTCCCTTTCGTACTTTCACACCTTCTCTTTTTTCAGAGGGGATGGGGGTGCTTCCGGTCAGCCATTCGTTTTCTTTTTCCCCCCCTCCCCCCCTCCCGGGCAGATCTGGAATTCCCCCCCCCTTAGGAAATAGATGGTCTTTTGTTCCAGTTATTGGGATCTTCCCCTTTCTTCCTCTTCCTTACTGTATATATGAACAACTAGTCTGGCCGGAATCCTTTCCCCCCAGGGTGCGGTCCCCCTTTGCCGCGGCCTATATTTTTTTCCCCCTTTTTCCTTCCCCCTTTTTCCCCTCACTAGTTAGAGTGTCTTTCATCGGGGCGGTTGTTTTCCAGAGTATTTCCGGTCCCCCCCGTTCTTCAAGCGGCCCCTCCCATGGTAGCCTTAAATCGGTATGAGGAGCCTAGGTCTCACAGGGTCCTCCCTTTCCCCATCTGGCCATGCCGGGTCTTTTGTAATGTATGGTCCCTTTTTTTTCCCCTTTTTTTGTTGACAAGTAATTTTCCCTCGAAACCAGAAACTTTCTTTTTTTTCTTCTTTTTCCCCCCCTTTCGGCAAAGTGTCGTTTTCGGTCTTAACCTCTCGCGTTTTTTTCGGAAATAGTGAGAAAAAGCCTTACCCCTCCAAACTATCCTTTATTGGCCTTTTTTTTTTCCCTCCTCTTCTCCAAATAAGGTTGCCCCTCTATTTTCTCGTTTTGGTATTGGCCCCCCTTTTTCAATGAGCTTCCGGCTTTAACTTGATACGAGGACGCCCCCTCCCTTTTCTTCTGCACTGTTTTAATAGGTTTCCCTCCGTCCGGGGTTGAGGTGCAGCTTTTCGACCCTTGGCGCCCCCCTCTTTTCTAAATTCTTCCGGGCCAGCCTCCCTTTCAACCGACGCTCTAGTCGTTTTTTCGTTCCCTTCCCCCCCTTTTTAAAGAGGTTTCCCCAGCCCCATTTCCCCCCCCTGCAATGTAAAAGCTATATCCTTCGATTCGCCCAAACCCATTCATTTTTGCGTTTTTTTTCCTCGGTTTTTTTTTTTCACAAGCAACCCACCCCCCTTTCTTTCCGATTTCTTGGCAATGTGCCTCTCTTTCTGGATTAGCTCCTCGAGTCCTCAGGAGCCCCCCCGGCACTAAGAGGCTCCCCCTTTCCTTCCGATCAAGGTCCCCAGGTCGCTCAGATGGTTTCTTTTTTTTTCCACATAAAACAAGGTTTTTTTTTTTTTTTTTTCTCCCGCGCTCTTGCGTTTCCCCGGTTTCCTCCTGTCTTTGAGCACCCTATGAACTGACGCTTGCACTCCTTTAAAGGAGTTCGTTTTCTTTTGCACCACACTTTTTCCAATCTCCCTTCCCCCCCCCATTTGAAACCTCACCCCCAAACTGCTCTCCTTCTTTGACAAGGTCCCTTCTTTCCTCCCTTTTGAAATTCACGGCAAACACGGGGGTCTTCCCCTTTCCCCCCCCCCCCTTTTTTGTGGCTACTTTTTCTTGCATTGACTGTTCTGCTGGCAGATAGCCGTCACCTGATGAAATTCTTTTCTTTCCCTTGGAATTTCCTATCATGTTTTCGATGCACCAGAATAAAGCTGTCTTTCCATCAGAGCAGTAGGTTCTTCTTCTTTCCCAAGAGGTAGGTTAATCTTGTCGTCTTCGTCCTCTTTTTCAATGGACAATAAGGATGTTCCCTCCTTTTCTGGATGACTTAGTCTTCCCCTTCCCCCTTTTTGACGGCCAGGCGACGGACTCCCCCCTCTCTTCCCTTTCTTCCCAGAGACCATCATCAGACGCCCTGAAGAAGGTGTCTTCGGAGGAAATGTGCCACCCCCCCCCCTCTCCAAATTACCTATTTTTCTTTTGATCCTTTTTGGGGCAGATGCCATTCACCTTCCTTCCTTGCCGCTGATGTATTGTATTAACATCGACACTCCTTCTCTTTTCCTTCAGGGCACTCCCCCCCGTGTGTCCCATGGCTTTTGAGGCCCCTATCTCTTTTAATCCCCTCTTTTTTCGAGAGACTTCCCTTATCCTCAAAATCCCCCCCCCATTGCGAAATTGGCTTGGTAGCCCTTGATCGATTTCCCCTTTGTTTCGGGATTTTGAAAGACAATACCGCCCCCTTTTTCGGTCTTCTTGATGGACTTTTTTTTTCCCCCCCCCTTTTTCTGTCGAGCTTCTCAAAGAACACGCTTTTTCCCTCCAATTTCCCTATGAAAGATGAAAAGCCCCTTCTTGATGCGGCGTCCTCTTGTCTCTGGGGAAGACCCCCCTTGCTCGCATTTTAGGCCTCTATCCTGTGGCTATCAGCTAGGTCAAGCCCCCCCTCCCCTCCCTTGAACAGCCTGTTGAGGGCCCCCTTTTTTTTCCCCCCTCGCCTTTCACGTACAATCTTATACAAACCCTTTCAGCGGCTAGAAGTCCCCTCTCCCTTTTTCTGCTTGTGCTGAAGCATCAAGGGCGTTTGTCTTCATGGGAAAACATTGATCGGTACCCTCCCTTTTCCAAGTATATAAGCTCCCTTTTCCGGCGTATCCACTCTATGGTTTGACTTTTTTTTCCCCCCCCACTTTGCCAAAAAACTTCTCCCCCCGTGCAACCGACTGATCACCTTTTTCCTTGTTTGATTCACGTTCCTCTCCTGGTTTTTTTTCCTTTCTGCCAATGTTAAGCCCCCCCCTACCGTCTCTTTCCTTTTTTTTTTTTCATCTTGGAAAATGAATTCCCCCTTTGTTGGTGCTTGCCGTCCCCCTCCCTCCCCCCCTTACATTGAAGATTTTCCTTCATATGTTTTGATAAACTCCTTTCTTTTACCAAGGAAATTTTAATTCCCCTTTTCCGGAGGTAATGGTCCCCCCCGGGAAGTAAGTTTTTCCAACGCAATACGCGTTTTTTCCCCTTTTTTGGAGGGGCTTCCCACCCCCTTTTTAATGGAGTCCCTTTTCTCTTCCCTGGATAGACCCCTTTTTTTTCAATATATTTAGTTGACCCCCCCTCAGCTTTTCCCCGCTTTTTTTTTGTTAGGAGATTTTTTCCCACCCCCCTGCTTTGGGGGAACTCTCTGTCCAAC
>Ga0179591_1199707_pt1 | contig 17420 bp, 16 predicted proteins | sample CZOMad2_1_08_16f_FD_182891 | JGI IMG/M metagenome (GOLD analysis project Ga0179591, IMG submission 182891) | Vadose zone soil fungal communities from Angelo Coast Range Reserve, California, USA - CZOMad2_1_08_16fungal (PacBio error correction) | ecosystem: Environmental > Terrestrial > Soil >... | reverse complement strand
GTTTTTCCCCCACAAGCTTCGAATCCCCCCTTCTCTGTCCTCCTCGATTACGTTCGTTTTTTAGTAATTTTTTTTTTTCTTTTCCACTTTTTTACTTCCCCTTTAGTGTTCTTCTTTCAACTCCTTTTGGAATTCTTTTGTGCCGATGCCGTAGACAAGCTCTTCCTCAAGTACCATGTTCTCCCTTCCGTTTTTCTCTTCTGCTTCAGAGCGTTTTTTTGCCATGAAATCAGGAACCTCTCCCTTTTTTAGTCTGCTCGATGTTCTTTTTGCCTGAGTCGTCATGTCCGGTTTTTTGTGTGAACTCTTATTTCCCCATTTAGAGAAACTTCTTACGCTCCCTTTCGTTTTTTGTTTTTGAACTGGTCGGAGGATCTTGTCCTCTTTTTTTTCCTTCTTGCTTTTTTCTCTTTTTTGGAAGTAAGTCCATTCTATTCTTTACGTAAATCGCGCTGTACTCTCACGCTCCTCGAGTATGACCCCTCGCAGAAAGGAAGAAAGCTTTCGGTCTTCCGCTTCTCTGTCCTTCAACTCCAGCGCTAAGGTTCTGGTCAGCTTTTCCCCCCCTTGCTCCCGTCGCTTCCTCCTGGCGAGGAGTGGGAGTTTCTTTTTTAATTCATGCCAGTTTATGTCTTTCCTTTTCTTTTGCCCTTTTTCGGTTCCCAGTTGATTCCCTTTTTCCCCCCCTTTTGACGTAGGCAGAAAATGCACTTTTTCTCCTTCATGCTTGGTGTGAAAGGCCCAACTTTTTCGGAAGCTTTAATTTTTTCTTGACGCGGAATCAGTTTGTTCTTTTATTTTTTCTCGTTGGTCCCTTCGCAAAATCCCTTCCCTCTCGCTTTTTTCCGTAAAAGACGCTGGAAGACTTCACCCGCCCCGTCTATTCCTTTTCGCCGGTTCCTAAGAGTTGCTTTGAGGTCGTTTGTTTTCTTATTGACCTCCCTTTTCGAAATCTTAGACCCCTTTTCCCGCTGCGCACCATCTTTTTGTTTGCGCCATTCTTATCAGCCAGTCGCCCGAAGTTGGCTTTTTTCGTGGTCCTTTTGGACTTCTCGCTAGGCCCTTTTCTCACCAACCTTACTCTTTTGTCCCCTTTTCTTGCCTTTAAGAGTTCAGCCATTCCTTTTTTCTTGGTTTTCGACTCCTGCCCGGCTAGGAGAACTTCTTTTCCGGATGTGCATTTTTTGATGGAAAGGATTAAGTAGCGGATTTCAGGGCCTTTCTTGTCAACTTTTCTCGGTGTTGTTTCTTCCCCCCTTTTGCTTTGATTCCCTTCAAAGTTGATAGGAGTAAGCACTGCTTGCCTTTCGCATGTTTGCTGAGTCTGAACCCTTCTGGCGTCGCCTTCCAATTCCGCTCATCTTGCGCTCGATTTTTTCCTTTCATCGCCCTTTTTTCCTCAAGGATGAAAATACTCAGTGGTTCCCACCGGCAGAACCTTCTCGCCTCATGCCCATGGAGTCTTTAAGAGACATTTCCTTTTTTGTCCTTTCCCTCTTTCGTAGTTTTTGTTGGATAAGGGAACGCAGTTCCCCTTCCTAAGTTTTAGGCGCTTTTTGGAGCTATTTTCTCCAGCAAACTCCTCTTTTCCCCCGCTTCTTGGCGGTCTTTCCACGTGTTCCTGACCTCACTAAATTCCCTTTCTCAACCTTGCCGTGGCGGTGCTTTTGAACTTTTTCTATTCTCCCTTCAAAGCGATACCAGATACGGTACGCGCGATACCCACTTCCGCGGAGCTGCCGAGCTCACCATAGCGTCTGATTTCACTTTTTGACACTTCACCCCCAATTTCCTTTTTTTTTCATTCCCCGCGTTAACGCCCCAGGTACAGTCGTGAGTTCCTGGCCAACTTTGCACGGTCAGTTTGAATTCTTCTGCCCTTCCCCCGATTTTTTCTGGCTTCCCAAGGGACCCTGCGCCCCTTTTTTTTCCTTTGCCAGTTAAAATTTTGGTGGTTTTTTCACCCTTTCCTTTCGCGCAAGGGAGGTTGTCGCTAAAGTTTTCCTTTTCCGTTGGTGTTTTGAACCTTTTTCCGGATTCCTGGTATCTCCCGCTAGTTTCTTACCCCCTTCAGTTTTTTTTTTTTCTAGACGATACATGGCCTTCCGGTTTTTCTTTTCCTTTGCTCTTTTTCTTTTCCCCCCTATTAAAGTTTTTTTCTCGAACAAATCCTCCCTGGTCTCGAAGTACTGTTTTCTCCAACCAAAACCTTTCCTTTCCCCCCCCCTCCCACTGGAGCGTTTTTCCTGTGCCGCCCTTCCCCTTTTCGGTGCCGGCTTGCCTTTCAATGCCTTCTCCACCCACACTTATAATCAAGCTCCCTTTAACTGTTAGTTTCTTCGCTCCAAAACACCCATTTCTTCCGCAGACCTCACTCTTTTTTTGCGTTTTGCTCTCAACGTGGCGGAAGGATTCTTTTTAACGGATTGGTTTCTTTTTTTCCTGTTTTGTTGGATGTGAGTTCCCCTTCCATGTCCCCCTTTAGAAAGGCGTTCTGTGCGTCATGACCCCCGTGGACGCTCAACCCTGGTCCCAGTTGAGCGCCGATTATTTTTTCTCCCTTATTCCACTAGGATTCACCTCTTGATCCGGCTGACCTTCGTTTCCCTTATCCCCCCTCTACTTTTTTTTCAAAATTGCCTGACTTCCTTCCTCCTCCATTGCTTTGCGAATGGTTTCCTTGAACGGTGTTCCATCCCTTTCTTTTCCTTCCTTTCTTCTTCACGGCGGCTTGCGTGTTCCCCTTCCATATGAGAAATTGATGATGATTTGATTTCGTTGAATGTTTCCTTCCAAGAGGTTTTCATGCGTTTTCTTCATGCCCTATTTTAAGCACGCGTCCCTGTCTGCTCAGCCTATCAATTTTGACCCCAAAGGTTTGACTTTGGCCCCTTTTGGTTTTCCCTTTCCAACGCCGTGATTTTTTTTTACCCGTGCCTTCCGCCTCGCGCTTCAAGTCGTGCATTCCAGCACTCTAGAGCCATCCGTCTTTCTTCTTCCCCTTGACGGTCTGGCTCCCGCATGCACTCTCCTTGTTCCCGATATAAAGTGCTTCTCGTCAAGCATTGCAAAAGCATCGTTTACTGTCTTGGCTATATTTTTTCGGGCTCGCAGGCCCGCCTCCCCACTTCACTAAACTCTGTCCGCCCCTTGCTTCCCCTCCACTTCGTTTTTTCCAGAAATATTCCCGCCGCTCCTCCTCCCCATTTCTAAGGACGTCCCTTCACCGACACAAGACCTAAGAAACCCTTTCCGCCACCCCTTCGCCGCGACGAGGGGAGGTTGCAATGCCTTCCTCCTTACTGAACACGTCGTCACTCTTTCTGTTGGATGAGTTTCTCTCCATGTTAACCCCGTCGAAACAATACCGCGTACCCCCTCCTGGAAGTCCGTTTTGTCCCGCCTCTACTCTTTTGTTCTCACCAATCACACTCCTCTGCCCCCACATTTTGCAACACTTGCAGTGTCTTTCCTCCTTCACTTGTATGAATCACTGTTTTCCCTTCGCCAACCCCCCCACAAGTAACGCGCGTTCACCTTTCCTTGTCCTTGAACCCCGAAACAAAATCCTTAGCCCCTGTTTCTGCCTACCTTAGATAGTACCAAGTGCGTGAACGCAGCCTGATCTCTATTTGTTGACCGTTGATTTTCCTAACGAAGAGGGCTCTTTTCTGCGCTGCCGAACTCGGCTCGTCCTGCTTTCTGATTCCAGACGACCTCGACTTTTTAGCCACCCCACCTCCACCAGCTTAGAGACGTGAACTTCTATTAAATATTCTGTCCCCCCCTTCCCAAACACAACCGGTTCTTTGACGACTTTCTCGTTTCTCGAAATCTTCACTGCTTCTTCGTCCCCGATTTTCTTGTCCCACCGGAACCCTTACGTGCTTCCCCCTTAAGCTCTATACTAACTGACCTCCCTTGACACCAAAGCATTAATGATGCCCCTTCCTTTTCTTAGTCACGCGGTTCCCTCGAGTATGCGAGGCCAACCCTTATTTTCTTTACACCTCATGGTTCTCCTTTGCCTGGAAAGTAGGCTTTTTCCTTACTTGGCATCAGGCCGTTTTTCTTTTGACAAGCCGAACAACCCCAAACACACAACCCCATAATTCAAGAACCCCCCCCTTCCCACCTACCCCCTCGCTGAGGACTCCAGAGTCCATTGTTTCAGATGCTCTCTTTCATCCCCCTACTTTTTTTATTATTGTTAATCTCCTACGTTTTGCTTTTTCGTTCTCGATGGCTTTGCTGCCATTTTCCAACCTTTTTCATCGACCTTAGATGTATCTTCCATCTTTCCCCTCTTACGCCTTTCCGTAATGTTCGTTCTCTGCAGGGTGGTGAGTTCCTTATTGTCTTCTGTTTTCAACTACGCTTTTTTTTTTCTCTGCGTCGGCAATAGATCTCCTTCAAGGGCTTAAACTCTTGACACTTCCCCGCCTTTTTGGCAGAGCCCGCGGGCAGATTGCCGCTCCTTCATTACCTGACACAGGCCAACTTTTGAATGCCGGTTGTTAGCCTCGTTCTTTTTTTTTCTTTCTTAGATGCCTTATGTTGAAGAGTCGTACACTTGCCTTTTCCCCCTCACTTCTTCGGCCGCATGCCTTTTTCGAGAAACTCTTTTCCTTTGATATTTTTTCTTTTCCCCCCTGCTAGGGTGTTTTTGAAATTGGTCGGCTCTCTTTGTGAATATCAAGCCCCTCTTTTTTTTTCCTATTTTTTTGTGTCTCCCTCAATGCCGATTGTTTTCTTGTAATCTCTAGTTTCCATCGCCTCTAATCAGTTTCTTTCGTCCCGCGCCCTCCAGGGTATTTTTTTCCGCTCATCCCGGTCTTCTTTCACCCCCGTTTTCTATTGTTCTGGTCAATCGGTGTAGGTATCTCTCTGAACGAAAAGGGCTCTGTTTTTGAGTTTTCCCCTTAACCTTCCCCGCTCGTAATGTCTTCTTTTGCCTCGGGGACCAGGGTGATTCTTCTAACCTAACTTTTTTCCGTATGCCGAAACCTTTGCACTTTTTCATAGGATTTGATGTTGAATTTTACATCGCCCTCGGTTAAATCCTTCGCATTCCTGCGCTTGGTTGACGCCGGTTTTTCTTTTTCTCGTTGGTAACCCCCATGAAACTCATCCATAAAGGGCCTCCCCTTTTGTGTTTTAATTTCTCAAACGACGGATGCCACTCCTTCACCCCCCATCATTTTCTCTTGACGCGGGGCAGCCTTTTGCTTGAGTTTTTTGTTTTTCAACGTTTTCCTAATCTTAGAATACTTTGCTATTCTGCCGTGCCATAATCTTATTAGATTTAGGTGAGAAAGTTCTGCGCCCCCCCATCGATTTCGCCCCCCCCCCCAACCCCCCGAAAAAATAGTGGGCCCCCCCCCCCTCGTGATCCCCCCCCACTCCCTCCGCCTGGGAGGCTGGCCGGCTGCCTCCTCTGTCCACTGTTTTCTCCTCCCCCCTCCCCTTACTCGAGCTTTTGCACTTATTTTCCCTATATGGCGCGTTTCCCCCGTCGATTTTTCCTTTCTCTCCTACGGCAAATTTTCTCGGCGAAATCCTCTTTCCGTATTTTCCTCTGAGCCCCCCCCCTTTTTATGATGAACGCAAATCCTCGCTAGGTGGGCTTTAAGGCCTCCTCTTCCATCAGGAATTTGTTTAAAACTCAGTTGCGTTCTGTTTTCGGTTGAGGCCAAAGTGAGCGTTCCCTTTTTTTCGTTTCCCCGTTGCGAGGGTAAGCACCTAACTTTTCTTGGTTCTCGCGAATTTTTTGAACCCCCTGCTTTTCGCCTTCCCAATTAACCCCCTTTTTTTTTTTTTCCTCCCTAGTGTGATCAGAATGCCGGTGGACGATTGTTCACCCGAGCAAAGGTGTGGCATCCCATAGCCCTTTTCTACCCCCCCTGCAACGACCCCTTTTCCCCTCTTTTCTTATGGTCCTTAGGATTCCCTTTTTTTCTTTTTTGATTGTCCAGCTCTTGCTCTGTTTGTCTTAAGTTCGAAACTTCCCCTTCTTCCGATGCCCCTCCCCAGCTTCTTCGATTGCCTTATTTTTATCAAGTTACTACTTTTTCCTTCCCCCCTTTCTAGTTGCGGATTTAAAAGGGTTCAGGAAAGACCCTACTTCCTCTACATGCCGTGCCGGTGTGATTTGAACTCCCCCGACATTTTTTCCCTCTTCCAATAGCGACTCACAAGTAAGTCCTTAAATCTCCCCTCAGTACTTTTCCTTCCTCCCTATTCCCCATAGTAGTAGCGGGCCCTTGCCCCCGCTTGGTGCTTTTGATGCTAAGTAGCCCCTCACATGTACCCATTCTCTGAGGATTAATTTGGTTGCATTCTTCATTCCTTTTTCCCTCTTCCCTTTTTTTGGAATGGTGTCCCCTTCTTCACAGTCTTAAGTGGAAGAGTCTGACCTTTTTTTTTGTTGTGAGTTTCCGACCGGAAGGTTTTATCCCCGCGTACCTTTTGCCCCCCCGTTAATTGAATTTGCTGCGAGGCTCTCATTTTGCTCCCTGATTCCATTTATATTCCTTCTTTTCCCTCCTACTCTTTGTTTTTTTTTTTTCGCCTGTTCTAATGGCACCGTGAGCCCAGTATCGTCCTCCCCCCACTTACCAATTCATTTTCTACCCTCCGGCTCGACTTTCCCTTTTGCCCCCACCAACCATTTTCTATTTCAAACCCTTCCCCCCCCAACTGTCCTGTCCTTGTTCTTCCCCCCGGCCTTGCCCTCCTTCAATTCACTGACAGTCCTCCACCCCTTTAACCGCTCCTGTACCGTTCTCTTTCAAGTTCGATCCTTATTTCCCTTTCCCCCCTCCCCAAGTGACGCTTTGACTTCCTTGCCCTCCTCTCACAAGCTTTTTCGGCTTCTTCGCTCAAGTCTTTTAGTGAATTATCGATTCTTCCCTCCCCTCTCTTTGTGAGCCGTTTGACTGTATTCGCCGGTCTTGGTTTCTTCCCCCCATAACAACGCACCTGGCTTTTTCTAATTTTTTTTCTTTTCTGAAACCGTGCAGCAGCCAACTTTGGCTCCCCCCCATTTCTTTCTTTCTCGACGAGATTTTTCCCCCTCTATACCAACTCCTCACGACTGGAATCAGTACTTAGCCCTGTCTCCCCCAACTCTCCTCTTTCTTTTCCTCAAAAGTTTGCTCTCTTCCCCTTTTCCGCCCCCCCTCCTGACGTATTTTCCCTGTTCCGTCGTTGTGGTCCAAATAAGGACTCTTTCCCTTTGTTTACCGTTTTCCTTCGAAAACTCAGAACTGCCCCCTATCTTGTTCAGTGGAGTGCGACCCGCCCCAGATTTTTTCCCATCGCTTCCCTCTGCTAAAGTGAAAGCGCTCCCCGATTTCTTTTTCAGAATATCAATCTTTTTCCCCCCCCCCTGCAGGAGCGAATTTTGACTCACCTTCCCCCCCTGTTTAGGGAAACGACTGTTTTTTTACCCCCGGCAGCCTATGCTCGTACGTCGTTTCCCTGGAGCCTTTAGGCCGTCCGAGCCCCTTCCTCTTATTTGGAGCCCCCCCTCTCACCCCCTTTGCCGTCCTTTCTCCCTCCGAAACGTCTGGCTTCTTTTTTTCCCCCCCCCCCCCCCCCCTTGAATGGCACCCGCGACTCTTCTACCCTTGATTGGACATCCTGCACCCCGAGTACGTGGATTCGCTGATGGTGTTCTTTCCAAGGCCATCCGGAACCTCACCCCGCCCCCCCCTCTCTACTTCTATTAAGAATGTTCCTCCACCTTCCCTCTGATACCTATATTAGCTTAAAGTACCTATTCCTGAAGCTTCGATCCTGACTTTCCCTTTCCCCCCGCTCCCTCCAAGCAACTCCTATACTTCTTTCTTGACGCGGGGCGGTTGAGGATCCTGTCTTTTCTTCCACCACCTTTCTGTCCCTCTTGATGGCGGTTTGCGTCCTTTTCCCCCGCGACAAATACAGCGTAAACAATCTGATTTCCGCTTCATGTCATTGTACCGCGCGACTAGTTGTTCCCCCCCCTTCTGCCCCAAGGCCCCCACACCATTTCTTTTTGCCCCACGTCAACACCCGTGGCGGAAGCCCCGTACGTGGCCCCTTTAAAAACTGCACCCCTAACGCGAGGTAACCCTTTTTTCCCCTTTGACTTGTGACCCCGAAAACTCACGCATTTCTGACTGCCGATTGTCGCTCAGTTTACCCCCATTCTACCCAGAACGTGAGCGGGGATTTTTCCTTACCTTTTTTTTGCTTCTGTTCTTCCAATCACCTTTTTTCCGGAGGAGCGTGGCCGAAAGAGGTCTGCTTTCGCCTTACCGTCTCATGGACAGCGGCCTTCCTTTGCGGCCCAAATTGCATTCTTTCTCGCATCTTTTCATTTCCGACCAGTTCCAAAAACAATCCGTCCTCTTGTGACCAGACTTTTTCTTCGTTTCAGGTCCTGTGCGTTCCGTTCACCGTTTGCGGGGACCCCCTTTCCTTCGCCTTTTCTGAACCTAAAGGCCTACTCCTCACCCCTTACTCGTACTCCCTTCCATCCCTTTTTACGGATTTCATGTCACGCCGCCTTGTGTCCCCCGCCGCGGATCCTTCCACCCCCACATTCTCTTTTCAATAATGTTCAAGGGGCCCTGTGACGGGCGATGCTTCTTACTACCCTCCCTTTTTATTTGAAAAAAGCCCTACCCCCTACCTGTGACCCTGCCCCTTCCCTTCCCGGCCGACACGACTCCTATGTAGGAATAATCGAATGTGCCCGCTTCTTTTTCCTCAATCCCATCTCGTCCTTCTCTACTAAGGTTTTGTTCTCATGGATGCTGCCCTCCAGCTCGCGACCTTCATATGATACTCAGATTGATGACAGTCGTTTAGTTTACTTGTAGGTTTCCTTTGTTTAGTTGCGTTCCTTCTTTTTTTTTCCGTTTTCAAATTTCACGGATTGCCGTGGCTGAAGTAATCCCTTTAGTACCGGGCCTTCACAGGATGGGCCCCCATTTGTTTTGGCCGCGCCTCGTCGTGCTTGCCGCTCGGCCTTACAGATTTTCCCTGACTGCCGGTGGTAGCTGCTTCTTTTCCTTCTTTTTCTTGTTCCCTTTTTTCTTTTTAGTTTAGCGTCATGCGGTTGCCCCTCACCCCCGTTTCCCTCACCCGCTTCATTTCTATGCAAACGCGCTTATCTTTTTCACTTGAGTTTGGTTTTCACTTTTTGCCTAGATTGACTTGGAATCTCAAGTCATTCGTAGACCGTCTTTAATTCTTCTTTTCCTCCATTTTTTTTTTTAGGAAATCGCTTACGTAAATCTGCAACTAGACTTTTTTTTCTTACCAAGCGAAGACATGGAATCTTCCTTTATTAGATCATAGGTCCCTTCCAATCCTCGATTAATGTAGGTCTTTTGTCGAGCCGATCGCTGCGAAACAGGGCGTCTGATTTTGAGTTTCTTCCCTTTGGACCAGTCCCGCTCCCTTCCCGTTGCGTTTGAATTTTAAGGTCGTCCACATGTATTCCTTCCCCCAACCGTTTTTCTTCTTCAACTTCCAGTTTTGCCTTGTGGTCATTGCTTTCTGTTCATGTGCCCCCCCACTCCTTTCGCAGCCATCTCCAGGCGATGTCCCCCTTCCTTCTTTTTTGTTAAGCGGGTCTTTTTTATCCTGTTCTGGTCCATTCGCCACACCGAATCAATCAAGGTCCCTTCTTTTGTGGGGAGCCAAATACTTGATCGACGCTGTGCATAGAGCCGCGTGTTGTCCTCTTGCTTGAGGTTTTTTGTTTCTAACTCCGTTGGTCGTCTTGGGTCCTCAATCTTCGCCTTTTTTCTCCAATATGTCTTTTCCGCTTGAGGTGCGATCCGTCTTTCCTCTTTTTCGCTATAAGTTGGGGGTGGTGTGCCGGTTTTCCCTTGCTCGCTAAAATTTCTTGTCATACCTTCCTTCTCTTTGCCATCCTTACGACTTTATAGCTTTTCTGCCATTCGAGTGGATTTTTTTTTTGGCTGTTGTAGTCTTCCTTCCCCCCCGGTCTCGGCGAACTTCCTCTCCGGATTCTCTGCGCATTAACGTCGGCAGAATACTGAAAGACGTTCTCATAGGGGCTTTTTAAGGGTCTCCGGCCGGTTTAACCCCTCCGGCGTTCTTCGTTGTCTTTTAGGCAAAAGGCGTTCCTTGCCCTTTTTTTTTCTTCAGTTGATATGCGTCGCATAGAGTGCGCGGCTTTCCCCTGTTGAATGAGCAGACTCATCTCCTCTTCGTTCGCCTTTATCCCCCCTTTTCATCCCCATTTTCCCCGCTCGTCTCGCCCAGTCTCCCGGTCCTCGGAAGAACCCTTTCCCCCTCGTTCCGTATGACCAATTCCAAGCAAATCCTCTGAGTCTCACGCCTTTTTTTCCCTTTTACAGAGCACTGAACATTTGATTGACTCATTTTCCGTAGTTGTTGTTATTCCCTCCGTTCCCCCGTCACTTTTGACCCCCCTTTTTTTTCCCCTGATTTTTCGATTATTTTTATCAGCATCCTCGTCGCCTTTTACCTTGATCACGTTGCCTGGCCTTTCCCAGGCCCGACGAAGCACTTATTTGAAATTTTTGCTTTTTCCTTTTGTGATTGTGTAACTCCGCCCTTTCCTCCTTCAAACGTTTTTTTCTTCCCCACCTGCTTCCCTTTCCGACCGATACCTCTGACGGTGCGCGTCCGAAGCTCCCACCTGCCCTAGTAGCTCTTCTGCATTAAATTCCAAAAAAGTAATTGGTTTGTTTGCTGATAGGTTCCCCTAACCAGTTTCCCCATGCGCCTTAGGTCTAAGTGGTTCATTGAAGTTTATGAACCCCTTCCCCCGGGGGGTTTTCCACTTGGCCCCCGTGATTTGGACGTCTGCACCCTCACGCTCCTCTGTCCTCCTCCCCTCGTTTTTTTTTTTCTGACTCTCACAGTGCAGTTTTTTTTTGCCTTACGAGGTGTAGCTAAACGTTAAGTTAGTTGGTCGCTTCCTCATTTGTTGTGCAGGTCTTCCTTCTACTCTTTTGACTCATTCCTACTTCTCGGGTTGATGATCTCTACATCCTCCTGTCTCCCCCTTTCGCACGAGACCCCTTTCCCCCTTCTTTCTTCCGTCCACCTCCGGGCGCGGTACCCTTCACGGTTTTTCCACACCCCCCTCCCTCTCACCCCTTGAAACCCACACTTTTCACGTTGGGCCTGCCGTCCAACATCTGGTCCCGTTTCGTCCTTCTTCCCCCCCCATTCCATGCCTCAACAGCCACTCCCCCTCCTGGCCTTGCCTGGTGAGTTCCTCTCTATGCATCCCCCCCTCCCTGTTTTACTTTCCGTTACGAAGTATACTATTTTTGCGTAGTTCCTCAACGCTCGGTTTGCTGTGAGGCTAAACCGGATTCTTTGTCTGTTTTTCCTTTAGTTCAGAGGTCTTTGGATTTTCACAATAAACCCTCCCACACAGGCACTTTCTACCTGCTTCTTTCCTGAAAACCCTTTCCCCCCCCCTCCCAATTGGCTCAATTTTCTTTGAGCTCTCTTCTTGTGAGGTAAAAAGAATCCCCACTCGGCGTGCTTTCATCTGTAATTAGGTCCCTGATCAACCACCTTCCTTTTCTCCTTTTCCATCAAAAGTGATTTATCTCAACCTCCCCTGAAATATCCTTCTTTACATTATGGTTAGTGCCTTTTGCCTAAACCGAGACTTTTTCTCCCCCGGCAAAGAGCGGCGGCGCACCACTCTTGCTTCCAAGATGATGCTGTAAGGAAATGCGCTCCCCTCCAGGACTTTTAATGTTTTCCCCTTCCTCCCTCTGAAAGTTATGCTACTCCTTCACCTCCTTCCCAAACCCTTGGCATCTCTCCTTTGGTTCCACTACCGAGGAACGCCGAGCGTTTTCCTGCTCTCTCAGTCTCCTCGTACGTTTTGCTATAATGGCTTTCCTGTTCTTATCCTAGCCATACGGACGAGGTTTCCTCCCGGAGACCTTTTCCTTTTGGCCTTCCTAGCAACCTCTTTCCCTTTCCCCCGCTATAAAGTTTGGAAATCTTTTTCAACCAATCGCTCCTTTGATGAGTGATGAGGATTCCCTCCTGAAGTAAGCGCCCTACAAAGCCATTATTACGAGTTTCACCCCTCAAGCTGAATACTCTTCTTCTTGCCTTCAGTATTCGGCGATTTACCTGTTACTCCAACCGACCTCAAGTCACCTGCTGCGCCCCACCTTTTTCCCCTATCTACCCTTTTTTGGAAGGATTTTTTTTTAGTTCCCCCACCCTTCGGCAATTTCTGTCGCGGTTTTCGAATTGACCAACGTCGACACCACCTGTGCTGTGCCGCGCTGTTTCTTGTTCCCTCAGTTGGGTTCACACTTCCACAAGCCTCTGCACCAAGGTCCAAACGATTTTTCCCCCCCACTTTGTACGAATCCTTTCCCCCCGGAACATTACACCTCCCCCCCTTAACGGCGGGTTTAACTGTCAGTGCAATGACCCCCTCAACCATTCGAACTCTCTCGCCATTCTTCTCTCCGACCCTATTTACAGTTTTCGCCAACTGAGAGTGCTTTTTTCCCCCCCTTTGATAGGGAGACCCTCCCTCCTTTTTCCTGGCGGTCTTACACTCAAACTCTTCTGTGCTCCTCTTCACCCTCCTCTCTTACGACGACTCGATTTTTCGCCACCACCTGCCAAAGCTCGCGCCGGTCCTTGCTCTCCATCTTCGACAGTCACCCACACCCCCCCCCCCTGCTTCTTTGACCAGCATATCGTCTCGTTTTCTCATATCACGGGTGCGTCAAAGTTCGGGCCAGGCCGTCCTCCTGTCAACACATACCCTCTCAGAAACCTCGGCTCCCCCCCTTCATGTGCCGGGCTTCCTTGTCATTCGCCGATTCTCCGCCCTTTGGATCTGACCAATTGCTTAATTTCCCCGGTTTCGCCCCTGAAGGAAGCGGCGTTCGGCATTTCCTCCAGGCATCGTTGGTGACCTTGTCACAACCTACCTGGACGCCCACCTTTTTTCTTCCTCCTCCGACAACGACGTACGCTGCTGATCATCGAAGTTCGCTCTAGTTATTTTCCCTTTTCTTTTTTTACTCCTCCCACGTGGTGGTTTGTTTTAGTTTTTTTCCTTTCTGTGCAATTTAAATTCGAGACCATTTCTGTTCTTCCCTCAGAGATGACGTCCGTTGTCTTTATCTTCCATGGTCCCCGGGGTTTTTCTTTTTTTCCGTCTTTTCTTCCGTTTTAACGAGGTCCCTGGGAGTTTTCCATCCTTTCATTTCGTTCCTTAATGTCTTCACCATGCTTGGAAACTTCAGCCGTTTTTTGCGAGCCAGCGCGCTTGCCGCGCCCCTTAACTTCTTTTCCATCGGTACATGAATCGGTGTTACCGGGGATCTCTCAGTGACTTATGTTGAATATTTTTCTTCCCTGTTTTACTCAACCGTTTCCCGGCCCCCTTCCTATTCACCCTCTTACAGCTATTTCTGGTAAACCGCGCTGTCTGTCTTTGAACGGTCTTATCTCCATATTAAAGTACCCCCCCGGCGCAGACTTACTTTGAAGTTTTTTTCTCCCTTATTGTCGTCGTAACCAGATATTTTGGTGCCCCTCTCAGCAGATGTCGTGCCAGTCGCAGTTTCTCCCCAATTCCCGTTCATTCCGATCTCGGTTTCTCCACCAATCCGCGCTAAGGTGTTAGGGTAGGATCGCTCTCCCGTTTCTATTCTTTTGTAGTTACTTTTTTTCCCAATCACTGTACCAGTTTACCTGCGACTTACTTGGTGAGTTTTTACATGTTATCTCATCCAAAGTGTGACATCGCCGAAAACCTTCCCATTTTTGGTTTCTTGACCCCTTTTCTTTTCAGGCCAATCGCTCTTTTCAAATCAGGGCGTCAGACAGCTTGTTTGTTTCTGTAGGTATTTTTTTCGTTGTTTTTTATTTCATCCCTCCCACCCTTTCCGAAGGTGGGTTTGGTATGCTTGACGCCAAATCAGAGGACTACCCACTTCCTTTTCCAGGATCTTTTGACTTTTTTATTTTTTTTCGTTTGTCGTAGTCCCATTCGTCGGGTATGAACTTTTTAAATCCTTTTTCTCTTCCTATTTTATTATAGTCTTAAGAGTGGATGCTCTTTTTTCCCCTCGCCTCCCCGGAGAGATAGTTGAGTGTGAGGGCGGATGGAGGAGATCCTGCCCATCAGCTGAAAGAAAAGGACCTCCTTTCTTCAATCTTTCCCTTTTTCTCTCTTTCGCTCCCTTTTCCCGCCATCGCTTTGCTTAGTGAGCCATCAGGCCCCTTTATCGGCCTACTCTTACGGATTTCTCGACGATACAGTCGTCCCCCGAGGCCTTCCCCCTTCATAGCGTGTTTTCGATTTTCTTTTTCTCCCACTTTTCGTTCTTTGGAGGTGTCCAGGCCCGTCCACTTTGTTTTCCGGTTCAAGTTGATGGCGTAAGCATAAGCTTTTTATGGCGCATTTGATCCCCGCCAGCCCACCTGTTTTTTCCCTCACTTCAGATCATCCCTTCCCCTAGCTTGTTGCCGCATTCGTTTTTTTAGGAATCCTGCATTCATGCCCCCATTTTTTGCTTGACCACCGTTTTGCCCGAACCATTAAAGTCTCTTTTTTTTTTGTTTGCAGCGAAAGCCCTTTCTACTCTTCGCTTAGATTGTTTTGATTCCGGGCACACGAGCGCTTCGCAACGCTGATGTCCCCCTAGTGGGGAGATAGTGGATCCAGTCCTCCCTTTTATTATTGCCAATTTCTCCCGTTTGCGGTCTTAACGGGTTTTCCCCCTTTGACATTAAGACGACTAATTTTCTCCCAATTTCCCTGCGGTTGATTTGCCCTCACGCACCATTCTGACCTCATTCAAATTCCTACACGCCCTCTTTCGATCACCCCATTCAAGCCGCCGTTTTTTTCTACGCGCCCCAATAGTAGTTGAGGTAACTGTCCAAATTTTTTTTCCAACAAGTAAATTTGGTGTGTGCTGCTCTCTTCTCCCCACCAGCCGGAGCTGAGTTTCCAATTTTTTTTCAGTGCCTTGGAAGCGGCCCCGTCCCTATTTTGACTGGGCCCCCCTCCTTTTTCAGTTCTTTTAGTGGAAGAGAAATTTGGTTTGCTAACCTTTGAATTCCCCGCCGACCATTAGGTTTGTCGCTAAAGTTAATTGGAGTTGTTGCTCTTTTCCCTTTGTCGCGATGAAATGTAATATACCCTCTCTTTTCCGCCGGTGTTGTTTCTCGATATACATGCCCCCTTACGCCTTTCGCCCCTCCACCAACATTCCATTAACGTTTCCCCCTCCAAAACTCAGGGCGTAGGACCATTCCTCCCTTTCCTCCACCACCCTTTCTTCCTCCAGGCCACACGGTCTCTCCCTTTTTTGTCGACAGTCTCCAAATAGGCTTTCCCCGTCTTCAATCTTCCCTTCACCCTGCACCCCTTTATATCTCGTTTACTGGTGAGTTATGACCTCCAACCCCCCCCTCTTGGTGAATTCAGTTCCACTGCCGACATCCTTTGGTGGTCTGAGTAAGTTTTCCCGGCCTCTTTCTATCGTTCTTCCGTAGCTTGTGCTTCTTCTTCCTTATTCAGAAGGTCGGATTTCAAATAAACCCAGACCAAGGACCCCATCTACATGTGTTCTCCTTTTTTATGAAAACCAGTGGTCCCCCCCCCCTTCTCCCATCTGCTTTTAGTTCTTTGTTCTGAACCCTTATCTTCTACACAACTCGGAATCAAGTTGCTCAGAGTGAACTTTCGGTACATTTCCCCCCCCCCCTTCATACGACGATCTTTCGACACACGTTTTTCTCCCCTGTCCACGCGGCAGATTTGGTCTTTTCTGGTTTGTTTGTTTGCATAAGTCGATTTTTTAATTCCCTTTGCTTTTCTTCCTTTTTTCCACGGCTCTTCCCGTTGGCAAAATAGAGCGCAAAGATGATGCGGGAATTTTCAGGATTTCTGACGAAGAAACTCCCTTGTTCCACTCTGAATGAGACGAAGCCATCCCTCCAGGTATGCTGACGTATACCTCAGGCAAAAAAAAAGTGGCCCCTCTGCAGGGGTCAGAAAATCAACATAGTCCCCCTCCCCGTGAGGTTTTTCCTTCCCCTCCCGTCCCATACTCGCTCGTCCCGGCTTTGTTCCATCTGGACGAATGGTGCGCAGCTCCCTACGGACGAGGATTTCCCGAGACCCCTCGTTTTTTTTAGCTGACCAATTCTAAGGGAGCTAGATCCCGGTCTTTCCCTCTTCCCCAGAGTAGGAGGACTTGTTGTCTGAGTTTGGACGCTGCTTTACCTAAGCCCCCTCCCACTCACCCCCCCCACCTGCGAAGGTCCGATTCTTTTTTCCTCAACCCATAAGCTGAGTACATTATTATGCGCGTTAACTGCATTTAGAAGATTTTACCCGGATTTCGACAACCACTCAATCAACCCAGAAACTAGTAGCCCCCCCTTGCGTGGTTTAGCGTGGGCGGGGTTGTAAGTCTTATCGTACTGATTAAAAAACAGGCGTTACCATTCTTCTGGTTTCATGCGGTGACCCCACGAGAAAAACTACCTTTTTTCCACAAAATATGCTGAAGCTGCATCTTGATTTACCGAGCCGTCTCTGTGAAGTCACACCACAAACTATGACCCCCATTTTCACACTTTCCGGTTAGGTCATCCTTTCCACAACTGGTACTTCTTCACCTTTTTAATTTACCCATTCAAAAACGCCCCCCATTACTGACTGGGTCACTGGTTCATCTTCGCTTTTCTCACCCCCAAATAAAAATCCTAGCCCCTTTCCTCTTCCTATTCTCTCGCCCGACCACGCTTTTGACGAAAGAGTCGCGTCTTTTTACAGACAGATGCCTTTTGAATATCACGTTTCAGTTAAGGGCGGCCCCCCCCTTTTGCCGCCCCCACGGTCTTCTCGGTCGCTTCCCTCAGCCTATTTACGACGACCCACTGCTGCGCACCCCCCAAATTTCGCGCAGACTTTATCTTTCCCCCTTCCTCCTCCAAGGTCCACAACAAAAAGCGTCAGAAATTATCAGTTTTTCTTTTCCTCCCTGCCATTGCCCGGCGTGCAGTTAACCGGTTCGTGTTTTTCCCCTTCCTCCTATTCTGACCAACATACCTAATCTCCATTCCCCTTTCCTCGGTATACACGCATTCATGTGCCTGATTTATTTTCTGCTCTTCCCAGGCGCGGCGCGGAAAACACCCCCCTGCGTGAAGTTTTTTCCAATTTTTCCGCCCTTGAAGGCAGAGGATTTTTTTTAGTAAGGCCATCTCCAGGTTCTGTTTTTTGTCCCCTTACGTTTTCCACCCAACTAAAGGAACTCACCCTGTCATCCCCTGCCACTTACGAAAATGTCCCTTTCCCATTCTGAGGCTACCCGTCGTGCTTCCCTCTTTTATGGCCCCTCCCTTTTAAT
>Ga0179591_1267638_pt1 | contig 17421 bp, 10 predicted proteins | sample CZOMad2_1_08_16f_FD_182891 | JGI IMG/M metagenome (GOLD analysis project Ga0179591, IMG submission 182891) | Vadose zone soil fungal communities from Angelo Coast Range Reserve, California, USA - CZOMad2_1_08_16fungal (PacBio error correction) | ecosystem: Environmental > Terrestrial > Soil >... | reverse complement strand
ATCTTTCGTTCGCAACCACAATCCGTGATGTGCCTCCCTTTTCCCCCCCCTTTACAAAGATCCTGAACTGGGACAACCCCGGCTTTACCAGGATGGTTTTTTAACCAGAGACACTCCTTATTCTTTGCGCATTCTTTTCCTCCGCCCATACTTTATCCCCTTCCTCCCGTCTACGGTTTTTTTTCATATAGAGCCCTTTTCTCCTCCGCCACCTGGTTCGGCACCCTCTCTTTTCTTTAACCGGAATCTAGCAGTTCGGCATTTTTGGCTTTTCCTGTACACCCTTTTTTCTGTTATGCTCACTCCCTCCCTCTCAGACAAATGGTGGCAAAAACACTAGAAAAGGTACTCCAAGGTTTGGACAGTTCGTTGAAGTCTCTCGACAAGAGGTTTAAAATGCACCTTTATTTTTCCCTTGTTGGTGTTCTTGATTGACATCTGCTGGGGGATTCTAAATAGGCCCACATCTTCCCTTCCATTTTCACCAAAATAGTTGGCTTTTTTTTGGCTTCCGCTCGGTGGAACCTGAGTCACGTGCCCCGTGCTGTAGTTTCTCGAACAAAAAACAACATTTTGACCCGTAAGGCCTGCCCGGGTTTCCGACGTTTTCGAGATTTTTCCCAGCCCCCCCTCTTTTTCCCGACTTGAGCCCTATACGTTGAGAGAAGTATTTGTCCAAATGTCTTCTAGTCTTTCTCCCCCCCCACCCCTCGTTAGTAAATAAGCCCCGATTTTGAGCAGTTCCCCTCCCCCTCTATGGACTTCTTCGTTTCTTCTTCAAGGAACAATGTAAGCAGACCTTGTCCATTTTACTCCTTGATTTTTTTCGTTTTGATGATAGTATGGATCTTCTTACGGTCCCTTTTAGCTTTTTATGTGATAGACTTCAACTTTCCAGCATCCCCCTTTTACGGGTCCATCCAAATGCATTGAGCTTGAGTGTAAGTTCATCCACCTCACCCAATTTACCAGCGGGGTTCAAAAAGGGGTCAGACCCCGAGTACATTAGAGCCTGTCACCCCTTTGGGTTACCCGGTTTTTCTTTATTGTCCCACTTTCCAGTTTATTTTCCCTTGGTTTTGAAGTTGTGGCGCCCCCCGACCGTTTACATCTTAAAGGCGTTGACGTTTGCTGAGCTTTTTTTTTCACTTTCGGCTGACCTCTGCCTTTTTTTTCGACTTCTTCACTTTAGTTGGTATGTCGATTTTCACTTCTTGGGCCGGGTTATTCTTCCAAGCAACCTTTCCCCTCCTTATTTTCCTCCCCCTTTGCTCCCTGACTTAATTAATCACAAAGTCCTTTATTAAGATTTTTCCTCGAGTTTTTTGTCTTCCCTGCTCTGTTTTCTCAGTGAACCAGTTTGTTTACCCCTGGCGATTGTAGTGAAGTTTTCCGTCCTGTCGGTCAATCCCCGTTCGTTATTTGGCCCTCTATCAGATGTTTGTAACAAGTTTTTTTTTGCTCTTTCCGGCGTTGGTTTATCCCGGTTTCCGGTTGAGGGTCCTCGTTTCGTCGGATCGTCTCTATGTATCTTTAGCGTGCATTTCTCGAACTTCCGATTTTTCTTCGCGGGGTTTTTGCCGGTTAGTCGTGTTAGTGGGTAGGTACGCGGACTCTTCCCGAACTTTTGCTTCCCCCCCCGGACCATCGTCCCCTCCGGCACGAATCCCCTACGCCTTTTTCCCTTTCTAACTTTCCAAAGCATGGGGAATCTCCCAATGTCTTGCGGTGTTTTTCAATCCGCTTGATTTTTTTGGACCTCATCAATAAAAAATTTACCTTCACGGTGGCTCCTTCCTTCATGCGGGATTTTATCCCTTATGGCTAGACCTTTTTTCCCCCAATTCATCTTCCCCAGACCAGGTCGCAGCGCGACCCCTGGACCCACCCTGGCTTCATATATGAAAAAACCTTCCGCCCCAGAACCTTTTGTGCATACATTCTACTTGAAAGTCCCATTATCCTGCATATTTCAACTGCTCTATCAATTCTCCACGTTATTGTTCTTACAGAGGTTTTCTCCCCCTTAGGGAGTCTCCCAGCTTTTTCCCCTTTTCTATGGAGTTTGTCCCCCTTACCATCCCTTATTTTTTTTCCGCGCAGCCGACATCCTCCCTTTCCACCCCCTTTACCTGATATTTCACTTTTCGACTTTCTCTTTTTCCGGTTTCAAGAGCTGATACTGTTCTTGTCTCCCGCCCCACTGTTTTTTTTTTCTTTTTTTTACGGGGGGAGTCTCCCTCAACTCCATCCCCAACTAATCTTTGGTCCCAGCTTATAAACTTAGGATCTTAGAGCCTTCCGACCACAACCCGTTTGAACTTTAATCTCTCCCCCTTCCCAGGACCACTATCTAATCCCACTTCAGTTATACTTCGTTTCCGTGTCTCCAGTCCACCCACCCAGAGAAACCATACCATTGAAATGACGGCCTCCCCCAGTATCCATAAACCCCAAAAAACAAAACCCAGGTTGGAGCGCTTCTTTTTGTTTTTCGTCTAGAAGGTCTCCCTGTTATATCTCCTTTTGTTGCTGACAGTGTTCTTGTATTGTTCCCAGGATTAAACCGACAGATTTTCTGATTTTTCTACGACGCCCTGTTGGTCTGGAGTGAACTTCCAGTACCAGAGAAGAAGTTCGAGCAGCAATGCTTGGCGGTTACTGCCTTTTTAGACTTCTGACCCCCTTTATTCCCCTTCCTTATAGTTCCCCACACCCCCACTCCTTTAAGTTATTTTTACCTGCGGGTTATTTGAAGGACGGGAGTCCTTGCCCCCCCTTACGGTGATCCTCCCCCAGACGGTAGATTCCCCTAACATTCGCTATATATAATTTTCCTCCGTTGGGGTTTGATATAGCTCTTTGACATTCATTTGTGACCTTGTCCTCCCCCTTCAAGATCTACTTGGAAAAAAACGTTTTTTTCCCCGATATTTTTTTGTGGTTACGCTATGAGGCCCCTTCGCGTTTTTTTTTTTTTTTTGACTGTTTTTAGACGACTCGCAAAGCTTCCCTACTCCAAGAATTTCCGATCCCCAGTTTAGCTTTGTGAGATGTCGCTCCACTTAATGGTGCATCTTTTTTTTCTGCAGTACTTTGGTCCCTCTGTCCTTCGTTGTAGCTGTTTTATGTAAATCCCAGTCTCCTCTTCTCCCGTCATAAAGAGAAGGCTAGCAGAAATCTGTTTCATGACTTGTCGTTCCGAACAAGTTCCCCCCAAGATCTGAGTGACCTGTTTTCGCGACTGATGCCTCAGTTAGTCTTTTCCGTTACCTGAAGGTCTTGGGTTTCCTGGGTGCCCTGTTTAGTCCACCCCCGATTCCACCCGAGGCAAATTTCTGAATCGTCGTCTTCGTAATAGATGACCGTAGACTGTCAGTATAGTTTTTTAAGTCTTCTCCGTAGAGGGATTTTCCTCCGGCCCCCCATTTGATCGGAGTGATGTTTCCAGAAAAAGAGATCACATAAAGTTACTTTGTATTTCGAGGAACGAGCGAATTTTTCGACCCGCTTCGGTTTTGTTGTGAAACGTTTGGAAAGCTTCCTGTTTTGTGAATCATCCCTTTCTGTGCATCGTTGACGCATATGACCCTTTTTACGCCGTTTCCGACCTGTCTTCGCATGCTCGTAACCCAGGGCTTTTATCCTTTCGCCTTGAAGACAGTACTTGCTGAACTTTGGCGTGGCGGCCCTGGCCGTTGAGACGGTATTTCTCCAGTTCGTCGTTGTCTCTGTTGTTATGATTGCCCGCCTTTTGAGTCTTCTTATAGCTGAATTTCGGACTTGTTTCTCCATAGGCCCCTTTTTCCACGCTGTAATGGAAAGGAATTATCCCCCTTCCCCCCTATTTCCTTCCCCGGGGTCCCTTTTTCCTTTTTTAGTAATTGTTTCTTTACCCCCTTTATCCCTAGTAAAGCCGAAGGAGCCCACCATGAGGTGATGGCCACTATATATCCGGACTACCCCCACTTTTCGGATGGCATCCCCCTCTCAGGTTCGCCCCGCATACTAGTCAGCCCCGAATCGACCCCCCAGTCTTCCCCCCCCTTCCCCCATCGCGAAGGTACCGTCCAGAAAAGTTTTCTTTAACCTTTTCTCTCTCCAGAACGTTGGGACGCAATCCCTGTCTTTCCCCCACGTTTCCTGAGAGCACAGAATTTAGAAGTTTTACCTGGTCCAACCTTCTCTATTTCAGAATACCCTTGGTGAGGACTACGAGTAAATCCGGATTCTCCCCCGCTTTTCCTCACCACGATTTCAGGAATCTCAACAAATACTTGGGCACTCTATATACTGCCCCTCATCGCTTCTCTTTGGAGTTTATGGCCTGAAACTTTTCTACAGGGTCCCACCCCCCAAATCCTCCCCCCTTTGGTTCCATCTGGATCACCTACCTCCGTTGTGTCGAAGCAGGATGCCACCCCCGTCCGGGGCTCTCCCGTTAGTTCTTGACCACTTAATCTTTGTCCCCCCTTAGCCACCATTTCGACACCCGTAAATAGGAACGGTCGAATGCAAATCGCCCCCCCACCCCTGCGGCCGCAGGTTTAGTGGTTCGCCTGCACACCACAGTAAACCCCTGAGACGCTTTTTTAGTTACCCCGCTTTCCCTGACCCAGTAACACCATTTCCTGGGGGGCTCCCTCTCTCACCCCCGCATCTGGAATTTTACAGCCCTATCTTCTTTCTTCCGAATTTTAGCTTCCCCTCTGAACTCTCCCGGTTACCCGTAAATAGGTATCGAGAGACTTCGCATGAAACGTTTGAGTCCTCCCGCTATTCCTCTCACACGCTTTTGAACCGAGATTGGTTTATACTCACAACTTTAAGGATGTTCTGACAGAGGGCCGCGGCCATTGTTTCCACATCGCCAGAAATACTTTCCCTTGGCTTAAGTCTATGGGATTTTACCGTTTTTTTTTTTTTTAAATATTTCCTGTCCGAGGGTCGTTGTCCAACGCCTGGTGAAAGCTCGGCAACAATCATTATCTAATTACCCCTTTGTCCTTTGCCTAGAGATTTCTTTCGCTAGTCCCCCCCTCCCCCCAGACATTTAATAGAAAAAGGGGACAGGAGGCCTTAATCCCAAGCTTGCGAAGTTAAGATCCTTCAGGGCAGATAAAGGACGTCTTACAGACTATCTTCTTCCCCCACTGTTTAGGAGATTGAACTGTTGCATTCCCTCCTTTAGCTTGTAGACATCCCAGCCCCTTCCCTCGATGATTGAGATAATAGTGGTCGCGACCCTTAATCCCCTTGAATGGGCTTCGAATCTCCCGCGAGGCTTTTTCGTAGTTTCGTCTTATGTGAGGGGCTTTTTCTCCTGGCTTTAGCCTCCGCATTATTTTTGAATTGTTCCCCATGACGCCGATGCGGGGAACTCCTCTCCCCAAGCAAGAGAAGTGGTCCCTGCTCCCTGACCAGCGTGTTAATGATTCCAGTGAAGTCTGGGTGTTTCAGGAGCATTATCTTTCACCGAGCGCTCATGTTATTAGACCCCCATCTTGGTGCCTCGCTTTTTTGCCTATTAGGTAGCGTTCTTGCCGCTCGTGCGATTGTTTTCTGCCCCCGGTCCGTTGGACTCATTGGCGCCTTGACTGGCCGGTCCTTTTTTTCCGCCCGCTGAGGTCTAAACCATCAAGGTTTTCCTTGTAGATAGCCCCAGCTACAACCCCCGTGCCTATCGGATTTTTGTCATGTTCATCCCGAGAAACCCCACTCGAGTTGGAAGTTAGTATCCCTATGAGGTGTGAGTTTGCCCCCCACCCTAGCTTTTCCTTCGGCTCGTATTTGAAGAGAATTTCCCTCCTGTCCAGTCATCCTACACCGAGGCTAGTTTTGCACGAGACTCCTTCCATTGGACCCTCTCTGGATGCTCTTCTGATTTTAGTTCCCCTGTGGTGTCCTTAAGACAAGAGTTTTATTGAGCTTTATATCCATGTTGCTCAAGCGCCGTTTGTTCGTGGTCCTTATAGAAGCTCCGCGGTTGGCATGTGTTTTTACTATGTTGTGGACCTTGATACAGAGCGCCCCTAGCATCCTTCCGGGGATAAATAATTAAACGTCTCCACGCCATCAAGAGACTATCCCAGATAGTTCCGGTTCCCCGAAGTGTGGCATAGCTGGAGAACAAGATGCTCCAGTCCTCTTGTATCCAGCTCCGTTCGTGTGGACGAGGCTTCCACGGTCCTTTGACCCGGGGTAATGTCCCATGGTGTTTGTCTTGAGCTATCAAAGAGCCCCCCGGTGTCCCTTCTCCCCCTCTTTCCACTCCAAAGAGCCCATCCCGACCAAACAAGTTTTCCTCCTTTTCTCACCTTCCTCTCCGAAGATGTGCGCCATACCTTTCTCAACCGTTGAAATGCCCCGCCAGTAAAACAGCCACTTCCCTTCAATGATTACACAAACTTCTGACCCGAGGATGTGCTTCCCCAAGTCAGTCTCTCTAATTTGATAACTGACTTCCCTTTAATTCAAACTTGCAGATACCAAAGGTCCCAGCTGGTTTGTTCACCTCGATGTACCTAACCATCCTCTTTTTCCAACTTCACAAGAAATCAAAAGTTTTCGCTCTATGTTATTCCGACCCGTCGATCTGGAGTACGTTTCTCCAGGCCCCAGTCCCTCCCAAGAACATAAAGGTGTTTGACGCAGTAATACCTCGCTTGTATCTCTCAGATTTAGTCCACCCCACCTATTATACTACGGACGTTAGATTTCGTACTCGACGAAGAAAAGAAGATTTGGAAACGGGGGGTTTTTCGAGCCACGGCACCAAAGATTTAAAACCATTCGTCCCCCCGTTTTCTCAAGTGTCTGATGACAACCACTGTAGAATATGGCGATTTTTCCTTGGACCTCCCGCACCAAGAAGAAGTTTTTTAGCTTCGCAGGACGATTGGATGACCTTGGCTTTCGTTTACCTTGTTCGGTCTTTCCAGCCGAGAAAAGTCCCCTCAGTCCCCTTCCCCTCCGAAGACCCATTTCATTTTTCTGGATTTATTCATTCGCCGACCCCTCCGCATCCCCCCTTCCCCGGCCCTCTCCCCAAGGCTTGAGTCTAGTTGCCTTAGTCGCCAACAGGACCAAGAACCGTGACCCCTTCCCAGGTCCTCCTCCTCGTCCCACAGAAAAACGAATGTTCCCCCCTGCCGGTTGCAATAATTACCAATTGAGACCCTTCCCCCATTCCCTCCCCTTGCCCCACCGAGATTAATTCAACATTTGTTTTTTTTCTTAGCCTCAATCCCCCTTTTAAGGCAAGTCCAAGTATTTCTTCAATTACCTCCTTCGTGGGCAGTATTAAACCTTGCGGGTAGGAATGGAGATTCTAACTTTTAGCTGTTTGGTAGAGTTGAAGCATTGGTATCGGTGTTTTAAGTTGAGTCATCTTCGCCAGAAGATACGACCTCCCCCTTTCCGCCCTCTCCTCCTTTTGCGAGGCTTCTGGAGCTCATTTTATCTTAGTCTCAGATTTGTTGCTTTTACCTCATTCCTTTCGGTTTTTTTCCCCTTTTGGTGAGTGCCCCATAAGAAAGTAGACCCCCCGTGCCAGTCTTTTTCAGGGTTTTACAAATCTTTGGCTCTCATCAAACCTTAGATACGGACTTTAGTCGGCTTTATGATGACAATCTATTCTTTACTGTGTTTAGACGAAGGTGAAGCAGTGAGCCTCTGCGAGGATCGTTTGATTCCGTTTTGATTAGCCCCCCTCACACAAGACAGACAGCTTGAGCGTGGTATCTAGTATTTGACGAACCAGGCTACCGTATCTCCCTTCTGTTCTCCCTGCTCGGGAACCGCTCGCTTTTTCTTTCAGCTTACCAGGGATCGTGCTTCTCTCCGCTCCCGGCGATATAAAGATTCTCGCTTTCCGTAGACAGGTGGCGTCAACTTTGTTTTTTTTCCCCCCAGCGTTTAAATTAACTGCCCGGCGAGTAGGTCACCAGCCCTGCCGTTTTTTTTTATGGCACTCTGATCTTTCACAAACCCCGGGCCTAAGACTTTCTCTTCTTTCAAGAGCTAGACTCTTTACCTCCCCCTTGCTATGTGCACTTTTTAGCTGTGCTCCTTTCCCTTCTTGCTTGGCTTAATTAATGAACTTCTCACCCCCACCACGAACGTTGTTAGGGGTGAAGGACTTTTTTTTGATCGATGAATCTCCGTTCGTGAGGATGGACAGACCTTACCGTACTTTTTTTTTAACCACTCCCAGAAAATACCTTGAAAAGGGGTACTTTTTGCCAGTTTTCGCGCCATGCCCGCGTCCCCACGGTCACCTCAAGAATCCTTTTTGTCGATCCGACAGGGATGTCCCCTTTATAATCCTGATCTTCCCTGCTGCTGACTCCCAAAACCCCCCCCACCCCCCCCCAACCCACCCCCACCCAACCACCCCCACCAACTTGTCTAATAAGTCCCAGTGAACCCCCTCTCCTGCCCCAAAAGTAAAGACTCTGGAACCTCCATGGCCATGCCGACCAACCGCTCCTCCTGACTCAAGAGTCATGCTTCCCACTTTCAGCTGAAGGAGGGCTAATCGGCAAACGGGTTCAACAGGTGATACGCCACGAGTTGACCCTTCTCCCTGAAATTGGACCCCCCTCTTTATTCTCCTCAAGATCACTCCCCTCCTGGTTTAATGATACGCTTCTTACATCCTTCCCCCTACGTCTCCTTTTTGAAGCCAAAAAGCTTGTTTCGGACGGTCTAAATTCCGCAGGGGGCATATAATGCCCTCCACCCCCGGTCACTTCTCCCCCCGTTGATCGAGAAAGCGATTTCCACGTTTCGAACCACCCCCCTCTCCTCTCTTTCACCGTCTTGGTTTGTTCTGTCCCTCCCACTGAAGCCTCCTTTTCTCCGCGGCTCCCCTTACGGAAGTCCCTAACTTCGAGTTTGTCCCTTTTTGGTGGAGCTCCCACGTGCAACCAGCTTCACTCGGCATTTCCAGTCTCCCCCCGCGCGTCCAAACCATGTTTTGCACTTGGCTAGTCTTCCCCATAGAACTACAGCCTTAGAATGAACTCCTTTTTCAGCTTTAATGACCCAGGTGGGAAAAACCGGCCCCTTGGATTTTCCTATTCGTCAACCAAGATTTCTTTCTCCCGCCTCAGACTTCATTAACGTTGAAGCGCCTACAGATAACTTAGCACTTCCCGACCGTGAGCTTTTCCATCGCCCTCCGCCGTGGAGTTCAATCTGACTGATCAAAGCGGGAGTCTTCTCGCATTCCTTTTTTTTCCATAACCAACCCTGCCGTGGCCCTCTTTTCCCCCCCCTTAGCCGTCCCTTTTTTTTTTCACACTCGACACCGACGCCTGTTTCTTGGGTGCATTATGAAGGCTTCTCCATGGGTTTCGCACTCCTAAGTAAGGAACCGATTTTTGGTGGATTCACACTCTTTTCCCGGTACCTCCCCAAGGCACCCCCCCCACCATACCTGATTAATCTCGTTGTTGTTGTCTCATTATATTGGTGGTGCAACTTTTTCGTTCAAGTCCCAGAGTTTAACAAACCCTTTTACTTAACCCTGTAATGTAGCCTCGGCTCTCTCAGATCTTCAATAGATTTCTTCGTAGAGAGACATTGGTCTCCCCAAAGTTCATCTCTTTTACGTTTGAGCAAAAAAACCATCCCTAAACGGGGCCGTCAAGAGAGACCAAAAGGACCTCGTGCGGAGGTACTTCTCAAGACGGAGTCTCAGGCCACGACCACCGAGATGCTCTCCTCCCATCTCCGCGTCCCTTTACGATCTCGGTACGACTGACCGAAGAGAAGTGTCTCCCTTCTCTGCTGGGGTCTAGTGAATCTTCGATGGATGGTTTATTTCATGGACCGCTAGGTCTTATGATGGGTTTTACGATTTAACTCTGTAATAGCCTTTTTGTCCCAAATTTAGGTCGGAAAAGCTATAACTTCAATTTTCCCCGCATGATTGTCTCGTGAGTTGTCCCCCTAGAGAAAAATCTTTAGTAATTTGTGATTCTTTTTAGACATGTTGTATAGCCGCCGTGACGCACCCATTTCGGCGATTTAACACTCGTAGGTGAAAGCCCTCCTTTAGCCTCCGTCTGATGTACTTTTTGACGCTGGTTCCGCACCCGCAGGGGTCAGTGCATTTTCGTTACTGTTTCCCAGCACAGCTCAGGAAACCCCTCCACCTTAGGTCACGTTCGATCCTCCATCCCCACCAAAGCCAGTAGCAGTGTACAGCGATTGCAAACGACTATGTCCCTGCCTCCACAGTCTCGTTTCTCTTCCCAAGAATTTAGACGCTAAGTCCCCCCCAGCTCGTCTTTCGTGCTTTGTACATGCCTTTCTCTTGCCGTTTTTGGAGATCGTTATCCCTCCCCTTCGGGAAGATTTAGAAAGTTTGAGTCGACTCCCCTCCTGCCTGCTTTTCTCCTTTATAGATTGAGAGACGGGCAAGGTTATGATTAGGGTGGTCTAGAAGATGTGGGGAATGTCGTTCGCCGTGTCGACGAGATTCCCACCTTTGCTGACAACGAGTCGCCCGGCGCCCACCGAGACCCAAAGTAGACAAGTCTACGAAAGCGATTTCTAGAGCTTCCGCGGACACCCCAAGACAGGGGGATATTATTCGTCCTAGGCAGCTCGTTAGAGGGCAGAGTCAAGAGCTCTAGGTTCGCTGTCTATTGCTAAAAAGGCACCTGGCACCGGTGAGCAATTTTCCCTGTTGCCCATTCACAGAGGTCCACCCTCTAACCTCCCCCTTCGCAGGCCCGTAGAATGAAACAAGGTTCACCTTTCTCCCCCCACGAAGGAGCCCGCTTTTGTTCGTACCAGTTTAATAATGATCCTCCAACACTACCTCAAGAAAAGCCCCCCCATTCTTTCAATTGATGACGTTGTATTTGATCACCGGTCTAATACCAGTTTTCGACCCCCTTAGCTGCACCCCCCACCAAGTAAAATGGGGAACCAGCTTGAAGCCCCCCCCAGGAACCTACGGGATGGGTATTCTCTCAACCCCCTTAAGTCACCGTCCACCCCCCCTTTTCCACTTCTCGTGTATTCCACAAATTTGTAGCACAATTTCGTTAATTTCAAGAAAGTCCTCGACTGTCTTAGTACTAAACTCCCCTCAAAAGCCTTTGTGTCATCGCCAAAGCCCCTTCTTCTTGTCAACGGTCGCGCCCCCTTAACAACAAGATAAGTCCTTTTGCTCCTTCCCCAGTGCCCCCCCATACTCCTCTATTTGCAATTCGGGAGTGGGGAATCCACCGGACCCCCCCGCACGAACCAAATAAGCAGGGCCAAATCTCTAACGGATAAATTAAGGATTGGACAAACACAAGTTCCCCATACTCCAGGAACGGTTCCTACTTAAAGCAGCAACCCGTGTATAAGTTCCCGAAATAGTTAGATTCATTCTTTGATCCTAGTCTGTTCGAAACTGTAGGTTTCTTTTACACCGAAAAATAATTCTAACCCCATGAATCGGCAAAAAGTTCCAGACCTATCACTTTTCTTTTCCCGGATCACTTTAAGTGGAAAAAAGTAAGTCCTGTTCACCATATCCCCCTGAGAATTATAGACGAAAAGACACCTCAGGGCGTAAACATTCCCGCAACCCCTGAACGTCCCATTATACGTGTTCACAATGATTTTGGAAGGAACCGCACGTAAGTGACCTTTATACCTTTTCAATCAAGAAAGGTGCCATTCCCCTTCTATACGATCATCTCCGTGTTGTGTTGAGGCCTCAGAGAGAAGTCGTGACTGTACGTACGCCCGTCCCCTTGGCCGTAGAAGTAAGTCCCTGGCCCCCTTTAGGCTTTTTGGTGAACCCCCCCTGCGAAGTTGCCCTGGGATTTTTCATGTGTGCCTGCCTCCCTGCGACGCAGTTAGTCCCATGGCTGCGCGAATTCCTCCCCTTAGGGGGGCTTTGAAGTTATCCTGTTTCCTCATTTTATGGGATTAGTACTGTCCAATCTTCCCCATTCCGGGTTATCCGTTCGGTTAGTTTTTTTAATAAAACAACGTACCCCACTGCCCCCCCCAGCGTTTATGATAGAAAGCCCTCTATATACTAGTGTGAGTTTAGCATTGCGTTCCCCCCCGTATCAAGACTGCGTTGCAATTCTTCTGAATCTTATTCCCAGAATTAGTTCGAAGGTCACCTTCTATTTTGGTTGCTCGGAGCCCCAACTAATACCGACGTCCATCTCTGAGAGTGGTTCCCTTATCTATTTCCTCCCGAATAACGGACCCCGCAATAGTGTTTGTTGACGAGCGAAGACCAGAGCCTGATACAGCTTCTTACCCGTTGTCTTCGATTTTGCTCTTGAAGAAGATGCCCTTCACCAAAGGAGTTGTTTCCCTTCGCCCACCCAGAGGGGTGTTTTCCCCGGGTCAGATTTACCCTTTAAATGGGTCTCCCCGGGTTTTTCTCCAGGTGGGAAAGAGAGGGGTCGTCTCGCCTTACCACTTTTCATTGGTTGTCCCCCTGGCAAGCGGATGGACCCCTTTACCGTTTCCTGACCGTCTTAGCCGTTCCCATTTCTCTTTCTTAGTCCCTAGGGGGAATCCAGCTAGGTTAGGTTTGACAAGGGCCTCTTTTTCCGTGGAAGGGTCCCGGGTGGGCTTCTTTTTAAGCCGGGATTCCCACAAAGTTGGTCTCCGAGAGTCTACGACTTTTTCTTTCCTTGGGTTTTTGTTCAGGACGGTGTCCCTCGCAGGACAGATCTCACCACTCCTTCGAATGGACCCCAAGAGGCTTCTAAATTTTCTTTATCTTGCCCCCCCTTCTCTCCCACAAGAAAGGAGGATCCTATCTATCCCACCGTTTTTTAGTCCCAGCTTTCCCTTCCCCCTCTATAGATCTTTCTTTTTCTATGTGCCCCTTCCGCCCGGGACTATCTACGACGTACCCAACTGCCCCGACTAGGACACTCAGGCGTTTCACAATCGTCGTTGACGGGCTATCGGTCTAGGTTTTTTAGACTCTTCGCAGAAAAGGCTTTCTCGCTCCCTTTCCCCCCCGAAAAAGGCGAAGGAGCCCCCCATCCTCTGCCTTGTTCCCTGTCTTTCACCACCCTTTTGATCTCGAAAGCGAGCTTTTTCTTTATCGTCCCCCCCGACTGATTCCCCCAAGCTAAGACCTCAAAACTTTGGTGGGAGCGAAAATCCTCCCTACTGGGTTCCTCTCTCTCCTGTCCCCTCCGCTCTCGGGGTTCTTGCTTCACAAACTTTTTTTTGAAATTGCCCCTCAGGGCTTTCTCAAGGTGGGCGTGGGACGCATCCTACCTGCTTTGTTTCAAGCCAAACCCCCCCCCCCACCATTTGCGATTCGCTCCCAAGGATTGTGCCCGCCGACTGCCCTTTTTGCCCGCTTTCCCCCAAGTCGACAAAAGCATTTCCATTTCATGACCATTTCGTTCCTCACGCTTTAAACCCCCAGGCGAACACCCCCGGCGCGTTTGGGACTGACCCCCCCACATTGACAAATCTGATTCAGAGATGAGGCTCTCAATCCTCTTGGGAAAAGGCCCCCGTGGAGTGGCTCTCTTTTAAGCCAAAGACCCGACATTGCTCTCCATCCTCGATATTTTAAGTAGAGGCAGTGAGCCATCCCCCGAGAGTCATGCCTCGTATGAAGCCAGCGTTCCGCACGTTTTTGTCGGCAACGTTGTCCTGCTCAACGACTTTTTAGTTACGCCAGCCGCCGTCCTGGTTGCCTTGCAGACCAATGCTGCCTGCTTGCAGTGAAATTACACGCTCATTGCTCCCCCCAAAATACTCCGAGACGAAAAGGGGCGGCGCCCTTGAGTGCTTCTTGTCTAGACTCTGATGCAGCCTGAAGCCCATGGGGGTAGCATTCCGGGTCCAGGCATTCACAAAACCTCATTCTTGGAACAGTACTCTGGTGTGATGAGGAGATGGGGTTCCCAGTGATAGTTGAAGGGCTTTTATAGAACAAAATGGGGGCTCCTTCGTCAAGTGATCCGCCCCACGGGACGCCAGCAAGCACTTTTTCTCTTATTAGTTTGCCCCTTAGGAGTTACCCTTTGAGGCATCTTGAAAAGCAAGCTGGCCGACCCCAGGCTCGGCCATTTACTCTCTCTCCGTTGCCGGAATATTTAATGAAACCACGTAACTGTCGTCGGCGACTGGATACGGTACATAGGTCCATAGTGAGAGCTTTCAGCATCTTGGGGTCATTGTTGAATCAGAGATGGTATCATTGCGCCGCCCTCATTATGGATATGGTTTTGTACGATTCATCCAACCACCTTCCCCGGGGTTTAAACCCTCTTTGCTACAGGAAAATCCTTTAAAAACCTCATAGGCAGGACGGCGGAAGTTCCTTTCAAATCACCGCCGTGCGTTTATTCAGCATTTTTGGTGTAAGAGTGGAGTAGACACCGGTACGAGTAAGGATGGTGGCCTTCCAAATCGCGGGCGCCCTGGGGACAAGGAGGCTGGGCCCGAAAGACCCCTGACCTACCCACCTATGACCCCACGTTTTCGGGACATACGCGTCTGGGAGCTTCTGAAAGCGACAGCATGAAGGACCAACTCCCACACCGCCCGGAACACCCCCTGAAGCACGTTGATCCGGGTATGTTTCAGAACCCACTCGGTATTTTTCCCCCGGCGATCGGGTGTGTGTGTGGCGTTGAAACGAGTATGAGGAAACACCATCCGCTTTTTTCGGGACCGGCAGTTTTTTCTAGCAGTTTCCTAGATTTACAAATAATCGCTTGTCGTTTCTTGAGAATCATAGGTTGGCCCCATTGTGTATTGCCTATCTCTCCGTATATTTTCTCCCAATGTCTCCCCGGGTAGTTCCTGATATCCCTAAGTTGCGAACTTAAATGTTGATATTTTATCGTGTAGGCAGATTCGCGATGTAGCTTTTATTCTGAGTTCTTGGCAGTGGTTAGATTTTTTGCGAGGGCACGACCTTTTTCGGCTTCCAGGAAAAGTAGCGTGCCCATTAAATACGGCCCACGGAAATTCTTGTGGAGCGGACAAAAGTGGTATTTCAACGTTGAGTTTTTTTGGGCCTAGAATGGAGCCGTTTGGCAGACAGGGACCGTCCAACTGGAGCTTCTAAACATTGTCTCTAGATCCAGGCGGCAACCTGGTACGGCACAGAGGGTTTCCCATAGTATTTAGTCCCACAATTGATTGCAGCGCCCGCAAAAAAGGCGTTCACAGCCTGACCAACCGCCGCTCCCCATAGTGTGTTCGCATCCCGGCTCCACGCAAGGGACCTCCACAGACCCTGTACGCCCCGATTTAACCGAAAGCGGTTCACTTGATTGTACAAAGACTGTTATGGTGTTAAAGAGGTAGGTCCACCGCCCGCATCCCACCCTCAAGCGTGACGAACGTAAACACGAGATGGACCACCACCATGGGTTACACACATGGCTCCCGAGACTTTCGGCCCCTCAACGAATGTAGAACCTCTACGCCCCTACTTTTGCCTTTTCCGCTCAGAAAGACTCAAGGCCGGTGGGACACGTCGACAGACACCCAGGCCCCCCGACAATAGTCACAACCATGGGACACAGGCTCCACTAGTTTACTTCCGACGTGCCTCAAATCTCGTATAACAAACCGGGGGACGGCAACGTCGGCAGGGACATCAACGAACCCCCCATAACAGGTGTCGACTATGTTCGGTAGTCTGCTGCAGTGCCCTAGCAAATAATCGCCTATGGTTAAACTCATTACAGGTCATTACACGTACAGGGAAAAAACCACGAGAGGAAAAGCCGGTCACGTCTTCAAAAAGCGATAACCCCGCCCCATATCTCATCGAGGGTGGCGGGGATCGTGGTGACTCCACACCCCACGTCTGCCCCCCTCCACTGCAGTACTCCTGTCCTCTTCTGCCAGCAAAAGGCTGAGCCGGGGCCCCGTCGTTGGAAACTGCCAAAAGAAAATCTATCACAGCTTCTTCCTGCCTTCCGTTTTTCTAATTAGCTTTACCGTCACTTTTTTTATTGTACGACCACCCAGCCGACCCCATTCGGGCCCATCAGCAGTGGTGATTCCTTCATAGCCGCCCCACCCACACCATCCCTCCCCCCCCCCTACAGTAGCAGTCGGCCCTCCAGCCCCCGGGCTTGGACGGCACTCTAGTGTCCATCACGCGAGACCAGACACCCGCTCCCACACCCCCCCCACTCCCCCCCCCCCACCTTCCCCCGGGCCTCGCGTCCAAAACAAGTCCGACACGCTTCTTTTAAACATGCCGGTGAATTAAAGTTGCACGTCGTGTTTAATGTTTAATTTCCAGACGGGCTTCCCGGCTATCTGGCCGCCATTGTTTTCTTTTTTGTTGAGAGATCAGCGTTTTTTTCCCTTCCAGGGAGCGTGAAGGGGAATGTTCGACACTTCAACTTGCGTGCCTGCCGGCAGTTTGGACACATCGAGAACTTGTTTCGGCAGTTTGTTGGTGTAAATTCCTCACATTTGAAGCTGGAGCGTTTTTTTATCGCCACTCCGATCTCCCGCCCACCGGATTGAGGAGTGTCCCGCGCGATGATTTTTCTTAATTATCAATTGGATTATGCACTGCGAGTCCGGTAGTTTTGACATTTGGGTTCGATGAGTTGCCCCAACTTTACCCCTTTCCCGATTTAAGTCCCCCCTCGACTGCGAGCAGCCGTCGAAGATCGATTTTTGGAGTCTGCGTCGCCGGCCCCCATCTCCCTAGATGCTTTACTTTTTCTGACGATAAGGTGATTCCTGCCCCCCGGGATGCTCTCGTGCCGTGGTGAGTCTTACAAGGCCCAAGCCCAAAAACCTCGATGAGGGAGTAGTGATCTTTTCCCTATGCTCTGAGTTGTTGTGATCTTTTCTTCTCCCGCTCGCTCATTAGCTTGAAACGGTGCGTAGTGGCTGGTCTCTCCCTACTAAGGCAATGCTAGTCTCACAGATCAGAGACATATTCCCGAGCGGCTATTCCCATTTAGTATCACGATCATGTGCGTTTAACTTTTGAAAGAGAGATTGTATCAAGAGGAACCCATAACCCTCTTGATTGGCGAATCATGAGAGGTAGGACCCAGGTTCCTCCAGTTGAGATAAGTTCTGACTTTCCGCGGATTGGAAATGAAAGCTTGGGACGCCAACCGAAAGCGTAATAACCCTGCGAAGAAGCTAGAAGAAGGGCCTCCCTATTGAGTAAGGGATTTTCATCATTGTAGTGCGGTGGCTCCGGCTATTTCAGACACTCGTCCGCCGGTTTGTCCACTTAGTTGGAGAGATAAGAAATTGACGTACTGATGAGTCATTTGAGTGGAATCCGGATGGGGCAAACGCTCTCGGACATCAAAAATCCCGCAAATTTTCATGCGCCCAAGATTGGCCCCTTGCAGGTTTTATCTTAACTGCTTCCCAAAGAGGAGATGAAAGCGAGCGCCTTTTTCCCGATTA
>Ga0179591_1300483_pt1 | contig 17424 bp, 23 predicted proteins | sample CZOMad2_1_08_16f_FD_182891 | JGI IMG/M metagenome (GOLD analysis project Ga0179591, IMG submission 182891) | Vadose zone soil fungal communities from Angelo Coast Range Reserve, California, USA - CZOMad2_1_08_16fungal (PacBio error correction) | ecosystem: Environmental > Terrestrial > Soil >... | reverse complement strand
ACTTTCCTGCCTTCTTCCTACCTTGCAACTAAAACCGGTCTTATTTCCTTTTCTTCAGTGGCCATAGTGATAGGTTTTTTCTCCAAAGCTATGAGAATAAATTTCTTTTTTACCCCTCTCGCAGATAATTCTAGCCCACCCTCCCTTTCCTCTTACGAGTGAAATCTCTCCTCCCCTTCGATCTCCCCCGTTGGCCCAGTACGTGACTCCCCCCCGTTTTCCCTTTCAGCAGACTGGATTCCGGATCCCTCTTCCCACTCTTCAAACTCAGAGAAAAACCCTATCGCCATGGGCCTTCTTTTCTGCCTCTGAAGCGCCTTTCTTTGTGCCGCATTCCCCCCCTCAGATGCCCGAATAAAGATGCTTCGCGGTGTCCCCTCTTCCCTTCCTCGAGCCCCTTCTCCCCCCTGCACGGGATATCGCTAGCGCTTTCCCCTAGGGGACCTTCTTCTCCCACTTGATAGTCCCTCCCTCCTCCTCCTCTCCCGAGTCTTTAAGAGTTCCGGTGGAAACAGACCCGCCCCCCTCTTTCGACCACTTTTCTCCGGCCAGAGTGAAGCCCTGATAGATAGTTCCTTTCATTTCAATGTGTACTTTTTCCACCATCACGCCTATCGAATTCCCATGTCGGTCTTTTTTCTTCCTCCAGACAGGTCCTCCCTGGATAGCTTTGCCGTATGGGCGTTGTATCTCCCAGTCCCCGGCAAACGGCGTGGATCCTGTTCTTCCCCCGGTTCCCCAATTGCCAGCCCGATGATACTCAGGTTTTGACCCCCCTTCAAGTTTCTATTTTTCTCTTTTTTTACCCCCCCCCCCCCAGCATCCTTTGTCCCCCCTTCCCTTTAAGGAGCCAAAGATCCCCTCGTAATGACGAGAAGAGTCTGCTGCGAAGCCCATGTTCCCTAATCGACACTACCCCCCCCACACTTTTTTCCTTTTGAAAATTACTTCGACTCCCTTTTGAATAATATGTGTTAATAAACGGTTTTGAACCGATTAAATGACTTTTATTAGAATTTTCCCCCCCCCTTCTCCCCCCTGCGCTGTGAAATCTTCTCCTCCCCTCCCTTTCTACGAAAGAGCCCCCGGTCTTTCCGACTACCAGCGAATCCCCCTCCCTTTACTTTAACTGATTCATTTTCCGCCGGAAATCCAATTCGTGACCTCTTCTCCCCTTCCCCCATTTGCTAAACGAGAGCTGCGATTAGTTCCCATTTGTCTCTTGGTTTTGAATCTTGTAAAAGAATCCCAGGTTCCTTTCCGACCCTTTACTTAATAGTGCGTTTTGTTCTCCGAAACCCTTGTTTCCGTAACCCTTCGACCCAAGTTTTTCCCCCTTCACAAGACCCGATAGGACACCTCTTGCGTCAGTTCTTCCCGTATCCCCAAGATAAGTCAACTTCCCTCCATTTGATAGAAGACGCGTTCCCTGATGTGCCAAAGTTCTTTTCTCCGTCACACTCGCCGCCACCCCGAAAGAAAACTTACTTTCCCTTGACTGTGACCCTCGGCAGCCGTACTTTCTTGATTACACCCCCCCGGTTGTAACCCGCGCTCTTTTGAAAGCGGTATTGTTAATTATAACCCCCCCCAACTTCTTCCCTCCCCCCCCCACGAGAACCATCAGGATGAACTTCTTTCGCCGGCTTGTTACCTACTGACCATGAACGTCGTATGAGTCTTCCCTTCGGACAAGAAAGACCCCATTACTTCTCCTGTCCCCTTTTCCTCGACTTCCCTTGACAGCGCTCTTGCAGTTTCTTTCGTTGATGTTGAAGTGCGCCAGGGTTTATTTCCGGACCCCTTTTCTTGATAGACATAATAGAAGACGTCTATTCTATCCCCCCCCCGAAAGCATGAGTTCCCGCACCACCCTTGTTCATCGAGTACTCAAAGTTGTTGTGAGAACGCCCTTTTCGGTTCGCCTCTTTTCTGCCCAGACCTTTTCTTAAAGACCGTGAACCCCCCCTCTCTGAGATGGTCGAGAACCCCCTACAGTCGGGCCGATGATTCTTCTTCTTATCCCCCAAGAACTGTTCCTAGACCCGCAAAATCTCCCATTTTTCTTCTCCTTCTGGGCAGAGGGTTGTCATTGCCCTAGTCTCCCCCCCTCCTTTAATTAAGCAACGTCTTTTTCCTTCCTTACTTAGAGCAGCTAGTTCTGCAAGTCTCCCCCCAACAGCCGCAAGGGCAAGCCCCCCCCTCTTTAGCAGCTTCCCACTGTGCTTTTCTTAACCAGCTTCCTCCTCTCCTTCCCATCCGGAGACGTTGGAGGTTCTCCGACCTTGACTTAACTTACGCGACCACGTTCTCCCCCCTCAAGATTGTGAATGAGGCCAGGTCCTTCCTCCTTCCCCTTCAGAATACCTATTCTCCAACGTATTTTCTTTTTTGCCTCCTTTCGCCGAACAAGCCCCTGAGGCTGAACCCCGCCGCCGACAGCCTGCCACCTCTTCTTTCTTCCTTTGTGACTATCCCCCAGGCTAACCTTTCCCCCCTTTCCCTCTCCGGGAATCCGTTGTAGCTACAGGATATCCTAATTCTCTCCAGCACAGCCAATTGGTTTCTCTCCCATTTTATCTCCTTTTCATCTCCTCCCCCCCCCACACATTCAAAGGACCGAGTTCTTTCCCCCCACGGTTTGAATGCTTGTCACCTCCCCATTATCCCTTAAATTGATTTTTATTTGGTTCACAACCTCCCACGTGACTTTCCAATCAGACTTACCATACAGCTGATTTGTCGCTTATTTTTACGGTTTCAGCCCATTTTGCCGCGTCTATCCACCTTTTTCTATTAATCTTCCTTTATTTAATGAAGGGAATGCCACTCTTTTTACAAGTCCCCTCCCCCGCTCAAATGAGAGCTGTTCCCCGTTTTTCATCTTTTTCGATCGTTTCCTCTCTTCATTCCCCTCCCTTTCCTTCACAGAGTTAATTTGATACATTCTTTCTCCTCTTCTTTGACTTCTGTCTTCCTCAATTTTTCCGACCGGAAAATCTGGTCTGGTCCGCTTCGCGTCCCTTCTTGTCTTCGCTTTTCTTCCTCCCGGATTAGCCCCCCCCCTCAATAGTTTACCTTTATAAACTCTGGTTCCTCCCCGAATTCCTGAACTGTGCTTATAACTCCCTTAAGAGTGCAAAGCAACCGACTTCCCCTTCCCGTTTAATATGCAAAAACCACTTCCGGCGACTTCCCTGTTTCCTTGTGAATCTTTGTGTTTTTTTTTTCGCCCCTGATGACTCTCCTACACTCGGTTGGTGACTGCGATATTCGCAACGATAGGCTTCTCCCAGGGGGGACCCGCAAGCCTAAGTTCCTTTATGACCAGTTGAGTCCTCTCTTCCCCTCCCCCCGTTCCTTGCATCTTTTCAAGAGTTCTGTTGATGGAAGGTTCCTTCTTGCTCTTCTGATTCCTCGGCTGGTAAACTTCCCCCTTGCCTCCCAAGGATTCTTCCCCCTGCACCCCCCCCCCCAGACTTTTCCTCTTGCAGCGAAACCCTCTCCTCCCTCATCTTTTTTGTTTTCTCGATTCTGTTCGCTTTTCTTAGACGGTCGTTGGGTTTTTTAGTTTTCCCTTCCCTCAGTTGCTTTTTCCCCTCCATGTGATGGGCCAGCCTCGGAATGCACGGACTAAACCTGCCGCTCCTCCGATCTCCCTTTGACTTTGGTAGGAAGAAGGTCCCTCACCTCCCCATTGGTAACTTCTTCAGGCTTTGTTTTTCATGCGGGTCCCCCCCAGAGCCCAGGTTTCTAACCGATCCGCATCACCTTGCCCCTCTTTACTCCCCTTCTTTCTCGATTCGACCCCCCCCCCCCCCCCCCCCCCCCCCCCCCCCCCCCCCCCAACCAACACCCTTCGCTCACTCCTCCTACCCCCCCGCTAGAAACCCTCTAAATCGCGTTCCTTCCTGAATCCTTGACAGATGACTCCCTGATTCCCTTTTTGATTTCTTCGGGATAATATCTTCCGTTCTGTTCGGCTGCAGCCCCTCCTTCTGGTTTCTCTTTTCTCCCCCCTTAGCCATTGAGGTTTTTTGAAAGCGAAATACGTTTTTCCTCCCTTGTCCTCTTTTGACCACGTTTTTCCTTTTTCGGTCCCTTCTTTGACTCATGAGCACCGCGCTTTTCCAGTCCCTTCTCGCTGTGGCCGTACCGCGTCCCTTTTTCCTGGCCAACTGTAGTTTTACAAAACATCTGCCAGTGAAATCTCTTCTTGCACTCTGTTCATCTTTTGGAGATTGGCGGGGGGGCTCCCTTATCCTCTTCCCCTTCCTGAAGTTCCCCTTCAAACCAACTATGGACTCAGAGGAAGTTTGTCGTAGCCCTTTCCAAAAGCATGTTTTCCTTGAGCTGGGGAATGTCTTCCATCTACAGCCCCCTTTGGTCGGATGTGGGGAGGTTACACTCCCCTAGTTTTTTCAGTTCCCCTCTGAGTCCCATGGGTGGATTCCCTAAGACGACGCCTTTTTCCTATAACCTGGTCTGAACCCCCGGCTCTGAGCGGAGTCTTCCCTCTTTCCTCCGTTCTTCTAATAAGTTTATGACCCATCTTTTGGTGGCTGTTTATTTAAAAAGATTTGAATTCCTCCCCTACTTTCATCTTCTTGTACAGGATAATTGATTTAGAACTCATGTTTCTTCTTCTCTCATGTTTCCCCCCTTCGGGATTCTGTTTCCGCACCCCCCCTTACTTGGTTATTCTCACCTTCCTTTCGGTTTTCCCCAGGTCCCTCTTTTGCTTCGGTGATGATCCCTTTTTCTTCTCTTTTGCCTGCCTCGCGATAAGTAGTAGAAGGTCCCGTCGCTTGGCTTCGTGGTGGCTTTCATTTTTGAAGAAACTGTCTAAACCTCTGACTCTCTATGAGGCCTCCGTTTGACATGACGATTGGAGACTTACACACCGCCTGCCCTTTTTTCTTCCCCCTCTCTGTTATCCTGCTTTGTTTTCCTGTACTGTTCCTTGAATACTCCATTTCGCTTTTTTGATCCCGACGTTGAAGTGTATCTGTTCCTTCTTCCCCCGTTTTTAATAGTCATCCCTTTTTTTCTTTTTGATCTGTGAAAAAAACAGCTGGTTTTGCTCACCCAGAGGTTAGGAGGACGGAGGGCCCCCTTTCTTTTCTGCGAATTCCTTTATGCGCTTAGAGCATTTCCCCTCTTCTTAGGTCTCTAGGGGTTTCGGGCTGGAGGAAAAACCAATGGTTCTCCACCATTTCCCAGGAAAGATTTAAAGATTTCGGACCTCCTCTTCGTCTAGGCTTTCCCCCTGAGAAATCTTCGTGGAAGAAGACCTTTTTGGGTTCATGACGCTTCCGTCCAGACCGTTCCTCTTTTTCAGTTACCAAATACCCACCCCCCCCCACCCAAAAAAGGACACCCACCCCCCCCCCCCCCCCACACACAACCCCCCCCCACCAACCACAACAACAACCCCCCCCCCCGCCTTCTTCCCTGTCCCCTTTGAGCCTGGTGTTTTTGTTGGCGCGCGTCGTGGAGGACGGGTTGGATATATGATTTCTCTCAGAATATAGAGGTGTTAGCACTCCTCCAAGGACAGGAGGACTTTTTAGGTTCAATGCCTTTTTTAATCTTTTAGTGTCAGGCGAGGCTTCGATTTTCTGAACCCGTGCATAGGACGAGTCTGACCTCTTCCCTTATGTCCTTCACTTAGGACCGCAGTGGTTCCCGTGCTTGGGAGCATTCTCCTGTCGCGTCTCCCCGCCAACATATCCCCCCCAAAACTCTCTTTCTAATTTGGACTCCTTTCCTTCTTCTTCCGTTCACAAGTTATCCCCTAACAAGGAAGTTCCCAGAAGAGTACAATCCACCCTCATCGTTGGATGGTTCACTGTTCCCGTATTTCTATTTAACACCTGAATGGTTTCTTACCAGTTTTATGGCGGGTTGTCCTCCTCTCTTTCGATTCTTTATTTGGTTTTTGTTTTTACAACGGGCAGGATTTTCTTCTTTCATCTTAGTCCCCCATGTCTGGAAGGGCGTCCAGGCGTGGCTTATGCTGCCGGACAATTCTTCTTCTTTCACTGAATTCCACCGTTCCAACATGCCTTTTTTTCCCTAGGTCGAAGGCATTTATGGCGCATTAGAGGAGTCGTTCCGTCAAATGGCAGAATTTTTTCCTGTGGACGATTGGTTCCCCTCCCCTTTGATTCTTTTTTGGAACCCGTAAACCAAACCACTTTCGAGAAAGTTTGCACTGAATGCGAGGATAACTGTTCATTTTCCACCGCGGAACTTCCCCTTGTTTGAATTTATCCTTCCCCCATTCTTCCATCCGGGTGTTTTAAATGCCTTCCTTGTCCCGGCGTCACGTACAGTGCTTTAGATCCTCCTAGGTAAGGAATCATCCTACCGGCATCACCGATATTCCCTTTCTTCTCCCGATGGTTTCTTTTTTTTTTCATTATTAACGAATGTTGAAACCCATTATGGATCTTTCTGAGAGACACTGATGAAAATGGCGTCTTTATGATTCGTAGGAAGCATCCTCGCCCCCCCCCTCTTTCTTTATTTTTCTCTGCGCTCCCTCGTGAATACTGTGGCTCCTATTGTAATTCGACGCCAAAATCTCCCTCTTGCTTTGCTAGGTCGTCACTGCCACCCTTCCGAGTTATCACAGTCCCCTACTCTCCTGTCCAGACATGGCCGATCCCCCTGTGCCGCTTCCTTCTATCTTCTGGTATTGCAGCCTGCCTTCTGTGGCGCCTTGAGACTTTATTGCCAAGGTGGTCTGGTCCTTATTCGAGATTCCTATTCCCCGCGATATGGACTTGCTTTTATGTCATGAGTTATCTGCTGGCTTTCTTGAGCCTTGCCCCCAATCCCCAATATCGTCACTCTTTTTCTGCCTTCCCCCCCCCCCCCCATTTCCCCCACTCCCCCTCCCCTTTCCCTCCAACTTACCCCCCTCTCCCCCTTCTCCCCCCTTCTCCACTTCGCCCCCTTCCTATCCCTCCCTCCCCACAGCCCTTCCCCTTCAACCTCCTCCCTCTCCCTCCCCCCCCCCCCCATCTCCCACACTTCCTCCCCTCCCCCCCCCCTCCCCTAATCCTCTGCAAGTCTTCCCTCTCTCAATTCTACCCCATCTCAGCCCTCACCGCCCCCCACCCTCCCCCTCCCTTCACCTCTTACCCCTTCCATACTCCCCATTCCACACCCCCCCTCCCTCCTCCCCCATTCGTATCCCCTCTCCCCCATCCCCCCACATTTTCACCTCTTCTTCCTCTTCCCACAGTCACCATCTCTCCAATCCCCTCATCCTCTCCCTTCTCCTCCTTAGATACCTTCTCCGCCCCATCACACCCCACCCCCCCCCCACCACCCACACCCACCCCCAACACCCAACCCCCCCCCCTCCCCAACCCATTCCACCGCCCCTTCGCTCCTTTCCCCCTACCCACCCCCCGTCCCCGTCCCGCCTACTATTCACTACCGCACCCTATCACCTCCCTCCGCCCCCCCATGTCCCTCGCCCCTTCCTTTTCCACCCATCCTGTGTTCCCCTCTCCACACCTCCCCTACCCCGCACCTCCTTTTTTTCTCCCATTTCCCCCCGTCCTCATCCCCCTAACATCTAATCGTCATCCCCCTCTCCTCTTCTCCCCCTCGTCGTCCTCTCGTTTCTGATCTGTTCCTTCCTCAATTCCTCCCTCATCCCCTCCACCCCCACGACCCCCCCGCCTTCTCACCCTCCCCCCCCCCCACTCCTCTCCACCCAACGCCCTCCCCGTCTCACTTCCCTTCCCTAACCCCTTCCCCCCCACCCCCCCGCTCCCCCTTCTCCTCTTTTTCGACCCCCCTTGCCCCCCCCCCCCCTCCCCTGCTCTCCTGCCCTTCCCTCCCTCTCCCCCTCCTTCCCCTTCTCCCCCCATCCCAAATTTCACCTCCACCCCCCCCCATCATCTTACACACTCCCCCCCCCCCCTCTTCTGCTCTCTTTCCCCTTCCCCCCTCCTTTTTTTTGATCCTCCCTCTACCCCCTTCCCTCCCTCCCCGTACCTATCCTTTCTCCCATCCCTATCCTTTCCCCTCTCCTTCCCCACCCCAACCTACTCTCCCCTCCTCATCTTCCTACCACTTCCCCTTAACACTCCCGCCTCCCCACCCCCCTTGTGCCCCATCCCCCCCTCCCCACCCATCCGGCCCATCTTTCTCCGTTCCCTCGTCCTATTCCTCCCTCCCCTCCTGCTTTCCCATTCTCTATCATTCATCTCCCTTTTCCTCACTGAAGTCCCAATTGCAGCAGTGCCCTATCTTTTTTCCGTGACGCACTTCTTCTCATATTCAATAAAGACTTAACCTTCCCCCCCCTTTTTCTGGGACACCCCTCATTAAAAGTATCCGGCTGACTTTAATCTACCCTTTTGTTCTAATCTTTTCCAAGATAGTTAATGAAACCCATGTTTCTCAATTCTTTTTTGCCTGACAACTCGTGATCAGTTCCATTTAGTCGAAATATTTGTTTCCCCCTTTTGCCCCCTTTTCTCCCACCCCCAATCAGCAATCTCACTTCCCGACTCACCCCCCTACTCATTCCTTTCTCTCCCTATTAGCAAGGTACCACTCTCCCCCCCCCTGTGTTCCCCCCGACAATACCTACGGAGTTTCTCCAGAAGCATTCTTTTTGACGCATAGAAACGAAGCGCACCAGCTTCCATCTTCTGCACCCTTTATTTTTTTACTGGGATTTCCAGAGTCTTCTGTTTTGTGACTCCTCCTCCTGCCTTGAAATTTTTGAGATTGTGGCTTTCCCACTTTTCCTCAGAATATATTCCTCGCGTCCTTCGCCGTGCTCCGAGGGTAACTTCTATGTTTTTAGGCAACGGTGATATGACCCATCTCCCTTTCTCATAGCTTGTCCTTCTTCTCCGATCTTTTGCATTAAAATTTTTTCCTCCCCTTTTCTGCGCCTCTTGATCGAAAGAGTCCCGCTCGCGAGCTGAAGGGACTTTGTTCTTTTGAGGTATTCTAAAGCCCAAGATATATCGTCAATCTCCCCTCCCCTAGGGTTGTCTCCCCCAGTACATCGACCTTCCCTACCCGGTATCAGCTTCTTTTAATCGTTCTCTGCCGAGCCCCTGTCCCCCCACTTTGGATTCGTGTCCACTCCCTCTCTACTGGCAGCCACACGAGATCCGCCTCTTACATGGCTCCCCCTTTCTTTCGGTTCTTTTCCCAACCGCAATAATACAATCCCCCCCCTTTTTTCGAAAGACTTTTATATCCCCCCGAAGTGCCTCCTTTCTCTGAAGAATTCTGCAGTCCCTCGTAGATTTTTCGAAGACGCTCTGCCTCCTAACTTGCACCCCACTGCTTTTTTTTGTTCCCCAAAATTAGGGACCTGCCGCCCTTCGGTTTTACAGCTGTCTGCTGCTTGTGTCATTCCTCCGGCCCTACTGTTTAAAGTCATATAGCCCCTGAACCGTGTTCGACCCTCTTGCCCACACCGGGACTTTCCTAATCGATCGATGAATTAAACAGTTTTTTTTTAGCCCCGGCCCCCCTCCCCCCTATGTGAACTAATTCCCCCTACGCACCGTCCACACCTAGGATCCTCTTCCTTCTCCTTGTTCTTTTGCAATGTGCCAATCCTGAAACGAAGACCCTTGCTTTCTTTTGTTCAATTGTAGTCACCCCCCCCTGACGTTTCTATATAAAACCATTCGCAATGAAGCACGCCTAACCCCCCCCTGACCAAAGCCGGAAGTAGTTAATTTTTTTTCAAGCAGGACCCTTCAATTGCCTATTGGAATCCTTTTCTAGATTTCGATTTTTATAAAGACTCCTCTCCTCCCCCTCAATTTTTTCGATGCACCCCCTGAAATCGCCCCCCCGATCCCGCAGGAGGATCTCTCTTTATAATTCTTATTTAACCAGGGGCCCTCTGATTCCACACCCCCCCAGTTTCTCCCCAATTGATATCTTCCCCAACCCCTGCGCACCCTTTTATTTTTAGATTACCGGCGTTTACCTCCGCACTTCCCTTCCCTTGCCTTTAATACCTCGCCGGCGTCAACTCCCGAGTGTATCTTCCGTCCCTCTTCCAGTCTCCTGCGGAAGCTCAGTTGAATCTGAGCCGCTTAGCTTTTAATTTGCCCTTTCTTCAACCTCCCCTATCGCCTCTAATCCCCTCGGTTCCTCTTTTCCTCCCCGACGTTTTTCTTACCCCTGTACCTAGTATGCGAACCCATGGTCTCCCAGTTTATGAGGTCAAAGCCGGTGCGAACGCACCTTTTATTCACGTTAGCTTATCTGAAATGACACCCCCCCCTCTTAGTTTTCTCCATCCGATATAGTAGTTCGCCCAAACTCCTTCTTCTGCCCGGGCCTCATTTTATTTACCCCCCGCCTGAAACAGCGTCCGCCTGGGTGTCATTTCTGCCCCCTCCTATTCTCTTCCATAACCTTTTTCCGATATCCGGCATGTTTTTTTGTTTTTCGAAAGATCTCTCGTAAGCACGCCCCTTCCCCCACCCCCCCTCCCGGGCTCCTATACATTCGATCCTCCTGATAGCTCATGTTGTCCCAACCTTTTGCCTCTTGAAGATAGATCTCGATTTTTCTCTCCGTCCAACCTTCCCCTACCCTGCCGTAATATCACGTAGACTCCAAGTTTCTTCTTTCAGCGGCAGAAGCCCATCTCATGACCGTCGACGTGGAAGTGAGTCCTCCCTACATAACCATTGCTTTAACTCTAAGCCAAAGCATGTGACATATCTTTCTCTTGGAAGAGTGTGAACTGTCCCTCTTAACCCCCAAACCAAGCCCTAAGGTTCCTTCCCTTCCGGTCAGGATTCAGCGAATTGCTTCCGGACCCGTCCCAAGCCAATTGGTTTATCATCCAGTCACTTCTTTTTTGCCTACTCCCCTACTTTCCCCCTATTTTCCCACACCGAATATGCGTAACCCCCCCCTTCGGTTCTGCTTTTTTTCCCCTTCAGCCCCGCGCCTCACTAAAAGCATTCTTCGATATCTCCCTCCCCCGGCAGCGCGAGTCCCTTATTGGTATTTCCCTCCCTTCAAGACACTAGTACGCAAATTTACCCTGTTTTTAATTCTAAGGGAAACTTGCCCCCTGAGCTTTTGCCCACGTCGAGAAGATTGGTATCGATTTTTTAGCCCTTAACACACCATCTTTCTGGACGGCCCCACCACTCTTCTACCTTCCTCATATTCCCTCGAGAAGAGGTGACCTCAGCCTCCTAATTCTTACCTCCCTCTTTGTCTCGCGGTTTCCTTTCGACGCCCACTGTTATTAGATCTCCTGCCTCGATTAGTTTGACCCCTTGCTCCAACCCCCTTGTCTTGCAAATTCCCCTCCCTGCATTGATCAAAGCTGACCTTTGCCCCCTTACCCGTCTGCCTCAGTACCCGGACGGCAAAAACTCTTCGCATTGTATTTTGATATTTAGTTGTGTCTGCGTCCCCTTTCAGAGCTATAACTCTGGTGATGCCTTTTCCGCTTTGCCCCCCCACCGCTTTCAGCGTGCTCTCCCCATTTTCCCCCGTATCCCTCCCGCTCTTAAAAAGACGGGACTGCACCTTCCTCCCCCAGTAAGTTCTCCGCGTCTTCCGGCGTTTTTTTTAGGCAGTCAGTATTACGTGAATCCTTGCGCTCCGTGTCTTTTTCTCCCTTTGCCCGCACCTTCCTTCCCCACAACTCACCCAAGCAAACCCCCCCAGTCTCTCGTCCCCTTCCGAAAAATTCCTTTCCTAATCTCCCCCATTGTTTGGTGCTCACTCTTTGCTGCTTTCGTTTTGGCTGATTGTTCCTTGGCTCGGTTTTCTTATGGCTTCCTTCGGCCGGGCAAGTGCATACTTCACATTCCTCTCCCACACGAAGATGAGCCCTCTGAATGGTTCGCGGTAAGGTTCTCCTTTTTTGATGGTCAAATAGTGATTTGGTTCTTTTCTTTAACTCTTCAGATTCGACCCTCTCTTCACCCCTCCTCCAGGTAGGACAGAGACTTTTACCGTGTAGCCCTGAAGCGTTAAACCCTCAGACCCCAGGCTTCTCTTTAACGATTTTTGGGCCCGGCCCCCTGTGGGACGGTTCCTCTATCTTTCCATAGGGCTTTTGTTCGGCAGGTCTTTTTCTTTAGAGCTCCAAAAAGGTGTCCCCTCTTCTTTTGAACTTCAGACCCCCCGGCTGCGTCTTCTCCGCCTAGTCCGATTGTGGTCTCTTAGTAAATAACAGCTAGTCTTTGCTATTTTTCGAGGGAAGCAACTGTCTCCCTTCTTGTTTTTTACGTCCCGTGTGTTCGTAAGTGCTCCCCACTTTGCCCTATTACGTTGACAAAAAGATTCTAATTTCACTCACGGTTTCTGTGTCCGATGGTTTTACTTACCCCTCCCCCATTTTCTTTAAAGGCTTCGCTGAATTGCTTTTCCCCCACGCCTATGGACTCGCCTCTTTTTTTTCGCTTTCCTAACCCCTATTTCTGGTTTACGGACGCTGCGGTCATTCCTTGAACACATGCAGCAGCCCTTTCGTTTTCTTTTGGAGCAGGTACCTTGTTTCCCACTTAACTGGTGCGTGAGGAGTTCTCTAGTTCCGAAGCGTTTAAAACTTGTTCGACCACGGTCCTGATTCCCAGATTTTCCAAGACGTGGATCCCTTCAGTGATCCTTCTTTTGGTCTTTTTTCCTAAGTGGCATTCATCCCCCCCAGCGACACCGCCTTTGTAGGGAGTACTTGGCAGTTCCCCCTCCCTTTTCGTCCCTTGTTCGTAATGGTCGCTTTTAGTCTTATTTTCAGACTATCGTTTTTTATAAAAGTTCTGCATTTTCCAGCACGGTCTCTAATGTCCCCCCCCTTTATCTCTAATTTGAAGATTCTCGGAGTTGATGACATTACGAATAATTCGTCCTCCAAGTTATTCGCACTAGTTCCATTCCAATGGAGGTCTTTGTTTTAAGCTTTGATGTGATATGTAGGCCCTGAATGACAAAAAGTACCTCGTCGTTTTTATGAGTCGAATATGAGGGCCGGAAAAACCGTAGGACGCTGTCTTGACCAGTTTTTTCATGTTTGCTATACCTTCTTTGGGATTCCTTCACCTCTTCTTCTGCCTTTCACGGCCTCGTTGCATTAGACCTGTCCCTTGAATAGGGGTCAACCGCAACAGTTTTTTTCAACACTACCATTTAAACCATCACATCTGGCGTGCTCACCCCCTGTTAGGATCCTCGAAAAGTGCTGTTTGGCACCCCCATGATAGGTGGCTGATTCGAGTATATTTCTTGATAGCTGAGTTGTTTCGGGAGGAAACCTCACCCCTTTGGAGCTCGGAAATACTCCCTCACTGTCCGGATTTGGTACTATCCGAGTATAGGAGAATCCTTCAACCTTTATTTTTCTCTCCCCTCGGGGACTAAGAATCAGGGCAACGAACTTTCTGCTTCAAACGCCGTTAGAGATCATCCAGGTCTCCTTTTCCGTTTTCGGACAGTGGAGTTCTGGGTTTTTTTTTTTTTATAAAAGTAACGCGGTCACGCTACTCGCGAGTGGCGTACCCACCTCCCTATTTCCAGCTGTACGTGAAGATATCCGTCATTAACCTCCGAGGTCCTATTGATAGACCTTGAGGGTTATACCTTCTTTAACAGGTCTTATCGTGCCCGAACAGTCATCTCCTATCTGTATGTCCTCTCCACTTCCCGCGCTCGAGATTGGCTGGGAGCTGGCATGCTCGAGTCCTTTTAACCACGTTTTGCCAGCCGACGCAATACGGTTCGGCAGCAGTGCGTTATGTCTGTTCAAGTCGTGATGCCCAACCGGCCGAAGATAAATTGCATGCGATCGCGCGTATGTGTTCCGATTCACCAAGCCTGTGGAGGGACAGTACTTCTTATTTGTGATGACTTCATCGCTTCGATGCTTTCCCTGGCTTTTTTTCGCTTTCACCCAGTTAAGGGATTTGCGCATCTTGGCCTTGTGGCCGGCTTAATCCCAGTCTGTTCCGACTTGAGACACTCACGATTAGGGACATTCCCTAATTTGGATCCCCAGACACAATGCCGATGGTGTCTTTTATGAGATGCATTTCTGCTCCATCGCGCGGATCCTAGGGCAAGGGAAAGCTGCAGACTTCGCATCGACCTGAGGTTGAGGAGTGTCTTTTTCCCCAAGTACCCCCCCTCAACGAAAAAGGTCCTACCCCTTTTTTCCGACCTTCAAATCAGTGGATGCCTTTACTGAATCGTTTCAATCCCGCATTTTTGGAAGGGTCCGATCTACTATTCCAGGGGTGTCACCTCCCTCTTCCTGTCTCCGGTCTATTCGAAAGCGGGACTGGGGTCGGATTATCTGACCTGTAAGGCATCCCTTTATACTCAATTCTTTTCTACTTATCTCTCATGAGAAGTCGACCTCTGGCTCCTCCGCATCTTGGTTTGGAAAAAGGGTCTTAGTAAGCTCCTGATATCGCCCGATGACCCTTTCCCCTTAGTTGACGCGAAGGAGTACACCGTCCGCTGCGACCTATATCAACGGCAGTGCTCTCTTCTCGCTGCTGGCTGCCCATCGACACAAACCCGCCAGCTTCCTGTTCTGTCTGTTCCTTCACTGAGGCAAAAGAAACAGCCGAGCGGTTTTTCCCAGGTAATAAAAGACCTGGGCCGAACTGGCCTCCTTGAACTGGAGTTGAGCCCTTTTTTTGAGCGTTCGATTGCAGCCCTCTTCGTCAATCGCCGGCTCGCCATCTCGTTGGGAATATCTGAGCCCTGCTTCGAGTCTCAAATGGAATTCTGCCTATTAGCTTGAATGATATGAGGTCTTCTGTCTACGTTGGGCAGACCCTTCAGCCTCAGTATGACGCGCGATCACGATGCCATTTGGCTCCCCCCCATGGGTGCAGTGGCAATCGTCAGTACCCCTGCCTTTTGATGATTTCCTTTTCTCCTGTTGTGTGAGAGCATTGCATGGATACTACGTTTACCACCCATGGATTGCCATTCGGGATGGCATGTCCCTTCTCATGTAGCGTCACGACAAAGATCTGCGCTTAACGTGCTCCCTCGCAGAGCACCATCGAATTACCAGAATTAACATCGTACTCCCTAAGCCTTTCCAGATAGCCCTTCAAATTCCCATCGAGCCTGGCGATTTGCCCCGACTTCCGTCTTTATCTATCAACGAACGCGAAAGGGTAACGTCCCCCCAGGTCGGCCCGGTTTCTCCTTCGGACTGTTGAAGCGCTCTGCTTTGTGTGTGCCTCTTTGGAAGAAGCTCGAAGCCTGAAAGTGCTTCGAGTTTTTTTATGCCCACATCTAGCCAGAATATATTCTGAGCTTCGCGCGAGACGAAGCTTTCGCGATTGCTTCTCGATTAGCCAGCGCCAGTTTCTCCTCATTATCTCCCTACTCTCCCTCGCCTCTAACTTTTTTTTCCAGGAAAAGCGAAGGCAATCTGCTCAGACCGATCCATGCAGAGCGGAAGGAACGATTGCGTCGTTTGCTCCTACCTGCATCCGCTTCCGAAGGTCCAGCTGGCGTCTTTTACTAGAACGGAGTATTCCAAAATTCCCCCCGGCTTTGACCCTTTTTCTCTAGGTCTGACACCCCGTGGGGATAATGGAGGAAGATTCCTTTTCAGTGGAAGACCACTGATTATTCCATCGCAGCTTCGTAATGGTTCCTACACTGGGACTTGTTCACAAAAGTCAATAATAAACTCATTCTCAAGATGAGATCCAAGGTCGTTCCCTTCCCGACTCCTCCTTCGTCACGATTGCTCTCCGCCATTCCTCACTTACCAAACGGAGAAGAGGTTAGGGGATCCCAATTCGTTTCCGCCCCTCTATAGGCGTGTCTAATATGTTTTCCACGCCTGTATTCGCCTGACAGCATTATGTATTGAAGTATTCCCTCCCCCCTTCCGGTATGGCCGCCCTGTTTTAACCCTAATTTCATATAATCGAATCGAATCTCAGGGCATCCAGTTCCCCTCCATCACCTATGCATGGTTGTCTACCCCCCCATCCAAAGGGAACCACTCCATCTGCGCAGCGCTGCTTCAGGGCAATTGCCTCTGTTTTCCCTCTGAATCAAGACATACTTTAGCCATCTCCAGATTCCCCTTTTTGTTTGGTTGAGACTTTCCATTTTTTTAGAACTTACTCCGACATTTTCAAGTATCCCCCCTCTTTTGAGCTCATCAGTGGACCTCTCCCCCCCAGCTCTTCTAAGAACCGCATGTCCGATGCAGACGTCCTCGCGTCATATAAGAATTCGTACTGAAAGCACCCTAAATTTTTTTGCAGTTAACCTCGTTTCCCCCCTAATTTGATCTCTTCTTTGCTCCCCCAAAGAAATAGTATTTTCGATTTCGGTCATTAGATACCCCCAAAAGACTCCTTAGTCATAGTTACCAGGACCCTTCTCCAGCTCGCTCCCACCCTTCTTTTCAAATACTAAAGAAAGTTTTTTGTCGTCGTACTCCCCCAATACCCTCATCCTTACCTTCCAGCTGGTCTTCTCTTCCCTTCATAGACGTGCTAGGAGGAAAGACGTTTCCGCTTGTCTTTTTTTTTCTTCTGTTTTTCTCCCGCTCGAATAGGGGAGGTTTCAAATTTTTTTTTTTCCACAATAGATCGAATACCCCAATTTTTTCTTCTTACATCCCCAACCTCAGCTGAGTGACTCCTCATTTCCTTCGAGTCTCGTCCCCTTAGAACGCTGTGATGGGAACCCGTTGATTCCCCCCCTCCCCACAACCAAATTTTCCATTCCCCTTCTCCGGCTCTTCCGAGTCATCTTAAATGAAACTTCCCAGTAGTTTCCGAGCGAAAGAATAGTTATTCAGCCCCCCCAACCCTTCCCTTTCTAGCCCGCTAGAGAAAAGACCCTACCTATCTCCCCGCTTGAAGAGTTACGACGGGTGTCAGGTAGATCCCTCTTTTTTCGACCCCCCCGAGACTGTCTCCTCATACTATTATGATTGTTCATGTCCTTTCCTGCCCTTCCGGTTTACATCCGTAGGAGCACCCTGCTCGGGCCCCCTCCCACTACTTTCGACGCCTGATTTCGTCCTTCATGCCCCCTACAACGTAAGAATAGTTGTGACCCTGATTATCCCTATTAGTATCGTGACCGTAGATTACCTTGCCCCACCTTCTTAACGTGGAACCCTAACACGCGTTGGCTTCCCCCCCTAAGCCTCCCCTACACGCCCCTTCCCTTCCGTTACTCGTTTTTCCTAGTCACCATGAGGCGAAGAAATGTACGGACCTCCTTTCCACAGATTCTTTAGGCTCGTCTCTCCAGTCTGATGAAACCGACCCCAACCCTCCCCACTTCCTCTTTCAAGGCGTTTCCACGGTTCAGCGACTGCCGCCTCTCCCAATTTTGTTTTCCCGGGATAGTCTTTAGAATTATAAAACTCCCCTGAGACACAACGGCATG
>Ga0179591_1311471_pt1 | contig 17425 bp, 18 predicted proteins | sample CZOMad2_1_08_16f_FD_182891 | JGI IMG/M metagenome (GOLD analysis project Ga0179591, IMG submission 182891) | Vadose zone soil fungal communities from Angelo Coast Range Reserve, California, USA - CZOMad2_1_08_16fungal (PacBio error correction) | ecosystem: Environmental > Terrestrial > Soil >... | reverse complement strand
GGGATTTTCAACCAGCCATGGTTACCCTTCCAGTCTTTTTTTTCCCGCATCCCAGAACAGTTCTATGCACGGGTAGGCGTTGGAGTCCCTTGTTTTCTCTCCTCTGACACAACTATACGCCAGATTTTTCCGTTAAATCCCGACACCTTTCGTTCAGTGCTCTTGAAATCAGGATCTTCTGCCGACCTTTTCCCCCCCTTTTTTTTTTACAGTTCTTCTTAAGGTAGGATACAGATTCTCTTCTCATCCTTTTTTGTTGTGTCTCGAGATACGATTCTCCCTTCCACATTGCCCCAGTTTTCGTTTTCGATCTTTTGATCTTCCCCTCTCCCCCTTTTATGAAAAAGCGATTATTTTGCTGCCTCCCCCCCTTTTTACATCTTTTGATCTTTTCTCCTTCCTGTGACTAACCAACACTTTTGATCGGCCCACGCCTCCACGCGTCCTCTCCCTTTCTGCTCTTCTTTTGGATGCTTTTCCTTCTTTTTTCCCTACCGTTTTGTCTGTGGGATTGTATTGCAGCGATCTATGTTCTCCGGTTATTTTTGACCCCCCACGTCTTCCCAGAGAGCCGTGGAAAACATTCTCACTTCCCTCCCCCCTTTGTGTGTTTCGTTTGCGCATTTTGGGGCCTGGTTCCCTTTCTTCTTTCTAACGTTTGTCCGGGCACTCTTTTTCTATGACGCCCAGAATTTCCATTTCTTTCTGGTCTATATGGGAACCCCCTACAGCTGTTTGAGTCAGCTCGGCGCCGTAGGCTCTTCCCTTGTTCTGGAGAAACAGGACGTTTTCTCTCTAGTCTCCTTCTCCCCCCTCTTTTCTTACTTTTATCCAGTAGGGGCTGCCTGGTTCTCCTTGGCCTTGCTACTCCTGTCGCCCATCGCCCAGAGTTCCCCTCCCCTTGTTTGGACACGATATCGACTACCAACTCCCCTCCCCCCCCCCCCATCCAGTGGACGATCACCCTTAGCATGTCTTTGTTTTTTCTCTCTTCTTTGGACTAATTTCCAAACTGCGCGGTACCTCCTCGACATTGATTCCCCCAGGCCCACTTTAGCTTCAAAGTCCTCTTTCAGCTGGTCTTCTTTTCCTCCGTCTTCTCGCTCCCCCTTGCCCCCAGCACACCCCGCGACCCTTTAAACTTTCCATCCGGTTTTTGAGTCCCGGCGTTCCTCAGGAGTTTTTCATCTTGGCCCCCCGTTGGTCGTTGTCGGGATCTTCTGACCACCTCCCCCCGACTTCCTTCGCCGAGCAAAGTCGTTTTACACTCCTTTCCCGATGAGTTGGAGTTGCACCATAACATGGTTTTTCGAGTCTTTCATCGCATCATTTTTTCCTCGTCTCTTCCAGTCCTTTTAGATTCCTCCACCGGACGACACCGCGTTTACCATTGCCCCCCTCCCCCCTTCATCCCACTTACCTACTCCCCGTCTTTTTCCCCTCCTTCAATTTCCTCCAGTCTTCTTTTTCGCGGGTAGTTTTTTTTACTCCAACCTGTTGAAGGGTTACCTTCCTAAGCGTCCCCCCTTTTTCCCTTTGATGAACTACAGCAGCGTTAGGGCTTCCCCACCCTTTGGAAATGCGCCAGTTCCGCTTCCTTTCCCTTCTTTCTCAAAACTCCAAGGGTCGCAGCATTAGCGGGTTTCAGTTCCTTCTCTTCGAAGCCCCTTGCTATTTTCTTTCTGTTTCGTAAGAGCTGGACACGCCCCGGCTTCATCCCCCTTCCCTCCCTTTTTTTGGGTCTTGAGAAAAATATTTCTTTCACCCCGGTGCGGATCAGCCCGGTTTTTTATTGGCCGTGATCATAGATCACTGTTTTTCCCCTTCTTTCGGTTTTTAAAACGTCACTTACGACAGGTGGTGTGACACTCCCCACCCTCCTCCCCTCTCTGCTAGTCGCAGAGATGGCGAGCCTAATTCTCTTCTCCTCCTGGTTTTCGTTTTCTCGGCTCGCCTCTCCAAAAAACGAACGTCCTCTCCCACTGTCTTCTCAATTTCAGCTAGCAGTACTTTATCAGTGTCCTTCACATGGGATAATGTTTGAGATTAATTTTTCTTTTTTCTTTCCTGATGACTTTCTTCGACTTTAGGGGACGATGTCGTCAGATTTTAATTCCCGCTCCCGTGAGGCGAAGGTTTCCTCTCTTTATAAATTTTTCTTCGAGGTATCCCAGTCTGATCCTGGTGGCATGCTGTTTTTCCTTCCGGTTTGTAGTTCACACGCGTTCTTCTCCTTCTCTGCCCCTTTCGTTCTCTCAAAAGGTTTTAATTTTTTTGATGAGTCCTTTCACTCTCCTTGGTTGAAAGGATACCAAGGGAATTCTCTTTCCATCTCCTCCCCCCATATTCCGGACTTTTTTCCGACCATGATTTTTACTCCCCCATCTGAAGGTTTTTTTCGCCGCTTTGCAGTATCCCTTTTTCCAGCTAACCATAGCCCGCCGAAGCGCTCTCTATATCCGTCCCTCCCTTTTTTCTCTCTCTTTCCCGGTTACCGGCGGCGCCCTTTTTTTGATACCATACTCAGAGTTCTTCTCCCATGTCCCTTCGTTGAAGTCTAATCCCCTCTGCGACAGCGCTGATGGCCTTGCACCCTCCCTTCCGACGAATTCCGATAACTTGCCTCCTTTCCCCCCCTTTTGTTTCCCCCCCCCTTCACCGGGAGAACGGAGCCTAAAATTTAATTCCAGTTCGTTTGCCCTTCACAGGCCGTGTTTGCTGGTCGGATTCTTTCCTCCCGTTGTAAACCCTGAGAGTCAATGTCGCACGTAACACGCCGACGCGCGCAGCATTGGGCCTCCCCAGACGTGATTTAGTCCATCCCCTCGGTCACGAGCTCAACCCCCCCTCCTACCTCTGGAGAGGGTGCCCCGTCCCTCCACTTATTTCTATCTTAGATAGATCGTCGAAATGTCTTACATCTCCTCAAGTTGCTTTGTTGCCTACGCGGTTTTGGAGTTTTTTCTTGTTCAAATTCGCTCGGCGATCAATGCCTGTTATTTCCCCTTTCGCAGCAGGCCGGTCCAAAACCAACTCGCAGTTCTTTTCTTTCTTCTTTTTTATGGATGGGGCGAGTATTGCTTTTTCCCCTTTTGTTTTTCAGCTCTGGCGTTCTGGCGCTTGAGAAATTAGTAACTTGCTCCTTTCTTTCCGCCTCGTCCTTTTGGTCCACAGTTTTTCCCCTATGCGCGCGCCTCCGCGCTCCTTTCTCTTCTCCTTTTTGTGTGTGCAAGACCAGCTCGAGCGCCCCCACTTTTTTCCCCTCAACCAACTGTTCTTTCGTGCCGGATAGATTCCCCCTTTCGCCGCCTTTCTCTTTGCGCGAGAGCGTTCTCCCCCGGCGCGCTGGCCTGTGTCTATATGCACGAGCACCCTCGGGATTTTTCTTTCTCCCTCTGGCTGACGCTTTATCTCGGATGCGCGGGCATTGCAGAGATTCGTCCATCCTATCCACTCCCCTACCCCTTCTTAATTACTCTTGGTCAGGCCGGCCCTTCTTTGCGTCTCTCCTTTTGACCTGCTTGATGACCTCCTGTTTTCCAGCCCACAGCTAGGAACTAGCGAGCCGATGATCGAAGCTTCCAGTAACTTCTACCATGTTCCGGTAGGACACACAGGCCGTATTTAAGCAAGTAGGCGACAGGTTTCATCCGATGTGGTGAAACCTTAGTAGATTCTCTTCTCGAGTGAAGTTTAGCACTTGACGTTTTTTTTTTTTGGGCGGGGCCCTTCGGCAAGAGCATAATTTTCCGGTTCCAATTTTCTTTTCTTTTCTTCGATAAGTAATTAGGCTTTTCTTTGCGCCGACTGATAGGGAGTTCCCCTTAGCGACGATGATGGACCGAAGATTCTCTCTATTTCCTCTCCTTTTGGTTTGTTTTTTTTGAGTCTCACCCTTGCCTTTCATGCTCCGGCTTCCCTCGAGACTTGGGAACAGAGGCGCACCCCCTCCACATCCCAAGGCGCTCTTTCCTCATACGACGTTCGTCCTTTTTCCCTCTCATGAATGCTCCCCTCCCCCTCCAAGTAGTGATCGACCGATTTATGGGTTATCGAAGACCTGAAGTCCCCTTACGGTGTCCCTTCAAGTTTCCATCTGAGAAGGCCTTGAAGTAGGGAGCTTCCCTCCCACTTTCGGAACGAAGGAAATTCTTGCTCGTGGGAGGCCTTCCAGTGGTTCATCAAGGGGTTAAAAAAGGCCTCGCCCGCCGGAGCGGACACTGCGAGGAAATTTTTTTTGAGTGGATGTGGGCCCGTTATCGGCTTACTTGGACTCTCTCCAGCTTTCTGTTCAGAAGTCCCTACGGCTGCGTGCTTCTCTCTCTCTCCCACCAGGAAAGCCCTATCGACACGCTTCGAGCCCCAATCTCCCAGGCGTCTACGGGACAGCTCCTCGGACACTGGTCCCCAGTCTTTTCCTTTCCTCTTGACCTTGTTAGGCATCGCCATGTGTCCCCCCCCCCAATGCCAGGGATCCTCTAATTCCCTTCTTCCGTCTGAGCTCGTGCTTTCTCCCTCTGCGACGCCATTTCTCCCAAGCTTTGCGCATCGAAAAGCCATTCCCCCCCCCCTGATTTTGAAACACCATGAACTTCGCCCCCCCCCACAACCCCTGAATAACGACCGTGTGATTTTTGAACCCTGGCCACTATTAGTGTTCCCTCTAAGAAGGTCGCTCTTCGCGTGTTCCAAACATTGACTCCTTGATGATTGGTGAGTCTTTCTCCTTTCCTCCTTTCATTATCTCTCCTCTACCGAATAAAGAGGCCCATTTTGCCCAACAACAAGATTGGAGATTTTTTTTCGACTATGCTTTGATGTCGGATTGAGTCCCAATTCTTCGCCTCTATTTCTGATGATTAGTGAAGCGCTTATCCTAAAGGTTCCGCCCGTTCGACCCGAACATGCTTGCAAACAGTCCCCCTTTTTACTTCTTCATTTCCCTTCCGGACCCCCCTCTTCGGTCGAGATAAGACTCGCACGGCATACGGTTCCCCTTTGCTCCTGATCTCATCTCTGCCCGTCTATTTTCCATGATAGAGATTTCGCGCGTTTTTCCCTCCTTCCTTCATTTTTGGTAAGACCCCCCTCCCTCGGACCTGTCCTTCTCTTAATTTTCTAGCCGGTTGACGACTTATGCCGTTGCCAGCATCGCTCTAAGCTCGCCTTCTTCTTTAGTTTTTCCTCTTATGGCAGATCACGTTGAAAAATTTCCCCCCCTGAGCTTTTCATTTAATATTCTATTCCTTTTGAATATGACCTTGGTTGTGCGGCGCTTGCACCTGAATTTGACCGCCTGCTTCAGAACCCTAAGCATCTGCATGTCTCAATCCCTCTTTCCTTACCCAGTTGTGTCTGCCTAAGTTCCCTCCTTTGCCTCTCCCATTCGGGAGGAGCACCTTACCCGCGCTCCCCCCCCCCCCCAGCACTCCTCTACTGATACCCTCTGGCAAAACCCAAGAATTCTACGATGACCTTTCGCCACCTTCGAAGTTTCACCTAGCCGCCGATTTATGCCACTTGCTCGCGTCTCTCTAAATTGACTTCATCTTCTCGAAGCATTTCTCCCCTGTTCCCCCCAGACTCTGAAACTTGCTCTCTCTTCCGCCAACTTTGAACGGTGCTTGGCTTTTTTCTTTTTTTATGAGTGAGACCGGCCGAGGCCCCAAAAAAATCTATGTAGTATGGCGGATACCTGTGACGCTGTTCGGCGGCTGGCTGTGCACACGCGTGTTCGTCCCCTTTTTCCCCCCCCCCCGGTCAGCGAAGGTAAGGGTCTTCTCCCCACTGATACACGGAAAAGGACCGGGGTGATCCGCTCCTGGTTAGAGAATTTGGTCGTCAGCGTCCCGCCTTACTTTCTCTCTCTCTTCGCGAGGAAAGCTGCTACAGCCGTCTCAACCCCACCTTAAGAGGGTGAGTACGTATTCGCGTCTCATAGTACTGCTTCGGGCTGGTGCTAAGAGAATCGGAATTGCGCATGTCCCCCTAGTTGGGTAGCACGGCTGCTTAGGTTCCCATATAACGTGAACCCAGCTGATTGGTGTATCGTTTTCAACTTCCAGTCTTCCACTCATTTGAAGCTGGAGCAACTGCGCGGCTTTTTTTTCAAGTATATGTACTCGTGTAATTCATGGCCTTCTTTTTCCGGTACCTTTTTTTTTTTGCGGTTTTTTTGGTAGTTTATCTTCCCTGACTGACGAGGCGAGGCGACCCGCCTCTTTTAAGTCAGATTGAATAGCCCCGTTGACGGATATGTTCTTTCACCTCCCCCTGGACTTTTTCCTCCTCCCTATAGGCGAATAGGTTTCTTTTTTCCTGGTACTCGCCTACCCCCCCATCCATTCGTCCCCCTGAATTGTCCTTCCTCGACGATCACCCCCCTACTCCCTTTCCTGTCATTACAGTGATCTGGTGTTTGCGCCGTGTCGATTCGACGCGCGCCAGCTTTGTCAACATTCTCTTATCACGCTGGTGCAGTCCTTTTTCCTCTTCGGCACGCGCAGATTGGCCTGGTGTTTCATACCCCCTCTCTTCACCCCAGAAAACTAATAGCAACGTTTCTTTTTTGGGCTTTGTCTCCCCCTCTTTCTTCCCTTCGTTGCTCCGATGAATTGCTAGGCCGTCCTCTTCAATCATTTTACGACTAGCCATACCTTCTTGAACCCCCCCTTATACTAGAGGAGTTCTAGAGCACCAGCAACTTTTCTTCAGTGACCCATACGGCCGGCCTCTGACGAGCTGCGACAGTTAGTCCATATTTGGACTAAATGGTTCTTCTTCTTTTTTAGTATCGTAAACATCGGCCGGCTTCTTCCCTCCCTTTTTTATTAAGAGCAAAAACAGGAACCCCGCCCACCCCATGGAGTCTTGGTCCCTTTTTCCACGGCGCGGTGTTTCACCCTACTCCCCCGGCGTCTCTCTCGGGATCAGTCCCACTCCTTCAACAGCGAGACGCATCCTTTTCTTTTTTCCCCCCCTACCTGAAAAGGAAAGGGTTTTTATTGTCCCCTCTAGATTCCTGTTCTTTTCTCTCCAGTGCTGCAATCTTAGAGACCTATCCGCCGATGGTGACTTTCCCGAAGCAGTCAAATAGTTTCGATATGTCTGCCATCCTTCATTCTCCTTGCACTACCATGTTGCAGTTTCCTGTTGTCCCGGTTCAGGCCTTTCCTCTTCCCCCTCATTTGGTGTGTATGAATCTGAAATTTACGCCCACCGGAAAACATTGGCCACACTGTCCTTGAGTAGATGATTCTTTCCAAAGAGCCACTCGAAAGTTATGGTCTATTCCCTTTCAAACTTTTTTAAAAGGCGCTCTGGATCGACTCTTGGTCCTCCTATAGCCCCCCCACCCTTCTTTCATCTAGAAGGGATTTTTCGAAGCCATTTCAGGTTTCCCTGGAAGGAGTTTTTTCCACTACCGCGGGATCGGGTCTATCTTGTGGCCCTCCTGATATCGCGATGTTGCGCTTTCTTCTTTTTAAAACCTCACCCCCTATCTCCGTGGAACCCCGGCGACGCAGATCCGTTGGGTGTCCCGTTTTAGCCTTGTTTAGTGTCTATTCTCTTCTTCTTCTTCCTTCATCGAGTTTAATCCCAAACGAACCCTTTTTTCCTGCTCTCGACAGCTGTGGTTTTGTAGTAGCCTTTCTCAGCGGCCTGGGGTCCCGGTCTCCAAAGGACTTTTATTCGTGTTCGCGAATCGCGCCTCTCGTCTTCCTCACCCCTGAGGGATGAACTGAATGTTGACTGATTACTTGGTGAGTTCACTCGTTCTATCCTTTCCTGTTGGGTTTTCCGATCCCGAAAAACAGCCCAGCCCCCAACTTTTCGAAACCAGTTCTCTTTACATCCCGCATGTCTGTGTACCTCTCTTTTTCTTTTATTTTCCCCCAGGCATAAAGTGCGTCCCCCTTTTCCGAAATTCGTTCCTCCATATCTACGCAGCTTAAAGCGTTTCGTCGGCGCGCGCGGACTTCTCGAAAAAGTCCCCCCCCATCCACCAAGGGATCTATAGAAAATTTTTCCCTTATGTTCTTTTTGTGATCGCAGTTCTCGAGCCCTTTTTTCTAGGATCGTTTGGTTGTCGCGATAGAGGGTAAAAAGACCCCGCTCCTCGCCTAGCAAAGTCCCGTTCTTAACCGACCTTCCTGATGAGGTGGACCGGGAACCTACATTGTCACTTGTCTCTTCCTCCGCCCACTGCAGTAAGTTTCGGGTTCGCCTCGTCTCTTGAAGCTCTTCCCCACCGTCCACCTTCATTCCTCTAACAGGCCATGCCCCGTTAAAGATTTTCTTACCGACTATGCCGATCGAAGCCGAGCTGCAGCAGGCTTTTTTTAAGATGGAGTGGCGACCCCACCCGGCCGGGTACTAGCATTTCAGGTGTGATTACCTACCCAGCCGGCTCTGGACAACGCGTTTCACTAGCCACCGTTCCGATCCTTGCTACTCCCTGTCATCCTACCTTAGCTGTCGCCTTCCTTTCCTAATAAGAGGTTTGCATGTGGTCGTGCGGTTTTGTTAGAGATTGTCCCTCGTCATCTCAGCCTCCTTCATCGTTGCGGTTTTCACCATTTTGGATCCACTCACTTGTGGCGAGGATCCGCCTGTCGAAGTGATAGAGAAAACCTTCCCCTTCCCAGCTTTTCAAGGGTGGGTAACCAAACCCCTTGAGGCTGATTTGGCACGCATTTAAGGGCCCCTCCTCCCCCGCTCTCCCTTTACTTCCGAGTCCGCCATTACTAGAATATATTTTTTTTTTTTAGTCCGGCTCGAATGCAACACCTACTCCTTTTCTCAAAAATGTATCCGGAACCACGTTCGCGTTTTAGTATCGGTGGCCCCGGGATTCCCTTTCCGTCCTCATCTTCCTTCATGTATTTCCGGTTAGCGCCCGCCTGCCGGAAGGAGTTCCTTGGTACCCCCGTGTTGATTACGGAATGTCAGTCTTTTTTTGCGCGTAGTAGCGCGTCTTTTTGGGCAGCGCGGGTGCGGTGGTTCGCACCCCCCCCTCCTTATCTTCCTTCTATATCCAGGCCAGACAATGGTTTTGATTCATTCACGTTTTCCCTTGTCTGGCTGATTTTGACTGGCACCGTCAGGGCGCGTGCCAGGCCGCACCCCCTTGAGTCAGGGCAAGATGATCCTTCTCTCTTAACTTGCATCCCTTCCGTTTTGTTGAGCACGCCCCCGGTGTCCTGGCGCGGCTCTCAAGATAGTCCCACGCGAAGCCGACCAGCTCTATTCACCTCCTGAAGGCACGGCTTCCGACTGTTTCAAGCGTACCAGCTACGCGAACTGGAGAAGACCCCCAGGTCCTTTCTGTTCTGGGCTTAACAGACTTTCCTTTGCCAGCAGAGAGGACTCCCTCTTTCTTGCAATTCAAACTCGTCCTTTCACTCTTCACGTCGCACTATTGGACAGGAACTTGCGTTGCTCCTTCGACCTCCTTAAGCGGTGAGCTTGCCCAAGTTTTTTCCCCTTTCTCTTGAGTTTCCCTACGCGTGGAACCCTAGGATACTCTCCCACTCAGACTCCGCAAATCTGCGCCGACCTGTGCTCCCCTCGTTCGCGAGCAGCAACCCCTCCTTTGCTATCGAACCAAGTTCTTTTGTCTGTTTTCCGCTCATTACGTTTTCGCTCTCTCGAGCTGACTAGGAGGACATAGAAGACCCTTTTCTTTGGTCCGTCTCTGTCTGGGTTCTTTCACCTGCTCTCTTCGTGACCTGCGATTCTTTTAAGCCTCAGAGCCGTTACCCCACTCATTCTATTACTGGAACCTTGGGTGAGGTTCCATGTCTTTTTCCTATTCCTTATTCTCTTTTTCTCCTCGTTTTGACATGCCGTAACGTCGCTCTTCCTTACGAAGTGAGGCAAAGACCTCTCAATCGCGCGCGAGTATGCCCCTAGACTGCGGGCGGTTGTGTTTTTTCCCTAACCCCTGAGAGATACGAACATTCCCCAGACCAAGGGGGGTGTCATGCTCTAGCTGTCCCTGCTCTCTCGTCCTTTTTTTGGCGAGCGCTTTCTCTTCCGCTCAGGATGGCCCCCTTTGTGGAACTTCCGACTCGGCACAACGCTTTCTGGTATGTCCCGAATAGATCGCCGTCCTCTTTTTCCGATGAAATCCCGACGGCAGGTCCCTCTCAGTAGTTGTCCCCGCGCCAATACCATTGCCCCTTGCCCGTGGAACTTCCCTCCTCGTCTTGGAGACGCTTTTTTCCCGCAGAACCCTCTTCTTTCAAGCGGCCCATCCCCCCCCGAGGAAGCAGTTACTGAGTAAGAAGTGGTCGTATTCCCAGACCTTTCCTAAATGAAGGTGACTAGGCCCGTTGACGAAGTCAGCCTTCCCAAGACTTTTTTCTTCACACCAGTCCTCAGCGTAGTCGTCGCTGGGTTCCCCTTTTCGAATTGTTACGGTTTTTTGGGCGTCATTCCGACATAATAGGCCTTTAGTATTATTTTCTCCATACGCGCTAATTTTCATGGACAGGTTAGCTTTTCCTCTCTTTCACCGCGGCCTGTGTGTACCGCAATTTTGACACGCGCGTATATCTCTTTTTGATATCGAAGTTGTGTTGAGTTGATCCTTAGAATGCTCTTTCCCCTCGTCGCGTCCTTCACTCCCACGCGTCCAGGTTTTTTTCCTCTTAAACCTTCGCAACCACTGACGCTACTGCCTTTCTTACCGAACTTAGAACTTTTTTTACGAGTTACGTTCCCTCACCCACGCACGACCCTTTATACCGGAACCGGCTATGTAAGATCTAGCTGGTTCCCACCTCATTCATAATGACGTCTTGCACTCAGAAGTCTTCCCCGCTGGCCATTTTGACCGTCCCATTTTCTAAGTTTCTGGGTACTTAACCTTGCTCGTGTTTACCCCATATGCTCGCGTTTTTACATAGGGACCCCTGAATGAGTTCATCAATTTTTCCCCCCGTTCTAGTCAAAGTGCCTTACCTGACCCTTCTTAGCAATGTCCTTCTTGTAGTGGCTCGGCTGTACTTTTAATCTTCCGGCCTCTGCTTCGTTGTCCCGTCCGGAGCAATTTACTCTCCTACCGGGTGTGTGTCTCCGATGCTCTTCTTCCCCGGAAAATCACCTTTTCCCTCCACAGCTAGTATCGAAGCGCCATGCTATAGGTCCTCTATCTCGACAGACTCCGGATTCATTTGATTTTTTTTTGAATTTTTCGGCATGCGTGGCTTCACCCCACAAAGGCCTCCGCTCCTTAACTCCCCCGCCTTGCTGAGCGCGCAATGCGCCTCGTCTGCCTGATCTGAGTTAAGCCCCCCCCCTTTCTCAAGTGCCGTCAACCCTCGTGATACGAAGTGAAAGACCCTCCCCCCCAAGCATACTCACGAACGTGCGCTTTTTCCTTCTCCCCCTGTATGAGTCGATACTAGGCCTTGGTTAGAAGAGCGCTGTTCCTCAAAGCAGTCCGAGTTCCGCCAAAGACGGCTGCGATTCGATGCTCCCCCTTCTGATTAGAATACGTCCCCGTACCCCTCGCAAATCGGTGGCTAGAGAGAAGGCTTTTGATGCTCGCTCCAGTCTCGTTGAGTTCCAGAGGAGCAGTGCCTTTGAAGAGTATTTATCTTAATGTTTCCCCCAGATTTTTGCCTACGGGACCCGCTGCTCATGCCGTCGCCTGGCCCGATCACACTTCCTTCAAGATTTAGAAGGAGAAATCTCTTTTCTAAGGAAAATGGGAAGTTCCCCTGCCTCTCTCTCTGCTGCTTTTTTAGTGAACTTACCCTTTATCGCCGTCGCGCGCTTCTTCTCCTCGGACCCCCTCAATTTGATGGGAAGTCCCGCACGGATTTTCTTTTCAACTCCCGTTTTTTTTACTGGGTGACGTTTAGCACGCCGCCGTGCTGTCATGATTCCTCTGAAGATCCCTTCGTTCGATGGTTTGATGGAGAGCTCCTTCAACATCTTTCTACCACAGGCTGCTTTTCAGTTGACTTGACCTCGAGCGGCAATCGTGCACCTGGACATTTTGCCCCCCGGCGATTTTTCCCCTGAGCCTGGCACGGTGAACCGGACGCTTCATCCCCCTTCGCAGGAAAACTCATCCCCTTAAGAACAGGTTGCGTCGGGATTCCCCCTCGCGCAGTCCGCTTTTTTGACTCCCCCCCGCCGCCCCTAGCTTCCCCCCCTGCGTACCTTCCACACACATTTTTTGAAGAAACTACGTCGTCTCTTCCCCCGTATCCGTTCTTCCCCCCCCTCTTCCCGCCTTCGCAGCAGCAACGATCTATGAAGTCCTAGGAGATTCTCCCTTCCTTATCCTTTGCGCCGAGAACTTTGAGATTCCGGCTCGACCCTTTTTTTAGCTTTGTTGGCGGTGTTCGAGTGCTCTCTTCTCCTAAATAAAACTAGGCTCTCCCTTTCTTCCTCGCCATTCATGCTCGATCGTTTGGTGCCCTTGCTTTCCACGCGGTCCTTCTTCCTTCCCCTTTTTTTAAACCCCCCCCTTTTAAGCGAAGGTAAAACTGGTGCTGCTCTTTCCCCGGCCTCTTCGTTTATAACGTACTTTCACTTTCTCACCAGTACCGCACACATGCCGAATTTTCGCTTGGCTCGAGGATGTGCGGGTCAAGACCTCACGCCCATTAAGACCACTCTCATATTCATGGTTTGTTTTGTATTGAGTAAGGATATTTTTCTCGTAAACAGAGATTCCCCTGTCCTTTTTGATTCTTGCGCAGGGGCCCTTCGGCCCATCGGTGGTCCTCCTGGCCCAGCTGTACCGTAGGTCATATGGCCACCTTCTCCTGGTTTCTTGACCCCAGGTTGGGGTATTTCACCCTTACAAACTGGCGAAGATGTGCCCTGCGCGTCGTTCCCCCATCTTCTTTCCTTCTATTTCCTTTTCCATGGACTGATTTCTCTCTTTTGTAGTAAGCGGTCTCTCAAGCTCCTTTTCTGGATACCCCCTTTCCCCTTCCTGACGTAACTCGTACCCTGCTGGTATGGTGTCGGCACTCCTTGGTCTGGCTTTTTTCCCTTTCAAGACTTTCTCGGCGAAAGTGGTGCTTCTTCTCTCCTCCAGCCCCCACACAGATACCTTACAAAAGTTCTGGGATTCGCTTCTCTCTCGAACCCCCCCGTCATCGGTTAATTTTCGTCAATTGAATCACCCTCTGACTACTGGTTTGGTTTGACTTTTTCCCTGACCGAGGTCTACCTCGCTCCCACAGCTTGCCCTCCTTTAGTGATCTCGATATTCCGGGCCACGCTCTCTGGATTTTTGAATCTGCTGTGAAGACGCTCAACCCACAGGACCCTGCTTTAGGGCTATCCCCAACGGTGCGTTGGGGCTTTTTCTTTCTCCCGCCAGTTGAAACCAACCGTGGATTCCCTGACTCTACGTTCTTCCCTTACCGACTTACCTCCCCCTTATTGCTGAAACCGTCGGAGCTGGCGCTCGCGAAGTCCACTTCCTCCACGGTCCGTTTTCGACGGGACCCATGGATTCCTTTCCTTCCTTCTCTAGCTCAAAGATTGTGAGTCAATATGTCCGCTGTTTTCTGTTTTGCGATCAACGAGGGCGGTACTGCCCCGCGTTGATTTTCTCTCCCTTCCTCCACACTTCGAAGCCCCGGTCTTCCTGGCTTCCCGGGCGCTCTGGTCGGGGCTTTTTGTAACCCTCCTCACATCGCGCGGGACCAGTCATCAACCCGGAGACGCAAATCGGTCTTTCCCCCACCTCGTCAAGGAATCAGGAAACTGGAACGACGATCAGCTTTTCCTTTCTCTGCTTTGGTCCTTTTTTTATCCCTGCAAGTCACGACTATGCACCAGGAGATGATGGAATGTTTTACCGCAGCTTACCATTACTTGTAGATCCCTTTTCTCTTTGGTAATCAGCGATCTTCCTGCACTTTCCCCTTTTTCTTTTTCGGGTGGTCCTTTCCAGGTCGATCTATTTTTCCCCTTTTTGTGTTTAGTCTCTCTCAATCCTCCCCCCATCCATTCCACATTGGGTAGTGCAGGCCGAGTCGCTGAATGGCAAATAGCATTATCGAAACGTATGGTCTTGCTTACGGTTTACCCCCTTTCCTGGATAGATCGTGAAGCATTCTTTTCTCCCCCCCTTCCTTTTGACTAGGCTCGTATTCCTTCTCTTTTTCAGGTACGCTTTGAATCTTTTATTCTCGGTTGATTACTGGACGTTTCCTCCCTATCTCTTTTGTCCTTTCTTTAGTTGGGAACCGCGACAGAGCTCCGTTTCCAACCCGGCGAGCAGCCCCCAGTTGTGTGCGTTTCCCCTCCTTTCGGGGGCTATCCCCTCGGTTGTCAGACAGGGGCACTCGGATTTTGAACTCTCCGCAAACGACTTCCCATGTTCCTTTGAAGTATGTTTCTTCCCCTCGTTGCTCCAGATAGGACGCCGCCTTGGCCTTTCTTTCTTGGTCCTAAAGTTCTATGGCTCGAATCGCCTCTCTCACCTTTTTTCTCCAGGATGAATGCTTCAACTTGACTTGATTACGCCCGCGCCATTAGTAGATTTCCCTTTTTCCTTTGTTTTCACGATATCGACAAACGCCCACCCCCCCCCCCCGCCCCCGTGGCTATCCGCAGCATTGTCTTTTTTTTATATCTTATGGTTTCTTTCCCTTTCACCCTGCCAGAACATGCGTTAAACTGAACTTTTTTTTTTTTTCTTTTCTGGAATGCAATCCCTACTCGACCACCTCCCTCTTTCACAGATGGTCGATTGCCTTGATAGTTCATCGAGCTCCACCGACAACCCTTTCAATTGGCTACCGATTCCCGGTTGTGATCATCAGGCTCTAGTTTAAGCCCAGTCTTTTTTCCTAATGGATAGTTTTTTTTTTTTCTTCCCCAGTCGCGAGAGGACAAAGCAAATCGTCCAACCGAGACCATTTCTCTAAAGTCCGAGGGTGAGACAACCACCAACTGGCGTCTTAGAGTAATTTCTTTTTCCTTTTTACCGAAGAGAGGTTCCTCTCATAGTCTATTTGATGCGGACATAACCCCCTTCCCCTCCCCCAGCGAAAATCCCTTTTAAAGCCAGAGCCCGAGTTCCTCATGTTCACTGAAGCCGAAGTGGACCAGATTCCATCAGTGCCCTTATCTAATGCTCCTACATTCCCACACCGGAGGGTGGGAATCCTAAGGCTTCCGGAATGTGCTTAATACTCAGCGGGGGACTTGACACCTCTTTTCCACTGAGTCCCAGTGTAGTCGTATTCTGACCCTCCCGTAAGTTTTCCGTAGTAGCTTTTTCTTCGAACTCAGTCCCAGTGATGCAGGTCGTGCGTTTTCTTCGTGCTTTTTTGAACCGAAGCGCTCAGTCTCCCTTCTTCCTTGGGGGTATTGTCCCCAGAATGGCTCAATCCTCCTTTGGTCTCTGATCATCCTTTTTGATCCGCACCAGTTAAATTCAGCAAGGTGGTCACCTTCCTTTTCCCTCCTAGTTTTCCCCTCCCGAAAGAACTAGCCGACTTCCTCTCCCGCTTCTTCGAAGCCATTTTCCTGCATATTTTATGAGTCCGTCACTCAACGGCCCCCCCCAGTCCCTCCCAACTGTGCGACTCCTTTCCCTCCCAGACAGAAGTTTTAATTTTCGGAGGAACCGATACATCAGGCCTCTTTCCGCATGTATTCTTTATGCCGGCGAAAGGTAATGGCTTCGGAGAAGGCGCGGTGTCCTCCAGGTAAGGTTAGCGACGGGTTAATCTTGGTTCCTTTCTGGTTTGTGGATGGTCATTCTACCCCTCGTAGGGTGTGTCGGCTTTTTTGTTTCCTCACCAAGCGGATTCACTTCCCTGCTTCCTTTGACCTAGGAGAGCCATGAATGTCATATTCCTGTTAGGGTGCTGAGAAGTAGGGGTCCGGCACTTCTTTCCCCCCCCCTCCGACATCTTACTTTGCACTCAGAATAGATGAATCAACGCTGGTTTGATAATCTTTTAAGGAGACGAATCCCTCAACAGCAAGCCTAAGCTCTCGCGCCGCTGCATGCGAAAGGTCCTCCTTCCTCCCCCCCTCCCCCCCCCCCCCCCCCCCCGTAGTCCACAGTTAACAAAGCCGCGATGTTAATCCCCTCCCAGGTCGTCTGAGTTTGACCAGCACCTTTACTCTGTCGGAAGACCTCCTCCCCCCCTTCAAGAGACTTGAGTGCCACCGGAATCAGCAAGCGCTCATCACGTGCGTCCCGTTTTGTTTGGGCCGTATCTTCACCCTGGAGAGCGCGACAGGCGAAACTTTCTTCCGCTTTTCTTCCGACCTGCTTTCTCTGTCTTTCGTCGGCAGAGTAAGCTTGATGAAAAACAAACATCTTATTAGCAAGAGCCCGCAACGCGCCATCTTTAATCTTGCCGCCTGGCCCCACGATCCGAGAGCCCGACTTTAATCGCGAGGCCCCACCCTCTCCTCTTTTTTAATTGGTTTTGAGGCCCCAGGTTATCCTCTCGATCGTGAGTGCTGTAGACGAAATCTGTAATACTTTGATTTGTGACAAAGCAGCTTCTCTTTTAGGCGTGAGGGCCACATTCGTAGCCTCTGATGCAGAGTATTCGGGGCATTCCTGCGCTGGACCCCAGTATCACAAAGCTGCACTCTTTCCTTCCCTCCATGTTTGGCGCATTTTCCTTTTGCCCGTTCTCGTTTATCTGTGGATCTAGTAAGCTTTGCTAAATGGCGCCCCTCCCCCTGATCAAGGAATCGAATGACTTCCATCGCGCGGAATTGCTTAGCCGATCCGGAGAAGTTGTTTTTTTTCATTTACCCATCCTGCGCACAATTCAATGCCCAACCCCAATATCCGGTGTGTCGTCCACCTTTCGACCGATGGACCTGTAGATCTCTGTGAGTGCTCCCCTCTATTTTCCCTAGCCCCTGTCGCGGCTGTTTCGTGATTTTAGCCGTATCGCGAAAAACGCAGGGCTGGTCCGGAGTCCTCGCGGACCCTTCCACGGTTACTCCCGGAACAGACGCCGGTCCCGTTTCCTCAACCCTCTTCGGTCCAGCTTCCACCTCACAGTGCACATAGTTCCTCCGCTTTTCTTCCTTCTCGCGCAGGGTTTGAAACCCGATATTCCAAATAATGATCGATTTTCCCGCCCCCTGGCAGTCAGTTCTCGCTTAGAAGCATTTTTCAGAGAGGAACGATTAGACCGAAGGTCTCTTGGCCCCCACGTTACTTTCACCGTGAGGAACTTCAAAATTTTGATACGAGTGGCCCCTTCTTCATTCGGGCGTTCGCTTTTCCTCCCATTCGCCCTTGGCAGGTCGTGTGATTCGTCTGCCGCTTTTAAATAATTTATACTAACTTTTAGTATTTAAAGTCCTCGATTCAGTAATGGTAATTGCTGGACTTTTCGTGGAAGCGACTGCATTTCTTTTCCCCGCTACGCTACGGATGTTCAAGCCTTCCTCCCCT
>Ga0179591_1276500_pt1 | contig 17426 bp, 26 predicted proteins | sample CZOMad2_1_08_16f_FD_182891 | JGI IMG/M metagenome (GOLD analysis project Ga0179591, IMG submission 182891) | Vadose zone soil fungal communities from Angelo Coast Range Reserve, California, USA - CZOMad2_1_08_16fungal (PacBio error correction) | ecosystem: Environmental > Terrestrial > Soil >... | reverse complement strand
GATAAATGTGTTACAATTATGTGCCTTTATCTCACTTTTTCTACCTTTCCACCAACCTCCTCCAAGTGCCGTTTGCATGTGCATTTTCTTTTTTTTCATGGACTAAGAATTATTCCGCCTTTCGACATCTTGCCTTTCCCAACCCTCCAGCGTCCAGCCCGTTATTATTCTGTGCTGCTATCTGTTACGTTTGTGTCACCTCGGCATGCGAAAATAGTATTACCCTTTCGACCAGTTCCTCATACTACTTTCTATTACGTCCCCCCCCATTCTTTGAGAACAACCCTTTTGGGTCTTTAGACATTTGCAGTAATAAACCCACCCCCCCCACCAGCCCATCTAAAGTTAAGAAGCGCATTGTCCTCTTCGAAGATTTTCACACCCCCTTTTTTCTTCATGTCGGTTTGTTGTTTCCTGGCCCCTTTTATCTCCGGTCCCCCTCTCCACACTCGGTTTTCCACCGGCTTTCCAGTTTTGTGTTACCCTTCTGTAGATCAAATTGCCAGAACCGTACCGTTCCCTTTCCTTCCTTCGTCCTCACTTTTCACTGGTTCTTGAAAATGATTTGATGGTAAAGTGTGGTATCTCTGTCTAAGCAATGCCCACCCTGACTCTCTTTCCATTTTCATTCTTTTGTTATTTTTCATCCCTTGTTCATGTTTTTTTCCATTTTCCGAAGTCTCCCTTCCCTTTCCCCACTCCAGTACTTTGTTTAGGTGATGTAATTGTCCCTGGTCTTTGGACGTTCCTTTGTCTTTCTCAAAATGTTACTTTCTCGACTCCCTTTCATCTTAAGCGGACGTCCTTCCGTGTTTTCCAGCCCTAGTTGAGGGGTAACCTCCTTCTCTTCCCCTCCCCGCGCAAACACCTGCTCTGTCCCTAGATAACTGACACTCGCGCTTTTTTCATAGCAAACTGCCGGGGGGTGGTTTTTTGTTGTTTGGGGGTTTGTTGGTTTTTTTTTTCCCGGTATTTTCATCCGTTCCTATCCCCCTCCATTAGTCCGCTCTGACCAGTCATGGGCAAATTATTTCCAAAGATCTTGAGTGCTGTTGCCGGTTTCCATGACAGAGTCACTAGTCCCGTCTATTTTATTGATTTCACCACAGGGTCCCTTCACTATGTTGCTTCCCCGTGTCGACAAGTAGCTTAACCCTTTTTTATTAGGCGAAATAGAGGTTTTTTCGTTTCTCCCTCCTCAAGCGCACTGGTCGACAGTTTTACTATGTCTGAACAGCCTCAAAACAGCCCTGAGCTGCATATTTGTCAAAATGCTCTAGTTTTTCCAGTAATGGCGTGCCCTGTCTGACTTTGCCCCTTTACAATATGTTCCTCACCCTTTTTTTTCCCTCAGCGTCTCTATTGTCTCTAGTTTGTAAATCCCCCCGTTGAGTCCGGCACAGTCCACGCCTTTGTCCATCACCATCTGCACTGCTGTTTATGTGTGGTTCCCTTTCTTGGTCCAAACGTTTTAGTTCCGTCCTTTGACTTTGGATTTATACTCCTTCGTCCTTTCTGTTTTAGGGAGTTTGACACGTCTTTGTTGTCCTTTTTTGTATAGTCAGAACCTTTTCCCTTTTTCCCTGTGTTGGTTTAACCGTTCGCCCCCCACCCATTTTGCCAAAATTTCCGTCCATCTCATCCAGTTTCTGGTTGCTTTGATCGTGGTTTTGATCCCAGTAGCTAGTCCCCTTCCGAGACTGGTTTTGCTGCGATGTTTGGGCTCCCCCTCTCAGCGCCAAGCTACGCTGCTTTTCCTCCCCAGTTTGCGGGTGTGGTTGTCTACGTTGAAAGGCCTTGCTTCTTTTTTCTTATTTCTATTTTATGTTTTTATGTGTGCCACTCCTTACATCCCCCCATAGACCCTTTCTCCTGAGCATGAGTTCCTTCTTTCCCCATTCATTTTGTAGGGAATTTCTTGATTCCTTCTCCGGTTGTTTTTCCTGGTGTGAATCGTTTTTGCTATTTCTTTCTCCTCTCCCTCTCCCGTCAATGGTACTTTTTTCATTTTTGCGCCACCTCGCAGTCAACTTTTTTGACCCTTGTCCCCATCTTTCACCTGTAGATTAAGACAGATTTTAACTCTTTTTCCTTTTTTCGAGACTCCAATCTGTCTTAGATGCTTATTCTTCCCTTTTCTGGAGGGTCACTGTTGAGAACAGTTGATAGCTCATTCTTTCTTTATCCCCTTTCTTCAACTCCCCCTTTCTAATTTTTTTTCCTTACACGCTCGGACTCCCGTGTGGAGAATAGCCCGAACCCATTCTAGCCAGTCCAAGTCTCCTTTTCTATTCCGTAACCCTGGTCTCATCTCTGCCTCCTGGTTCTTGTGTAATTGCTTTTTTTCCCCTCAATCACCATACACTCCCGTGTTCATGCAGAGTGCATTTCACCCTCCCTACCCACGCCTGTCCGTTAGTTCCATTGCCAGCACCTCCTTTTTCTCGGAGAGGCGACCAAAAATGTTTTTTCCCGCCCCACCAGCCCCCAAGAACTTCTCCCTTTTGCCAGACCCAGCTACCCCTAGTCCCAAGAACCATGATGTCTCTGGGCCCCCCCTTTTTTAATTGCTGCATTTTTTTTTCACTTTTTTTTAACAACCGACAACATCCCGGCGCTTTTCCCCTCTATACCTTCAAACCTTCCCCCTGACGTTCACTCCCTCCCTGTCCAAACCAGTGCTTTTCTTTCGGGAGGACCAAAAATCCCAACTTCCCCCCAAAGTTCCCCCCCGCAGCCTGAACAAACATAAGCCCCCCTGGCAGCTTGAGGTTTCGTTTGCGTTTAAATTCACGGTCAGAAAAACTTCTGGGGTCCTTCCTCCAATATATCTTTTCATTTTTCTTCTGTCATTCTTGTACCCCCGGGTTTTCCCCCCCCCCGTGTAACCATTTGAACGTCACATTTTCCGCTTCTTTGAGGGCCCTTCAATTTTTCCTGTTGTCCATTCTTTCCCCTCTTCCCCCTAGACCCATCTGTCCCACCATTCTCTTAACCCTAGGCCCCCAAATGAACTTTCCTAACCTTCCATGTCGAAATTCCTGGCGAAAAAGTGATGGAGACACTTTAAGCCTGGGGTTCTGGTTCTTTCCTTATGGACTATTTTTGGGAACTATTCTTCTGCACAATCACTCAGATATTTCTCAACTTTCCATGACTATGTTCGGAATCCCCAACGTCCACTCGCCGCCACACATTGTTTATGACCCGTCTCACGAACTTCAAGGATTAAGGCCCGTGAGCTTTTTTTCTATGCGGTCTTTGCATGAACCCCGTTCATTGTTAGAACGTTTATTGACGGAATGAAATGTCCGCTCTACCTTTTTCTAAAGGGCTATTAGACATGGTCCCATTACTGCACCACCAGGCGCCGTGAGAAGCGTCCTTTCTGACCATCCTTCCGTCCTCTTTTGGCAAGCTTTCGCAAATGGTTTTCCTCCCGTGCACGTTATGCAACTCTTAGTCCCCTTTTCCTTCATTTTCCGTTTTTCTTTGAGCCTTGTTCGTCGAATCACCCCCCTTTTCCCCTCACAAAGTTCCTCGGCCTGAACGTGCAATGGCCGACGAGGCACCTACTCGCGGCCCATTTTTCTACCCCTTTTTGCTGGTAAACTTGGCCTGGGCAATTTCAGTCATCTGACTCACCTTTTTTTTTCGACGATGCTTGGGCCTTTTCCAAACTTCTCTTACCTGGTCCCCCCGGCCTTGCGGTACACCACGTTTTGTTCAAATTTTCTCACTGAGGACCCTGATTCCCTGTTAACCTGATCTGTCTCGTTTTGTTTTGGGATTTCTACGCTTCTCCCCCCCCAAAACTTTTTTCTCCCCACCTTGTGGACTCTAAGATACTGTTGGATTCCCTCCTTTTACGTTCCGGGGGACTCTTTTCCTTGCTTTCTTACAGGGATCCCAAGTATGCCGCCAAACCCTCCTTAGCACGCCTTCTCTGTACGCACTTTCTTCGGCATTTTTAATGTATCTTTTCTCCAGCCTTTCTTTCTCAGTGAAAACGGAGTGTCCACCGGACACCTTGCTTTCTTCTGTTGGAAACTTGTTGGGCGGGACCTCGATGTATTGCAAACATCGTCCCATCCCGTCCAGGAAATCTGGTCTTTTTCCAAAGCTCTTTGGTCATTGTCCTCCCTCTCTAATTTTCAGTGACCTTCCCACTTTTTTTTGTCTTTCAACCCCACCTCCGATCGAATCATTAATTTTTTCGTTGCCAATGGCTGAAGGATTCACTGCATCCTTTTCATACGGACTTTCGATGCTGTAGAAATTTTCTTCATTTTCCCTCTTTCTCTGCGGCAGGTCCTTCTTTTTTTCCATGCGCTTTCCTCTTTTTCCACATGTTCGGAGTGAGAAAGTCATCCCTACTATTTATTGCTGCCCCTTCTTTTTCTCCCGACCTTATGCACGGTTGTCACAGCTTCTTTTCGTAACCGTACTTGTCTTTTCTCCCCCCCCTTGACAGGCAGATGATCACCCAATTTCTAACCATGTTGTGCAACCTTAGAAGACCTCTGACCCTTTTTTTACTCCCCCTCGTTTTTTGAAGATCTTTCTCCCCTTTCGCATCTACAACAATGGGGTGTTACTTCCTTTTTGGCTCGCGCCTGTTAGTTCTCGGAACTTTGGGAATTTAGCTGGGAATCCCTTCCGCCTGCGGGATGACCTATACAAGACCCCTCTCTGTTCCGAATTGACCTCTGATGATTTCCTCCACCTGGGTATTTTGCAATTTTGCTTTTTCTTACATCTCTTCATCGTGTCTCCATTATCTTATATCCTTTTCCTTTGGTTGGACTTTTTTAGAATCTATCTTTTTTCCTCTATTCGTGGCCTTCCACCTCCTCTTCAGTCATTCTTTAGTCTTCAGTCTCCCCTTCAGACCATCATCGCCCCTATTGACCGTTTTTCTAAGAATTCTTCTCCCCCATTCTTCGACCTGCGGCACTTTAACTTGTGAACGCTTTTGGCGACCAGATTTTACTGTTACATTTTATCCTTTTACCGTTTTGGCGCTTCACGCCAGTTACCTTTCACAACCATCACGTCAAGACGTTGCATGCCTCCATCCCCCGGTCTCGTTTGTGGAATTTTTCTGGACTCCGTTCGAAAATACCTGCCCTCCCACATCCTTAGTCTTCATTGACGCTGCGCTATAAAGTGGGCATTTCTAGTTGTTTGCCTCGATGTACGGTTGTCTGTGTCCCTTCCATCATTAGCCATACCGGGCAACCCCTGACCGACCCTTAGAGTCAGCCCTTTCTCATTATCTCTCCCCTTCAACTTCGTTTGAGACCCCCAAGTTTGTTGTTCCGGTTTAGATTTTTTTTCCCATACAACCCCCCTCCTCACGTAGCCTCCTGCCTTGTCCTTTTAGATTTTTCATGTTCCCCGTCAATGTCGGGTTGGATTTTCCTTTTCTAGAATTTCTTTCCCTTGTTTTCCTTCACACCCCTCCCCCCTTCGTGCACACCGGACTTTTTCCTATTCGCGCTTGGCCCTTTCCTTCCCCAATAATCAAAAATAGGTATCCCCCCCGGCCGTACAGCGGTCCTCTCTACATTTCCCCCGTCACCTTTCTTTTCTAGACCTTTTGATTAAGGTGTAGTCTTTCCCTCAAACATGCTCACATTCTTTTTCGAGCCTTGCCATTTTAGAAGTGCTAATTTTTATTCTCCCCTTGTGTCCGGAGTTTTTGTTTGCTGCTTTCTTTGACTCGCCTCAACGACCCCCCCCCCCTGCACCGGTAAGGATTCTTCTCTCGCGTAGCCTTGTGAATCCACCCATGTTATCTCCTCCCTTCTTTTCCCCAAACTACTCGCGTCTACTTTTCCTCCTGTTTTTCCATTTTTTTCATTTTACGAATACACTTTTTTGTCTTTGTCTTCTTTCAAAGAACTCCGCCAGTTCAAACCCCTCTCCCCCATTCCCTCGACCTCTCAATTTCGCGTATATAGAATGGTGTGCTTCCCTTATTGGGTCAGCAGACTGTTCGACTTCCTCCCTTATTCGTCCTTGTAACATTTCGTGGCCCCCATCCTTTTTAGTCAAAGTCGTCTCGTCGCCCATAATATTCTCCATATTTTCTTCCCCCCCGGATTATAAATTTGTTCTTTAAAGAGTTTTCCTTCTCCCACGCTACTTTAGTCATTCATTTTCGACTTATTTTTCGTTTAGGCCTCCTTTCAGTGCCTTCGCTCGAACTCCTTCTCTCCTCCCTGTCTGTTACTATTAGTCTGAACTCCTCCAACAGCTTTTCCACCCAGGAGCTTTAAAACCTTCGGGGCACCATATCTGACCCCCCTTCATTGACTTGACAGTTGTATTTGCCCTTCTTCCTACTTGGACTGTCTGCAAGAAGCGTTTTATAGCTCTTCCATTCCCCTCCCCTCATTTGACGCGTCTATCCCAGTTAACTCGCTCCCCCTTTACATTCCCCTATGCCAATGATCTTTTTTTTTCGAGCTTCTTGGTTCCACCCTTCCCTTTTTTGACTTTGGGATTTTTTTCTCCGATCGACACTTTGTGGTTTGAACTGAGGTCTTTGACACATGAGGAGTTGTTCTTTCTTCTCTTGTCTGGTGATAGTGTCTGGTTTACTCCCAACATGACTCATACCCACTTTCCCTTCATCTTTGGTTGACTCTGCTTCTCGACTATGCTGTTATTCCCTCGGTTTTGTTTCCTTTGGTTGCTACCTTTTTTGCTCTACTTCGAAGCATTCACATTCCTTCTCAACTCCCCTTCGGTTGTGCTGTAGTAATGTTGGAACTTCCTTTCTCCTTATCACTTCTTTCCCCTTTATTTTCGTTTTTTTTCCCCACGCCCTTTACTGATACCCCGAAGCGTTCCTGTGTCCGAGAAGTCTCCCCCCCTTAACTTTTCTGGACTTTGGACTGGTAATTTTTCCCCGTTGCTCTTTTTTTTTCCTTATTTCTCCACCCCTTCTCCCTCGTGTGTACGTTCGATCTCACTTTCTAATTGTTTTTCCCTTCTGGAGAATCCACATGAGTCTTTTTCAACGGGACCTCGTGAAGTCCCCTTTACGAGCCAGATTTTAATCTACTTTTTTCTATCCCTTTTTTTGTGGTAGATTCATCTCTTTCTCCCTTCTGATATGACTTGCGCTCCTTTTCTACAGGATTTAATGTCTCATTTTTCTTCCTCTTTTTTCCCAACCTCGTTTTGACCTATCGCACCGCGTTGATAACGTTTTACTGATCGTACCCCCCAAATCTCCCTGTCCCCCCCCAGCATTCCCCCACTTTCCATCTCGTAAGTCTCTTTCTATGTTCTTTTGCCCCTGTTTGACCACCTACCCCTACCCCCACCAAAAGGGTAAGGACATACTTATGATTCCCCCCACATGACAGAAACCCCCCCGCATTTCCCTTTCGTTATTCACTTTTTATTTTTAGGTTTTGCGTCCCCACACTGTTGCCGCAAAACCAGTCAACACTCCTTCAACTCTCTCTTTGTCTTCACCCTTTAGCCGATCTCTCCCATAAGTCCACAGAAACTTCTGCAGCTGTTCAAGCTGTTCTGTATGTTTTTCATTGTTTTTTCGTTTTTTCTTTCACCAGCAACACATTACCTTGATTTCCCCCCTTACCGAAGACATCCCCTTCCACCTCGAGGTCACTTTGTTTCTCCCTTCCTTCACGTTCATGAGATCTTTTTAGTCCCAACCTCCAATCTCCCCCAACATTTCCCCCTGAAGCCTAGCCCCCCCCCACCCCAAACTCCCTTTACCTTCCTTGTCGATCTTCTGAGGTGGAGCTTTGTTCAATGGCTTGGACTTCCCCGGATTTGACATTAGGGTGGTCTTCCTTATTCCCACCTCTTCTTTTACAAATGGGATTCGTCTGCTTGAATTCTGGCAAGCCCCCACCTTGCCCATGCACGACTTGTTTTTTTCCTTCTATGCAAATATATTTTTGTTTTTTTTGTGCAATTTGTTCTGTGTGTTTTGCTTCTTTCACCCTACATTTTCTTTTCTCCGTTGATGCTTCTCAACCGGCCCCCACTGCCACTTCCTTTCTCCTGCCCCATGTTCTGAACTTTTTTTTCAGCTCTTGTCTTCCCGTTTTCTCCAGGCACCCCAACGTTTTGACTCCTTGTATTGCCTGCGGGGCCTCTCACTTCGACCTATTGAAAGCGTTGTACCTACAGCCAATTCCCAGTTATAATTGCCACTGAATCCCCCCCCTTCGGCTCGAAAAGGTTCTGCTTTCCCCCCCAACTCCATCGCGCACACCTTGCCCCCACTGACTCTCCCTTAAATTTTGAGGCCATACCAGCTAGAATGTCTTTTTTTTTTTCCGTGTTTGTTTTGTTAGTCACAAAAACCGTTCCATCAACCCCCCTCTTCCCTCCTTGAGGTGGTTCCGCATGGAATTTTTGACTTTCCCCCTTCCCCGCTCCCTCTTTTTTCCCCTCCGGATTCTCTGAGTTCGCGCCGCAAGTCGCATTGAACTCCTTCACTTGTAATTGCTCGTACCTTTGTTTCTCCCTTCTCCAAGTATTCTAGAAAAATGTGTCCGATTGCAACCACCATCCTAGTCCCCATCCACCAATGCAAAGATTTTAACCTTGTTCAAGGATCTTCTTCCTAAGGTGAGCTTTTTTGGCTCCTGTCTACGCCACTTTAACCTTCCTTTTTCTCCCCCCTTTCCCTCACCTGGACGACGAAGTCATCTCTTACGCGTTTGCGGCCTTTTCTCTATATTTGTCAAAATGGTACTTTAACTGCCAGGCCCTTCAAACCTCATGTGTTTTTCGCCGCTGTTTTTTTGGCTTGACACGGTAAGCTCCCCTCAATCCAACACCGAATCTTTACACTTTTTTCCCCTTTCAAGAGGACATTGAAATGGTCAATTTTCTTTCGAAGGTTTGCTTTTTTTGTTTGTGTATTTTTCTACTACCCCCCAACAAAACTTTTTTTCAAACTTCCCATCATATCTCTGACCTTTTGCTTACGAATTTTTTTTTGTGGACTTCCTTCTGGTTATAGTCAAGTGTCGACATAGCGCACACTACCATAATCTTCTATCGCACTTATATTTCCTGGAATTCATATCTTGTCGAGCGCTTTTTCTTTTTCTTTTGAGGTCCCACCAACAACAGTTTTTTCCCGGAAACTGTACGCTTATTTTTTTCCCCCCTCCATGCTATCTTTATGTTACCCATTTTACTCCATTTATCCAGGAAACTCTGTCTCCCAGATCTTCTTTTTTTCAGCAGCTCCTTCATTTCCTTACGGATCCACTGGTCGAATCATAATTAACCTTTTTCTTCCTTCTCTCCCCCCCCTCACTGCTTACACTAACGGGTCCACGGGCGTCCCGATTCTGCCAAATCTAAGGCCAACGTTTTGACACATATGTTCGAATAGTCAGATTTGTCTCCTGGGCAGGATGTTTCCTTCCCCCCCCCTCCGGCTTAAATATTCCTCAGAGGCCTTTGGAACCTCGTTTTTTATACTTCTTAAGCTTGTCAGTCAATTCAGATCTCTTTCGAATACCCCCCTTTCATACCTTGCTCGCAGGGAGATGATCCCCCCCTGTCACCTGAACCCTGTTTTTTACCAAATCTTCTCCCCGATCCCATGCCATTCTCTTTTCCCCATCCCCGGTTTGTTTCTATCTATTCACTCTGCTCTTTTCCCCACATGGTGTTCTTTCGATGCCGTCTTGGGATTTCGCCCCTTTTTTGCCTTCTCTGAGCATTAATCTCGTTTCCTGGTCTTTGTAATTTGATCTGGAATGGACCTTCAAGTATTTCCCCCTTATAAGCACTCATGGCTCTATGTTTATTTCAAGCCATGTGGACTTTTTATAGACCACCCCCATGTTTTTTTTCTCGGTTCCCTCCTTGGTGACTTTTCTTCCAGTCTTCATTATTTTTGCACCATCCCTCTCAAGTTCCTCTCATCTATTTTGGTATCAAGTATAATTTTTCTCCTTTTCAACGTCCCACCGAATTCTCCTCTTTCTTCCCTTTTTGTCTCAGATCCCCCGCAACTCATTCTGGCTTAAGGCCCACCGAGGGAGTCCCGATCTTTCGAGAGTTTCAGGGTTAATCTTTCCGTTATTTTGAGTCACCCGTCTCCCTTCCCTTTCCCCCCCCAATAATCCCCCGTTTTGCATGCAGCAATCAAACGTGATCGTTTCATTTTATCGAACCCTCCCTCCAGACCCTGATTCATCCATGCTGATGCGATATGACATCCTGAAGTTTTGGCTTCTCTGTCTGTTGCCTTCAATTTTAACTCGTAGGTACCCCTTAGATTTTTCTTAAAGCGCGACCTCCTCTTCCCCCTTGCCCTTTTTCTCACAAAAGTTGTGTTTTTGGTCAGTTAGCCAATAACAAAACCACGACTTCAAGACTGACCATTTAGGTTGCCTGTCATTCACACCACATTTGAATCCCATGTAGGGTTTTTTTCGTTCGGTACTTGACCCTTTTACGTCCCCACAGACTAGGTTTATTGACAATTCTTTGATCGAACCTTTGATGTTTAGTCCGAGGCATTTTCAGTCCTCCCTCCCAATAACACAATCGTAGATCCTTGCCCCCCCCCCGCCCCATTTAAGTGAGTGCCCTTCTCTTCCATGGCCGTTCACGTAATTGTACTACAAAGTTGGTCGGTAAAGTTGGGAGAGTCGTAAGCCCTCCTTCCTTCGCACATGATATCCTCTCTCCATCGAATGTTTTTTCGCATACTCAACCCATTTTTTTTCCTTGGTTGTATCGGCACTAGACTCTTGTATCTGTCCCCCTTCAATTCCCCCTCCTTTTCAGTACTTGTCCCTGTCCTTCCGCTGCGACTTTGCATTTCTCCCCATTAAGACCCCCATCCTCTTCCCCGCCCTAAACTCGTTTAAATCTGACTTAATTGTCCACCTCCTTTTCTCGGATTTCTTCTTTCTTTTCACTTGATTATGCCCAAGCACGTCCTCACACCGATAACACCCGAATCGGACCAGTTTCCCTTTCTTATTGCATATGGTTTTTATGGTTTTGGATTGGATCAGCTCCGCCTTGACCAAGTCTCTTATCCTACTTTTGAGAAAAGTATTCTTCTCTTCGCTCCTTTCAATCCTCCCCATATTCGGATGAAGCACCAACAGGTGGTCTTTATTTCTTTGTTCTTTCCATTTTCCTCCTCGTCCAGTAGCTCATGTTCTTTCCTTGTTTTTCTTCCTGTATTTTTGCCTTGTTATCGACCGCCTTCTTTCCCTTTGTTACTAGAGTGAAAGAGCCACCCCCCAAGATTCCCCCAGACATTTCCAACCCTTCGGACTGTCAATTGCCCTTCTTCCCATCTTTCCAGTGCGTGTCCCTTGATTTGCCTTTATCTACACCGATTTGACGAAAGTCCCTTTTGGCATTTCTCGGCCCTTTGTCTAGAAGCCAATCCCCCTCCTAGTTGGTCCGAGCCAGTTCAACTTCCATCCCCTCTGCAACCTCTCTCCTCCTTTTTTTCTTTCTTTTTCCAAACTCCAGGTTATTAGCCTTTGGATTTCCACGCTCTCTCTCGTTCAACTGCCCTTGATGGATGGACAATTTCTGCGTTTGCTCTTTTCCATTGTAGAGTCTAGTCCAGGGTTTTTCAAACATAGTGTAGACACCCCATGACCTCCTAACCTCTTGTTTTCCCCACTTTTTACTATGTTAGATATTGAGTCTGGGGTCGATCCCCCAGCAACTTCCCGTCTTTTTCCTTATTTGTCTTTGTCTCTACATACTTCTCCATCCCCAAAAGAAATTGATTATTCTTCCCCGGAGGGTTTTTTGCGTTCCCTGGCCAACTTATCATGAGCACCTTTTCATCTTTCTTTTGATTCTTTGTCCCACTTCCCTCACATTCAACCCTCGAAAGAAGTTCAGTGAAGAGTATTTTCCCTCTAGGGCAGGTATGGACAAATTCTTTGGCTACCTTTTTGTCCCCCCTTGTTAGCGGATTTTATTCACATTTCGTTCGATTAAAATGTCATCAATTTTGTCTCGGATGCGAGAAAGCAACCTTAGCATTCCTACTCCACTTGGACCCCTCTATTTTTAAAAACAGGGCGATTCAGAAGAATCCTAATTTCCCCTCTGTTGTGATCGAGATTAAAATCTGTCTTTCCTCCTCACGGACTTCTTTGACGCTTTACCTGTTGAGAAAAGGCTCCCATACTGATGTGGCTGGTCTTTTCCCCCACACCCACCCGTTTTGAGTTTTCCTCCACGTTGGATCCTTGGGCGACCTCATACCCTTTGCTCCACCAATTTATTAGCCCCCGTCCCGCCTTCTCCACTTTCCCAGTGATATGTAAACCTGTTTCCTCTCTGGTTCCGAGGGTTCTATTGTCACGTCTTGACCCTCCTCCCACAACAAATAAAGGTCCTACTCATATGATTTCCCCCCCCTTTTAACCTTATTCAACCAACACCCCCTGGCCGTTATTGCTTGCCCTTCAGATGGTATTCTTTTTTGCCGCGAGCCCATTACCAAAATACCGCAAAACCACGTTGACTCTCTGTGATCAAAATCCCCCAGCTCTCCGTCCTGCGAACACCTCCCTAACCTGATGTAGAATTGGAATTCACTCCTGTTTTTCTTCTTCTTGTTTTGATCAAGTTGTAAAACCATGTCACATTCACGTTCTTTCTATTCCCAAGGGCAACCGAAAAGCCCTTCCTGGCCGCAGACTGGTTCACACCCTCATTTTTTTTCCCCCCCCCAATCAATTGGGTCTCTCTCCTTGAGGAGGCCCCAACCCTTCCCCTACCACCCTTTTTTTTGTTTTTTCCTCAGCGAACACACCCACCCGTTGACCCCGTGGCTCTTGATTTATGAGGTGGAGCGTGTGAAACCCTTCGTCAACCCCGTCAGTAACTGTGGTTCCTGTATTTTCCTCCCAATATCTTTTTTCCCGCAATTGGATGTAGCAAATATCTTTATCCCTTTTTTGCAAAGCACCACGTGTCAATCCCTTCGCCCCTTCAGAGGCTTTACATGGTTAAATATTCTTCTTGTGGCCTCCGTGCCTCCTGGTTTTTGGTTTCCTGCGGAACCAGGGAGCTGAAGTGATTCTGCCTTTAGCTCCCCCCAGCCCTATGTAGCCTCCGCCACCCTCTTTCTCCTCCTGGTAGACCAAGGAAGCCCGAGTTTCTCCCAGGCCCCCCCCCCCCCCCAAATTGAACCTCCCCTTAACGCTGCCTTCAACTGTTTGGAATACTTACTTTTTACACGGTCCAGCCCTGCACCCACCCAAATCCCCTGATCAGTCCCCCACTATATATTTCCACTTTCCTCCATGTCGTATCGACCCCAAGTTGCAGTCTCGAACCCCCCGGCACACCATTGCTTGCAAATACTCCCCTGAACCTTTAAGCTCTCTGTCTCCGTGTTCTTTTTTGCTTCTGTGTCTTTTTTGCCGCCTATTATACACTGTTCTTCTAGACCTTTTACCTCCCCCTCCCCCCGACGGAAGTTTCCTTTTGTCAAGGGACTGATCTAGAATTTCAGCCCCTTTTTAGAAATGCCATTCGAACGCTCCGAAACATGACAATACCCTCACTTCCGCTCCCATTGGCTGCCCTTATTATCGAAAATGGCGCATCCCCCCAATTCATTTCGGACAAAATGGGCTGTTTTCCAACTTCCCCGAGGTGACCGCGCATTGTCCCTTGTTTCCTGAGCATTTGATAATGTTTTTTTTTTACACCTACCATCAACCCCCTTCCTCTCTTCCTTGACGCCATGGAATTTTGATGAATTCCCGCATGTAAGAGTTGCGTTTTCTACCTTGGTGAGTACCTTTTCCAATTGCCCCGGCAATTCCCGGCAAGCTCAAAATTTTATTGCCCCCGCTTTGTTTGTATCTCCTTCCCTTTCGAAAATGTTGACCCAATCCCCCCACCTCCTGACCTACCCCTTTTTGCTTCACATATTAAAGTCAGCTCTTATTTGATTTTGTGTTTTGGAGGGTCCATTCTTTTTTTCTGTTTTTTCTTTTTTTTTGTTGTTTTTTTTTTTTTCAAACACAAATTTTGTTCACCAGGCAAGCGACGGGGACGTCCCAGCTAAGTTACGTCTGCGCTTTCTCATTTTCTTTCTGGGTTTTTGACCCTTCTTCAGCCTTGATCACAAGGCAACCGTACCTGCTTTCACCTCTGATGCTTCGCCGCTATATCTTATTTCCTTCTACTTATCTTGTTTTTTTTTTTATTTCCTTCTCTGTCCCACAACCGACACATCTGTGGTGGCTTGCCCCCGCCTCCCACCTTGGCGGCTTTGGTATTTTGGGCCCTTTAAGCATGGCGTTACATACCTCCCCCCTTCGCGGAACATGTACCCAGTGAAATGGATGGTCTCCCCTTCGCTCGGCCCTTTTTCTTCCCAGACTCTTCCCCTTCGTAAGTTCGATCACATTCTCCTTATTCATGTCTGAAGGATTCTCTTCCTTTTATTTCTTCCCTACGTGGCTAAGGATTTTCCTCTCTTTCGACCCCGAATGACTTCCCTGCGCTATATGCTGAGGCCCCCTCCCTCCCCCATGCGTCTGCCCTCCTTTTGCAGTGGATTGAACTCTTTTTTTAAATAACCTGCTTTTCTTTCTCATTTTTTTCTGGAACTAGAATAATTACTTTCCCCATGGTCATCCCTCTCTTACTCTCTTTTCTTTTCAACTATTGTATCAATTTCCCTTAATATAAGGGGTACATTTTTTTCACATGACGGCAACTGTTGTCCCCCCCCCCTGAGAAACTAAGAGACATAGTCTCCCCTCTTCATTTCTCCTCTGTTCGGCGAGTGAATATTTTATCTTCTCTCGCATATTTACAACCCTTTTGCCTCTGGATCAGGCATGTTCGAGCCCGCCTTTCTCGTCCTTTCATTTTAGAGACCCCTCTCCTTTCCTCCGCTCCTAATGGCATGATGGGCTCTTTTCTTCTTCCCCACTAGTCGAAGCCTATGTCTCCAAAATTACAGGGGTATTAATCCCCTTTGTCACATCCCATCCATGTTTCTTCCGTATTGTTCTTTCTATGGTTCCCTTTTGCAGCTATGATTTCTTTGCCTATTCATGTTTTTCCGGTCTCCTCTCAGTTCCTTCGAGCCTTTAATAATGGATCCTCTTCAAGCGCCACGACTTTTACTCTGATCTGACCTTGCGTAGCGCGGTAAGCATCGTCCAATCATCTTCTTCTTTTTTCTCCTCCAACAGAGGGTCCTCTTAACCATCCTCTTTCCGATACTGTGATTTTACCCCCATCCTTGTGAAAACTGCGAGTTTTTCCTTGACCCTTTTCAACAAATAGCCCCGCACGTCAGGCCAAGACAACTTTCTCTTTTTTCCTTGTGGGTCCTCCACCATGATAGTTTGACACTAAATTGTGTATTAAACCTTTCCAATGATTCTGTATAACAGTCGGCGCGTTATCGTCTTGTGTCATACCTGTCCTGTCTTTACTACATGCGACCAAAGTAGTCACCCCTTGCTGATCCCCCTGTAAAGCGAAGAATCCCCCTTATCTCCTTTGCCGTACCATTGCTTTTTCCTTTTTTGTTCGTTTGTCTTCTTTTTTCATAACACAACAAGAATCTCCCCCCTGCTAGCTTGACCTTTATCTTCCTCTGCATATTTTCAAACCCCTTACGTCATGCCCCTTTTCCCTTGGCCCCATTTTCGAGACGTGTCATGACCGTTCCCAGACCACAAGAATGCTTAGGAAAACTTTTCCCCACCCACTTGCTGTTGAGGAGAGGTTTTAATCTTTCCCCTTCCTTTTAAACCATAGTTTCTCCCCTTCCCGTCGCCGTGCGTCTTGCGTAGTAGTTTTCGCCGTCCTTGATCTCATGTTTTTGCGATTCGTAAGGACAACCCCCCTTGTTCCTTGAGACTCAGTATCCTTTTTTCCCCTCTTTGGCGATAAAGGTGTGTGTCTTTTCTTTTTTTGACCGGCAGAAATTTTCGAGTCCTCTCTTGCTATTAAAACCTCCCAATGTACGCCCCGGCACTGCCCCCCCAGGAATTTTTTTTGCGGACGTTCGTCCTTTTTCATTTTTTCTCATCCCTTCTAGAAGCCTGCCGTTCAAACTGTCTGAGAACTTTCTTCATTGTCCTGGCCTCCCCCCTGGCTTTTTACTACTGAGTTCAAAGCCTCCCGAAGCAAACCTTCATCATGAGAATTGTGGACCACTTTTCTTCCCTTTTTCTGTAGTTCAATGTTGTGAGCTGCTGTATCCCCCTTCCCCTGTTAGACCGTTCTTCTTCTCCCCCCTGTGTCACTGAGGATAATTTTTTGGAGACCCTGTTTTTTGTTGCAGTCCGTGACCGGCCATAATCTTTACTAGCGGCCCACGGATTGAAGCATCCCCAAAGGAGTTAAATCGTTTGTTGCCTTTATTTCCCCCCTTTCTTTGTCGTCGCTCACCTTTCACAGTTGCCTTCGTCTTTCCCTGTTTGCAGGTTTTGTTATCGAAAGCTCAACTTTTCGACCCTCCCCTGGTTTACGAGTGACTAAGCAAAACACCAGGTCCACATCCCCCTTGCCCCCCCCTTTGAGCGCTTCTTGACACCCTGTTATATTCCCCCCCTGACCTATGGAGGCCCTGTTCACTGTCTTTGTCCCCCTTATTTTCACCCATTTTATTTTTAGGTTAGAGACTTATTTTATTATCGTCCATTCACACGTCCTTTTTTTTGGAAGTGAGACCCTTTCAACGCCCGCTACCATCCATCAATCGCAAAGCGGGTACCTTTCTGTGTCTCTTCGTGATTCCCCTCGTTTTAGGAGAAGTGTTCTTTCATCTCTTCAACAATTCCCACGGTATGTTGGGTGTCTCATTATGCGTTCTGTTCTTTCGTTTAATTTTTTGCAAATCGCCGGCGTTTCGTTAATGTGTCGGTTTTAAAACCCTTTCTTGTGCACAGCATACCATACAGTTTTTTTCCCATCATGTTCTTGGTTCCTCTTTTTAGAGATTCCCTTTTCCCTTTTTTGGTATTTTGATCCCAGCCCCCCATTCCGTTGGTTTTTGCGGATTTTGCGTCCTGGCTTCTCTCGCCCAATTGATCAATGCTGCCTTTCACACGGCTTGAGGGTGTTGGTTTGCTGTACTTACTTGACCGGCACTGTTATGAGCCATTATTTCCTTACCTTAGTTTTTTGATTGGTCAACCAGTTACAAACTCCCCCTGAACAGCGTATGAGCCCCCGTCCTCTGTTCAATGAGTGTTTGTAATTTCTGGGCTGATCATGTGGGCTTTTAATGTTTTTTGCTATTCCAAAACAGTTTCTCTCTGTTTTCCCGTCCTCAATGTCCTTTGAATTTATTAGACAGCCCCCTCTCTCCATCTCCTGTTTCAACCCTTTCCCCCGCGGCGCTCGGTCCCTGTCTTTTTACGACGACAGTTTTA
>Ga0179591_1486052_pt1 | contig 17428 bp, 24 predicted proteins | sample CZOMad2_1_08_16f_FD_182891 | JGI IMG/M metagenome (GOLD analysis project Ga0179591, IMG submission 182891) | Vadose zone soil fungal communities from Angelo Coast Range Reserve, California, USA - CZOMad2_1_08_16fungal (PacBio error correction) | ecosystem: Environmental > Terrestrial > Soil >... | reverse complement strand
TAGGTTCTCCGTGTTAGAAATAGCTTCTTCCCATCTCGATTAACCAAGTGCCCATCGCCTCGTTTTGAGAGTCGTGTTACCTTTTTCGCGAAACGGTTTTTTTTTTCCCCTTCCCGAGACTGTCTTTCCGAATCGAGCAGATTTTCTTCCCCCCCCCCGGAAGAGGTATACGCCTTGATCGTCTCGATTGCATTCGCGATACGGCGTTTTCCTCCTTTATGCTGAGAATGGAGTTTAGCATTCTCGGATTTCGCGCGCTACGGTTTTACTCCTCCTTTTGGGGCATCAGAAAGACTTCCCTTCCCCCCATCCCGAACCTGCTGATTTCCGGCATTTTCTCCGAGAATCATCAATATAGGGGTTTCCTTCCTCCAAAAATAGCCTATTTGCATATTCCTTTCCCGCCCTTAAGGGTAACTCTCCCTTTCATTGGTTTTCCCCAGGCGAAATACCAGGAAGAAGCCCCCCCCCCTCCCTCGTCAACGATTTTCAGCACTCCCTTTCCGGAAGAAAGACCGCCAACCTTTCCTGCTTCTCGCATGTTTCAGTCTTTTTTTTACCCACGCACGGTAAGCGGGCATCCCCCTTTGGGAATGACAAACTTTTTCCCTTTCCCCCAGCAAGGGTGGATCGGGGACGCCTCCCCTTCCTCCCTCTCGTAGCTGCCTCCCTTTCGAAAGTTGCAGTGGAGAGCCGGCTTTTTTTTTCCGAGCGCTGAAGCTAAACCAGGCTTCACTAAGACCCCGTCCCTTCCCCTCTTGTCTCCCGGTGTGACCCCTCTCTCCCTTCCCCCGACAAATTATCTCCTGAAGGCGTTCCCCGATACGAAATGCCTTTTTTTTTTTTCAAGAAGTTAGGCCGACTCTTCCCTTTTCCTCCCCGAGTCTGCAATGGGACTCCCTTTCCCCCCCTTATGTCCCCTTAACCAGAAATATGTACTCCACGAGCTGGAAAAGAGGCCCTTCGATTCCAGACGCATGCTCCTCTTTTCCCTGCTCTCCAGTGAAGTTGATCCGGATTTACGCCTTCTCGTCCCATGCGAAGCTTAAGTAACGACCCCCTTTTTCCCCCCTCGAGCGTGCAGGGAGGATGGACTCTCTTCTCCTTTTCTTGGCCATCGGAGAAGATTTGCTTTTCCTCCCGGTAAATGTCCATCGTTATATATCTAGTCTTTTACTCCTCATCTTCTTCCTCTAGACGATGACTCGCAATGTATGTCCCTCGCCTTTCCATTCATGGAGCGTGAGACCCGCCCCTTTTTTCCCCCTCTAGTACCCTCCTGCACGATCGATTAGTTTGACTTGCGGTGTTTTTTTTTTTTTTTCCTCTCGGCATGTAGCCAATTATGGTCTCCCCCCCTTTTCACGGATTAACACGCCCCCTAGGAGAGGCGGCATTTGACATCCACGATGACCTTGCCCGCTTGCGCGGAAGCATCGGTCTTTCTTTTTATATCGAACAAGGACAGTTCAGTTTCCCCCCCGTCGCTTCCTTTGCCTTATTAGAGCCTCCCCCCTTTTCTCAATGATTTAGATCTGAGCAGGATCTGCGAAAATAAGACGTCGCAGCTTGGATAGGGGCACCCCATTTTTTCTTTGAAGGGGTGGTAGTGAAGATCCCTTCCCCTTCCTCGGTTGAGATTAACGTTTCCCCTCCCCCATTTCTAGTTGTCTTCGCGGGCGGTCTCCGGGTTCCTCCCTTGCGGAGTCGATCAACCGTTTTTCCGGTGGGCAGTACCGCGATGTTCGACTTTCACCCCCCCTTTCCTTACCGATGACTTTCCCTGCTGGACGTGGCGGTATGGCTGCGGATCCTCCCCTTTTCTCTGAAATCGTTGACGAGGTGTGGCCTTTCTTTCCACCTATAATGTAGAAAGCACCGCCTTCTTTTTTTCCCCCTCAAGGCGGTACGCTCCCCCTCCCTCTCCCGATGGCGGGTTTCGGGGGGGGGACCCCCCCCCCTCCCTTGAGTGAACGGATGCGTTCTTTTTTTTCGGATGCGAATGGCCGAGTCTTCCTTTTCCAGTCTTCGGATGAACACCCTTCTTCCCTCTTCATTCCGCCCATGCGAAACGACATCCTAGACGCGACTTTTTTCGCTGACCTCCCCTTCGGGACGACTTGACGACTCTCGCCCTTCGTATATTTTTTTCGGAAGACTCTCCCCCTCTTCGCCTCTTAAGCCTATAAGGCTTTTTCCCCGGTAAGACCTTCTCCGGAGGGCCCTGTGGTTCCCCGCTCCCAAAAATCCCTTTCCTTTTTTGCAGTTATAGAGAGGGTTTCCAAGGAGGAAAGAGTCTTGTGTGTTTTTTTTTCAATCAGCCCATCAGATACGAGATGGTCTCCTCTCCTGATAAATCATCTCCCTCCTCTCTTTTCAAGTGTTCTCCGGGATCTTCCAGCAACCCTGGACCTATGCGCTTTCAAGCAGCGCCCCGGGTCCCCCTCTTGAGCCCTTTCTTACGGACGACACCCCCCAACCCCCCCCCGCCAGCTCTTTGATCGGGTTGCTCAGATGGTGAGCGTCATACCCCTACCATGAACAAAATTGAGAATTCCTCGCGGAAACATTACGTTCACTTCCCCCCCTCCCTGTGCAGTGAGATTCGCCTTCTCCTCCCTCTTTTTATCGCATTTCGGAGAAGCCCCCTTTTCTCAGATACAACAACGTTATTCACCTTTGACGAGAGAGTGTGCTTCGTCTTCCTTTTCCGCCTTTTTATCAGTACGATTTCCTCCTTTTTTCTGCATTACTACTGGCTCATCCAGGGGTTGCGCGGACGCCGGACGAGCCGTTCGAGTTTTTTAGTTCTCTGGCAAATTTCCTCTTTTACGCCCATTAGAATGTATGTCTCTGAGTACAGAGTAATGTATCGTTGGCGGACTCTCCCTTTTGACCTGCTAGAACGTTTTTCTCTTTCTTTTTTCCGCCGGCAGGATCTCTCAGGAGGCGGGCGTAAGCGCCTTTTCTCGCCTAGATCGAAAAACGAACCGATATCCCTTGCCGATAAGTGTCCCCCCCCAGACTCTTCTTCCAGACGTCCTCACAAGTAGAGGCGGCAGTAGGCGAAACCCTCTGTGTTTTTTATGAAAGTACGGCCCCTCTTTTTTTTCCTCCCTCTTTCCAGGGACCCGATACACCGCGAGTCTTCGCTTAGCCGCCCGACTTCTTCTTTCCCCCTCCTCTCGACCAAAGATATCCCCTCCCCCCTCCCCTTTTTTTTGGGTGTGCCGTGCTGGGCAGTCCCCCGACGTCTTTTTCCTCTTTTTCATGCATCGGCGGTGGAATCGCCACTTTTTTTCCTTTCCCCGTGCTGGAGAAGGTGTTCCGTTTCAGAACTTGAACAAACTCCCTTTTTCCGCTACGCGGGCGACGGTTTACGATCTGTCCTTTGGTGGTGGTCAGGGCCGTATCGGACCCCTGAGATAGCGTTTTTTCGTCGAGGCGAGGCTTTTTTTTCCTCTCAACCCGATGACGACTACGCCAGCTCCTCCTTCCTGATAGTTCCTCCTTCTGATAAGGAGAACCTTTCCTGGATTTCCCCCCCCTTCCTTTTTGACAAACTCGACAATGAGACTTGGAAGTCACGAGGTCCTCTCTTCCTTCGAAACGCGAACGTCGCTCGTCCCCGGCGGTGCCTTTCCGAAGGCGCCCCGGATGTCTAGAGCCGATTATCAAAGACCGTTAAATTTTCTTCCCTCCTGCGTCAACTTTCAATCCCCACGCTATTAGATGCTACCTTTTCCCCCCTTTTGATAGCAGCCTTTCCCGAGCATAGCCTGCTGCTCATCCTCGAGAGAGGAGTGGAGAATGCTTTCCCAAGCGGGGGCCAGCGCTCCTTCTTCTTTCCGAGTCTAGCAAGGCTCAATTGTTTTCTGACGCTACCCATCAAACCCGAAGTTAGCCGGAGGTGAGGATGGTGGCTTCCTTTTCCTCTCGTTTGACCCTCGTCGTTTCCCTTTGACGAGCGCTTTTCTTCCAGAATCGCCCGGAGACCAATTGGACAACTCTTTTTCTGCTGATTTATAAGGATTCATTGGACTTATTTTTTTTTTTTTTTTTTTTTTTTTTTTTTTTTTTTTTTTTTTTTTTTTTTTTTTTTTTTTTTTTTTTTTTGCGATGGTACCCCCCTCCCGCTCCGAATGTACGCCTTTTCCCCCACCACGTTCTCGTGTTAGATGGTCCTTTCTCAGAAAATTCCCCTTTTCCCTTCTTACTCTGAGTTTGGAGCGTGTTTTTCCCCCGCCTGAGCGAAAAGGCTTTTCCTTCCCTGCCGTGAATGCGGACTCGAAAGCGATTTTTCTTGAAGCGGTATATACTTTCGGAGCTAGTATCGATCCCTCTGGATCAGGAGTGTCCCTTTCCCCCTCATTTGTCGCGCTATGATTTTCTTCTTCATGTGATAAGTTTCGGATTTCGCGCCGCTACTTTCCCTTCTTACCGTGTGAATACGTCCTTCCTTTTCCCCCCGGCCCAACTGGAACCCGGAGCTGATTCCTTCCCTCGAGCATCCTTTCCTTTTACCCGACCAAGTCCCCCCCCCCCCCCTCCCTTTTGGCATATTTTAACCTTCGTTTCCTTTGTCCCTGTAGTTCAGTGGTTTCCCCGGCGAATCCGGACGAGCCCCCGCAACTCGTCAAACGATTCATCCTCCACCGTAAGATTTTTTTCCTACCTGCCCAACACCTCTCCCTTTTTTTACCCAAGTCCGTCGAACATCGAGGATTCAGACAGCAAGAACGGTTTTTTCGAAGGAGCCCCCTTCCCTCCTAGTAGCGTCTTCCCCCTTTCTTTCCTTTTAATATTGAGTCTCTTCGCCGCCTTCAGCCGATGAAGCTAAAACAGTTTTTTGCATAATACCCCTCCCTTTCCTTGTTTGCCCGATGCCAAGTGAGGACTTTTTCCTACGAAGGCGTCCCGACGACATGCAGGCGTCTTCTTCTTTTTCAGCCTTTCCGGCCGACGAACCAAACTGGGGGGAGCTGCCAGCCGGGTTACCTTCAAAAAGACCGATGCCTCCCCTTAACGGCACGAGGACTTGTTTAAATTGACGATTTTCCATTTCGCAGGCTCCTTTTTACCGATTACGCATTAATCGTCGCTCTTTTTTCTCCCCCTCATGGTTTTTTCTTTTTTCCTCAAAAAGTTAAGGTCCCCCAAATACGCGATAGTGCAGGCGGCTGACCTCTTGCGCAGCATGGGAGGGCCTCTCCGTCCCGGTATCTCGCTCAGGATCCCTCCTTTCTTCCTCCTACATAGTTGGTTTCTATGAACTCGCGAGCGAGATAAAGGGAAAGGAGGTGGTCCCCCAGCTGCAGCGAGGGACAATGAAGAAGAGTCCCTTTCCCCTTCCACAGATAGCAGTTCGTTTGCTTGCTTTTATCTTTCCGGAATCGGCGCATGAGCCCTTTCACCGGTATCTTGATACCACGTCACACGTGCAGCCTGCCTCGCAGGCAGGCATGCACCTTTTCTTGTGCAAGTTTCATGCGCTCCTCTCTTCTTCCCCCCTTTCTTGGGAATTCTTTTTCAGGTGCAGGCTCCCAGTCAGCTCGGCGGCCTCATGCTTGACCAGCGCCTTGTTATGGCGAGCAGAGAGTCCCACTCCCCCTCCCGTAGTAGTTTCTTTCTTTTTTTCTTTGGCAGTGCCACACGCGCCACGAGCTTCCGAATTTTCTTTGAAGATCGCTGCGCTTCATAGACCCCGGCCTCTCCAGTTTAAATCTTTTTTCTTTTGACGAGCAGTCTATTTCCCCTTCCCGCGTCCGATTCCATTTCCCACAGGTGGGAGTCACGCGATGTTCTATTTCCCGGGATAAATCTGAACCCGTCTTCTCCCCCCTTTTTTTTGGCGGTTGGATGCCCCCTTCTCGGGTTCGACCTGATGCTGAAAATCTTTCTCTTGTGGCTCGGAAGGGATTTTCAACCTCTAAATGTCGAAATTGCCCCCCCTTTTTCTTTATAGTCGGAGTGACACGAAGGAGGTCTTCCCTTCCCCGGGTGTCCTAGTTTGCGTGGGTCGGGCCCCTATATTGAGGAGGCGCGGATTTTTTTTTTCTTGAGGAATCAGCTCCGTTGTCCTGCGAATGGGAGAGGGGTCATTGCTTTTCTGATGCACCAAGGTGCTCCTTTTCTTTCGGCTGCGCATCAACGTACGCTTCCCCCTGCGAAACGCATTCGGCTCTCCCTGACCAGCCTTTTTTTTTCCCGATATTCCCGAGACGAGATCTAGACAACTTTTTTCTTCCCGGTAGAAGAACCAGCATCGCTCCCGTTATGCAGAAACGGGTGTCCTCCCTGTTTTCCCGGCGGACATTTTTTTTTCCTCCCTCCTTTCCACTAGGTCCCGTGTATAGAGCGGAGTGCATGACCTCTAACAAGGAGACCCCTTCTTTTCTCATTTTTGGGCGCTCCACAATCAGGTTTACGTACACTCTTGATTACCTCTTCGTAATGATCCTGATAAATCTTTGTGTCCAGTGGTCGCCCATCTTTTTTTTTGTCCAGCCAGGAGCGGACCTCTCTTCTTCTGTCCAGGCAGCTCTTTTCTCCGTATTCTCGACATCCAACACCCTACACTCCTTCCCTTCCCCCGCTTAGAATTCGGGTTTTATTCTTCTTATAGGTAAATAATTACATAACTGCACCCCCTTTCTTCTCGTACTTTTGGCTTGACACTTTAGGAACTTTCTTTTTTCTCCATTTCTATAAGCGTTTTCGACGTCGGCTTCGGAGCAGAAGGATCTTTTCTTTCCCACGTATTATCCTTCCCGAAGAGGCGTTGAGTCTCGTTTTCTTCTCTTCTGCTCCGTCGATCCTTTCATCTTCTCTCCCCCATAAATTTGCGCTCCGGCGATCGAGAGGCCTTTTGCGTTGAAGGAGGAGGAAGCCTCTCTTTCTACTAAGCAAGACTCAGGCTTTTCCTTTTTCTTCCGAGTTCAGCGTATTCCCCTCACTTCGCCATGATCGAACGTGTCTTGCGGCGAGTAAGCTGGCTTTAATACAGGATCCTCGCGATGGAGGATCCCCCCTTTTCCTTCTTTTCAAAACCCCGCGATCTGCTAGATCTGATGACAAACCAACTCCCCGCCGGAGAAAGTCTTTCGCCCGCCGCTGCTGGCCCTCAGTATAGCGAGGCAATTATGAAAGTACGGCCCCTGCTCCCTCCCTTTCAGTTTTGAGATTACACCGCTCCTTCTTTTCGCGAAAGATCGCTTTTTTTTTTGCCCCATCATTTCTCTCCTCCGTTGTTTTTCTCGCTGCTGGGACGCTTCATCGATAAAGGGCCGCCTTCTCCTTAATCGCCAACTGGCGGAGAAAATTCCCTCCTTTCTCCTTTACGGGAACGTGCAGGATTCCCCCCAAAACTGCTGGGCCTCTCCTTCCTCGGAGAAGTTACCTCTTCTCCACAGGAGTTCTCCGGCGGACCAGTCAGGTGGTGCGTCAGCTCTTCCCCTCCTCTGCGTTTTCCGTATTCTTTCTGTGGATATAAGCTTCTTATGACGCACTCCGCCAGCTTACTCTTTATCGTCAGAGGAGAACCCCTTCCCCCCCTTCTTCGGGAGGCCCCTCTCCCCTTGCTGGAACTATCCTTCTGAGTTCTTTAGTATTTTTTTCCCTTTCATGCTCCAGACTCCTTTCCCCGCTCTCTGTCGTATAGTAAGGCCCGCCCTCCCCAGGATGAGCAATTCTTCCTCTTCTCAAGCGGAAAGGCTTTCCCTCCTGCGTCAACTGCACGCTCCCCACGCTCTTCCTGATGCGAGTTGGGGACACGTTTCCTTTCCCGTTTACCCTAGACTAGCCCTTGCTTTCCGCAAGGGCCTATTCTGCGGAGAGCGATGGTCGAGAGGGACTGACACGGCGGTGTCCTTCTGGATCGCCGAGACGAGACCATTCTCAAGCTTCTTCTCAGTAGGTACTTTTTTTGCTCACCATCGAGATCAAACCCGAGTCCTGCTGCTCGTTCTTCGTTTGAGGGTTTTGATTCTCCTCGGCTTTCCTTTTTTTGGTCCCTTGCGCTGCGGGGCCGGAAACGTCACCCTTGGACAGAATCGCCAAGTCTCCCTTTTCTTACAACTTGGAAAACACTCCCTCTTCCTCTATTTCTCAGGATTTTCTTTTCTGATGGTCGCCCTCTTCTTATCTGATCTTTACTCATGAGGTTTTTTCCCCCATGATGAACCTCTTTTTCCGTGTTAGGATCTTTTTTCATTTCCCTTCCCTTGTGTGCACGCGGATGAGTTTTTTCCGGGCGAAAGGCTGGGGTTTTGGGGCAGCCGACTCAACCTTGCCAGAATTTTTGTCCCGAGATTAGAGGTATAAGCTCGATTAGTTGTTTTGTCTACCCTTTCCAGAACGTATGGTTAGTTGTCTGGCGTTCTCATTGCTTCCTTGGCGCGGCTTTCGGAGAGCTGTTGTGTCCTCGAAAGAATTGCAACTCCCTTAGAATTAAGGAAAAAGGAGTGATCCCCTCCTCATAATAAATAGAGGGTGGCCCCCCTCCCCCCCCCCTCGCCACCATAGAATATTTTGCCCCCCTCCTTTTCCCTAAGTATAAGTGACTTCTGTTCTCGAAAGTAGAGGTTTGCCTTCCCAAAAAAGAAAGCAAATCTCCCCCCCCTCTCATCAGGTCGAACACGTTAACGTTCTCCTGGGAATTTTCCCTTCCCCCCATCCCCTGACCTCTCACGTTTCATTGGGAATAAAGGTCAAGCCGGTCCCCCTTCGCACATAGACTCCCCTCGCATCCCGCCCGGGTGGATCGGAATTCCTTTTGATAGAATTAATCGTACCTCCACCCCCCCCATACACCCACCCGGAGACGCCGCTCCCCGATGAAGATGGAGATCTTTTTTTTTTGACTCTTTGCTCACCACTTCAGCAGCGATCTGACTACTCCTTTCTAAGCTAGTGGAGAAGTTTTGTGACCTTCTGCTTTTTCCTCTTCCGTAACGCTTTTTTCCTTCTTTAATTGTCCTGTCCAGATCCGCTCGATAGCCCTCCCAGGCGATGGTCAAGCAGTTCGTTTCCCCTTTCAAGCCGAGCTGACTTCCATGCCGGGTTTAGATTATGTTCTATAAGCCGCGCGGAGAGCGAACGGAACGCGGCAAGTTTTTTTTGTGGCCCTGGCGCCTCTTTGTCGGTGTGTGTATCCTGATTACGCCTTCTAGTCGCTGGTGGATCCCCCCTCCCGTCAAGATAAAGAAACCCCCTCTTCCCCTCTGTGAGGGAAGAGTCGGCCTCATTTCTTTCCCTCGGAGCGCTTTTTTCCCTTTAACGGTCGCTCATGACTCGTTCATCGGTCTATCTCTTTTTTTTGAGAGAGATAGGAACGATGAACTCTGTCCCCTTTTGGTGGACAGTCCTGCGCGTGCGGCCCTTCTCCGCCGAGGGCCCTTCCTTCAAGCGGAGAATATCGTCTCTCCCTTTTTTCCTCTTTGAAGAAGGTCGCTGTAGCCCCATTAGGCAGTCTTCCCCCCCCCTGTTAATCGGATACACACGTAACCATTCGAACATGTCCGCGCTCTCTTTTTTTTTTTGGGGGCATTGCACTTCCCCGCCTTTTTTTCATTGCCGCTCGGCAGGACTCAGGCTCCTTTCCTTTCCCTTCTATAGAAAACGGACTGGTCCCCGTTCAGTCAGGAGGCCTTTTCTTCTTTCCCCTACTGATTTTCCCCCCTCTAATATGCAGTCGATAGCACTCCCTGTTTTTTTTTTTTTTTTTTTTTTTTTTTTCAACCCCCCCCCCAACCATCTTCTCCTTTCCCTCTGTTTGGTTACGAGGCTTCCGGAAGCTTGGAATAGGTTCTTTCCTCTCGAAGGGGACGCGGTCTCCGATGGGAAAGTGTTTATCTCACTGCGGATAGTCCTTTTTTCTCAGCTTAATCGTGTATTCTCTCAGGCGTTCCTTTTTGAAGTAGATCTCCTTTCCTTTCCCCTCTCCCCCCCTTTTTATGGATGGGGCTTCCTTTTTTTCCCCCTCTCTCTGGAATATTTCCCGATGACCGTCCTCAGGAAGTGTTGGCGGTTTGTTCACGGTGGCGACCTGAATTTCTCCTCCTTCCTCTTTTGGCTTGGTTGGCTAGGAAGGCTTCGTCCCTTTTTTTTCCCCTCCCCTCTGTCTATCTAGGATTGACCCTAAGGCGGTCGCCTTTTTTCTCCTCTATGGGTGGAGATTTGGCGTGGGTTCTTGCTGGAGGAGGATGAACGTCTTCTTTCCCGCCCTTCCGGAATGAGACTCTTTAGTCTTAGCGCACCACGGGGATGATAGAAATCAGCGCCCTTTCCCGCACCAAGCCATTCGTCCCTCTTCTCCTCCCCACTATTTTTCCCAGACGGTTTAAGACGCTATGCCTCGACAACGAGCGTATCTTTCCTTTAAACCAAGATCTCTTCCCTGCAATTTCTTCTCTGCAGCAAATTCCCTCTCCTTTCGCCTGTAACACGCTCCAACCCCCCTTTTTAATAGAGAGGAGTCCTGTTCCCCCACAAGGAGAACCTCCTTTTTTTTTTCTTTTTTTTTCCCCTTCAGTGACCTTCGTATAGATAAGATACTGATCAGGATAAATAATATTCTGCCCCTTTTCGTTGTCCAATTTTGTCTCCCCCCCCTCCCCTTTCCTGATTCTGTAAAGAAAGTTCTCCTTTTTTGAACGCTGCTCGGGGCAACCGCATCCCCCCCTTTTACGACGAAACATCCCCCTTCAGAGAGTACCGCCCTTTTTTATTTCCGATGGTGAGCGCCCCCCCCCCCCCCCACATGCTAATCTCACTCGGCGGACCCTTTAGGAAAGCGATGGCCCCCCTTTTCCGCCACTCCTCGATATCCGCAGTCGCGGCTTTTTCTGCCTCTAGGGATCTCGCCGCCCTTCCCCCCTTTCACCAAGGAGAATCTTTTTTGAAGGTCGACGTCGATCTTTCCGCTTGAGACTCCCGGAAGAATGGATTTTCCCCTTTTCTTATCTGCCCTTCCCGCCGGACTTTCCTGAGCGTTCGCGTGAGAGTCTTCTTTTTTTTTCAATTCCCCTATTCAGCCCATCCAGGCGCATTGTCTAGTTTGAGTATAGTGAGGCCTACAGCATCTCCGTGGTATCGCGTGCCCTCTTCGGCTCTCGAGAGAGCCTTCGCCCGTTTTCATTTTATAGTAAGACGATGGATTCAGAAGAGATCTCCCAAACGCGATTTTCCGTTGCCGAAAGGGTTTTTTTTTTTTTTTTCCCCTCCTCTTCCCCGGGTCCAGATTGTAAACGTCGCAGAGGCTTTCTGGGGGGGAAACCCTGTTTTTTTATGAAACTTCTTCCCTCCCCCTCGAAAATTATAAGCACTTTTTCCCTTGTTCCATGTCCGATCGCGCCCGATACGGAGGGACGGACCTTCTTCTATATCTGTTTCCTCCTCCGCAGTTGTTTTTTGTCGCGCTGCTGCGGAGTCCCGCCCCTCTTTTGTCTAGCGATACATTTCTCCCTTTTGTTTCCTTTTATGGCGGGAACGTTCGAGAAAGTTTTTCGACAGCAGAACTTTCCCCAAACACTGATTTTCTTCCCCCTCCCTCTTTTCAGCGAAGCCTTCCCTTCTCCCTTTTTTTTAAGCACTTGTTGTGGTCAGCAAGTCCCCCGGAGAAGATAGAGTTTTTAGGCCTTCCCTGACGATCTTACGACGCTCCTTTCCCCCCCGATGAAGCCCTCCCTTTATCGCGTCAGCTGATCGGCCGACTTTCAAAGGATTGCGTTCTTTCCCGCAACGAGACTACTCTTCTCCTGACCCCAGCAAATTTTTTTTTTTTTTAGTTGCGCAATTTCCATGCTTCCTCCCTGCTGCCGCTAGTCCGGATTCCCGAGAAGAGCGCCTCTGTTCCCCGGGTGAGCATTTCTTTTTCTATTCATCGGGAACAGGATCGGACGGATTCCTTTCCACGCGAATCACAAAGCTCTTCCCCCCCCTTGTAAGACCTTCTCCTCCTGATAAATCTCCTTTCCGCTTTTCTAGAACTCGATCTCGAGGGAGTTGCGAATTCTCTCGCCAGCGCTTTCCGAAAGGGTCCTCTTTTTCTCTTCCCGTTGGTAGGGGGGAATCTTTTCCCTCTTCGCTCCCCACAGAGATCAAACCCTTTCTTTCCCCCGTTTTCCGTGCTTTCTTTTCGAGTTTGTGGATGTGGCGTCTTTCGTAGTATTTTGCCAAGGCAGATGACGGGGCCGACACTCCACGCTAACTCGTCTGGAATGGCTGTACATCATCGCCCCTCCCCCCCAGCTGGCGACCACTTACCTCGGATCATGAATAGATTTTCTCCAGATACGACATGTACATCTTTCCCCTTTCCGTTTTCTGAAACAGGCGGTCTACGGTTCTTTCCCCTCTCTATACACGTGAAGCACCCTTTTTTTTCACCGGCGCTTGAGCGACCGGATGGGTTCTTTCTCCCTTTTTAGTTTCCCCTTCAGTCATTCGAAGCGATGATGGTTCTTCTTTTACGAGAGTGGACGAGAAGCTAGTCTCGAGGCCTTTTCTCTGCGTTAGTTCAAACTACCTCCGTTTTTTTTCTTCCTTTTTTCGTTTCTCTTTGGATTGAATGGCGCGGACCCTCACCGTGGTGGCTACGAATCTCCTCACTCCCCAGTCGCATTCCGGAACTTTTTCTTCCCTCATACGGGCATTTTTTCTCCCCTCTTTTTTCCAAAGTCCACATCGCCACCATCAGCTATTTGCCTTGCCTTAAGGGTCACTCTCTTATTAAGGACTTGTTCCTTTCTTTTAATCCCGGCCGATCCCCCCCCCCCCCACAATCCGTAGCATCAGGTCTCCACCGTTAACGGATCCCGCCAACAAAGTCCTGATGCGCGCCCTCCTGGGAAGACTATGTTCCCGTCCCCCGTCATTCCAAACCTGGTCCTTTCCGTATAGTCCTCGCAGGAGATCGAATCACTCTTCCTCACGCAAGAGACTCTTTTATTGCGGCGCCGTGGTCTATTCTTTCTTTTTTTTTTCAGCCTCAACCAGATTTTTTTTTTACCCGTCCTTCGATAAGCTCGTGGCTCCTTCAAGCTGCGGAAGCTCGTCCGTCTGGCTTTTCCTCCCCTTATCGACATGCAGTAAGATTAGCAAGTTCTTGTCCTTAGTTCCTGAGAAGGCCAAGAGACGCCATCTTTTTTCCGGGTTAGATTATGAAGCAGCCCCTCCCCTCCCCGATTCCTGCCTCCTGCGCATGAACTCTTCCTGGAGTGCGCCTGCGCGATACAGCTCCTCCTTGAAAGGTGGTGACTCCCTGCATTCCTCGTCTCTTTTCTTCCTTTCCCTGCGCAAGATTCCTTTCCTCCCCTTTCCCCCAACACGCCCGATCGTGCAGTCGTAGGACGAGATCGCTTTTTTTCCTGGAGGAGCACGCTCCTCCCCCTTTTCAAGGTCTCCCTTTTCATGAGCGAGTTCATCGTTTCTACCCCTTTTTTGTTGTGGCAGATAGACGATGACTAGTTTCCGGTGGAAGTCTGGAGCGTTCTCCCCTCTGGACATGCCGATAGAGTGATTCTCGCCTCTCCTCCTTTCGTGCCTTGCCGGCCTTTCTTCCCCCTTAGGTATCCCCCAGCGACGAGGAAGGCGTCCCCTTGAGAACTGGCGCCGAGCGTCCTTTCCTCTGAACCTGAACGCTTTCCTTTTTTCCCGCGAGGAATTTCTTTTCCCCCCCGTTTAACCAACCGCCTGGCAGGGCTAACCCTTCCTCTTTTGGCCTTATAGGGACGAACTTCTTCTCTTTCGCATCTACTGCATGTCGATCTATTTCCCCCCCCACTTCAGAAGTAGTTCTTCCCCTTTGTTTCCTCCGTGGGACCCGGGGACACTTCTCACGAGATTATATCATTCTAGTGCAGATCGCTGCGAAGTCTTCTGGCTCGTTCATAGACCACCTTCCCTCCCTCCCTCCCTCGCAAGCTTCCTTTCTTTGGGCATCGCTGATCTACTTTGCTCTCCCCGTGATTGCTCTCGAATTTCCCTTTTTTTCGTACGCGATGTTCGACGGGTCTTACCGGGATTCAAATCCTTCCTCCTCAGGACGTTTTTTGGCTGGTCTCTTTATTTTCTACCTGAATGCTGAAATCGTTGCTTTGGTGGCTGGCAAGGTCTTTTTTCCCCTCTAATGTCTACCTTCCTTTTATTCGGAGGAGGGTTCAAATAGCGGGGTGGCGATTTGGCGTGGTTTGAGGATGCGCGGCTTTCCCGGATGCGGACATCCTTCCGGGTTTTTTCATGGAGAGAGGGATTCATGGATCCATTCAAACGGTGATGAAGTTCCGTATTTTCCCTGGCAGACATTCACCCCTCAAAGAGAAACTCCGCGAAAAGAAGGTCCGTCGTGGGACCTTTCTATGACTACGAGCGAGCCTCCGCCACCTCGTCGCCCGGGGTTTAGAGAACCAGCATCGCTTTCTCAAGGTCCTTTTCTTGGTCAGAACCCCAGCCGTTTTCTCCCCCTGGGTCCCTTCCCGCCAAATTTCTGCAAAGTGTAATAGAGCTTTTTCCAACACGGAGACCTTTTTTGTTTAGCATGTTTTTTTTGTCACCGAGTAGGAGATCAGATACGAGATGCTACCATTTTCTTCCCCTCATCTTCAGAGAAACTTTTTCTCTTGACCATCTGTTCCTGCCTCCTCTTTCTGTCCAGACAGGCGCGGAACTCTTTTTCCGCTTTTTAATCTCCCACACGACTGCCGCGGTACGAATCCCCGCACGAGCAGCGAGGACCGTCCTTTATTGGAGCGTCATAACATCCTTCCCCCCCCCCAAAAATTCCCCCCCCCCCCCTTTAGGATTTCGGGCGCTGGACCACGCCGTGGGCAGGCGCTCTCTTCTCTCCGCCGTCGACGTCTGTTTCTTTCCGGTATTCTCGGGATCGCGCTCTCCCTTCCTTTTTCCCCACCGTTGGAACACTCTCTTTTTGTTTGCAGTTGCGCAGGCGTATCCGTCAGATCCTTCTTTTTCTACATTTAGCCCGGAAGAATTTGGCGATCTGCGAGGGCCTCTTTTTCCAGCGTCGAGTGAGAGGTCTTTTTTCTTTTCCTTTTCTTCCGAGACTAAGACGAATTGTTTTTTCGAGTTAAAGGGAGTACTCCCTCTAATTTACGAAATGTCTCTCCTTTCTCTGCGGACTATCAGGCTTTTTTCTTCGTTCTTCCTAGGTTGGAATAAAGGAGTCTCTTCAAGCGCGATGGAGAGCACCCTCCTTTTCTAAAAAGCGAACTTCTTTTTCTCCTCCTTCCCCCTCTCCGGCTGACAACCCCCTTTCCTTTTCTTCTGAGCGAACCCTCTGCTAGCGCGGCAAGAAGGTTTTTTTCCCATGGCCAGCCACTTTCGCGCACTTTTCCTTCCACCGAGAGGAGTCCCCTTCTCCTCCTCCCCCTCTCTTTCTTGACGGCCAGAAGCGAGACCCCCCCTTCTGTTGAGTTCGGATGGGTCGACCCGATGATGGATTCCCGCGATAAAGGGAAGCATCAGATCCTCGCAACTGGAGGAGAAGTTCGCTCCTTTCTGGCCGACGTGCGAAAAACCCCCCCCTGATTCTCGGGTGACTTTACTATCTTGCGAAGCTTTTTTTTTTTTCTTTAGGTGGGTAAGACTTCCCTCATAGATTCTAGCGTTTTCCTTTTGCGCGTCTGTGCTACTCAGCCTTTTTTTCCTTGGAACCGATGAAGAACTCCGCCCAAGCGCGAGGCTTCTTTTTCTTCCAAGTTACGATCATGGGCGTCCACCTTTTGAGGGGTTCCCAATACGTGGAACCTCCCAATGCTCCTGATCTGCGGAAGTCCTTCCCCCTCTTCATGCAACGCGAACGCTGCCCTTTTCAGCGAAGATAGCCGCGGCTTCTTTCCATTATTCCGTCTAGCCGCTCCTCAAATCTTCCCTTCTCTTCTTCCCCCGGCACGCATTCACACGCCTTCGATGAGCCTGAAGAAAGTGGTGGATCTTTATAAACGGAATCTCCTTCTTTCCCCGACGTCGACGGAGGATTTTTTTGGAGATCTTCTGCCCACGGCGGGGGCCCTTTCCGCCGGTACGAGACCCCCTTCAGGGAGGGAAGTAGGGACCTCATTCCGTTTATTCCTTCCCTCGACCAAAAACCCGACTTTCCTTCCCCTCTTGGGGGTGTTATGTCGTCGTACGCGGTTTTTTTCTTTCGCGCCGGTTTCACGCGAAGAGGTCCGCGTTCCTTTTTTTCCGGACAGACCTCTTATTTTTTTTGCGAACTCTTTTTCTGGAAGATGATTATCAGTATCTGGAGCAATCCGTATAGGATCGATACGTCCTCCTTTGTAACGGATCGCCCCTCTCTGAACAAAGAAGCTTTTTTTTTTTTTTTTCTACTGAACTCCTCCTCTATACACGTGGGGAGTTTTGGTCTGAAGCCGGATTTCGGGCTGGGTTCTGAACCTTTTTTTGCCCATTTGCCGACATAGAAGACTTTCCTCCCCAGAGACTTCCCCCTTCGCGTTCGGCGTCCTTTCCCGATTCTTCTGGATTGTGAGGTCCACGAAGCCAGTTATTTTGGCGTCTCTTTGCGAATGCTTTTTTTTTTTAATGGTGGATTTCGCTCAGAAAAGTGGTGCATCTCCTTCGTCTCCCCTCATTAGAATTCCTTCCCCATTTTTTCTTTTCCCTTTCACCTCCGAGCATCTTCCCCGACACACGCCCCTCCCCCTTTTCCTATTTGAATATAATTTTATTTTTTCCTCTAAGGGGCACTCCCTCCTTCCCTTTCTTTTCGGGTCGGCCTAAGAGGAAAACAAACCCTCTTGGCAGATTGAGTTTCCCCCTTTTCCCGGAGACGGTTCCTCGAATTTCGATTGACCTTTTTTCAGATTTCTACCTAGTTAAAAGACCTCTTCCAAAGGTCCCCCCAGTTGCAGCACGGGTGGATTTTTTCCTCCCGGAGATAGAATTATTTTGAAACGCCCCCGGCGAGACAAGATGAAGCTGTTCGGCAAGGCGCCGTGGTTTCTCTTTTCCCTGATCAAACAGCTTCTCCTCGATCTTTTCCTACCCCTTCCCCTAGATCCTCCTTTCTTTTTTCCAGATGCCAAGATGCGGAAGATCGTCCGACGGCGTTCCGATCGAAGCTGAGTTCCGCCCAAGGAGATGGTCCCCTTCTCCTTCCCCCTTTCGTGCTACCTGGGGAGCTGCCAGGGCTTTTTTCAAATTCACAAAGACCCGATTCTTTGTCGAGACCTTCCCCTTCACGAGGAAATTTCTTTTGCCCTTCCGGATCTTTCTGCGCCATGTTCGGCAGGCTGAACCCGATTACGCTTCCTAGTCGCTTTCCTACATGAGCCGCTTCAGTCCCCCTATCCCCTTCCCCCGGTCCAAATACACGCTCCTTTTTTTTTTTTTTCGCGCCGTTGGCGCCGCGCACTCGGAGGTTTCCCCTTTAGCGAGTCATCGGTCT
>Ga0179591_1176240_pt1 | contig 17429 bp, 17 predicted proteins | sample CZOMad2_1_08_16f_FD_182891 | JGI IMG/M metagenome (GOLD analysis project Ga0179591, IMG submission 182891) | Vadose zone soil fungal communities from Angelo Coast Range Reserve, California, USA - CZOMad2_1_08_16fungal (PacBio error correction) | ecosystem: Environmental > Terrestrial > Soil >... | reverse complement strand
TAATGCCTTACTGGGCGTTTTTTTGTGACCTGCGCTTTTGGAGTCGGCAAAGCCTGTTTCTCTCTGTACCTTTCTAACCAAGTCACTGATCTAGTACGCCGTCTTTTTGATTCTCCCCGTGTGAATAAAATTACAACCTTTGTTCCAAGTTTTCCTTCCTCCATCTACCCGGGATGCCACTTTTGTTCGGTTGCCCCGCTGCACACCCGTTATGGTATTTATTTGGCTCGAACGGAAGAGCCCCCCGAACACGTTTTGGTCCTTTTTTTCCCGGCTTCCCTTTCTTGTTTTTTTGTGCATTGTCCCGCCTCCTTTCCCCTTATGAGGATGAACAAGCTCCCTCTCCCCTTGAGCGGCTCTGTGCTGCCACTTCGGAATGTTGGTTTTTTCTTATTCACCCTGTGCTCCGGTTCCCTCCCTCCTGCCACCCCGTACGTCCCTCGTGCTGAACTTCTTTTTCGGACCCCCCAGCACCTTTGTTCCACGTGTGAAGTCACCTTAATACTTCCTTTGCAGTTTTCCCCTGTCGTAGCCCCCCAGCAAGCCACACACATCTGCTTTCCCCTCTCGACTGCTTTTTCAGAGAAAAGTTTATCTTCTGGTGAGCCCCCTTTGTCTTCCTTGCAAAGGAGGTCAATGTTCCCCCCCTTATCCCTGAACTCTTAGTCCCAAAAAGTACACCCCTCAGTCCCCCTGGAAGGCATGTTCTTTTGTCCGGATTTTTTTGGTTCACTTACCAAGGCTTTTTTCCTTTCACCGGTTTTTTCGAATACCCCCCCCCGGTTTCCGTGTTGATGGCCCATGTGAGAGGATTTGGACCCGTATTGCGAATCGTTTCCGCTTTCCCCCTTTCCGCTGCACTGCATGGCATTAAAAAGTCACCTTTTGCCTCCGTTGATCCATCGCTCTTTCGCGAATCATGCCAGGACTTTCCGGGTTTTGCCCCGCACTTTTTTCCCTACGAAAACGTTCCAGTCCCCTTTTTTTTTTTTGACTGCTGCCGTGACAATCCCCCAACATCAGAACCACCATCTCCTACGGTTTTTTTTTTTCTGGCGCATCGTTTTTTTTTTTTTCCCACCGGATTAGACCCTTTTTAGGCTGTTTGAAGCGCACCTTTAGGGCCAATCTTAGTTTTGGTACTTTCCCTTTTTGGTTGCCCACGACTTCACCGCCTTTCGGGCTTTCTCGTCCCTCCACACAGTTCAGAGATTTTATTTTTTGCGTCCTTTTCCGGCTTCCCAACCTCCTGCCTTTTTTTGGTCGAGCGACCCTTCCGTTCTGCTCCTTTTTGCGGCTTCCTGCTACTCCACCCTGAGGTTTCCTTGATTTCGTCCCCACCCCTTTGGGATTTTTTTTCACCAACAATCCCTTACGAGGTCCCCCCCCCCCCCCTAGTTCATCAATACCCACACACCCCCTCCGCTGCTCGCCCGCAAGCCGACCCCCCCCCTCCGACCTTTGTTTTTTTCTTTAAAAGTTCGCGGTCCATTTAACTTACAATTGTCCCACCGTGATTTCCGGCGATTAGTTTTGCTTTTGTTTGGTTGTTTTCCAGCCGCTACTGGCTTTTCCCCGTAATCGCTTTAAACTACCAACTTGAAAGACGCCACAGCTTTTCCCCCCCAGACGATGTGGAAGCTTTTTTTCTTCTTCTTGAGGATACTTCTATTCCATTGTGACAGTTTGGTTCTCCTTGTCCATCGCCCCTTTTTCGTTGCCCCAAAAAAAGTCGTGCAATATTCTGTTGAATGCGGACACTTCAAGTCCTCGCCTTTTGCAGCCCATGCGCTTTGCTTGTTACTGTGTTGGTGTCCCTTTTAAACAACTTGATGTGAGGCTCTCTTTTTACCTACTTTTTGTTTGATGTCGCCATTTCCCATATTACCTCTGCCCAGCTTTCAATACCTGGACTCCTCAGTTTCCGTTTTTCCCCTTACCTTGCATCCTTTTTTTCTTTTGACTTTTTCCCCAAGCTCCCGACGGGCCGTGGTTCTTTCTGATCTCCCCGTTCGGGTTTTTGGTATTTCTCAGGTCGTCCGTTTGCGTCTGCTAAATCTACCCGTAGAAATAGTTCTGTGGTTTTTCCTGTTCTTTTTTCCTGGTCTCCTTTTTTTTCGTTACACGCATTTTCATTTTTTTCACGCCTTTTTCCGATCTTTTCTCACCCCTGTCGTTCATGGTGTTGGCGTGACTACTTTTTGATCTCTGCGTTATGGCCCCCCTTTTCCTTCCTGTTTTTTTCCCACCCCCCCTAACATCTCCCCCACCGTAAACGTTGTTTTCTGGAACTCCTTTCTCTTCTTTTCTGTCCTACCACCCCTTGATTTTTCCTCCTTCTTTCTTCTTTCGTTTCCTTGCCGTTGGAAACGTCGAACTCGGTCGAAAACCCCCCACGAAGTCGGTTTAGTTCCTCGATCGCGGCCGCTACTCTGATCATTGTTCATCGTGACGCTTTTTTCTTTCATTTCCCTATGTGCCCCCTTAGTATTACGTCTCACAATTTCCTTCATCCCCTCGTTGGGTTCCCCTTTTTCCCACGTCCCGTAAGTTGTGACTTACCCTCACACCGTTTCGTGGTCAACTCCTCTGTTTCCCCTTCTCTTTCCCTGTAAACGGGTCCCCCCCCGGTTTTCCCGTTTTCATACTCGCTAGCGCCGATTTCTTTCATTCTTCGTCTCGGAATCTTGCTTCTTTGCTTCGTCTGATTGGGATCAGTACTGCTTCTCTCCACTATAAGTTTTCAAGGCTTCGATCCCCGTTGTTTTTCCTGAATGTAAACTCGCTATTTCATTGACCTTCGTTTTTTTTTCTCTTCTCTTTTTTCTTCCCTTTCTGTTGTTTTGGGGGGGTTGGGCTCCAACGATTTTGGTTCCATCTGTAATGGGAAATTCGGGACTTCTGCTTTTGTTTGCAAGCTGATCTTCATCGTTAAGTTAGTACGGTTACCATCCTTTACTATCCCCCCCTCCCTTTTTGCAGCCGTTTTCCTGATTTTTTTCTTTTTCGTCGGAGTTTTTTTTTTCTCTCTTAGGGCTCGTGAACCCAGGAGGGGAACGACGATTTACCGATTTGACTGTTGCCTCCTTTTCACGGATTCCCCTCACTATTTTCCTTTCCCCCGGAGGGTGTGCAGGGTTCGTTCGCTACTCTTTTGAATGGACAACCCCCCCAGATGGCTGCGAGTTCCCTGGTTTTTCAGTGCTTTTTTAGTTTTCAGTTTCCCGAGGGTCTAAGGTCCATTTCCCCCGTCCCCCCGCGGACCCGTTGGTTGTTTTCTGAGGCGCTTTTGCGGCGCATAGGACCCCTTAAGCGTGTTCTGGTCCCCCTCTTTTTCAGAACGTCTTTCGTTCATGTTTATCTGACACCTCGTCACCCGCCTGGACTTTCTTTCCTTTTTTAGTTTGCGATTTGGGAGAGGAGTTCCACCCCAGAAACCCACGGTGACTTGTTAATTCTTCTTTTTTCCCCCAACGTGCTTCCCCTTGGTTGCATGACACTCCTACCCTTCCCGGTCCTTCGTTTTCAACTAGTTTTTACCTACCCATCCTTGTTTGCTAAGTCTCCCCTATTAGTGGAAATGGCTGTTCCCCCCCCCCTTGAACGGGCTTTTTTTTTTTTCTTACCTGATCCATCGACGTTGGCCCGCGGTGCAACCACGCTGTACGTTCTTCTACCTGCGAGTGAGCGTTTGCCGGACTTGCGTAGAACCTGGTCCGAATACCCCTTGCATTTTTCCACGCTCGTTGTTTTTGATCTTGTAACTTGTCTCTTCCGACCTCACTCTGTCTTTGTTTTATCCCCCAGATTTAGTCGTTTTTTCCCTTTCGTTTTTTTTTCTTTTCGATGTCTCCTTCAGTCCGGCGACGGCGCTCCAGCCTCACAGACGGGTGTTGCCTGTTCACAACCCCTGTAGTTCCCTTCCCCCAAGTCCCGTCTGTCGGTTTCCTCTGAGTACGTCCTTTCCGTTTTGACTTTCCAACTCCAGAGATTGTCGGACCTGTTTTCCCCCCCCTCTTGTTCCTTTTTAGTTGTAAGCTCTTCCATTACTCCTATTTAATCTCCCCCCTTGAGTGCCCAACTGATAGGTCCACTGGTTGTAGTAAATTGGGATTGATTTTTGTCCCATCGATCCGGGGTTTTTGCATAGGTTGATGAACACACGGGTTTGGCATCTGACCTCGCCTGCTCTCTTTTTGTACCATTTTCCAGTGGCGTCTGCTCCCCTCTCGAGTTTAATTGTCCCCTAATTGTTTCGTCCCTTTTTCAGCCTGGGGTTTGTCCCATCCCCATTGTCTCCGGTATTTTGTTCCCCCCCTACTCCCTTTTGTTTTTTAACCAGCCCCTTCCATGGAACCGTTGGTCGCGACTTCGGAACCCCAAAGGGCTCTCCGATTTTCGTGCTCCCGCCGGGTTTCGTGCTTCTGTCCCCGTGTTTTTTCCCTTTGACCTTTTCACCCCTTTTTTTGAAGTATCTTCTGACGCTTTCTTTCCTGTCTCCACCCCCCCCCCTACCAGTATAGTTGGCCCTCGTGCTCCCTGTCAGTTTCGGTACCTTCCATGTTTTTTTTTGCGAAAAACCCTTTTGAAGATTTAGTGATAGTGATTGTTTTTCCTCCGAGTGCGGTGGCCCGGGCCTTTCGTTGCGTAGTACTGTCCACCTCCTGTCACAAAATGCAGGTCCCCGATTCCTTCCTTCCTGATGATTCTGTCAGGCCGTGTCCCCTTTTTGTAGCTGAACCTCCTGACGCACTGCGCACGTACCTTATTTCCTATTAGACCCCCAATTCAAGTTACCCGCTCTCTACCCCTCCCGTCCCATGGGGTCCCTGTTATCTCTTTCACCTTTTTTCCCCTTCTTCCTTGTCGGTCTCGCGTCCGAGTCCCCCCCTTTCCCCCTTCCTCGGGACGGTGTTTTGAGGGACTGTTTTTCCTCCCAAACTGACTCCTTCGCGACGGTGCCAACCACCCCTGTTTTTTACCACACGTTTATCCTGGCTCTCCCCCTACCCCAGTTTATCTTCTTTTGAACTTTTCAGTAGGTGTTTCTTTTTCCCAGATGTTTTGTCTTCTTTTGTTTCCCCCACTCTCGTTCCGAGAAACTTTGAACTTTCTTCCTCCACTTGGGGTGTTGACCTTTCCCCAACGGGAGTCGTGCGTAGGGGCAACGAGTTAGGTTAGTTTCTCCGTCGCGGTCTTTCACCTCTTGGTGTTTCTTTTTTTTGACTGGCGTACATCCCCCCCCTTGTCGTGTTTTTCCGTAACACTGGTCGCTAAATGACGTTATTTTTTTTTTTTTTTATCACGCTGCTGCGATACCTGTGGGGATAGAATGCCCACGACCGTTTGTCTCCTTTTCCCCCGGCCGTGTGCGTTTTCGTTCTTGGCTCGTTAGCGCGGATTTCCCCCCTTCGTTTTGGCTTTTTTTTTTGGCTTCTCCTTGCCTTACACTGTAGGCGAGCCGTTTCAAGTTTATCCCAGGTCACTTTTCCGGTTTTGTGTTCTTCCCCCCGCGAGTTTCCCGTGATCCCAGGACGCTCTTCCTCCCCCCTGTCTTTTTTTCCATCCGTCCATAAGAAGACACTTCTTTCCTCTCCCTTTTTTGTTGGTCCAGTCCGAGTTATTCCCAGGAGTGCTTTTTTCCTTTTTTGACCCTTGTTCGATTTCGTCTGACCCCTCCTGCCTGGGTTCGATTACGATCGATAGTCACTGCACTGATTTAGCCTAGAAGCTGCCCCCTTGTTCCGCGCCCGGCGCCCTCTAGACGTTACTGTGCCTGTCGCCACCAATGTCAGGTACCCTTAGCTCCTCTAGACACCGTTTCTTACTTTTACACTGCCAACTTCGGCAGGAATCCCCGGTTTTCCCTCCGCTCCCCCAGTTTTCGCTTCCTTAGGATGTCTGAACTCCCCCCTTCATGCCATGCTTCCCTTTGTGCTGGCCAGCCAGTGCATTTTTTTTGAGGTTCTCACACAGTCGATAACCCGTCCTAGTTACTCGCCTCAACCCTCCTTTGTCCCATTTTTTTTTTAGCTGAATTTTTCCCTGCCCCGCGTCGTTCACTAGCAAATTTGTATGCGACCCATCCCTCCCTCTACAACCCCCTTTTTTTTCCCCAGATGTCCTCGTCAATCCCACACTCTTTTTTTATTCAGAATTTGTCAAACATGTCGTTTACCACTGTAGTTTTTTCCGAAGCCCCTGGATGACCTTTTGGGTCCCTCCCGGCACCAGTAGGTCGCCGCCCCCGCTTTCCCAGTTGGTTGAACCCCCCCCTTCCCCTCTCCCCCCTTCAGGAAGGCCCCCCCCTTGGCCTTGTTGCTTGATACCGAAACAGTTTCCTGGCCCCCCAACTCTTTTGCCCTCTCCCATTTCTACCCTAAGGTGGTGAGGAGGATTTTTTCAGACAGCCTTTTGAGTCTTTTTTCCCTCATTCTTTTTTCCTCCGAATCGTTCTGGCAGCTTAGAGCATCTTCATTTCCGTTTTTTACTTCCCCCTACGCGTCATCCGCCGGACTCCCTGTTTGACCGGGACCGTGTGACATACGAACCCAGGCCGGTGCCCGGCCACGCCCCATGCACTGTCCATATTAACCTTCCAATCTACTTCCCTTTTTTCTTTTCCTTCCTTAGTTTTTTTTTTTCGCACTTGACTTTTGATGAGTCGCACGAGGTGCAAACTTTTTTTTTTTTTTTTTTTTTCCCTGTGCTTGTTTTTGGTTGCCCCTTCACTCCTGGACCCCTTTTCGCTCATTTTTTTACCCAATCCAGAGTTTTCCCTTGTTTTGGTCTGTTCCGTGGGCCATACTGTGACGCCCCCCGAGCCCTTTCCTCTAGAGATTCCGGTCGTAGCCTTGGACGAAAGGCGTACAGAACCTGCCCCTTCTTTTCGTTTCGCAAAGTTCGTTACCAACATTTTTTTTAGTCTTTTGGTGTTCCCCATTAGCCCCCCCCCCCCCCCTAGGTTCCCAATTAGTCCTATCCGTTTGTGCAACCCCCAACCGTGAGCCGCCCTCCCCTCCAACTCCCGAACCCCCCATCGACCCGAGTGAAGGAGCAGTCGCCGTTCCCCCCCCCAAAATGTCCAACAGATTCTCACAGATTGCTAAGGGGTTCTCTCATCCCGGTTGTGTACAGGTTCTTACTTCACATCTCGATTATTCCAAAATCTTGCCATGAATCTTTTCCCGTTTTACACCCCCCCCGAGCTCTTGCCTTTCATTCTTTGACTGGGGTGGTAGGCCCCTCTTAGAATTTAAGATCTTTTCGGTTCCTTTTGGTCCCCCGACCTTTTGAGGCACCCCAACAATTTCTAGTGTCCCTATCTGAGGGACCTGAGTGGACCCCCAGGCACTTCCAATCGCCCCTCTCGCCAAATGAGTTTTTTTGCTCTGATGTCCGGGTGTTGTCCCTGGTAACCCTTTAGATGTTGATTTCTGCTCTCCGTCTCAATACCTGATGTTTCGACATTCCCATTTTTCTGCCTGCCTCGCGTAGATCAATCCTGTCAGTAAATCGTGGGTTGACCTTGTCCACTCCCCTTCGGGTTTTCTCTTCTCATTTCCCCGATCCCGTGGAAAGGCTGATCTCTCCTTCGCTTTAGTGGCTAGTTTTCTTCTCACGCCCCGTCCTTTTTGGTCTTTTTTCTCAATACTTCCCTCCCCCTTTCTTGTTCTTCCTCCTTTTTTCACGTCTTATCTTTGATTTTTTTGAGTGAAACTTAGCCGCTCGTTTTGTACCCCCCCCGGCCCTTTTCATCGCTTGTATCACGTCCGCACGGTTTCGTGACCCTTATTTTTCATATCTCCCTTTCCCCTGGCCCTGTTTTTTTTAGGAACCTTGGTTTCCCCGTTTTGGCAACCGCTAGCACTGGTCAACAAAAACCCGTTTTTTCTTTTGACCCGCCTCCTTTTCCTTTCTGCTACAAAAATGGTGCTCTCTGGTCTTTATCTTCCCGCCCGTGTGCCCCTTTCTCCCATCCCAGTGCTTCGAAACCCTCCCTTTCCTCCGCTTTTTCCTTAGATCTTATTTAGTTGCCCGCGCCTACGTTCGGAGCAAACTTGTCCATCTTTTTTTTGAATTGGGTTCGGATTTGCCTCTCGTAGTAATCTTGCCCCCGATCCCGGTTTACCAAAGCCAATCCCCGCCCCCCCCCTTTCATCCTTTCCCTCTCGTTTCGGTCCCATGTTCACCTTTTTGTAGCGACTTTATTTGTACCCCCCGAGGCCAAGGATAGTTTCCGTTCTTTTCTTTCCCCCCCTTTGGATCAGACCCTCCCCGGTGGACCCCCAAACTCGCGGTCCTCTGTTTCTTCCGGTTTCCTTCGGAGGATACCTCCCTGCCCACTGTGTACTCTCCCCTCCCTCAGGCGTGGCGTTTTTCGTAGTTCGACAAGAAGCTCACTGTCTTTTCCCTGAAACCCTAAGCGTTGCCCCCCCCGTCGTTGCCCCCCTCGCACTTCGTGTAAACTTTCCAATTCGCCTTGTTTTTGCCCCCCCCGTGACCTTCCCCCTCTTGTATATCTTTCTCACGGAACTGTATGTTTGTTGCTGAAGGAGATGTGTCCGTTCTCGTCTGATGTCCATCAGGGCCGTTGCTCCTCGTTTCTGATGTTCCTTTTCCCGCTCTGTGTGATCTTTCCCTTTTTTTTAGGCTTTTCGTCGCTGACGTTTTACCCTGATTCCCCACGACGTCAGGAGATCCTTCCGCGGCTGCTTTCCCGGTTCTTGCCGCTAGCGTGTTCCTTTGACCCGGAGGCCTCCCCCTCTTTTTTTTCACCCCGAGTTTGCTGATCGGTTTCTAAGGAAAGTATCTTTCCGGGGTTTCTTCGTCCCTACGGTTTTTCTTGTCCCATTTGACCCCCACCGGATGGCTGGCCTAGTCTTTTTTCGTTGCCGGTTGGTGCGTGGTCTTTTGCGTATCGTGGTTTCTTCCCTGGACGTTTGCTAGGTCCCCTGAACACACTTCGATGGACCCTTTTTCCCTACCCTGCCTCCCCGCGACGTGGTCGCTGGCTTTTACGCCAAGGTTGGCGGGCCCTTGCGTTTTTCGCTCTTTGCGTTTCCCTTCCGTTTCAGCGTCTCCTGGTCACACGAACCGCCAGTATGAATTTCTTTTAGAATGTTAGTGATGCCCCGCGTCTACTTCTTTTTCACAGGCAAAAACGTTTTGGCCTTTGACCTTTCGCCTTTTTTTCCCCCCCAACACCGTGATCCAAAGTTTGACCCCCCTGCCTCGTCCCCCTTTCCCCATTTTTGAATTAACAAAGTGGCAGTTTCCTTTTCTGACACTGGAGAAACCCAGTCGGCCAATGAGTGGTTTTTTTTCCCCACTTGACGGCTTCGTTTCCGTTCCCTTGATACCCCCCCCCTCGTTGACTGAAATCAGTATGGAGTAACAGCTTCCTTTTTTCCCGTAGTATTATCGCCATCTGAAATTTCCCCTTGCGTCAGCCTATCCCCCGAACTTTCTCCCTTAAAACGGCATATTCTTTTGCCCTGCTCCTGAGGTACTCCTCTGTGCAAGTGTCGTAGTAAAAGATTCCCTTCCCCCCCTAGGTGGACAGCTCTCGGTTCTTTTTTTTTCTATTTCATTTTCTCTTAACATTTTTCCTTCCCAGGAGAGCCAGCCTCAACAGCGACGTTTTCCCCGTCCCACAAAGGTCCTTTAACTTTTTTCCCTGCACTTTCTCCGTTTTGCTTTGCTTCTCTGCGAGGGGAACGTTCTTTGTCTCTTATGTTCCAAATACCGAATCATGTCCTTTTTTTTTTTTTTTCAAATCAAACGGTCCCGAGTCCCCCGTTCCTTCACTCATTTTTCCTTTCGGAGATACGTCCCCTTGCGCCCCACGGACCGATCCCGGTTTAACCACCTTGGTTATTATGTGATTTGTGCCCTCGCTCTGGGTGACTAGAGTGCTTGTGACCAACCCTGGGGGTCTTGTCCATTCCATCAGAATTTTTCGAGCGTGTTTTTAATGTGTTTCACTCGGAAAGATACCTTCCTTGAGGTGTCGATTGTTTTCTTTTTGACTCCTTCGGTCTTTTTTTTGCGCCCCCTTTTTGAATGGTTTTTGGCTATTGGGGCCCCACAATTTCCTCCCGTTTTGTCCCCCTGAAGCTTCCCTTTTTCCCTTTTCTGGTGTCTACGCCTCGGTCCCCTTCTCTCTCTCTTTTTTTCTTCTCCCGGCTAGTTTTGAGTACGGGTCGGTTTTCGAGCCCAACCAAGGGACTCTTTCTTGTTGGAACGTTGATAATCGGACGCGGTCGTTTCGTGCACCACTTTAAACCCCTCCCCTCTTTTTGTCCCTCGTTCTCTTCCCTCCCCCCTTTTCCCAGACCTTTTTGAGAAACCCAAACTCGTGTCCCAATTCTCCCTTTTTTTCCGTAGAGTTATGGAGTTTCTTTTCGGTAGGGCTGGGCGGGCCGGTTCTTTTTTTTTCTGCTGTCCCTTGGTACAAACCTCTCTGGTCCCAACCCCCCCACTTTTTCAGTCCCGGTCGATCGAGATTTTTTTTCATTTTTTATTTCTTCCCGCTGATTTTTCCCCCATTGTTTTTGCCATTTTTTACCGCTAAGCAGCACGTACTTGGGCTCTTTGTCCCGATTCTCCAAGACCACGGTCCCTTCGGACCCCCGCTACCCATGGACTGTTTTGATTCTTTCTTTCACCTATTTGGCCCTTCTAAGTTTCCCCTCTCTACTTTTGCTCAATGCCTGGCTTCCCACTGGGCGGCCCGGTTTCCCTCTGGGGACCGTTGGGTTCGTCCCCCAACTTTGCCGGCTTCGTGCCCGATCCCCTTTTCCGCCCATTTTTCCCCGGCGTCCCCCGTTCTTTTTTTTTTCTCGAATAAAGGTAGAAGTGGTCGCCGTTATCTCGTGTGCAGCCGCTTTTGTTTATTTGTTGAAATCGCCCGGTGACGATTTCCCAATCAGGGTCTTTCCCCCCGACCCACGGTGCTGTTCCCTTTACGTACCTATTTCTGATACGAGGTGGGTTGTTCCCCCCAACGAGAAGTTTCTTGGCTGTTCCTTCGGTCTTTCCCTCGGACGGTCGGTTCCTTTAACTTTAAGGTTGGCTTAACCTTCTGCCTTTTCCCGGATCCGGTAATGGAGTTCATCCGCTGTGCTGAGACCGGGTTCATTTCTCCCTTTTTCACAACCTTCACGGATTAGATCGTCCTTTTTCGTCGCCTGTACAGCTATCTTTTGAAGTACTTTTCCTCTCTTGCGGTTTTTTTTGTCCGTTTCCTCCGGTGTTATTAGGGGTGCGTTTCTGCCCGCCTCGTGTGATCCTGTTTTAATGTTGTCGTCAGTCCGTTGCAGTTCCGCAATAGATCCAAAGGGAAGAACTCCCTTCTTTTTTTTTTTTCCGACTCCCCACTTCCCTCTTTCCCACCGCAGTTCACCCTTGGAATTCTCTTCCCCCCCCCTCTTTCCTCTTTTTTTTTTCTAGACGTTTAGCGATTCCCCCCCGGATTTACTGCGTTTTACGCTTGTTGATTTCCGTCTACATGGCTTTGTGGCACTCTGTTGATCACCGCTGAGATCGGACCCGCAAATGGTTTGTTTACGTCGACCTGGCGCCCGGCTCCCTCCCCTTTTCCTTAGACCGGCTCTCCTGGCGCACCCCGGGTTTGTTGGAAATGTTTTTATTTTTTCCTGCCTGACTAGTGCCACCCTTACCTTTTTAAGAAAGTCCCTCCCATGCCGTACGCCCCCCCCCTAGGTGTGAGTTGTGCCTCCCCCTTCTAGCATCCCAGGGGGCGGATGAACTAACTCCCCTGACTCCTTTTTTTTTTTACCGGTTTCTTCCTTTTCCGCGCCCACCTTCCGTTCCAGTGGTTATTGGTTCGCCCGTTCTGAGGATTCCAACCCCTGGTACTCGGCCGCACTCGTGTGCCCCGCGACCTAGGTCCGCTTTGAATCGTTACTTTTTGTCGAAGACAACTTTTTTCCCCCCTTTTTCTCTTCCCACGGCAGATTGTCGGACAACCATCTGGCTGCTCTTTCCGTAAGGCTTTTACCCGGCGAACTTTTCTTTGTCTGAGGCCCCCCCCCCCCTTATGGAAGTGGACCCTGCTGGGGTCCCCCCCCCTGCCCGTCCTAACGAAGTGCTCAAGTGTTGAGCACCCAAACCAAACCCGGCATCCGACCCGAACGTCCCCTTTCACGGCTGTGCCTTCTATCGGGATTCCTCCACCCAGGCTCCTGTGCCCACCATGGAATTTTGCTAAGAGTCAATCGTTTGTCATGTTTCTTCCCCGAGGTTCCCCCAGAGGAATTGTTTCCTTATCTCTGTTCGAATCTGGGCCTCTTGCCCCTTACGTGCTGACATGAGGCGTTAGGAGTCTTCTATCAGGCTTTCCCTTGGACAAAGGTCCACGGGATCCAATCGTGCCTCCGCCCGGTAGCTGCAGGTGTTTTGGAAAAAAAACTTTGACCGGTAACCCGAGTACAGCGACGCTTACGGAAAGTTTCCAGTCTTTTTTTTGACACTCACCATTCCATAACATGTGTGAATAAGGTCTTCTCCCTGATTCTGATTTGTTTTTGTTTTTAGACCCTCCCCCCCCCCCCCCCTCCCACTTCTTTTCGCACTTTCCGTGCCCCTACGTGCTTACCCCTGTTCTTTGCCTTTTGAGGGCAATTCTAGGTGGTGTCTTGTCGTTTGATCCTCCCCACCCTTCCTTTCTGATATTTCGTCCGGCCCATGACCACGACGTTTCACTTGGGTCTTGTTCTCCCCCTAGGTCCTCAGATTTCAATTTGCTCGGCACGCATCCCTCGGAAGCTGCTTTTTTAGTTGTTCCATCTTCCCTCATTTTTCTTGTTATTCCCCAAGGCTGTTTTCCAGCGTTCTTTTTTTCACCCAACCCTTCTTTAGTTGGGGACCCCCCCCAAGTGTGTGGGTCTGTCCCTTTTATCCTCCCCCACTCGATTCTCGCCGCCCAATTTTGAACCCCACCCTCCCTCCCTTTTCTCGGGGTTGACCAAGTTTTCGCCGTGACACAATTACCCCCCTCCTCCGTTGCTCGGGGTTCTTTCTCCCCAGCCCTTTTTGTGCCCCCGTTTTTCGGCTCTGTAAACTTCCCCCTCCCCCCTTCCTTAACTGACCCTTGGTCACCCCTGTCTTTTTTTTGCGCAGCTGATTTACCCCTGTCGGTGAACATCTTTATCCTTCAGATCTTGTGAACTTTTCCTCTCCCCCTTTTTTTTCCCGTTTTACCCACCCGGTTGTTTCTTCTTCACTTCCTTTTTTGGCATTTTTGATTTTTCAAGGGCCCGTTACTCTCCCCTGAGAGCCCCCGTCTGGGTTTGCGCTTTTTCTTGACTGTCGCTCCCCGGTGTTTTTTGGTCCTTCGTCCACCCAGTTTCCCGATTTTGAAAGGAGGTTTTGCTATTCCCCCTTTTCGCTACTTGTCTTTGGTTTTCGTAGGTAACTTCCACTAGGTCCTCGCCGTGTCTTCTCTTCCTTTTTGACGTGATCTGTTTCGTTTGAATACTGCAATTTCAAGGGCGTTCTCGTGAGCATGTTTCCCAATACCTCCCCGAAAGCTGGGGTGTTCTGATTCCCGGCGTAGTGATACGCCCTTTCCCCCCTGTGGGGTTGTTGTCCCCCGGCTTTTACGAGCTCATATAAGTACCCCCCTAATCGTTCATTCTTTCATTCTATTCTCCGGGATACCCCCGTGCGTAGTTTCCCTTTTTTTCCCCCAACCGTTTGAGGTAACCTCAAATTTTCCCTTGCGGTTTCTAACGTCGCACCTTGTGTTGGTCTTCTATTTTTTTGGCACTATTGGAATCTGCTTCCTTGGCTTGGGCAGAGTCACCTTTTTTTTTCCCCCCCCTGGACTTTTTTCAAGTTGTTTCCCCCCCCGCGCCCAAGGTCCAAAAATTCCCGTTTTGCTTTTTTTCCCCGCATTATAGAGGATGTTTCCCCTAACAACTGTAAGATCCTTTTTCCGTCGTTCTTTGTAGACTATTTGACCCCGGCCGTTCACTTAAGCGTTCAGACCACTTTCCATTCCTCTTTCTCGTCTAGATGAGCCCACGCTCTTGTCTTGCCACACCCCGGTTTCCCGTGCATAAGTGTTCGTTCTTTTCCCCCTCTCCCCCCGTTCTACGTTGACCTCTGCCCCCCCATACAGGGGCACTAGGAACGCCCTCGTGCGGTCCATGGCATTCCCCCCCCTTCCTCTCCGAACCGGCACCACCTTTTTCCCTCAAGTTTTTTTTTTTTCCGGATCTTTTTTTCTCATGAAACATGTTGTTCCCTCGTCTCTGGCTTACGGGTCCCCCCTACGAGCTTAGTTTCGTTTTGCGACCTCACGCTTGTCAGCAATGCCGTCTCCTCTAATTTTTTTTTTGCGTTGAGGTGATTCGTCGATGTCCCTCCCTCCGACAGCTCCCTTCTTGCGATTCCCCTCAAGGCGTTTTTCCACTTTTTTTTTTTTTTGAACGAACTTTTGGCCCCTTCCGACTCCATTTTTGCTGTTGGAGTATATATTCTCACTCATCCTCCGTTGTTGTGTTTTCTCCTCTCTTTTCACGAACCCCACGCTTCTGGTCATCCCCCTTGCTGCTGTTCCTCGGGACGTGTTCCAGTCATTTTGCTCAAGAGGGTTTCGTTGGCCCCCTCCTTGTTGTTCTAGGAATACATAGCCGAACCCAAGTCGATGACTCCCTTTATATTCTCAGGCCTTTGACTTTCCCCTTTTCGGGTTTACCCGATCCCCAAGTTTGTAGGCACTGAATTTTTCCCCCTTCATTTTTTTATTCGGGACAATGAAATTCACCTTATCCCCTCTTTTTTGTTGCCGGTCTTGCTCACTCCCTTTTCATGGACCAGAAAGCTGGTTTAGTTTTGGGAAATGCTGGTTTTTTTTTTGGATTCTAGGGCCCCTGTCCTATTTTACTTCCCTCCGCACAACATTTTAGAGGGTTTTCCTTGTCCCTTGTCTTCCGTAGCCTCAATCTTCTGACTTTCTGAATTTTTTTCATTTCCCCGAGTGTACGCCCTGCGTTCGGACGTCAGCGTCGACCTACGTCAAGCCCGACAGCAGTCCCCGCCTTTTAGGGCTCCCACCTCCCGATATGCGTTCCCCCCAAAGCCACCCCCCTTTTTTATTCCTTTGCGGTTTTTTTTTTTCAAAACAAAACGTTTACCCCCCACCCTTTTGCACACTCGGAACTGTTGTGCCTGGATTTCTCCCAATACTTTTTTCCGTCCCCCCAGCCTTTGGCGAACAGTTTAGGCGACCCCCCTGCTCGGTTTTTTTTTGATTTTTTTTTCCAATTCTGGTCACTTTTCTTTTCGTTTCCCCTCTGTCATCCCTTAAGAGCAGCGTTTTTCTAAGTAAACACCCTCATTTTCTGGTACCTTAGATGACTTCTCCCGGTTCCCTTCTTTTGGTTGTCTCAACCTACTCACGACTCCCCCTATTCGGGATCTTGGACCTTGCTCGAGACTTTACCGCTGCCCTTTTTTTTCACTCTTCCCCCTATTCTTCCCGTCTTGGAAGCTCATCGTTCTTTCGTACTATTTGACTGAACTCTTTCGATTGAGAATCGTCGCGAGCCCCCGGTCTTCCCTGTTGCCCCCTGGGGGGGGGGGGGTTGTTTTTTTTTTTTTTTTTTTTACCCCCCCCCCCCCCCCCAACAACGGATTCCAATTTTCCCTGAACCCCGGTTTTTTGCGATTACCATGGAGCTCGCTTCCACCCACCGCCCTGCCTTTGGTCCGCATGTCCACACATTCCTTTACCGTTCCCCTGTTTTTTGCCACTCAACCCTTCCCGACTCCCCCATTCGCAGTTACTTCGCTCTTACTTCCCACTTCTCTCTGACTCTTTCTCGGTTTACAAATTGTATGTCTTGGCGTTTTCCCTCTCTCTTTAGAACCTAAGCCGGGCTGGCCCCCCCCAAATTTTGAGGCTTACCCTTTTCCTCGTGTCGCAGCTGGTGGTCACATTTAAGTGTTTTCACGTTACTGTTTCTTCTCTTTCCTCTTTTTTTTTTTTTTCGGCTTTTTGCTTCATCCCTTAGTTGGTTTGATGCTTTTCCCCTTAATGGGAAAGGCTTTTTTGGTCACCCCCCCCCCCCAAAACGCCCATTGTGTGAAAAAGAAATTCCGTCACCTTTGTCCTGCACCTCCTTTGCGTTTCTCCCTCATCTTTCAAAGCTTTCTATCCCCCTTTTTCTGCTTCGCCTGCCTTTTTTAAAGTATGGTCTCCCCATTTCCCCCCGTTAACTCCCTTTTTCTTACGATACTTCGAAATTTCTTAGTCGCACCCCCCGACCCAATTTACCCCCCTCACGTTTAAGGTTTTTCTCTCGGTGATAAGTGCATCCGCTCCCCAACCTTCCTTTTTTTTTGGTTTCCAAAAAAACCGCTCTGGTGTTCATAACCCAAGTAGGGTGGTGGAGAGTTTTCTTTTCCCCAGTTCCCTTCTTTCCCGGGCCGGGCGTTCTGTTTCTTTCGTCCACTCCGTTTAAACCCTTTCAATTTGGTTTTTTTTTTGCTCCCTATTGATTTAGAAGTCAGGTATTTGTTTCCCTCTGGTCCCTACGAGCCCCTGCCCTCCCGTAGGTTGGATAGTTACAGCTTAAACTCCGTCCCCCCGCTCTTTTGGTGACAGAGAAAAGACTTCGATTCTCTAACTCCTTGGCCCCCTTGAGCCTTTTTTTCCTTTCCCCCGTGACTTTTTTGGCCCGTTTTTTTTTTTTTCTTTTTTCATGCAGGTGATGCCTCTTGGTGGTTTCGTTGCACAACTGTCCTTCGGCTGAACCGGCGCCATTTCAAGTTATTCAAAGTATAATTTTTATACGACCCCTACACCCAAAGTTTTCTCCTTTTTGCCAGCCTTTCGGGTCTTGAGCATCCCCGATGGTTTTTTCTTAGATGGCCCATTTTTTATCGTTGCCAGGAAATGTCATTTCTCGTTCCCTTTTCTATTACAGCACCCGGCGTTCTCGCGCCTTTTCACCTAGTTTTTTCCTGGAGGGCAGTTCCAATTTAGATCGTGTCCTAACCTCTCCTGCGTAACATTCCACATTATTCCACAGGGTGGAAGCCCGTGTAGTCCCCCCCCTTTTCTCCAGTAGCCATGTCCCTTTGAGTTAATAATTGATGGTTTTGTAACCGTTTTGCATGAGAACCTGCAACATGGTACCTTTTTTTTTCTTAGTTTTAGGCCTTTCCCTTTTTCCTCCAAGTCTCTGAAGGATTTTCTTTACGTGGCCCCTCTTTGAGAGGTCTCTTGTTTTATTCGTCTTAGCTGGAGGCCTTTTCGATTCCTCCAAGGTTTTTAATCCCTGGTCGATCTCCACGCTTTTCCTTTACCCTAACTCTCCTTTCCCCCCAAAGGAACGAGACGACCCTTTTCTTCTCCTCCCTTCGCTGGTACCCGTCAGTAAACCTTAACTTTT
>Ga0179591_1239226_pt1 | contig 17430 bp, 14 predicted proteins | sample CZOMad2_1_08_16f_FD_182891 | JGI IMG/M metagenome (GOLD analysis project Ga0179591, IMG submission 182891) | Vadose zone soil fungal communities from Angelo Coast Range Reserve, California, USA - CZOMad2_1_08_16fungal (PacBio error correction) | ecosystem: Environmental > Terrestrial > Soil >... | reverse complement strand
AAGACCCCAACGTGAACCGGTCCTCCACCCACCCCACCCCCCCAAGTCGCCCCTTTCAGGGCGCTTCATTTCCTTCAGGACACTACATTGTCATCCATCGGGACCTCCAGCGGGGAAAGTTTTTCTGCTTTTGACACCCACCGCCCGGCATGCCTCACGTCCTCATCGGGTGCAGTGAGCTGACGCTGGTCCTCCCCTGGTAGAAACAATTTTTTTTTGAAGGTGGACGGGCGTCCCTGTTTCCCCCCCTTGTTCCTGGGGAAATGTTCTTGGGGAGTCACGCCTTGATTTTCTTGGTTTGCGCTTCGACCGAGACACCTCCCGTTCCAGCATTTTAAAATTTCCTTTGCTCGTCTTTACGGGACGTTTTAACGGTCTTTCCGTGGCGCTCCTCTGGTATAAGTTCTTCATTCTTTTTTTTTTTTTTTTCCTTGCGCTTTTGGTGACCCAGTCCTTTCCCCCGTTTTGGCTCTTTTTCTCGGAACTTCTAGACCCTTTTTCTTTTTTGCCCGTAAAGGGTCCATCCTTGGGGCTTCACGGGGGCCCCTCCGGGTGCTTTCCGATTTTCCGAGTTTTTTCAGTGTTTGCCACAAGATCCTGCCACCTGCCTTTGAATTACTGCCGTTGGATCCGGGTGGTTTTCTGGTCCCCCGGAGTGACCGCTGACCCTTCGCAAGTTACCCCTCTTGTTGTGTTAACTCCTGATTGAGTAGCGCGGCGGGCTTTGGTTGTTGGGCACAATTTTCCCAGTGCGCGAAGCGAATCAGGAAAGGGGGCAGCTTCTTTGTTCAGGTCGTGGCACGGAGTGATTGCTAGGGGGGGGTGACGCGCAGTTTGTATCCGAAGGTAAAGCAAGTAAGGAATCGCCGCTGTGTCCGCGTGATGGTTTTTTTCCAGCAAGGCCGCCCACCGCCCGTTCTCTCGGTGAATTGTCTTCACCCGGGTCCAGGGGCCCGGATTTGGAACAAAGATGGAAACACCTTGAAACTTCTGTAAAGTTGTTTTTTTTTTCCCACCACACTTAAATAAGCTCATATCACCGAGTCTGTTCGGACGACGCCCCGCCCAATTTGAGAACCCCCCCTGTACTCAGTTTGTATTTTTTTTTCCACCTTTCCCCCCATCCTCTATACGAGCCCAACTTTAGACCTTTTTTTCCTCTTAACCTTGACCCCTTCCCTTTCCCACCTTTCCTTTCAAAGACGGATGGATTGGCACAGGTGATTGGTCCCCCTGCAGCTTCCCAGTTTAGTTTATAAGACCTTTACGTCGTGGGAAGGCCCGGACTCACTGATACCTCTCACCGTGATTTTTTACGCGCCAGAGGGATTTGCTTCGCACCGGTCCTTTTCGTTGATTTCTTTTACAGACGGTTTTTTGCGGGGCCCCCTCCGTCGGTTCCCTGGAACTTTCTGGTTTTTTGCGGGGAGGTATTGCAAGGCCCAGTTGGATCCGGCAACCCCAATGATTTATTTTTAAGCTGCTTTTTTTTCCCTCAGCTGGGGGACGTTGCCGACCTTTTGGGTGAGGGCTTATTCGGTGCCCGTGTTGCTGGTCCACATAGGGCTCCTCACCCAATTTTGTAGCAATCACACTTGGTTCTCGTGGTGACCGTCTTGTTAGAGTCCCCCCGGGTTTCGGGGTGCTGGATGGTAGGCTCCCCCCTGGCCCCCCCCCCCCGGCAAGACCCCTCGTGGGTTTTGCCCCTTTGGTTTTTTTTGACACTTCCTTGTGGTTGTTTGTCTGAACCGGGTTCCTCGGTGTCCCAGTGATTCCGGAAAGCGTATGTATCCATTCGACCTCTTTGACCCCCCTTCTTTCCCCAAACGGGGTTGCGCGTGGATCGTTATCGAGCCTGGGCTCCCCCGCTCCCGGAAACGACCTGTTTTGTTTTTCTCCTTCCTATGGTTTTGACACTTGCCGGGTGGGGCCCCCGCGTTTTTGCTGAAATTTTTCATGTCGTCCTCGCCCGTTACTTCCAGTGACCTCCGGTAAAAACCCGTCTGCCTCCCAACCTCTTTTTTACTTTGAAAAGCTGTTTCTGTTTGTCTTCCAACCAAGGAGTGGACACTTGAACGCTTGGTAGGGGTTGACCCTTACGTTGCCGCTCTCGGGTAGTTATCTCCCCCGTTCTCATCGCTGTCCCTGTTTGTCCTACCTTGCTCCTTTCCCTCGGCTTATTAACCGAAAGGGGCCCCCCTTGCTCTCTCCCCTCCTTTCTTCCTTTGTTTGTGAGTTTTTTGATCCCCTTTTTGCTCCCCCGCCCCCGCGGAACTTGTTGGGCAGTAAGGTAACGTTGACATTTTTCCGGCTAAGTAGTCTTACACCCAAGACGCGCCGAACTGTCCCCTCCCGCCCCACGGCTTTTTTTTCCCTTCCCATCCGGTGTTGTGCTTTTCTTCTTCAAGTCTTATAGACGGCACATACTCCCCGGCTCGCAATGTTTGGGTAGAGCCATGTTTCCTTCCGCGGTAGTCTTTACTCAGGGGAATGTACTTTTTCGGAACTTTTTTCCCACGAAAGGGTGGCTCCCCCCCAAACGGCGTTAAACAACTGGAGTTCATTCCGTCATAGGTTCTTTACTTTTCTCTTCGTCAACTCCCCCGGCCGTTTCCTGACTGAGTCCAATGTTCGCAAGTGGTGAAGAGGGCGCTTCGATGTGTCTCCCATCGAGGGGCGTCTTTCCCTCCCCTCTTTTTTCAGAGGCATTTGACACCAACTCGTGTCCGTTTGGAACACAACCGTTTTCTTTTTGGGGCTTTTTTCTATGTTCTATTTTTTATACAGTAAAACTCAGTCTTCTCTCCCTTTCCCATCAAACACGTGCAAGTTTTATTTTGCCCCAGCTCTTAGAAAGAGGGTTCGCCATTTCCTCCCCCAAGAGTCCACCTACACCCTTACCTCAACCCTTCCGCTTTTCTTCCTACTGCTTCCACCATTTTTACCTTCCGTGTTTTATGCATTATCCTTTCCCGTGCCCAGGACAACCATAGGGAAGGCTAACCCCCTCTCCCCCTCCCCCGGAAGGTTTCCCTCAACGAGTCGGGCACCGTTCCGCGCCGACTCCTTGGTCCTGGTATTTACTTAGGCGTCCAGTCGCCCGTTGAGAGTGAGTCCCCCCGCCCTGTGTAGTCCTCCCTTATCCCCCTCATCCTTTGTGTCATCGTCCAGGCTCCTTCGGGTTGTACAGTGGTGTGTTTTGCCCGCGACCGGTACCGTACGCCCGTGAAGGGTTCGCCCATTTGCTTTTTTTTGTTTAAGAGTTTCCTTCTGGGCGTGTCTGCATACTTTACTTTGAGTTTTTCTTATCCTGAGACGGGTTGGGCTTGGGAGCTGTCTTTGCTTGCGGTGCAGAAAAGCTTCCCTTCGTGATTTTTGAGCTTCTTCCGTGTCAACACCTGTTCCCACGTTCTTCTGTCTCGTGCCCGAGTGCTTTTTTTCATGTTCCCTAAGGCATTGAGTGTCGGGGAATTGATGTACACAAGCAAACTCCCGTCGGGGTGCAGTGGGTCTTCGTGTGTTCCAACGTGTGACCGCTCAGCCCTCCTTCCCGTTTTTTCCCACTCAAAAGTTTGAGGGAGAGTTTCTCTACTTCCTTTGGCCTTTTTTTTTCCCCCTTTCCCCCCTTTTTGTGGCGCCCCCAGTCGCTCTTCTTCTTTGTACCACCCCAGGGAGGTAAATTGCTTCAGCGTCGCCTTTTTTTTCCTCAACCCAGCGGTCCCAAGGACATGAGCATCTTTACCAGTGGCAGGTACATTTGCTTCGCCAAATAAGGTTTGTTGCCTGTGTTATTCTGGCATCGTTCACTCTGCGTGGAAATGGAACCCCAACCCCCCTTACCTTGACTTCCGTTTTTTTCTGGTTTCACGACTTTTCCGTGTTGTATGACCTTTTTCAGGCTCCCCCCTCTGCGTCCACTTTTGACGCAAGATCCCTTTTTCTTTGGAGGCGTTTTTCCCGGTTCCCCGAAGGTGGCCGTTTTTTCTCCACGAGTTCTTCTGAGCTTAAGGCGAACTTTTTTTGCACCTCCAAAGCGCCTTGCCTCAAGTACCCCTCCCACACGTGTAACCTTCTTTCCGCCTTTTCCTTGGCCACCCCCTGGTGGGAGGACCAGGTTCGGCTGTCTGTGACCGGCCTTTTCTGATGCCCCTCCCCAGCCCTCTCAGGACGTGAGGACTCCCTCCGTTCCCCTCGCAACCCTGTCCTCGGTTCATAGGCCCGTTGAGCACTTTTTCTTTAATTAACGGAGTAGATTCATGCTTTCTTCCTTTATTGCTGGTTGCATTCCATCCTGTTTTTTCCAACTTTAATGACCACCCACCGGAACCACCACTTTCCTTTTGATTTTGCGTAGGAGAATATACGTCTTCCCTTTCATAGTCTTTTTTTCACGCTCCCGCCCCCCGATATCGAAGAACAAGCATCCCCACCCTTCCTCCCAATAGGCAACCCATTTTTTTCCAAAGGAATTTTTCGTGGGGCCCAAATCTTTACCCACTTCCCCCCCCCTTCTCTCCTTAATTCCAGAAACGTCCCCCCCTCTTCCCATTTTATGGACGGCCGGAACTTAGGAGGTGCGCCATCCTGTGAGAGGCCCAGACTCGGGGGACACTCACCGTCCTCTAGTGTTGAAACCTTATTCGGTAGTTTTTGCGAGTAAAGCAGCCAGGATGGCCATCCATTCTGGATCCCACCTTTTTTTCGCCCTGACGTGAATTCTTTGACCTTCTTTCTGCCGCCATCAGCCCCTCAAAGAATCACAGGTTTTTCCGACGGGGGTAGGCGGTGCCTCCGTCCTTAAACCCGTGTTGCCAAAGGCCATTCATTAATCCCGTAGACCCCTTTAGGATGAATGCAGTGTCTTTTTTCTCGGTTTTTCCCTTCTGTGAGGACTCCCCCCCCGTCCCCTTAAAGAAAATTTGTTTCGCCCCCCGTGGTTTTTTAGTCGTCAAAGTGTTGTCGGTTAGCCCCCTTTTGTTAAGTGCCAGGGGCACCGATTTTCCCCCGGGTTTACGCATTCCGGCGACCTTCGTAGTCTGTCCGCCTTTTTTTTTAATATTCGTCCTTTCATCTGGGCGCAAGCCTCTCGTTTTTCGATACCCTCAATAGGCATCTTCTGGAGTTAGCCTTCTCCCGTTGTTTTTGTTGATTCCTAGATGAGTATTTTTTTTGAGGCTCCTGTATCGGGAGGGGTTCCGCACATGTTTCCCTCCCACTTACCTGCGTTTTGCCGTTTAAGTTTGATTCGGAGTCACTTTCCCTGCGAGTATGAGTACCCTTGGCTTCCCCGCTTTTTGCATTGCTACAACCCAACGTGTTCGACCCAACTGGCTCGACAAACCGTGCCTCCCACCCCGTGGGGTTTTTTTTTGTCCTTTTACGCAATTTTTGTCGTTAGAAGACCCACCTTTTTCGAACAGGAGGTCTCCAGTGGCCCCTTGCGAGGGGGGGGTTCTAGTTTCTGCCCAACCCCGTGTGATTCTTGACTCGCCCACACCACGTTGGGGTTAAGGTTTTTTTACGTCGAGTCCAGAGACTTTCTTCAACTTTCTGGTTGTTGGATTGTATTTCTGCTGTGGCATAAATTTGAACAGTTGGCCCGATTTGTTCTTCGCTTGTGTTTTTTCCCCTTCTTCCGAGGTTGGGACAAGTCATGAAATCATGATTACCCAGCTCTTCCCACCTTCTTTCTTACCTTCTAGTTGCACCCTTGTGAAGTTTTTGTCCCCGAATGGTATGGGACCCTATGACACCCCTCTAGTGCGCACTTAGCGAATGTTCCGGTCAGTTGACAACAATTAGTTAGTATTTCTGTTGGAAGCTTTTAGGCAAATCCCATGGATTGTTACTTTGGTTTACCAGATTTCTGACCCCGAAAGTGAAGGTGGATGTTCTATCTCTAGGACGTTTTGGCTTTTTTGTTTTGGGTATGCGTCCCCCTTTCTTTTGGACGCGACCCTTTCTTTTTTTTTTGCTTTTCGCTTACGGCAAGTTTTTACTTCAGGTTTTTTCTCGGAGGGCCTAGACTCTCCAAAGGTGGGAAAGTTGGAGTTTTTTCCAGGTGGTCGTGGTCGTGGTTTGGCTCCCCAGTGTCCCAGTTTCTCCGAAAAGTCCGCTGAAACCACAGAAGAAGACTAATGTCTCTTCTCAGTACACCAGTGAAGTGGATCACTGACCGATTTTTGACTCGAGGACGTTTCTTTTTTTGATGTCCCGTTTCCTGGCCCACTGTTCCAGAGTTCAGGGAAGTGGTGAGAGACTCTGCCCGGCCGGTATAAACCCCAATGCCTGGTACCCTAGCCCTGGAGCGTAACGGTTCTGCTTCAGGGGACTGTTTCGAGAGTTTTCTTCAACCGTAGTCGTTTCCAGAGAACCCAACCAAAAAACAACCCAAAAAGACACAGTTTTTTTTAGCTCCGCTATTTTTAAGTGGAGGATGGAAACGAGTGCCCGCCCCAGTACGTCCAGATTATGTTCTAGCTAACAGCGGATTTGTTTGCTCTCCTTTCCACCGAAGTTCTTGCTCTCGGCAGCTGTCATTTGACCGACCCCCTTCCTCACTCCCCTGTCTTTTCGCATTACTCTCGTGTTCCAATAATTTGACTGACTTGCAAGAAACCCCCCCATTCAATTTGAGATTTCACGAAAAACTAGGTCAATAATATTTCCTTTCCCCCCACTTCCCCGCCATGGTTGGTTTAACTAAAGCTTGCACTGTAGTAACATGTCCGTGCCCGACCCTAGCTCAAAAGATAGGCGCGTCAACCTTCCGAAGGCTTTTCATCAATTAACCCTGAATCCCAACACAGTCGGTCTATGGACTCTATTTTCCCTTTTCCCTTGCCTGGTTGTTCTATAGCTACAGCCAGGCACAGTGGACGTTTTTTTGGTCTCACAGTAGACACGAAAAGTGTCGAGACTCTTCTCCCCCCCGTCGCGAAGTTTAGAGGATGACACATTATAGAGGTTAGTCTTTTCGGACTTCCCTATAGAGCGCGGGGAATATTTCGGGTGCTTTGGGTCCCGGGAAAGTGTCCATGTTTTTAATGAGTGCCAGAAGTGAGACAGAAAGGAGAACGGTTTCTTCGCTCCATGCCCCACGCCCCGCAAGTTGATTTGTTTTCGTGCCCGTTTTGATATCCTGGGTCGGGACTAAGGTGCACGGTTATCGGAGGGACCAAAGCCAAGAACACGAACCACATAGTAAGACCACCTCGCCCTAACCACCTGGGCGTGTCGTGTTCCCGATCCAGGCAATCCAAAATAGCTCTACGGATCACCTAGGGGCGAGTTCCATTCACACAATTTTTTCTCTGGGAACAGATCCTGCACCATCAGCTTGCCCCTTTCCCGGAGGTGTGTGAACACTGAACTTCCGATCCCACAAATCCCCCGCGGACGTACCTCTTTAGTTGGTAAAACACAGCCCCGCCACCCCTACTCATATAGGACCGTGCACCCCCTTCGATAACCAGACTTCCTTTAACACATTAATAAGACCCGAAGAACTGGACACCAAACGCTCTCCACAGATCACGACCCAAGATAATGTACCTTTACATTGGCACTGGAAAGACCACCACCCCTTGCTATTTCTTTCCGTTTCCGTTTTTTGAGCGACAGTTCCCCGGTCGATCATTTGTCTAATTACTTGGCCAGTTCTCATGTTCTGTTTTTCTTACCCCAGAGGGGATTTGTGCTACCGTGGCCCCCCGGTCAGGCAGGATACCAGGACTCAGGATCTCTCGGTAGAGAGATGAAGGGGTGAAATCTTTGTGGAGGAATTTTTTACTTCGATATGTTGTACATGCCCGTTGGCGACGGGGCAAACGTATTCGGTTTTGAGACTCGTGGGGGAGATCCTTCCAGAAAATTGCTGTCAGAGGCTTCACGGCACTGAACGGTGCCTTTGACGCTTTTTTAGTTGAAAAGACCCCCACTTCTTTTTGTTTTCACAGAGATGCCAGCGGTTTTTTTCTGAAGATTTATTCGTTCTCCGTTCTGACATGTTCATGCGAGACGCAGCCAGTCAGTTAAAGACCTTTTTGCATGGGTCGTCCAAGAACTGTGCGAAATCTATTTTTTTTTCCCTGGTTCTGGCCCAGGAGGTGTTGGGGGATTGAGTGGAAAAATGAGGTTTTCACGCTTTGCACACTGGGCCCGCCCCCGTTTTGATGTAATGTGTCGACCGATCTTAACGAACCCCCTCGCAATGTGTTGATTTTTTGAATTGTACGAGAGTTACTGACCTCGGTTGGTTAACGCTTTTCTTCGGGTGAGTTTTGATTGTATTCCCATCTGTTTTACTCCCCTCTTTTTCTGTAGTCCACACCATAGATCTATCGAGGCTGCCCTGTGTGCGCATATGTTTCATAGTTTTCCCTTTAAATTCCACTTGTTTTGCTCTTCCGTACCCCTTACCCCTGGGACCCCGAATTGCCTGAGTAGTAATTGTTATTTGAACCGGCCCATTTGGTGAACCCCGGCTTTTTTACACCTGTCACCAAATGTCCTTAGTTTTGATCTCCCCCCGTTGGTTCCTTGTACGACCAGCGGACCAACGCGCCCGTTTTTTCCCCCAGGGGAGAGAATATTTTTTTTCTATGACTTCTCATTTTCGCAAGCTTTTTTTAGATTGGTCCTATCTAAACCCAGCACCTCTTTGACAGCTTCGGTGGTTGCTTGTGAATCCCGTTTTTCTGCATCGCGGACGATTGGGTGTATCACTGAGACGTGAACTTTTTTTCCCTGATTTTACCCTTCATTCTCTTTCGGCTTTCCCTCCCAAACAGTTACGCCCGTATTCGGTAGACCTCCCCAATCGGTTTCGCTAACTGTCCTTCTTTCTCCCCCTAATTCTTTTGTGGTTGAGAGAGTGCTCCCCTTCGACTTTTCGTTCTACGCAGTCCTTTTAGTGAGCTTGAAAACTTGACACACCGGGTGAAACTGCGTTATTCGTCAAACTCCCGAGTCGGAGTTGTTTTTTTTTTTTCCCCTTCCTCACACACACTGTATTTCATTTCTTCCCCCTCCTTTTGGATTTCCCTGGATTTTTTTTTATTGCTCTCTCCCTAGTTAGTCCGGTCTTCCCTTGTTGGCCTGGAGTCGATTCCTTGATTTCAACGGACAGTCTTCACTGTCCGAACCTTTTCCGTTTTCCCAACCGGGAGTTTTCCATTCGTCGGCTCAGTGTGGGCAAGTAGCGGTGGTCACCTCCCGTCCGAAGCGACCCCATGGCGAACTTGGTTTAGGGTTTGGAAGAAATTCTTCTGTTATAGCATTGTTCCCCGTAAAGTACCCTGTAGTTCTTTAACCCCGCAACAACTAACACGATGTCCCAAGGTGGCACCTACACCACGTTATTTCGGGACTTTGCTTTTTCTCTCTGTGTACCCGTCGTGTTATCGCTACTCTGTGGTCACCCGCCACGCATCCAGTTGCAGTGATCACACAGCTCGGTGAGAAGTATTTTGCCCCTCATTCCTTTCCGCACCTAATCCTCCACCCAAATAGATCTGACGAAACTAGGTGCCAACCGCCACTGTCTGGCTTCCCCCCACAAACGTGTCCATTACGCTGGAGATCATTTTCACCTTTCTTCTCCTCCTGGCCTTTACTGCCCCGCAGGAAAAAAAATTCGCCGGGATTGGAGAACTCCTCCTCCCCGTCAGGTTACCACCAGTGTGCATATACATTTTTTTTTTTTTGCCCCCCCCCTTCTCGGCGTACCTATACGCGGCTATGCTCTTCCGGCCTGGGCGGGAAAGGCTTTAAGCCTTTTCCCTTTAGTCATCTTCCTTTTGTGTTGGACTTCGCATTTACATCATCGCGTGCCAAAAGCCTCCAACTTCCGAGTATGGTCCTTCCCCTGCCTGCTCCAAGTTTTTGGGGCATTCAACTTCCTACTCTACAATATTTTGTGGGTCGTCTATAGCGCGCTTCTTTTTTCAAGTACCCCTTGAGGAAATGTACTGAGGCTTGGGTTTCGGACTCTACATGCGTGTGTCCGACCTTTGGCCCGTCGTTCTGGATAGGAGTTCAGACTTTTTTCCCCCCCGCCCTGTTTTAAAGATGATTTGACACCTTTTGTCCCCCGTGAAACCAATGGTTATAATTTTCCTTTTGCCTTGCGGCCTTTTTGCTGTTTTTTTTGAACAAGGCATCCCGGGTCGGACAGGGGAGGCATAATCGGGATCAGGTTTTTGGGAGAAAAGGCAAATGGGAGTTTCTATGTCATTGTGCACAACTTTTTTCTCCCGAAAATTCCACATTTTTCTTTGTTTAACCCTCGTTTTCTCGTCCTCCTAAGTTGTTTCACGTCCCCCCCCAAACAGCACGAGCTGCGCTCCTCTGGTCACTTCCGGTACCTAAGCCACCCTGGCCTTCCAGAGATTTCCACATGCCCCCACCCCCAGACAACATGGCTTTTCCCCCACCAACAATTGTCTGGGGAAGGGAATCGCTTGTACCGTGATTCCCCTCGGTTAGTCCCTTTTCGTCCCCTTGGGCTCACTTAATGTTCCCCACGTCTAAGACTCCCGGGAAGGTACAGGGTTTTCGTTCATTTTCGACTTTACACGGTTTCTTATGCTTGGCGCTTCGGTCTCGTCAGGTGTTCCATGGTCACCCCCCCTATCATGCCCGGGTTATTAGTAGATTTTTATTTTTTTCTCGTTTCAACTTTTTTGAGTAGACCTGCTGTTTTTACTTTCCACGCTCTAGCCAATCTCGGCGTCCATGCCGTCTTCTTCCCAGGCGTGAGAGAGCCCACTCTGTGCCACTTTTCCTTCGACCCCACGGTAGTTTCTCCGCCCAGGGATACTTTGGCGTGGAGCTTTTTTTGCCCTCCGTTGTCCTTAGCCCCTTCCGCCCCTGTCTCAATCTCCGTTGGATAGTCCTTGAACTTTGGTGTGAGTACCCCGTCCCCGGCGGCCTCTTAAGTGCTCCCCCCTTGGGTCCCCAGAAATGACAGGGCCCTGAGCAGTCCCTGGAGTGGAGACGTCCACCTTGCTTAGAGTACTCGTTTGAGACCACCTTGAGTTACTTACGGCGTCGACTGATTTCTTAGTTTCTTCATGAAGTTTTTCTTTAATGGGAAAATGTCCCCAGTTCCACAAACCCGCAGACCCGCTTTTTGCTAGAGGATGTCATTTCCCTCCTAATCTGCATTCCTTTCCTGCTCAGTTCACCTCGCTCCCCCTCGCATCAGAGACCCCCCAGATTCCCCCCGTACTTTTTCCGCACGATCCTCCCCTTCCCTTTTTGTGCTTTCTTTGTTACAAAAGTCCCCCGTAGCTTTCCCAGTTTTCCCTGGCCCCGCCACCCTTTTCACTAATGGGTCCTTTTAGTTTTCGCGCTATTGCGTTCTTTGAGCAATCTTTTCAGTCTGTTTTCTTTGCGGTTCCAGTACCTTTTGTTTAATCAAACGGGTTCTTGACCCTCCTGGTTCTGCTCTAAGGGTCGGTCGTCCCGTCCTCTTTTTCTTTTTTGGCACCAGCGAGGGACCCCCCCGCCGCCAACTGTGACTGGGCCCAGTTGCTTTTTTTTTTTTGTCCCGGTCATTCCCCCGCCGACCCCTACCCGGTTCTTCCCGCCGGTTCTTAGCGTTTTCTTCCGGTAAGAAAACCCCCGGGTGTGCATTTTTGTTCCTTTATCATCAAAGTCGTACCCCTCGGCGGCACACGGAATGCAGTTTTTCTCCTTTTGTCTGTCGGAAGCCTTTAGCAGACACCACTTTAAAGACACAGTGGTTTTTTTTCTTATCCCCTTGTTTTCGAGCACCCGTGGTCTAGCCCCTTTTCTTTATTCACCTTTTGCCCGAGGCTAAACTGCAAGAAATCATGTTTACCATCGACTCTTCAAGTCAGAGGATTCTCGGTTGCCCTACCCGCACCCCCGCCTTATTGCGATAGATCTAATTTCTCGACACCCTATCTCTTTCTCCCTCATGTGTGTGTTGTTTTGTTGTTTGAGTCCGATCTTCGTATGCGTATGGATCTCTTTCTTGCAGCACCGAGACAAGGGTCGAGGAAGTTTTGTCCTCCAGCGTTTTTATATTTGGGGTCCCCTGTATGGTTCCCCTTGATAAGCGGTTTTTTTTCCTTCCTCTCACCACGGGGCTTACGCCCCCCCCCCGTGTGGTTCCCCGCCCCAAAACCTCTTCCCCAGACCACCCCCCACCCCTTCTTGCACTGACGAAAGTTTTCTCTTGGCAAAAACCCTCAACTCCTGCTGGTCCCGCGCCATACCAATGACACGGTAAGAAGGTGTGATGATTCACCTGCCTGACCCACGTTTTTTTTAGGAAGTTTAGATCCACCTGTCCCGTCTACAGTTTTTTCCACCATGGAGTATTTTTTTTGCTCTTGGTCTCTTCTTTGCCCTAACGGCCACCTTCCCTTCTTTTGAGTTCTGGGTGTTACAATTCCTTGGGGGAAGTCATTTGTCTTGCCTTCTTCGGCCTGATTCCTTGAAACATCGGTTGCCTGTCCGGGTGGAATTTCCCGAAGGGTTTTTTTTGCCATTTTCTCACAAGTAATTCAGTTGAGACCCCCTTCCTCTTCCTTTTCCCGTGTCCCCCTTTTTGAGGGAGTGCCCCTTTTTTTCCTGTCCAAATTACTTGGTCAATTTTATACTTGAAATGTTCAGATTTTTTTCCCCCCGTCCCGTAAATTGTGTGATTTCTCTTTTCTTTCTCCGGTCTGTTTGGTATGCGGACATCTGGGCCGTCTTTGGTTATGATCTGATCTTCAGTGTCAAGGAGGTAGTTCCTCCCGCCGTTATTCCGCAAAGGCTGTGTTTTTTAGTGTTGCTTTACAGGAGTAAAAGTTCTTTGCCCCCCGACCCTCCCAAAGCGGCCCGGCGCATGCTCGACGCATTTAAGGTTCCCTCCCTTTGTTCTTTTCACTGACTGGAGTTTAACACCCCCCCCTTGAGGACCGTTTTTGGTATGCTGCCCCTGTCATGCTTTCACGTCCTTCCTCAGGCTTGCTCTTGGCATCGTGGACTCGACTTTTTTATTACCCCCCCATTCTTTTCTTTACTCCGAAACTTCGGTACGGGGTCGTTGTTCCGTCCCTGGTGTAGTTAAGTTTCTGGTCGTTGCTTGTGGGATCGCGACGAATCAATTCGTAAATTGGTAGTTACTACCTCTCTTTTGAGTTCCCACAGGCACCCTTTTTGGGAGCCTCGGCCCCTGCTTGGTTTTTCCCCTTGGATTTTAAGGCCCCTAACTTGTCTTCGGTATGGGACAGTTCCCCGCGGAGATTACTTTTTGGTGTTTCGAGCCACCGTCCTGCCCTGTTCCTTTTCCTCCTGGGTTCCAGGCACAGCGCTTGTACCCCGGATTTCCCGGCTTCCAGGCACCCCGGTGATAGGATCCACCAAGAGACTTCCCCCCTTGTTTCCCTTATTTCCGTTTAATGTCCTTTTTTCCTTTGGTTGGTTTGCCCGACACGCCTGGCCCCCTCTGGACCCCCCCTTTCTGTGCATGAGCTGTACGGCCATGGTTGTTGAAACCCTTATTGTTTTTTTATTGGATTTTTTTTTTTTTTTTTTGTTTTGCGCGAGTGCCCCCAGTGGTTGTCTTGCTTTCTGTTTTTGACATGGCCAAGTTGGTCCCTGGCGAGCGACTAGCCCCCGCCCCGCTTTTGAAAGTTTGGTTCCTCCCCGGGTTTCTTTTCGACTTGATCCGGTCAAACAGTTCTCTCAGTTCGGACACCATACCGTTTTTACCCTCCCCTTCTCCCGAAGACCCGGTCGTTGTTTTCCTCCCCCCTTGGTACCCGCCCCATCCGCCCCCCCTTTTGGTTTGGTGTCGACCGTGTGTCCCCAGAGTTGGCCATCTCCTTTTAAACGTTTGTCCCGTTTCCACACTGAACTCCTCCTTTTCATCGACCGTCAAAGACTTTTTCCCTTTCCCCGCCGCATTGCCCTATGACCACCGGGGCTCCGGGGGATCAGTCCTTTTTTTTCAGTTACTTTTTTCCTTTTTCCCTGCCTATGCACCAGACTTGCCCCTTCCTTTGCCCCCCCTCGTGTTGCACATTTATTTTCTTTAACAGGGACGTTTCCAAACAATTGTACTCCCAAGAACGACTTTGGCTTTCAGCCCTCGGATTTGGCTTCACCCGTTTTTCATGTTTTTACGAGTTTTCGCGAACTGTTAGTGACCTCCCCTGTTATACACCCCTTACCGCATTCGTCCTCCTGAACCTTTTTTTTCTGAACGGACGTTTTCGTGTGGTTCCCCCCTCCCGTTAAGGGGTGAACCGCTCGGGGTGATCATGACCCTTTTTTTTTGTTTGGCATTGGTCCCCGTTTCTTTCACGGTTCCCCTGATCCTTGGCCTTTAACACCAGGAAGGACGTCTGGTGTTATTTACTGACTTTGACATCAGGAGTTTTGGAAGGCCCTTTTTATCCTGTCGTGTTTTCGTGATAGGGGTTGAGGAAAACTGCGTTTTCCTCTTTTTGCAAATTAGGGCATAAAAGAGTGGATTTCGACTGCACTGTTTTTCCTTTTTTTCCTTTTTTCTAGTGACCCTTGTGGGGACTGGAATTGGCCCGTGTCACATAACACCGTTCCCCCCCAGCCAATTTCAGGTGGTGTGCCACCCCGGACCAGGTGGTGTCGCCTTCCCTTTTTACCAAAGAGGCGGTATGGTGTTCTTTCCGGGCCCAGTTTTTCTTCCCCCCGTTGATTCACCAACGTGGTCGCGTGGGCATACGTACGAGCCCCTTCGGTTTGCCCCTGAGTTGGCCCACGTTCCCCTTGTCTCCCTGCTCGCTGTGGACCCGCCGGTGTTTTTCCCCCCTCCTTGTTTTTTCCCTTAGGACATGACTTTCCTGTCGTCCCTTTTCGTTTTTCTTTTGACGCACGCCTTTTCCCACATTTCGTTTTGTAGGCCGTGTTCCTAGGAGCCGGCTCTGCGAACCTCTGTCCGTTTTTGGTTCCGTTTGAGCCCCCCATTTTGGGGACCAGTTCTTCTTTTTTTTTGATTTAGGTTGGCGAGTCGGTTCTTTGTATCGGAAGGCTTTCGATGCGACCAACGTGTTCATTTTTACTTCTTCACCCAGTTCCCGGCGGCTTTTAGTAAACCTCCCCCTTTCGGCTTTTCTACTTTCCTCCCCCGTGTTGTTTGTTTCTCTCTCCTTCTCCCGTTGAGTTCATACGTGTGCCGCGGTCAAATGTTCTTTTCTTGCCCCGTTACCCTTCCCCTTTGTGAGCCCATCGAAGTCTCTCACACCTCCCCGGCGTGCCGGTGGCAACGGTCTTCAGTTCACCCTCTTACTCTCCCCCGCCTTGTGGCTTTTTTTCTTTCGCGGTATTTTAGTCTTCTGCCCCTCATAGTCGCCGGTCCCCTTTTTCTTGTTTTTGGGTATTTCTCGTCTGCAGTCCCGTGCTCTTTTTCCTACAGGTTCCATGTCAGTCCGCCCCCTTTTCAGCTTTTGCCCCGGGAGGCCACCCCGGCGAGCGTCTGTTTTTCTGGTTGCTTTTTTCAGCGGGTTGCCAGCCACGGTCGACGCGAGGCCCCACTTTTCCCCGTTTTTTGTTGACGCGGGGCGTCCGTCTTTCCATTTGGTTCCTCCCGTACCCGTTTTTTCAGCCCTTTTCCTCCCACCCCCGGTCCCCACCCCACCCCAACCCCCTGTTGCCCCAAGATGGCTTGGCGGTGCGTTCTTTTTCCAGTACCACTTTTGTTTGGCCTCTTTTCCCTTTTTGGTCACCAAAGCCCCTTTTTTTTTTGCATTGTCTTATTCGGTTTTCAACTAGGTTCGCCAGCCAGGCGCCCCCTGCTCCCCCTCCCCCTTTAATAACCGGGCCCGCTGAGTCAGCGCTGTAACCAACAAGCTGTGTTGCGTTCCTTGCACTTCTTTCCGGTTCCCTTTCCCTCTTTGAACCGCAGGGCAAGGATCCAGCCCCGTCTCCCCTGCCCGGTTCCCGTTACCCGCACGATTGGGGCAAGTCCTATTGCGCGATTTTTCGGTTTTCTGTTTTCTTTTTTTTTCGTCCGGGTTTTTGGCGGCCCGTTTCGCTCCTTCGAACGACTGGTGTACTGCACTTCCTTTTGGCCCGCCCATCCGATTACAGTACCTGGTTGGTAACTCCCGTGTGCATTTACTCAAAAGACCCTGTTTTTGTGAACCCTACTTTGGGCGAGTCGCTCGTCCTTTTTTTCATAAAGTTTGGCAACCCCCCTTTTTCCCTTTTTTTGGGTGCGCGGGCGGCGGGCGGTGAGACCCCCCCCTTAACCTGGCTGGATTTTTATTGAGTTCTTACTGTCGTTGTCACACTTCTCCCCCCGTTTTTTCCAGCTGATGGCAACTCTTTCACCTTCACTTGTATTCCCCCCTTGTGCACGAACAGACGTTTGAGTGGGGTCGTTTTTTTTGATTTTGGCCAAGTGCACGCCGGTCGGTCTTTTTGCGGATTTCTTCGTGTTTTCTCTTTCACGGTGACAAGATCTTCTTTCCTCCGTTTTTTTGACTTCAAAATTTTTTCACTTCTTGTGTCGAGGTAGCTCAGCCGGCAACGTTTCCCGTTCCCCCCCCCAAGTCCCACCCGTTTTTCCTTCCCCTTTGTTCCCCGTTTTTATTTGGAGGTTCACCACCCTTTCTTGCAACTGCGCGGAATCTCGCGTTTGGTCGTCCCCCCCATGCGGTATACCTTCCGTTTTCCCCCCGTCAACTGCGTTTTTTTTCCATTTCCCAGGCGGGGCTTGTCGCCTCGATTTTCCCATTGACGGCCCCTCTAGTTTTGCCTCGTCCTACTGGCGTGGCCTTGAAAAGCTGTTTGAAAATGGCCCCCGTTTTACTTCTTTTTCTTCCCTCAACAGAGAAAGCCTTGGATTGACTTGTTCACCCCCAGTTTCTCGCCCCCAGGTTCTGGCTCTGCTTTTTCCTCCTTCTTATTGGCTTCCGACCCGAAACCGGCGCCGGTACTTTTGCCTAAAGTAGCGGTTGATTTTCCCGTCGCCTTGAGCGGGCTGACTTTGCCCTCGACTGACGCCCCTGGATTGCGCCCGTTCGCGCCTCTAGTTGTTTCCCCCTTTTTGCCCTATTTTGGGCTGCGTGTCCCGCCGGCCGACGCCCTTTTGGCCTCTAGGAAGGAAGTGAGCAGGCCGCGGTGTTTTCCCTTTCCTCCACCCAAAGGTCCTTTCGCCCACTAGGTTGTTAACCCATGGGATTTCTTTCCCCTTCGTTCGCTTTTGATGACGATTCCGCCGGTGTAATGAATGGAGACCTTTCATTCACCTACTCCGTTTCCTTGCCTTTTTTTCGAATCGCTGCTTATTTTTCTCCAGTCAAATCGCGGTCTCGATCATGACCACATATCCCCCCTTTTCCTACGAACTGACTCCCCCTTTCTTTTTTTTTGTGGAGTGGCGGCGTCCAATTTTTTCACAGTCGCTTCCAGTAATTCCAGACA
>Ga0179591_1350012_pt1 | contig 17431 bp, 18 predicted proteins | sample CZOMad2_1_08_16f_FD_182891 | JGI IMG/M metagenome (GOLD analysis project Ga0179591, IMG submission 182891) | Vadose zone soil fungal communities from Angelo Coast Range Reserve, California, USA - CZOMad2_1_08_16fungal (PacBio error correction) | ecosystem: Environmental > Terrestrial > Soil >... | reverse complement strand
AAGGATGACCTTTTTGCGTTTGACTTCGTCCGGCGGTACCTCCTTAGAGTTTCTGCCCTTTTGCAGCCTTCTAAGCAGACCATTTAAAGTTCACGTGGCTGAGATGACAGAACGGAAGAAACCCCCCCCCATCTGGCCGATGCGTGCATTTGGGAGGCGCTTTTCTCTCTCAAAGCTTTACATTAAAATGGTTGGTGGTTTCTTTCTAAGGACCTAATTCGTCCCGCCACTTATTTTCGTACTGGGGAGTAAGCAAGAGAGGAGACGACAGATTTGTCCTGCTTCCCCCACTTTGATTCCCTCCTTTTCCCCTTTGTCCATAGGCTTTCGGCCCATTTTTTACTGCCGACCCCCCCTTTTTTACTACGAACTGGTCACGCACCTAATTGCTCTTCTACGTTTTAAAAGGACTGACTCCTCAAGTCCCCTTTCGAAACCTTTACCCATCACTGGTAGTTCCCTAGAGGAAAGTTCATGTCGATGTACTTTGCCCCTTTGGCATTTCATCAGGTTCCTTGTGAAGTGGCACCTCCCCTTTTTTGTTTGTTTCCCCAATTTGGCGATTTTTCTTTTGCTTTAACGGTCATGAGTATTGTTTCGACTATTCCTTTCCAATTCAAGGACGGTTCCTTTTTCCCTCACTTCCGAGTCGATGATGCCTTTAACCCTTTTTACCCCCCCCCAAGAAAGTTCAGGTACGCGGTTTTTAAAGTACGGACGCCCCCCCCCCGCTACAACTTTCAGTACTCCTCCCCTTCCATAAGTGGTTTTTTCTCGCTAGCCCTTACAGTTGTTCCACCGGCATGTCCCTTTTCCAGTCTTTTACTTTCTCCCCTCCTGGCTTTCGGCTTGCTCCTGGCCCCTTAGAGGGACAGTGAGAACCTTCTACGACAATTGCACCGTCCCCCTCACTCTCAGGGGACCCCCCCCCGCAAGAGCCCTGTTTCCCCTCACCCTTTATGAACGCCAACATGAGGACCAGTACTTTTCTCACTCGCCAGGACTCAACGGTATCCTCCTACCTACTTCTGGTTAGGTGCCTCCCTATCCGCTTTATATCGTCTGAATTTTAACGAAAGGCGTTAACTGCCCTCACATTTACTTTTCAACAGTAGGCGCATTGTAGCATTACGCCCCCCCCCCTTCCCTCTTGGCCGACACCTGGCGGGTACCTCAATATTGCCCCATCGCCCCGTCCGATAGTTAGGCTTTTTTCCCCCTGAAGAATATTTCTTTTTTCGCTGGATTGATCTCGAGTGGCCAAAACCTGCTCCTCGGACCCTTCCGCCCTTGGCTCGAAGCCCCCCGTGAAGCCCAAAACGGATTAAACTCCCAAAGCTGGGCGTTCCTTCTTCCTCGAGTCTGTCCGTCATCGAAGTACAGAATTGGCGCCGTAGTTTCCCTCTCTGTCTAACCCAAACGGGCTATCTTCGGTCCGATAACCCTTCCCTCTTTTGCCAAAGCCTCTTCCCCTTACACATACCGCCCTACTTTTTCCTTGAATGCCGCGTTTGCTTTGATGTTTCTGCCGCATTGATTGATATTTGCCTGGTTCAGATATTGCCGCCCATTCCTTTCTTCCAATATGTATTCACTTCGTATTTTCACAATACTTTTAGTGCGTGGAGATTTTTCTTTCTTTTTAAAGAGCTCTTCCTTATCAATTGCGATGGCGTCTATTTGCTCATCTCCGGATCGTTATTTTTGTTGTCGTGTCTTTAGAGTTCGCACCCGAAGTGAGCTTGGTAGTTTTCTTACCCCTGTCCATGAAACCTTTCTGGCAATTGTAGCCTTTTCCCGGATTAATGCGAGCATCGCTGGAATAGTCGGATTCTCACTCCTTACCGTTTTGTCCCTACTCATACTGTGATGGGGCTGTTTTCCCCATGTTTGTTTCCAAACCTGCTGTTTATGGGATAGTAAGACAAGGTTTCTTCCTGAGATTCCCCCATTGTACGGATATGCTTCTTTGGCAAAAGACTGACTGAGCCACTCGACCTGGATTGAACCGTGGATTCTTAACCCACCAGGTGTGGCACGCAATTTCCACCAGCACCATTTTTCCCCCACCCTATACCTCCCTAACAGCTCCTTGCCAAACCAGACGGACCCGGCGTGTTCCCCTTCCCCCCCCCGTACCCTTTTGCTGCCAGGGAAACAGTTTTCCTCTTCTTCTTCGCTATTTTCTTTTCTTCCCTTTTGATCTAAGCAATTCCTTTTTTCTTCCTTTTTTTTTTTGAAAACCGGCCTCCCCCTATGTTCCTGCTTGCAACGGACCTCTCGACAGTTACTCCCCCCGCCCGCTCTCCCCTTCTTTTTTTACGTCTGGCCCTAAAAACGGACGGCTTTTCCTTTCCAATTTCCTCCGCAGTGCCCTTTTCCGGTAAAGTTTGAAGTACCCACCCTCGCTATTTCGGCGGCAACTTGAGTTCCCCTCTGTCCCCGGGGTAAAAGTCAAGGTTTCGCAAATATTGCGGTGGCTTCTTCACCACATCTCAACCCGAATTCCTTCTGAACCCTTATCAATATTTCATAGTTGGACTTATCCTACAGTTAGTATGGTAGGCTTTTCCTTCAAAAACATTCCCTACTGTGCCCAACTCGCCGTGTTTCCCGAGGTTTATCACTTTTCCTTTCCGCCAAATTCCATTGCTCCGGTGAGGCACGCTCGGGTTGCTCCTGCAGCTTGGACTCCGCCGCCCTCACGTGACGAGATGCGTCCCCAACATGCGATGGCACCCCAAACCCCTATCTCCTCAAAATTCCCCTATACTTCCCTGATAATAGTAAGTTTTCGCATTTTTTACCGTCCTAATAACTTCTCCTCCCCTCAACCCCAGCGACCGGTGGCCCCTATCTTCCGAACTTTTCCATCCGTCTCGCCCGACTTTCTCTTCTGTGTTCCCGCATGCGTCCGGACCCGTGCGCCAGGACCTTTAGATCGCCTTGACCCCTGAGGAGCCCCTTTCCAAGATCGTTCTCTTGCAGATTTATCCCCAATGACTTCACCTTCAGTCGCCCTGCAGGTGGACTGTAGGTTAACCCTTACTCCCATACTCCGGCTGACGGGCCCCAAGCTCCCCCCCCTGCCTGATAGCCCTCTTTGTCCCGAATTTTTATGACTCCCTCGAAAGTAGCACTCGTTCCCCTTCGGAGCATTAAGTGCAGGACTCCTGTCCCAGTTTTCATAGACATTTTCCTTTGAACCTCGACTTCCCAAGTTTATGACCCCCCCCATTTACATCTACCCGTTTACAGTGATAAAGTTTCTGACGTATCTTTTCCGCAGAATTGTGTTGTTTTAGCGATCTCGTTATTTCCCCGTCAAAAGAAGTCAGGTTTCGATGTGCAATTTCCGGTTTCCTCCCATGTGACGGAGGGTAATTCTTGTCGGTAGCTCCCCTGCGGAATTCCCTTCCCCGCATTTTCATGACGGGACGCTGTAGGCCGAAGTTACGTCCCCTATGTTTCCATGATGTTTTTTGCTGTTTACTTTTTAATACACATCTCGAAATGTTCGATGTTTCCGACTGTTGCTCCGGATGCCCTAGTAAAAAGAAAGGAAATCGACCTAATGAACGGACTATGTAACCCGCCCCAAGACCTCGTGATGATGGACACACGCCCGACGCCTCTGTGAGGGCCCCTTAGAAAGCACTTTTGAGCATTTTCAGATGACCACTCTTCTTTCTTTCCCAAGATGACGTTTTTGAGTATACCCAGAGGGTAGCTCCTAGCGAGAAGATCTTTCCCCTTCCTCGATAATTGCATTCTTCTATGCTGAGGAAAAGGAGGCATGCCCATTCTGAAATTAGAGACGAGCGTATACTTCACCCTTTTCTTACTGGTTTCTTCATGTGGGGGTCCACCCGCTTAAATTCTTCCCATTGTCCCCTCCTCCCCCCCCTATGTTCGTGGATTTTTGAGATTACGGCACGTGGTGTAATCGACCACTCTCCCTTACATATTTCACGTGTGAAGACATGTATCAGTTCGTAAAATGTCTGAATGACCGACATTCCACCACTCGTCCCCGCTTCTCCGAGAAAGTGGTCTCCACATAGGCAAAGACCCTCCTTTTGGAAGAGGCACCCTCTACCTAAGTTTTCCTCCGGATGGAAAACTCCATGCTTCCTCTATGTTGGGGTTTATGCTCCTAGTCACAAAAAGAATTACTCCAGTGCCACTACAGAGAGTCCACCTCCCCTCACCAGTTAAGTGTGCCCTCTTCTTGTGTTTTTTTCTTTTCTTTTCCTTATGTTGTGTGGTGTTCTTAGCTACTCCCTCAAAATGCCAGGAGTTTTCGTCCCAATTTGCCGGAGGCCTTAACCCCCCCACCCCTCGGGGCCCCAGCTGCCGTTCCCAGAAATCCGTTCTTTAGATTTCTTTCCATTGGTGTCTGTCAGTACCCCCGCCTCTAACCTTTTTTGTTTGCAGTTTCATTGTGGATCAGCTTTCCCCCTTCCGACAGGTTTTTTTTCGGACTTTTACACTTTCTGCCCTTAAGAAAAGTTCGAATTGTCTGTTCCCCCCCTTTTAGCGACAGATAAAGTCTATCTTTTTCATGCCCCCGGGGTGTCTGTGTTCCGTTTTTTCCACTCAGTTCCATCCCTTTTCTTGTTCCCGGGATGCTCCCAGGAAAAACGTCTCCTCTTTTTGCCCCTCACTTTCTCTGTTCTTCATGCTTGGAAACTGAATGGCAGTCCTTTTAATTGGTGCCCAAGGTCTCTACCCCTCGTTTTCCCTAGGCACCACGGGTTGCGTCTTAAATTTTAAACTTTCCAATGCAAGATTCATAGTTTTTTCTCAACAAGGTAGGCTCGCCCCTCTACTTTGATTCTAGATGACTTCGAGAATGTCCCTTTAAATCTTTCGCCATTACGACACGTTCTTTTCCCTTCTTTTGTCGCCCCCTTACTCGTCCACACCTGAGACGTGTCTGCTTTTCCAGACATTGATAACGACCAAACCCCTAATGGACTCTACCCCAGTACCCCCCCTCCCCTATCAAGACTGACCTCAAAAGGCACCCGATTCTCCGATGAAACCCCAAGAGAGGGAACCTAAAAAAAATTTGTTTTCCACCACAGAATAGTTGTTACTCCCCGCCGGGGAATGGATGCTTCCACCCTCTTCCCCCTCTATTGCAATCCTGCGGCCCTCCCCCCCCCCACAAATAATGCTTGATCACGTTGTGACTCTATGTAGGGCACGGATTTTTTTCCAGGTTTTGCCGGCGACGGGGGGGGATCTGAGGAGAAAGTTTTCCCCTACGCAGACGGTTTCCCCTTTGAGTGAATGCCCCGATGAACGCCCCCTTCCCATCTCCAGACCACAATCCGGATTCTGGGGGAACCTGGGGCTGGATTTCTTTTGATGCTTCAGCTGTTCAGGCGCCTCGATCAGGAAAGCCTGCCTGTGGCCCTCCCACAGTCCCTACATACACGGTCACTTTCTGAGTCTTGGCGAACCCCTATATTTTTTTTCCCCTTTTCTGAATGTCTTAGATTCACAATTGGTCTATAAGCCTTTTTCAGAGCGGACGTTCGTACTACAATGGTTTACAAGCGTACCCTCTTTACCGTTGCCCCTTAACGAATGTAAGATCAGCCCCCCCTTTCATCGAAGCAATTCCCCCCCCCCTTGATCCCCGTTCCCCTGAATTCCCTCGTCCATGATCCGGTAGGTTCGTCTTCCCAATTTTTTATTATACGCAGTTTCAGTTTCTTTTCACAACTTGTCTGCTTGACTGGGTCCCTTTGAGTATTGCTCGCACCCGGGCACAGGCATTCCGGCCCTTTTCCCCCCTCTTCATACTTGTCGATGACAGAAGAGCCCCTCCCTTCCTTTCATAAGAAAGGCACCTTCGTTCCCTCATTTGCCTTACAACTGCGACTGCCCTTTTCCATAACCTTTTTGGTGGTTGAGAGTTCTAAAATTCTTGCTCAACCTTTAATGGAAGGAAGTAGTCTTTCCCTTCCTCCAATTTTTTTTTTCTTTTTTTCGTCAGGACTCGCTGGAAAGTCAATTCTACTTGGAACATACGGGTCATTCTTCCTTTCAATTAGTGCCCCCAGCAATCCTCATTGACAGTCCCCCAAATTCCCATTTTGAACCTTCCCCCCCTCCCCCTCATACAGTCTAACACTCCTTTTCGTAAAGTTCAGAACGGCAATGTCCCCACTTATTTTCTTCTTTTAAAGTCTTTTTTTCTCGTATAGGTCCAGTTTACTCTTGGCTGTAGATATTCATTCCCAGGCTATAACCCTCGGCGCAACTTGTAGCAATTTCATCCCGTTCCTTCTGGACTGAACAGGGCGTTTCCATGGAAATCTGGCAATCTGCCCAGTAGCGCTCGTTTTCCGCGCCAATGCCGCTCCCTTCCTTGCTGGGCTCGGGCAGAGCGGCCAAACATTCTTCCTTTCCTTTTCGACGAACAGGTGCAATCCCAAAATGATACACCCACAAGCCCTCACTATTTTTCTTTGGGAGAGGATGGACTCTGTTCCCTAAGCCAATCTGCCCCCCTTCGTAATTCGCCCCACTTTGGAGGATTACTTTAGGTCCAGCCCTTAAGGAAAAGCCCCCGAGGGACCTCCCCTTTCCCTCAAGACTTCCCGTCCATCTTTGAGAGAGTTTAGGCTGGGGGCCCAGCATCTGCTTGGCTCGACTGGTCCGCTAGGAGTCTTCTGAGGGAAATTTCATGCCGAACCATATAGGGTGACAAATCAGAGTTGTCCCCTTTCCCGTATAGTGCTCGGGCTCATATCGTTCCCTTACCCAAGAGCTCAATCTCTGAGGGGAGCCCTTCTAGCCGTTTCCCAGGCCACCCGCAGGGTAGAGTCGGACTCCGGGCCCGGGATTGTTAGACACCCCTTTATCTTGCCTGCAATAGAAGTCGCGCGGAGTTTCCATTTTTTTTAAAGAGATCGAAAAAGTTTTCGGAGGTAATCCGCACTGTTTTGCCACCGCTTGCGAGCTCTTATTGTGTTCTCCTGGAAAGGTTTAGAACACTCATTTACTTCGATTCCTTTTCTGTTGAACTTTTTTCTCGACAACCATGGTGGCGCCTCGTATTCCATCAAGGATTCCCTGAACTTCACCCACGATCACCGACATCCTTTTGGCCAAACCGGGCGTCTCCCCTTTCCCGTAGGCGAAGTCTGCGCTGAGTCCCCAATTTCCACTCCCCCCCGGTAATTTGTGACCACCAGTTTTCCTTTTTACAGCTTGTCTGCCCCCCAGCACACCCACACCCTTGACTGAAGTTCATAGAGTTTGTTTTGAGTTCTTCGTCCGCAGTGCCCTTTCCCCCCTCTTCTATTTTCATTTTTCCAGACGGGGTTTTTTTTTTCCCACCTTGCACTACATGATGCTTTCTGTTCCGTGCCGCAAAACGTTAACCTTGTCTTTTAGGTATCTCCCAAAATTACTACTATCGGCTTTGCGTACACGAAAGGTGTTGCCTTCATACACCTTTTTTTCTCCTCCAGTGAAACCCTACAGCGGTCCCCTTTGAGTCCCCCTGTTTTTTACCCTCCACCATAGTTTCCCTTTCGATTCTAGTTAGGCCGTCTTAAACTCTTTTGCCAGACACTGGTTTAGTAGAAGCCCTGTTTAGGCATTCCCATTCAAAAAACAACCGAAGGAATGCTCTCTCAGTGATAACAGGAAGTTTTCCACACCCTCTGTATCTTCTTCATCCGCCCCTGCCAGGACTGTAGCTATTAGATTTGGCTTTACCCCTTTGATTTTACCTTCCCCCCACGAGTCGGCTGTCCAGATGCTCGCCGGCATGATTTCCGACCTATCAGGCTCCCTCCATAGGGACTAATTCTTGATCACCCACTCCCTGTTGACCCCCCGCTTCCTCATCCACTTTAGACTATCACCCCCTGTACACGGCTCGGGCTCCAAACATTCACCCCCCCTCCTCCACCCTCTCCCCGGGTTCCTAGACTCTTTAAGGGCGAGCATGATTCCCGCAGAAGCTTACCAATGCCACCGACCCTTCTACACAATCGCTCGTGCAATCCCCATGCCATCGTCACCAAACAAATCCGTTTGAAGTTCCAAGCTCAGACATGGTTTTCTCCCACCGAAGGTTATCGGTCTGACGGCCCCTTTCTACCAGCCCCGTTCCTCTCCCTCCAGACCCTCTGCCAGAACTACAGTGAGATGGAAGAGTACTTTAAGTCTGTCCCTCTTACTTTGCATCGGTGGCCGAAGGGTGACGGATCAGTTCTCCCCTCGTCCACTTCTTGTGGTCCTCTAGCTGTAGTCTTATGATCAGAACCCTAAGGCTTCTTTACCGACGTAGCTTTTTTTACCTCTTTTCCCCCGTAATGAGATATTCCCTTCAATCGACAGAACCTTTCACCCACCCTCAACACCCCCCCCCCCCCCCAACAACCCCCCCCCCCCCCCCCCCCCCCCCCCCCACAAACCACAACCCCCCCCCCCATCCCCCCCCCCCCCCCCACCCAACCACCCCCCCCCCCCCCCCCCCCCCACCACCCCCCCCCCCCACCCCCCATGCATCATCCCCCCCTCTTCCTTCGGTTTCTTGTCACCGTCGCCCGAAAAGGTGCTTCGTGGATCAAGTGTCGATCTATTTCCCCCCTTCCCCCCCTAACCGTTGTTGATTTTTTCTTTCGATCTTGAACTTCCCCTGAAAGTTACCTTCGATGGAGACCTTTTTTGACAAGCCTTGTACTTTTCAAGTTTTTGTGTTGTGTCTACATTTTATGCTTATTTCTTGTAGGTCGCCTCCCTCACGAGCATCTATGCACTATAACTTTAGCGTTCCTGCTTAGCGCCAACGTGGGCATTCGTAGGTCTTCCCTCACTAAACTTATTTAATCTGTGCAGACGTCTTCTGGCCCAGGTTCATCCAACCTGCCACCCCTAGGAGCCCCTCCAATTCGTCCAGATCTCCAAGTCCATAAGCCCATATTGTCCTTGAGTCCGCTGGTGGCTGCTACCCGACTGCGCTTTTTGCCTTTTTTTCTCCGACAATTGATTACCCCGATTTTCTTTTGGGCCGATTTGAAAGTATAGGCTCATTATGGAGTAGGCCATTCTAAGCTTGTTCTGAGGCATCGGCCTTACCCTTTTCGGAAGTTTATTCTCCCATTCTCTCCCGAACCATCCTGGGACAACCGCCTCTAGAAATGGCGGAGGTCCGGCCTGGTAATTTTGTTGTACCCCAGACATGTCCCTTTTTGCAGGCTCCCTTGATGGATCCTCCCGTCATTCCACAGTCCTTGTCAGTGCAAGATACAGGGGCCTTTCCTCCCCCCTCTTTTGGTGAAACTTGTGCCCGCTATTTAAATTACAAGGGACGGACCGAGCATTTCCCGCAACCCAAGCCTTCCCCTCGTTTTGCAATCCAGGTAGTTTTCCGCCGAGGAAGAACAAAGGTCCGCGTCTCCTCTCTATCTGTAAACCCATGTAAATTTGAAATAGGTCCTTCTCCCCCATTTTGATATTTGGTAGAGCCCTTCAAACGCCACAAGGCATTTCTTGACCCCCCTCCCCCGTTTACAAAGTTTTCATCCCCCCCCCTCTGCTCGCTGAACTGATAATAAGTGCTTGACCAACTGTTTCCCTTCCCAATTAACTCAAAATTCCTTCGAGGGAGCCAATGGGAATTTTCTTTTCTCTTGCAACCCCGTTTTTGGTGAAAAATTCCCCCCTTTGCCCGTGAAAGAAAAGTATGTTCATGGCGCCTTTCGACTCTTTTTCGTAACCTTTCTTATCCCTGTCAGGCTTTTTGAGAATTGGTACCTATCCACGACCCCACTTTTGCGGGAAGGACCTTTCTAAAAAAAGGGTACCCGACCGAATTACAAAAGGTAAGAATTCTGAATGAACACTAGAAGACCTCTTCTGTTCCACCTTCAGGGTTGTTTCGGATACCTCCTTTTCCTTGATGTTTTCCAAGGTGACCCCATCGATATATGTGAAAAAGTCTTTTTCTTTTCCCTAAGTAGAAACTGTCCTTTGCTTGTCGTCGGAGAAGTCTTGTCCGCATTTCAAGATGAGTTCCTCTTTGTTCCCTGTCCAGTGTACGATTCGATTCCCCCATCCACCCGGGTTTGAGAGTTGAACAAGTTTCCGTGCTAACCTCCCCAAATTTCTGCTATTTTATGTCTTTCAACCTGTACCTGTGTGTGGGTGTTTTTGTGTCCCCTTTACTCCGACTTTCGGGCGGCCCGCGGCTGACGAGTTTTCCCACGGCCTGATTCGACATTGTCTCTAAAAGGTGGCCGATTTCGATTTTTTCTCCGTCCAACCCCCTTTATGCTCGCATTGAATGATTTTCAATAACGCCCCCCCGACGATCGTAGCTCTTCAGACACCCTTTAGCCGAATAAGAAATTTGAACCTGTAGAGATTCGCTACTCACTATACGGTGAACTAAACAGATCCCTCTGTGGAAAAAGCTACCCTGGGTTGTCAATCAAAGAATGTGAAAGACGTAATGGAGGAAAGACTTTTTGCATCTATTTCACCTCGGGTGACCCCCCCCATTTGCAGCGAAGTTCGGAATTCCCTTTTTACGCTCTCTTTCACGGCCATTCACGGATGGTTCTACTGTACCCAGTGTGGTTGTAAGGTTCTGCGGCTGCCCGGGTTTTTTTCTAAGAATGACGTTTTAAGTGCGCATTGACTTTCTCAGAGTTGTCCCCTTGTACCCCCCCCCCCGCTGGATGGCGTTTTCGATCATTGGTGGATGCCTTTATTCATTCTGTCCAATTTTACTCCTTACACCGCGAACTTGGGTTCTTTCCAGGACTTTACATAATAGATCCCCCCTGTATTTGGAATTGTGCCCAGAAGGGGTACCCTCTCTGATCCCTTAAAGCTCTTCACAGATTGCCGTTTTTTTTTTTCCCCCCTCCCCAATGTCGTAAAGGCAAGGGATACAATTTTTAAGTCCCGGGTCTGACTTTATAGTCAAGAATGAGTCTGTTCCCAGGTATATTTTACAGTGGTTTCCAAGGGCCCCGGTTACACCCCTGAATTTCGTCCGTTTTCCTCCTACCTTTTGTTAATTTCCCTCAGTTTCCCCCCCTCACCTCCCCTCTCTAAGGGCTAGTGTGCCTGTGCATTTTCTTTTCACACAGGCTCTCTTTTCGGATTTTCCGCTTCTTCGTAGCCTGGGTGACTTACCCTTCGGCCCCCCTTTTCCCTGAGAACAGATTTCCAGATGCCGGACATGTTCCTTCTTCTCAAAAGGAAGGCTACTCCGTACCGTCCCTCAACCTTTTGATTTAATGGTGTGACCCCACTCCTAGGATCTCGGGGAACTTTTGTTTGTGATTTTCGAAACCCCTGTCTCTCCCCCTGTCCTCGGCCACGTCGGTCTTTCATGTCTTTCTCCCTTCTGGCTTGTCTTCTTTCGGTGTTTTTTTTCTTCCTCCAGGAAAGATGGATTTGTAAAACCGCTTTTAGCTCCCCTTTTCTTTCCTGCCACTATGACGCATGGCCCGTAACCTCCTTCCCCTTTGCCCCATGCTTCCCCTTTTTCCCTTCCACCTGCTTACAATGGTTTTCTCCTGACCTTTTGCCTCCCCGGTACGTTTTTTCAACTTTTTTTTTCTTTGTGAGGAGGTGCGACTCCTTTTTTGAGTTCCTCTTTCTTTTCGGCTTAACTTACCCCTCCTTCTTGCTCCCCCGTCTATCCCTAAAGGAGCCTTTCGCCCCTTTTAGACGTTGCAGTTCAGTCTAGTTGCAACGCCCCCATCTTTGTTCAATTCTCCCCACCTTTTTTTAAGCTCGTTTTTGGGAAACCCTGATAACTACTTTGCTTCGCTCTGACTTATCTTAAACCCAGGTAGCCCTTTCTTAATGCGTAGCGCGCCGAAAAGCTTCAGCACACAATTTTTTATCCCAAAAGCCTCCCCTAGTTTGCTTCTGTTGATTTAGGTCCACTCATATTCAAAGCCTTGGTCGACGGTTATTAATGGGACCCACCCCTGTCTTACCGTTGCCCCTCTGTCACAACCATATTAGCTCCAACCTCTGTCTATGAAGTACTACGGCTCCTTCCCTTCTTCGCTTTGGCCTTTATTTTGTCGCCCCGAGGATTTCCCCATTTCCTGGACTTCGTGAACACTATTCCATTCTCACTAGTGATGTACCCGCTCCACTAGCTTGTCGGATGCCGAGATTTTTTTTTCTTCCTGCACGCGAGGCGACCTTGATTCTGTCATGAGTATTTAGGGTTAATTCCTTTCTTGTAGGCCCTTCCTATGATAGTCTTCACTCAATCAGAGCTTAGAGTCTGGAAGTCTTCACCCTGTACCGCCCCCCTCTGCTTAGCAGTGCGAGGCAGGGCTACTATAGTCTTTTCGTTGCATTCTCCCTGGTACGTTCCCCTCTCCTTCCCGGAAACTGGTACATACCTTCACTCACCTCGTTTTTTTCCTTTGGACCCTTCCCCTTTATGATCTGGTCTGGGTCTTTTCCTCACACTTCTTCGATTCATTCACACTCTTCCTCTTGTAAATTCCCCCAGGCCGGTGCCCGTTTTTCTTTTCCAAGGCCCCTTGGCGGAGAGGGGCTTTTTTCCCACACAAATGTTCCTCCCACCCTGGTCAACCTTTACTGCCCACCCTTTTCTTTGTTCCTCCAAACTTCCCCACCACGGACTGGCAAGGGGACCATGTCGTCATATTGATATCTCTCCTTTTCCGAAGGACAGTTAGTCCTCTCCGGCTTTAAGAATTTTTTTTTTGAAAAATGGTTTTTTGCCGGCCCCGTGAACTCTTCGTTGTCTTGATGCCCTTTTCCTCCCCAATCACAATGTCTAAAGGGGAATAAACCACAAAGCCAATGATCCAGAGCGGACGTTGAGCAACGGAAATGGTGATGTTGCCCTCCCCCAAGGATTTTATAATCCGCCTGTCAAAATAGAAGAAACCACCCGAATTCACTTTTCTCAAGGAACAGGGTTTTTCAAAATTTTACTTTTTTGACCGCGTCAGGCTCTTTTCCCCCCCGAGTCTTAACAGGAAATTTGTCTCATTAAAAGGGACGCCCACCGCCTTCTTTTTTGCTTTGTCCCCGCCCAAAAACCAAGCACCCCAAAGAATATCAGTTCCAAAGTGCGTGCAACGTATGCCTCACTAGTTGTAAATAAGACTACCTGCAGGTATATTCCTTCTGAGGGTTCCCAGTACAAAATGTTACTTAAACGACGAGTTTTTTTAAATCTTAGCTCTCGAAGGAACCTTAAGCCCTCTCCCGCGAAAGTGTGGTGGTGTGTGTGTAGGACCTTTCCAGTTCCGTTTCTTTCCTGGCCCAGGGTTTACCCCCCTTTTGCCGTCGCCCAATCCCCAGTAATCCTTCGAGACGCCATCCGCCACACCACACCGATGAATACAATGAGTGAGCTGGTGGAACCAAACCAATAACGGCCATAGAGACGATCACCTCGAGTACTTCCGAGCATTCGTCGAAGGTCTTACGGGGCCCGGGCAACCCCATAAAGCGCCTCTCGATTTTGCACAGCCCTGTCTTTGAAAGATCTTCTAGAACACTTGGACCTAAGGATATTACGCCACCAGCTATGTCTCCCACATTGATGTCTCGTCCCTCGCCAAGACCCTGTTCTCTTTCTGCACCCCCCCCCTGTCGGTAACTTCCCCCCCCCCTCTTTTTAGTTGTCCCTATTCGCTTCGCGACTTGTTCAGTTTTTTTTCTCCCCATGGTTTTGTGAAGTTGATGACCCCACTGTGTGTGTTTGACACCAATGCCCCAACCCCAGAACATCTTCGTCGACCAGGTGCACCAGGAGTTGTGCTCTATTTCCTAAACCGCATGAAGACTGTTCTAGAAGTGCGAGCTTTAATCTCATGATCCTCCGTGCCAGGAAAGTTTTACTCCCCACTCACGAATACCACACCCTCGTCCCCCTAGTACGTTAAACTTTTCTGATCATGCCGACACGAGACCCCAAAAGGTCTCGGGAACGGTACAAAGGCCAGATCATCTACTATTGTGGATCACCATAATAATGGGTTGTTTTGTTGGTCCGACCGAGTCCTCCATGCCCAAGAAAGGCCCGAACTGTAGACTGCTCCTGGCTCTCAAGGACTAAACGTTTTTGAAGTACCCCTTTAGGATCACTTTCCTGTCTTTCTTTTCGTTTCCTAACTCTAACGAATCCAGATTCTTTTAATGATCCCATCGGGCTCACTCAAGTCCAAACCTCTTTTTCTTTTTTACTCATGATTGGGGCTTTAAGCACTCCCCATTCCGCGTGGACTCGTGTAATGCTCCGATGGAGGATTCAGGTTCTTTCTCTGAGTTACCACTGGCCCCTACATCCGCATGACTTTCTAGGAGAGTCCCCCACCCGCATCACCCGCACGTCCTCAAGCGCTAGAAAGCAGTGCGGGCGAGATAGAACCCCTTACTTTGTCCTGCTTGGAAGATCCGACAATCGGACCCCTGTCTCCCACTTGATTTTTGATCCGGCTTGAAGGCCTTTTTAGCTTCCAGACCTACCTTGGCGGCGCTTCCCCGTTTTACGCCCGTAGATTTGGATAGGTACCGGAAGGCGCCCCATTGCAATGGCGGAGGTCCGTCCGATAGACCCTTTGAGGATGGGCCTGTTTTAAAATCAGAAGTAGATGGCATGGTTGAAGACCATGAGAGAGGACCCTGTTTGAGCTACGATTGATAACAGTGCTTGTGCCGAATTATTACCCGATAACTATTAATTGGTCTCCCTGCTTTTGGCCTGTACCAGGTGTCATTGCGATCACGTTCTTCCTTTCCCCAGATTTCGATTTGAAGTTCTAACCGGGTTGACATAAAGTTTAAGAAGGACCGTTCTCTCTGATAAATAAGATACCCCCCGCCTGTTGAACGATGTATATTTAGCAGATTGCTTGGTATCGGTTTTTTAGGTACTTAAAATCCCTTACACAATCCGACTTGACTCTTCCCCCCCTGGAGGTCTACGGTTTGGTATGGTCCCCCCATTTTCACCCCTATCCTTTCCCGCTTTCTTGACTTCACCTTCCCCTGCCCACACATGGCAAGTTTTTCTTTTCCCCCCTATTTGAGGAGTTTTTCCCTCCCCCCTTCCCAGTTTCTTAAAAATGCAATGTTCTTCAAGACCCAATCTTCTCCGCTTTGACCCTGCTATGGTGTTTTTCCGCCGATTACCCTTGCGGATCCGTTCAGGGTTTATCCATGGATCCCCTTGAACTCCCATCGTGATTTCTTCACTTCTTTTTTCCCCACCAAGTGACCCGAATGAAAAAGATGACCTTCACTTACCCTTTGAGCGCTTCAACCCTCTTGCTTCTTTTTTTCCTCATTCAGGGGTTTGTAGGGTTGTGGCTTTCCACCTCTTTTTCAGTCTTTTTAAAGGGAGGGCGAGGACCCCTTCTCATCTCCCCTTTCGCAGACTCTCTGTCGTCCTCTTCCTGACTTGCCAAGCCGAAGCATTCCTTTGGTCTGTGAAGTCCCCCGGACAACTTTTAGCGACCTCCCCCCATGTGTTGCGAGATCGAACAATTGTTTTTTTTCCAACGCCAGCTCTGCTGCATTTTTTGTGTCTAGACCCCCCGGGCGGCTGGAGAACCTTCCCCCGAACGCTTCTTCCCTCTGGTCGCAGAGATTTAAAGGACAGCTGCTCCAGGTTTTAACGGTGTTTGCTCTGGCGATTTTCTTCAACCGCTCCGGACTTGCGCAGTTCCGTTTTCTCCTTCCGCCAAATTGAAGCCAGATTTCTTTCCTCGAAGCCTCCCCTCCATTAGATCCCCGCCTTTTTCCCCCCCCTCCCCAGAACCTATCTTCGCAAAGTCCCCCAGTTGTTTTTCACCGATCTTCCTTTTCAACCCTGACGTTTCACGCCAATTTGTTACCGATATTTTACCCTCGAGGGGAAATAATTCTGCAGTAAAACACCCCGGTCTTAGAGACCGCTTACATTTCCTGACATGTAGTCCATGAATGCCTCCTCTGTCGTTGGCTTCCAACTTTTGGATCTTCACCGCCGTACGCCTTTTCTGACATGTGTTTCCCCTTCATTGAGTCGAAGGTCTTTCCCCTAGTGACAACCGACATACAGCCAAAACCCCCACAGATATGCGTTATGGCTAACTTTTTTTCCCTCTTTTTTGCGCCCCACCGACCTTGCACATGTAGTTTTTTGACAGATGCCCACGTTTGGGGAAGCGAAACGGGAAAAGAATCGCAATAGTGGAACCATTTCAACATCCTTCTTTTATTTTCTTGTTTTACCTGTTTTTTTGTACCGTAGTGCTTTCCCGTCTTTTTCTTACACATTGTTTAGTGGCATTTCCCTTAATTGGCGTAGTGCAAAACAGCGTGACCTGTTTTTTTCACCGCCTGCTAGGACAGACCTCGTTACCCTTTTATAAAAGGCCAGACAGTTATGACCTAACTTAGTAGCCCCTTTTTTGACCATCCCGGTCGACGATCTTTTCACCGGCCGGTGCCTCATGCAAAATTCTGAAACCTGCATAACCAAAGTAGTAGTTACAGGGGCCCTTAATTTCTTTTACTTCCCCTTTCCTTTCCTCAGTTATTTCATGTGAATCCAGGGAAACCTTTTTATCTGGATTCGGTTCCATCGTCTGATTTCCCTTCTATGTCACGGGGACAATTCTGGAAGTCCCGAAGGACCCTTTGCACTATGCAGATGAAGTTACAGACCCTAGGTCAGTCCCCTAAAGTTACCTCAAGTTTGGCATGCCCTTCCTGTGTCGCCCAACTGTTCGATCTCTATCTTCTCTATTTTTGTTTTTGGTTGTGTTTTTTTGCTGAGATAGCAAAATTTCTTAAGCTTAAGGCATCCCGCGGCCTTTGTATAGCTTACTGGTCTTTTTCTTCTTAATATTAGCATCAGGTCCAATGGGGTTTTTCTGTGGTTTTTTTTTTTTTTTTGTTGCACCAAACCCAACACCCACCACCCCACACCCACTTTTCTTACCACGCAGGAATTGTACCCCACTTGCCAATTCGTAGACACTTTTTGCACGAAGACTTTCCAAGTACCCTCCCCCCAGACCCTGTCTGCACGTGACCCCTATGGACCTTCAATATACCTGAGGAAATACTGGTAGTAATCGTCAGACGCCCCTTCTCCCGGACCCCAAGTCTGTCTGCAGGGTGTCCCGTATTCAATTGTTCCTTTCTGCAGGCCTGTGCTCTTTCCAGTCGACTAGACTTCAGCACAGTGTCGTTTTCTTCACCGTCGCTCATCTAGAAAATTTTATCAACTGGCCTGTCCTTCCAAGGGCGTGTGATCCCCATTTGCCCATAGAAACTTCTTGACGATAGCGAGGAGCGCAAATGACTAAATCATTGCTGGCGATTCGCCGGGTACCTTGGCTTGCCAAAAGTCTAGAGTAAGGCTGAGGGATCCTAACAGACTTCCCAA